>Ga0302326_10026712_pt1 | contig 11658 bp, 12 predicted proteins | sample Palsa_T0_3_FD_202264 | JGI IMG/M metagenome (GOLD analysis project Ga0302326, IMG submission 202264) | Peat permafrost microbial communities from Stordalen Mire near Abisko, Sweden - Palsa_T0_3 | ecosystem: Environmental > Terrestrial > Soil > Palsa > Peat permafrost | place: Sweden: Abisko... | reverse complement strand
CCACTCGCCGGACAACCAGCACCATCGTCCAGCCCTCGCCACCGCAGCGGCCATGGCTCGCTGCCGCGCGCCCACCGGGGACCTAGTTTTCGTGTCAGGTCCATGAGCCGTTTCTCCGCGGACGTGGCCAGGACGGCGAGGAGTTCCTCCGCTTCGTGCATGCGCAGATAGCGACGCTGTACAGGGTGACGTTCTTCGCAGGGCCATCTCATGCGCCCCCAGGCTGGAAGCCCTTCTCGGAAATCAACAGGCCACGGTCAACGCCGATGTCGGCAACGATCGACTCCAAAGTGGCGACTCTTTCCCGGGCCGCAGCGACTCCTACGGTGGACCCAAAGCAACTGGGCGGGTCTTCCCTCCCTGGAGCTTCCTTCCCTGGAGCCGCCGAGCCCCCACAGCGTCGCTTCCGGCGCGCCGGATACAGCTCGTCACGGACGACACCGACCTCGGCGCGGTGCTGGACGTCGCGGAGCGGATCGCGAGGCAGGGCTAGACAGCGGGTGAGATCGTGGCCAGTGCGCCGGGGCCGCGAGCCCGCCTCAGTCCGCGTCATCGTGTCCGGTCCAAGAGGTCGAGGATCTCTGCTGCGGTGGCGGTCTCGCCGAGCTTGGGGAAGATGCGCTCGACGCTGTTGTCGTGCGCGGCGGGGTCGCGGTCGGTCATGGCGTCGGTGGCGAGGACGACGTGGTAGCCGTGCTCGTGGGCCGAGCGGGCGGTGGACTCGACGCCGATGCTGGTGGCGATACCGGCCAGTACGACCTGGGTGACCCCGAGCTCTTGGAGGTGGGCGTCGAGGGAGGTGCCGTGGAAGGCTCCCCAGCGCAGCTTGGTCACCAGGTGGTCGTCAGGCTGGGCGTCCAGTTCGTCGACGAGGTCGGCCCAGTCCGAGGGCGGGGTGAAATCGGAGCTGCGGGCCTGGCCGGCTTCGGTGCGACCCGGAGCCCTCCCGGTGGCATTGACCAGGACGACGGGGAGTTCATGTCGGCGAAAGGCACTCGCCAGCCGGGCAGCCCGGTCGACGACCTTCTCGATGGGATGCACGGTGGGGACGGCCATCAGTCCCTTTTGCAGGTCGATCACGACGAGCGCGGGCCTGGGGTCCAAGGTGGTGAGTGCCACCGGGTCTCTCTTTCCGTTGGCTAGTGGTTGGCTGGTGGGAGCAGCGATGAGCGGAGGGTTGGATGCGCTCGGGCCGCGTCGGACCCGGGCCTGGGACATGATCTTGCGGTCAGCGAGCACAAGAACCAGTCCCAGGGCGCTGACGACGACCATGATCAGGGCGATCACGTGCAGGCCGTGGTCGGTGACGCTGGTGTGGAAGACGATGGAAATAAGCGCGGCGGAGGCGATCGAGCCGATGTAGCCGAAGGTCCGGAACAGACCCGACGCCGTGCCGATCTGATCGGCGGTGACCTGGGTGTAGAGCGTCGTCTGGTTGGCGCTGATGCTCGTGCCGAGAGTGATCCCAAACACCAGCGTGATGACCACGAACCAGACGATCGGGGTGCTTGTGGTCAGCGCGAGCACCCCGGCGGATGCCGCCAGGCAGGACACCGCCGCGACAACCAGCGGCGTGCGGACCAGGTTGCGCTTCGATAGGGGCCAGATGAGCACAGCGGACACTGCGCTCATGGGCAGCAGAAGCAGGCCGGCCTCCTCGGCGGAGATGCCCCGGCCCGCCTGCAACCACTGGGTGAGGCCGTACAGGACGGTGTAGACGCAGAGGGTGGCCAGGGCGAACCGCAGGTAGGTTCGGGTGAGTGCCAGGTTCGTCGCCAGCAGGCGCACGTCGAAGAACGGGTGGCTCGCCCGCAGCTCCCACCACACCAGGCCGCCGCCGACCACGACGGCCAGGCTCAGAGCGATCCAATCCGGGTGCGGCAGTCCCATCAAGAACACCAGAAGGGCGGTCATCGTGCCGCCGAAGCCGACGATGCCGGTCACGTCGAGGCGGGTCGCCACCTGCCGAACGGTTCTCGACCCGGCGACTGGCGTGTCACGAGGAATCCAGAGGAAGGCCATGGCCAGGGTCAGGACGGCAAAGGGAACATTGATGAAGAACGTGGTCCGCCACCCCCAGGCCTCGACCAACACCCCGCCGATCGGGAGGCCGACCGCGGCCGTGGCCGCGCCGGCAATCATCAGGCCCCCGAGCACACTGCCCGGCGGCGCGTCCAGCCCGGCCGCATCGGCCCGGCGCCGGATCAGGAGCATGGCCGAGGGGTAGCCGGCCGAGGTGCCCACCCCGATCAGGACCCTGGCCACGACCAAGGTCGTCAGGTCCTCGCCGAACCCTCCGACCAAGCCACCCGCCATCACGGTCAGGATGCCGGCCAGGAACACCCGGCGGGGCCCGAACTCCTCGGCGAGCTTGCCCCCCGTGGGCTGGGCTATCGCGCTGGCCAGGTACAGCGCCGAGACCAGCACCGCGGTACGGCCCACCGACACGTGGACGGCGGCCGCGATCGGCACCAGGGCCGTGGCGATCAGAGAACTGTTGATCGGGTTCAGCGCCGAACCCATGTACAGCGGCGTCACGAACCGCCAGGGGAACGCGTTTGTGCTGGGCACCTGGTCAGGTGCCGCCATCAGAGGCTTTCCCCCAGCCGTTCGATCAGCGGCGCAGCCGCTCTCAAGGTTTCGACCTCGGCTTGCGTGAACCCGCCCGCTAGCGCCTTGGCCAGCTGCTCGGTCCGGGCGCTGCGCTTGTTCCATAGCGCCTGCTGCCCGGCCGTCGTCACCGACATCGTCACCCGCCGGCCGTCAGAGGGGTCGGGACGACGCTCCACCAGGCCGCGCTCCTCGAGCGCAGCGAGCGTCGCCCCCATGGCCTGCGGGGTGATCTGCTCCACCCTGGCCAGGTCGCTCGTCGTCGCCGACCCGGCCCGTTCGAGGCGGGACAGAGCTGATATCTCGGGGAGCGAGAGATCGGCCTGGACAGACGACTGGCGAAGCCGTCGCATGAACAAGCCGATGCTCACCTGCAGCGCCGAGGCAGTGTTCACACGCAGATCATCAACCATGATTGAAAGGCTAGCCTTCTTAGTCTGGGTTTGCAAATCCAGACTTCACAATCTGGCTTGAATAGTCCGGCACAGACGTCGACGAGCCGCGGTCCGACGTCGACGAGCCGCGGTCCGAAGTCCCGCAACCCGGAGCCAGCAGCCTTTGCGGCGGGGGTCGGCTGGCGTGCGGACGGCTCGGTACGGATCGCAGCTCGGCTCCCGCGGAGCCGGATGCCGACCCTCCGGCCCCGCATGCCTTCACAGCCGGGGCTGGCGCTTTAGAGTGGGTGGTAAATCTCGCCGTTCTCCGGCGGGCCCCCGAGGCAAAGAAACGATGATGTGCCCTATGCCCGGTGATAATGCGACCTCGTCGGTTATTCGAGGGCCCCATCCCTCCCATCATTCTGGGCCCGGCTACGTGGAAAATCCGATAGCGCCCGAGTTCGAGCTGAACGATGAAGTTACGGACGCCGCGGCGCGGTGGCTCGACTATGTGCCCTCTGAGCACCGCCATAGGGCCGCAAAATCGGACAAGGGTGCGCTGGAGACACTCCAAGAGCACATGCGCAGCTGCAGCGAGCATCCCCTTCGGGCCCTGTGGACCGCGCATCGTCACCTGAAGGAGCCATCGACTTCGATCCGGGTCGCGGCGCTCGTGCTCGCCTCGGAGGCGCTCTGGTGGCTGGGGTATTTCGAGGATGCCCGGATCGCCGCCGAAGCGGCCGCCGAGGCCGATCCGAAGTCGGCCCAGGCGCTCTGGCGCCTTGCGGTCGCGCTCTACCGACGGGGCCGATTCAGCGACTCAGCCAAGTGCCTCGACGATCTCCTGGGATTGGTCAATCGGTTCGGCCCGGCGTGGGCGCTACGCGGCCAGGTCACGGTCTGGCTCGATCCGGATAACCGTGACGCAGGGCGGTCCGACTTCGCCGCCGCGGCGAAGCTGAATTCCGATTCCGGGACCTGGGTGGTGCCGTACCGGATGGAGCGCGATGACTTCGAGGCGAAAGTTGACGAGCAGATCAGGATCCACGACTCGGAGGTAGCCGGTTCATCCCGTGTCTTTATCGATGTGGAGTGGCTTCCGGAAAAGTCCAGGGTCGAGAACGGTGTGGACCCGGACAGCCGGTGGCACTTGCCCGCCGTTTCAGACAGCGGGCCCAGCGGCAGTTTGTTTCCGCTGGGCGGAGAATGGTCCGCGGGGACACGCACGCAGCTGCCGTCCGGCACGACGTTCGTTCTTTATCAGCGGAACATTGAGAATCTCAGCGAGGACGAGAAAACTGCCCGCAAAGAGATCCGGGAATCAGTGGCCGAGCTTTACAGTGCGGCTGGCCATCTAGGCGCGAGGATCGCAGACAAGACCCCCGAAGAACATGCCGAGACCGCGGCCGTCCCGGAGGACAAGGACAGATAGGGCGTGTCCGGTGCCGAGAATCTGCGGCCGGTAAGCGCGCCGAGTGCGGCGCCTTCGACCGCGGGATCTTCCTTGGTACGAGATCGTGCCAACCGGCGCAGCCGTTAGCTACTAGATCGCGTCACGCCCCGGTTCCGGATCGGAATAATCCACCACAATAGCGCGATGGCCAGGCCCACAATGCCGGTCAGAATTCCTGCGGCCAGGTTGCTTACCACGTTGGAGATCACAAAGAACGTGGCCAAAGTGATGGCCAACGAGAGGGGGATCAGCCCAATGATCACCTGGCGATTCACCGACCGCTTGAAGGCCGCCCGGTCACGCAGGGGCCGCATCAACCGGTGCTGGGCCGCTGGGGCGATGAACATCAAGAGGCTTGTCATGGCGCACACGAACATCACCACATACACGGCATTGTCGAGGGAGCTTACCTGGGTAAAGCCGGAGTTGAACGGCAGAACAATCAGGAAAGCCACCAGGATCTGGGTGCCGGGAAACAGCAGCCGGATCTCGCTCAGGATGTCAGTAAGATCATCGTCGGATGGGTCGGGGGGGTTCATAGGATAATTGTATCAACCTGCATCGGCGCATAAAGTTTACACGCGGATGCTTATGCAAAATTCTCTTTAAAAGGGTACAGTCCAATCGCAGCACGGAACGTCGACAAGAAGGTCTTCAGCAGCCTTTCGTACGCCTTTCACGCCGAGGAACATCGCTCAGTCGTTTTCTTTGTTTTTTCATTGCTCATCTGGCGGCCCCGGCAACAGGGCATCGTTGCTACCCTCGCCGTTGGCGCCCACACCGGGACGCAGCTGAGCGTGGGCGCACCACACACCGTCTTCGTCCTGCTCCACGGTGAAGGGGATGTGCACCGCCTGCGTCATGATCCTCGGCTCCTTGCGTCGGCCTTTTCGTCGTAACCCGGCTGGCCGCGAGGCCCGGGCCGTACCTGGCGGCCTGCCCGGTGGAGCAGCGGTGAAGGGCACAGCGGGAGTGGGGCCCGGAGCGGTTGCGGTCAGGCGCTGGTGGGATCAGCTGCTTTGGCGGCCTGCTCGATCTTCGCGCGGTGGTTCTTCCAGTAAGCCGCGTCGTATTCCGGCAAGACCGTGCTCTGCGGGCCGGTCCCGACCGCGCCGTCGAGCTGTTCGCGCAGGATGTCGGCCTGTCCGGCGTGCCGGCTGGTCTCGGTGAGAATGTGAACCAGGATATTGAACAGCTTCACGTCGGGACGCGGCCACCACGGCACGTGGCCGGGCGCGTCGATGGCAAGCGTGTCGATGGTCGCGTCGGCGTGTTCCCCCGCGCGCCGGTAGAAGCCGATGATCTGTTCGCGGGTCTCGTCCTCGGTCACCCACAGGTCGGTGCCGCTGGCGGCCTCGTCGTCCCACCGGGGTAGCGGTTCCGGGAACGGGCGGCCGAAGACCTCGCCGAAGTACCTTGCCTCCCAGGTCGCCGAGTGCTTGACCAGGCCGAGGAGGTTGGTTCCGGTGGAGGTCAGGGGGCGGCGGATGTCGTATTCGCAGAGCCCGTCGAGCTTCCAGACCAGCGCCTGGCGTGTCCAGCGCAGATTGTCGTGGAGGTACTCTTTCGCGAATTCATCGATCATGCGGCATGAGCCTGCCATCCGCCGTTCGCGGGTTCAACCCGAGTGACCGCCCGCGGCACCTGGCCACTGCTCACGAGCGGGCGCCGTTCGGACAGCCTCATCGCCGACAACGCCAGCGGCGCGAGCATTGTGCTCGGCCCGCGGTGCCGGCTGCCTGCCGAGCTGGTCGATCTCCGCCTGATCGGGTGCGTGCTGCGGGCAGGTGGTCAGGTGACGGACACGGCGGCCGGGGCCGCGGTCTCCGGTCACCCAGCGGCCGCGGTGGCCTGGCTGGCGAACCGCCTCGGCTCGCACGGCCAGAGCCTGCGCGCCGGATGGCTCGTCCTGTCCGGAGGCCTGACGGCGCCGGTACCGTTGGAGCCGGGGACGGCCATCACCGCCGAGTTCGACGGGCTCGGCTCGGTGGAGGTCTACTGCCGCTAAGGAGCGCCCAACGTGCTTCTTTACGTCCTTCATCCGGCCTGGTCCTACCGGCTGAACGCGGACTTCGAAGATCACGCCGAGCATGAGTACATGGCGCTCGTCGCCGAGCATCCGGAGTGGGAACAGGAACCGTTCACGTCCGCGTTCGCGGCCGACTACGGTAGCTTCGACTCACTCGCCGACCTGTTCCGGCAGATCGGCCACGATGAGCGGGTGCACAAGAACGAGAGCCTGGCCCGGATGAGCGAGCCCCATTTCCGGTAGCGGCCCAGCCGCCAAGCGCGTCCTGCCGGGCCGCCATACTGATGCGAGGTAGGCGGACGCCACGGCGCCGGATTGGCATCTTTGGCGCCGTCGGCCCTAACCTGCTACCGACTCATGCCGATGCGCGGCCCGGGCCCCAGCCAACCAGCGGGCCCGGCATACCGCGCCGGGGCAGACCCCAAGATAGGTGAATGGCCGGGGCAGACCCCAAGATAGGTAAATGAACGTGGACGTTGCCGCCACCGCGGCAGGCCGGAGAGCACGACGGGCGGCCGTGCTCGGGTCCCCGATCAAGCACTCGCTCTCCCCCGTGCTGCATGGAGCGGCCTACCAGGCGCTTGACCTGCACGGCTGGCACTACGACAAGATCGAGTGCGATGAGCCGGGCCTGGCCCGCCTGGTCGACGGCATGGGACCCGAGTGGGTCGGCCTGTCGCTGACGATGCCGCTCAAGCGGGTGGCGCTCACCGTCGCCGACGAGGTGTCGCCGCTGGCCCGGGCCGTCGGGGCCGCGAACACGCTGGTGTTCCCGGCAGCCGGCCCGGCCGGAGGCAGGCAGGCGCACAACACCGATATCGCCGGCATGGTTGCGGCTTTGCAGGAAGCCGGGCTGGCGCGGATAGAGCAGGCGGTCATTCTCGGTGCGGGCGGCACGGCGCAAAGTGCCCTCGCCGCGGTACGCGAACTGGGCCATCAGTCGCCGATGGTGCTGGTCCGCAACCTGGCCCGTACCGGCGAGCTGCGCGAGACCGCCGAGCGACTCGGGATGCGGCCGACGATCTCCGACAGCCTGTTCACCGGACCGCTGCCCGCCGCCGACCTGGTCATTTCCACGCTGCCGGGCGGCGCAGCCGATCCGCTGAGCGCCACCCGCTGGAAACCGGGCACCGTGGTGCTCGATGTGGTGTACGCGCCATGGCCAACCCCCTTCGCCGGGTCAGCCCTGGCCGCCGGCTGCCCGGTGGTCAGCGGCCTCACCGTGCTGCTGTACCAGGCGGTGGCGCAGGTGGAGCTGATGACTGGTCATCCCGGCCCGGTGGAGGCGATGCGGACCGCCCTGGTCGCCGCGGTGGCGGCCCGCACCTAGCATGGGACGGAACTGGCCGCCACGAATACGCAGATAGACGACCCTGGCGTTGCGAAAGGACAGCGCGGGTCCGCGGATCATTGACGGCTCCGCCGCCCAGCGCGATCACCGCTCCCCGGCCGCAAACTAGGTCGGCGATGGTCGCGTGCTCGAGTTCGCGGAAGTAGGCCTCACCCTCGGTGCTGAAGATCTCCCGGATGCTACGGCCAAGGCGCTGCTCGATGAGCACGTCACTGTCCACGAACGGCTGACCGAGATGCTCCGCGATGATGCGCCTTACGCCGAGGGGTCTGCTACATGCTCCCGAAGGTCCCGCGCCACGGGGTTACGGGCCTGGGTTCCGGGCGGTAGTAGCGGCTGGACGTCCCCGTGAACAGGAGCACGGTCGCGGCCAGGGCAATGAGCCATTCCACGGCGCCGGCGATCAGGTCGGCCGGAGCGTACGCGGCCGAATCCTGGCCTATTGCGATGATCATGCTCAGGCTCATCGCGCCGAAGTTCGCCATGAGGGCGATCCTGGCCCGGTCGCGGCCCCGGACGAGCGCCCAGATCAGCACCAGCCACACGGCGATGCCGATCGAGGCGCCGATGTAGTCGGTGACCAGGTTGACGTTCACCGCGTGCTGAGCCGCGGGCAGGCCCGGATACCTGCGGGCGACGGCGGACCGGACGCTGCCAGCGGTCACGATGACGGTGACCAGGACGGCCAGCTCCGCCGCCGCGCCCGCCCACATCAGCCGGATCGCCGCCCGCACGGTGCGCGGTGGCCGCCCGGCCATCCGGAGCCGCATGCGTATCGCGCCCTTGATCAAGTCCGCGGACGCGGCCAGGCCCGGCCGCTGCTGCCCGTCCTGGGCGCAGGCCAGCAGCACCGCGAGGATCTCGTCCTCGTTCTCGCGCCGGAATGCCCGGGGGTAGCACGCGAGCAGCCGCCGGTACCGCCGCTCCAGCCGCGCCGACTGGTTCATGGCCTGCCTCCCGTCCGTCTCACGCCTGGCCCCCGGCCAAGCCCGGCCTCAGCCGTCGCATCGCGGCGTTGGCGTTGGCGTGCAGCCTGGCCGCCTCGGCGGTGAGCCGCTTCTCGCCTCCCGGGGTGAGCCGGTAGTAGCGGCGGAGCCTGTTCTCCACGATCTCCTCGCGGTCCACCGCGACCAGCCCGTCCGTCTTGAGACGGTCCAGGGCGGTGTACAGGGTCCCGGCGCGCAGCGATACCCGGCCGCCGGAGATCTCGGTGACGTCGGCGATGATCCCGTAGCCGTGCTGACTGCCCGCCGCCAGCGCGGTCAAGATCAGGTAGGTCGCCTCCTGCATCGCCCGTTCGCTCATAGGAACTTTATATATCGTTGAACTAACTATTGCAAGAGCACGCCGTCCCGTCTCTCCGCCCGTAGGCATTCCTGATGGCCGGGACCCCGGCCAGGCGGAACCGCATGGAATGCTGCGCCGGTGGCAGCGCCATCTTGCCCCGCCACACCGCCGGCTGTTACGGCCGGAAAATCGGTCGCGGCGGAGGCCCCCCGTCGGGCAGCATGGCCAGGCTGGTTGCGCGGAATGGGAACAAGATGACTGCACCTGAACACAGTCGCGGCTCACCGGCCCGGAAACGGGCGGTGGTGCTCGCGCTGCGCTACTACGGCCGCCAGCTGGCCCGCCTCCGGCGCTTCACGGTGCCGGCGATGTTGTTTCCCGCGCTGGGAAACACGTGCAACTTCTACGTCGCGCCGCTGATCGTCGCGCAGCTGGTCGGCCGCTTGGTCGGCCACAGGTCATTCGGCATCGGCGCGGCGATGGCGTATCTCATCGGCTTCGCGGGCGTGCTGCTTTTCGCCGAGATCTTGTGGCGGATCGGCATCCACTGCCTGAACCGCCTCGACGGCCGCGGAATCGAGAACCTCTACGTGATCGGCTTGGACGAGCTGCTGGCGAAGGACGCGGCGTTCTTCCACGACAACTTCGCCGGTTCGCTGACCAAGCGGGTGCTGAGCTTCGCTTCCCAGTTCGAGGACTTCACCGACAATCTGGTGTTCAACATCGTCGGCAGCCTGGTGCCGCTCCTGTTCGCGTCGGTGGTGCTGTGGCGCTACGACCCGTTGCTCGTCGCCGGGCTCATCGGCCTGATCGTGATGACCGGCGCCGGCATCGCGCCGCTGATCCGCCGTCGTCAGAAGCTTGTCGACCAGCGCGAGGAAGCGATTGCGCGCGTGTCCGGGCACGTCGCCGACAGCCTGATGAACATGGACACGATCCGCGCGTTCGCTGCCGAGGACCAGGAGGCCGCCGAGCACCGGTCGCGCGTCGCCGACCAGCGGCGGAAGTCGCTGTGGTCGTGGGACTACGCGAACCTGCGCATCGACGCGCTGGTCGCGCCGATGTCCGTGCTGACCAATGTGCTCGGCCTGCTGCTCGCCGTCGCACTCGGCGGGGGCACGCACGGAATCGAGGCGATCATCGTGGTGTTCACGTACTACTCCAACGCGACGCGGATCATGTTCGAGTTCAACCAGATCTACCGCTCCATGGAAAGTTCGCTGACTGAAGCCGCGCAGTTCACCGAGTTGCTGCTGACACCGCCGACCGTCGTCGACCCGATCGCGCCTGAGCCGCTGCGGCCGACGGCGAGCGACGTCCGCTTTGAGCGCGTGACGTTCGCGCACGCGGGCGCGCTGCCGTTATTCACCGGCCTCGATCTCGCTGTGCCGAGCGGGACCAGGCTCGGTCTGGTCGGCCGATCTGGCGGTGGCAAGAGCACGCTGGCTCGCCTTCTGCTGCGGATGATGGATATCGACGAGGGCCGGATCCTGATCGGCGGCCAGGACATCAGCAAGCTGCGCCAGTCGGATCTGCGCAGCCTGATCGCCTACGTGCCCCAGGCTCCGGCGATGTTCCACCGGACGCTGCGCGACAACATCGCGTTCGCGCGTCCGTACGCGACCGACGCGGAGATCCGCCAGGCGGCGCAGGCGGCGCACGTAACAGAGTTCGCCGACGCCCTGCCGGACGGATTCGACACGATGGTCGGCGAGCGTGGCGTGAAGCTGTCCGGCGGGCAGCAGCAGCGAGTCGCGCTGGCCCGGGCGATCTTGCGCGACGCGCCGATCCTGCTGCTCGACGAGGCGACCAGCGCGCTGGACTCAGAGAGCGAGATCCTTGTCCAGCAGGCGTTGTGGCGACTCATGGAAGGCCGGACCGCGATCGTGGTCGCGCATCGGCTGAGCACGGTCGCGCGCATGGACCAGCTGGTCGTGCTCGACCGCGGCCGGATCGTCGAGAAGGGTAGGCACGAGGAACTGCTCCGTCTCGACGGAACCTACGCCAGGCTGTGGCACCACCAGTCCGGCGGTTTCCTGGACGGCGACGAGGCGACGGCGATAAGGAACGGGTGCGCCGGAACTACGAGCCCCGCTGGAAGACCCTGGGCCGGGCACGGGGAATAGCGCGGCGGCGATCGGGGGTTTTCCGGTTGTCCCGATAGACATAGCGGGAAATGGGCGGAAAGGAGCCTGCCGTGCCCGTTGAGTTCCTCGGCATCGCGGCCACGAACGACGGCAGTGAGATCAGTGTCCGGTCGGGAGCCAGCTTCGACAAGGAATACACGCTGCGGCTGGCCCGAGCGCACGAGGAGACCGGGTGGGACCGCGTGCTGTTCGCCTACGGCTCGGGCTCGCCCGACCCGGACGCGGCGGCCGCGTACATCGCCAACGCGCTGGTCGGCACCCCCGAGACCGTGGCCCAGGCCATCCCGGACTACATCGACCTGGGCGTCGACATCATCTCCATGCGCGGCTACGAGCTGCTCACCGACGCGATCGACATTGGCCAGCAGGTCATCCCGATCGTCAGCGATGAGGTCGCCAGGCGG
>Ga0302326_10026708_pt1 | contig 11659 bp, 10 predicted proteins | sample Palsa_T0_3_FD_202264 | JGI IMG/M metagenome (GOLD analysis project Ga0302326, IMG submission 202264) | Peat permafrost microbial communities from Stordalen Mire near Abisko, Sweden - Palsa_T0_3 | ecosystem: Environmental > Terrestrial > Soil > Palsa > Peat permafrost | place: Sweden: Abisko... | reverse complement strand
GCTGTCCGCAAACGATGGTCAGACCGAGAGGCTTTTCAGGGATAATCCAAAACTTGCTTCGGAAACGGTACAGGGCAAACTCGGCGGCATCACGATCCCGACGCTGGTGGTTTGGGGCGGTAACGACGAACTTGTCCCGTTGTCTGACGGTCAGGATTACGCGGCGAAGATTGCTAATGCAAAGCTCGTGATCGTTCCTGAATGCGGACACGCGCCTTCCATTGAAAAGCCGGAGCAGTTTCTCAGCGCCGTCGAGCAGTTCTTACACTAATCACGTCCCGTGCATTGGGGGTCGTCGGCGCAACGGAAGTAAGGCAAACCCGGCAACGTGATGACGTTCGAGGAGATGGGTGCAGCCAAGGCCAGGAGGCAGTGGTAATGCTCGTAGCTGATACCAACGTATGGGCTCGAGCCTATCTCAACGATGATGCGTCCCAAGCCCGGAAGGCTCGCTCTGCCCTTGTAGAAGCCCGTTCGGCGACGGGGGTTTTGGTTCCGCTTCTTGTCCTGGCGGAGTTGTCCTGGGTTCTCCGCAGCAAGTGGGAGAGAGAGCGAGTTCTGGATACAATTGACGCCCTTCTCCAGACGCGAGGCGTGACCATCGAATCTCCATCGATTGCCTGGAGAGCCCTGGAGGCTTCCCGCAAAGGCGCGGCCGGATTTGCCGATCACCTGATTGCTGAAATTTCTTTCGAGTCGGGAGTTGACGAGATCATTACGTTCGATAAAGGCTTCAGCCGCATGCCCAGCGCCCGTCGCCTCAAGTAAGTCCAGGAAGTCAGTAAGCGTAAACATCCGTGAATCCAACGTCCAGAGATGGACGGTCGGACCGCCCTGGACTGTTTGTCATTCATTCAAGGGCTGTGCGGACCGCGCGCTAGGCGTTCGGTTTGCACCCACGTGGTAACCCGCTCATGAAACTGATGCTGCATGATGCCCAACGCAACCAGAGCGTTCACGTCGAGCAGGTAGATCACGGAAAATTCGAGAGGAGCTGCCGGACCCTTTTGCTTGTTAGTTTCGGGCCCCCGGCAAAGGTGAGAACCGGCAGGCCAGTCTTTGAGTCGGTAATGATTTGTCCGTTACCGAGGGTGTAGGGGCCGCCGCCTGAAGCCCGACGGGTCTTTGTCTCAACGCTTGGCAGCGGCTCTATTCGTCCCGGTATCTCACACTTCTGGGAAGGTTTCGGCACCCCTCAATCATACCCCACGGCTAGCCGGTGGGGCTTTTAGTGGCCCGGTCTTAGTGGCCTGGATTTAGTGGCCATACGGAGATGACCTTGGGAAGAGTTTCCTCATCCTGCCCGAGCCACTGAAGGGCTCCAGCTGTGATGTGCGTCTTCAACTGCACCACCAGGGCAGAGTAGGCTGCAGGCCGGATGGCTCCTTCGCACAGCTTGCGATGGAAGGCTGCCATGATTTCGGCCTGCCCGAGGGCTGCACAGGCGATGTGATCTGTTGCCGCGAGCGCCCGCACCGCATCCGCCCCGGGATCCTGGTAATAGAGCCGCACCAGATAGCTGGTGTCGAAATAGATCACTCAATCTCACGATCACGCTCTTGGCTAATGATCTCGGTCGCATCGGTTCCACCGCGAAACTCGCTGCGATAACGAAGAAAGGCTCGCGTATAGGTGGGATCTGCGAAGAACGGCTTTTGAGGAAGCGGCTTCACCGGCATCATCTTGGCCACCAAGCGTCCGCGATCGGTGATATATATCTCGCCCTCTGAGGACTGCCGGACGCACGATTTGTGGTCAAACATTTGTGGTCCTGGATTTCCCAACGAAGGGGCCCAGTCCATTGGGTCCTTTACACTCCGTCTTGCACCCAGTGACGCTATTGTGGCACGCGGATGAAGCCGATCGCGGGCCCGGTACCTTCTGTATTGGATTGGCAGTAGCCCGCGATTGCGCCTCCATCGTTGATGCTGGTCACGGTGGTCCATCCGCTCTCCGGCGGATCGAAGGAGGATATGGTTCCATAGGGATTGCGCACGAAACCATGCCAGGCTCCAGTCGCGTCAATATAGGAACCGGCGATGTCTCCCGCCTGGTCAATGCTCACCAGATGATGCGGGTAGCTGCCTGGGATCAAGTCGAGGTCGTGGAAATACGGCATCTGCCCGGGCGGTTGGAACTGCGTAAACTCACCGGACGGCGACATCACAAAGCCACCCGTGTTCTGGGGGCAGGAACTCGTAGAGAGATAGTTCCGGGTGAATGTGCCTGCAATCACGCCCGCTGCATTGATGGCGTCGGGAATGGTCTGGTCCCCACAATAACTGGTTGCAACAGGCCCGATCAAAGCCGAATAACCGTCCGGGTGCGCTACAAAGCCTGTAAACCCATACTGGTCTCCCAAAATGCCTATGACGGATCCGCTGTCATTGATGGCTGTCGGCACGCCGGGCAAGGTGGTCAACGCTCCGGTGCGTGATCGCATCAACGACTTGAAAACACCCTCGAAGAACTCACTTATGGCAATATCGTCGAAATCGTTAATGGCTACGGGAAACACGGTCTGGTAGGTCCCTGGCTTGCCGGCGATGGTGACCGTGCGCCCGTCAGCGTACCTGATGAACCCTTGCTCAGGCCCCGACTGCGGAGAATAGGCCCCGGTGATATCCCCGGCGGCATTGATGCCCTCTGGCTCAGTCCGAACCCCTCCCGCGATATCGAACGTGGTGATAGTTCCATCAGCTTCGCGCAGGAAACCTCCCGTCACCGTCGACGAGGCGGTGTAATAACCGGTGACCTCCATCGATGCATTGATCCCCAGCGGATAAGTCCCAAGTGCGCCGGGCACGGAAAAGCGAATGTAAGTAGCTTCGCCGTTGATGCTGCCACCATGCGCAGTGCAAATGGATGGCCCGAAGACACACAAAGCAGCGATCACAAAACGCAGCATCATCGAATGAGTTCCTGGATGAGAGAATCCAAGGGGCGGCCTTACTTCGGCGCCTCTTCGCAGCCCGGCGATCGGCAGCCGTGAAGGATCGAGAAGAAGCTCCCCTCAGCCACTTCATCGTCGAGCCGGCGAAAGAGATCTCCCCTGCGCCCGCGCCTTCGGTTTACTCTTCCCGAATTGAAACATGCGTGTCGCGCACAAAACCCGGAGGTTTGTGGTCAGGCCGCTAGTGTCCTATAACTGAAGTTCATTGAAAAATGTTCTTTGGCTTTGTATCAGGGCACGACTTTAGTCGGGCCGTAAATGCTTGGAAATATGATGGGCTTTAGCCCCTGAGGCCGTTCTTCGATCTGTCGAGTTTTTCGAGAACTTCAGTTACAGACCACTAGACTTCCGGGTATATATAGGCTGCCCGTCTCTCTGCCGAAATCGGCAGTCTGCCATTCCTTTTGTCGCCGATCTATGTCTAAAAGCGGTGAGGTTTTCACTAGGAAACGTACGCCTTCCCGTTGCTGGAGAAGGCGGAGCACTTCGAGGAGATTATCAGCGCGAGGATTTCCCGAAGGTCCGAGCATCCGCATCAGGCTCTTGGATGGGATATTCGTCGCTTCAGCAAGTTCTGCAAAACCAATGGTTGCGTTGATGTAATCGCGCAGGATCGTTTTGGCAGCCGGTCGACGTTTGCAATGTTGCCAGTTCACCTGGCACGTTCTCGGGAATTTTGAATGCCATAACTCTCCGTTCTTACGGAAGTCCGTACCAAGTGGACCGTCCGGCTCCGTGGCGTACCAACAAGCCTTTTTCTACAAGTGACGTGAACGTTGCCTTAAGGGTGTTCGGGCTTGCACCCTCTTCGCGTACCATGTCGCGCGTCGTGACGCGACCTTGATCTCGCACGTAGTCGAGGATTTTGACCGCGAGTTCCGACAGGGTGGCGAGCGAATGTTTCTCGCGCTCCACCTTCACCGCGAGGCGGCGTTTTTGCTGCTGCAAGGCGCGCATGAAAAACAGTAGCCAAGGCTGCCAGTCCGGCGCATCAGTTCGGATGGTGGTTTGCGTCTGCCGCAAGCCCAGGTAGTAGCCTTCCTTGTTGTTTTCAATAACGCTCTCCAGCGATGAATATGGAACATACGCATAGCCAGCCTGCAGCAGCAGCAGAGTGGTCAGAATGCGGCTCAAGCGTCCGTTGCCGTCCTGGAAAGGATGTATGGCGAGGAACACGACGATGAACAGGGCAACGATCAAGAGCGGATGCAGGCGGCGAAGCTCGCGTGCTTGATTCAGCCAGGCGATCAGCTCCGTCATTTGCTGCGGTGTATCGAATGGCGTTGCAGTCTCGAACACAATGCCGATCATCTTGCCGTCGGCGTCGAAGGCACCTACATCGTTGCGGAGGGTCTTGTATTCGCCGCGATGACGTTCATCCTTATCGCTATATTGGAGCAGATCGCGATGAAGCTGCTTAATGAAGTTTTCGGTGACAGGGATGTCTGACCACGCCCGGAAGATGGTTTCCATCACGTCGGCATATCCGGCGGCCTCCTGCTCGTCCCGAGTGCTGAACCGCTTGATCTCCAGGTTGCCGAGCAGGCGTTCCACCTCCCGGTCGGTCAGTTTGCTGCCCTCGATGCGGGTGGATGATCCGATGCTCTCGATGGTCGCAAGGCGGCGAAGGGCGTTCAGCCGCTCCGGCGCAATTGTGCCGAGGGCACGCCAGGCTCCCTTGAATTCGTCGATCTCCGACAAGAGGGCCAGCAACTCCTGCGTGACCTGGATGGTCTCAGTGTTGAGCATCCCCGGAACCATGCCGGATTATACCGGATTGTCTATCGGAAAAATCACCCGTTTAAACCCGATTAGCTGGAAAATGCCTTTGAAAATCGGATTCCAACTCCGGGAAATTGTTGGAAAGATGCGGGACGGACGAACCCCAATGCGTCAGCGCGAAATTGAGGGGTTATTTCGTCCGTCCCGGATCGTCTCGTATGTTTGCATGTTGTGCGAATCGGACGTTTGTCCCTCACGCTTTGATCCTTTACAAGTCGGCTTTGTCTACACCGATCTGCCCATTTCGCGCGGATGAATAACCGGCTTTCCGGAAAATACCTGACAAATCTGATTTGAGTAACTTAATCGATGACCTCCAGGTGAGCGGATAAATTTACCCAAAATCAGGATTTGACTCACTCAACGCTCTGGAATCCGGTTTCCATGGTCACTCTGGTTCCGATGACATTGCCCTGCACGTGACCGAGCAGATTGCCCGCCTCGTCATACTGATCGATGGTGAATTTCCCCGAGGTTGAATTCCCCTTGGGATCGATGGTTAGCCATTGCTGAATACGGGCGGGGCCGACGAGGTTGACGCCTGTGGCGTCGTAAGAGATTCCAAAATGGTTCAGCTGATAAGTCCGCGGGCCGGTTTTTATCCATACACCGAGGCAAACGTCACCGGTTACGGGAGGACGCAGGCCGGAGACATTGATCTCGGTGCCGTCACTGTGCCACGAAGCGTAGCCAGCGTCCACCTCGGTGCCGTCCGGGATTCCATCACTGCCTTCGGAGATCCAATGCTCTTTCCAGGTTCCGACGATGGTGGGTCCGTGTGGGGTGGCAGCATCCTCGTCGATGGCGAGAGCCGCCAGTACCAGTCGCGGCGAGGCGACCTGGGGCTGCCAACTGACGTGGTGTGGTACCGGAGTATATAGGCCGCAGCCGGCATGGGCGTAGGGACCTAACATGGTTGCGAGCGCCAGCCCGCTCAGCACCGGCACAGTTTTCCAATTTCCTGATCTCATAACTTCCTCCTCTGCCGGGGGAACTTGCCGGCTCGAACGAGATAAAAATCCAATTCGAGTTCAGGAACAGTGGAGAAAGATAAATTGATAGGTGAAGAAAGCTGAAGGCCTAAGTCGCTGAAACTGGGAGATATCCTCCGTCCAGGTTTCGACCAATGCTATACTTCACCCACTCTGTTGAGCGACACGGTGCAATTCGTCGTCTACCAATTCGGTGACTTCAGCCTCCATTGCGGCAAATTTGAGCTCTGCCGCAAAGGCCGCAGGCTCAAGCTTGAGCGCAAGCCTCTCGAACTTCTTATCCTCCTGGTCACCAAACACGGAGAGGTGGTTACCCGGGATGAAATTGCCGGGTGCCTTTGGGGGCGGGAAGTCTTCGTCGATAGCGAACATGGAATCAACACGGCAATCCGTAAAATTCGCCTGGTTCTTGGTGACAGTTCGGACCTGCCGCAGTTTGTGCAGACAATCTCCGGCTCTGGTTACCGCTTCATCGCACCCGTTACGGCCGTTGAGCGAGAAGTCACCGAGCCGGCACAATCCTCCGGGGATCCGGTCGAGCTGCCTCTTGCTCCGCAGAAGATCTCTGCTACGCCCGTCATACCGTCGCCTACCAAACCCCATCGCAGACTCTGGCTGGTCGCTGCCCTATGTGCCTTGGTTCTCGTTACCATTTCTATACTCGCCCTCGGGCCGCATCCGTTGGCTGCCCGCTTCCCCGAGCGAGACACTCACGCTGCGGTCGCCTCGCTCGCCGTTCTCCCGCTAGGCAATCTCTCCGGCGATCCTAATGAGAAGTACTTCGCCGACGGCATGACCGACGAACTGACGACTATGCTCGTCAAGGATTCCACCCTCCGGATCGTTTCTCGCACCTCCGCCATGCAATTCAGAGACGCGCACCGGTCGCTGCCGGAAATCGCGCGCGCCCTCAACGTTGACGCCGTCCTCGAAGGCTCCATCTCGCGCTCCAGTAACCAGGTGCATATGACCCTGCAACTGATCCGCGGTGACACGGACAATCATCTATGGGCCGAAAGCTACGACCGCGACACCAACGATGTTGCTGGGCTGCCTGACGATGCCGCCAGAGCCATCGCTGCTCGCCTGAACAGTTCAACGCCCCCGCACGCCATCGCTCGTTACATTAATCCGAAAGCTCACGACGCCTACTTGCGTGGCCACTACTATTGGGTCGTCGGACGAAATGAAGATGCCGGCAGGTACTATCAGCAGGCCGTCCAGATTCAGCCCGACTATGCCCTTGGCTGGACCGGGCTTGCCGACTATTACGCAATTGAGGCACTCCGCGATAAAGTTGATCCCCTCCAGGCGTTGCCGCAGGCGGAAGCCGCGGCCCGTAAAGCGATCGAACTCGACGACAGTCTCCCACGAGCCCACGCAACCTTCGGAGGCATGATCTTTTTCAACCATAGTGATGGCGCGCGGGCGCTCAAGGAGCTTACGCGGGCCACAGAATTGGACCCTCAGGATAGCGAGGGAGTTCACCTGCGCGCGAGAATTCTCTGCGCACTGGGCCGCTATGACGAAGCTATCGCGGTGCAGAAACAGTCCACAGCGATCAACCCCTTCGAGCATCCGGGGGCTCTCGCGGAGATATACAGGTGCACCCGTCACTTTGATGCTGCGATCAGTGATGGCGAGATGCGCCTGAAAGACTTTCCTGTGGCTCGCGATATTCTCATACAACTGGCTGATAGCTATCACTGGAAGGGCACGGACAAAGAGGCCGTTGAAATGCTCGCACGCCAGATTTCAGCTGAAGGGGATCTACCCCTGTCGGCCGCTGTTCGCCGCGCATTCGAGACCGGCGGATACGCTGCTGTGGTTCGTTGCCAGTTGGCTGCTGTTAAAAAGAGGATGCGAACCGGAAGAGTTTCTACTTTCGAGCTTGCAGACCTGCACGGGAGGCTCAGTGAGCACGATGAGACTCTTGCTTTGTTCGAGCAAGGTGTAAATGAACGCGATCCACAATTGCTGCTCCTGGCTCGATCGGACCCCGCTTTCGACTTTCTGCATGCCGACCCGCGCTATCGCTCCCTCATTCGGAAGATGGGCTTGTCACCGATGTACTGAGAGGGCAATTAGCTTGGGCGGAAGCTGTCACCGATCTCCCGAGATTTGTTGTCAGATGGGGGCATAAGCAGCATGCCAAAAACACAGGAATTCTTTATGTGGGCCATGATTTTGCTGGGCGGATGGATACTCAATGCTGACGCGCAGTCCCCTCGGTCTCGATGGATGTTGGTCTCAAAGACAAATCTATGTGTCACCGAGGGCTCGATCGAGGATCTTCCGGGACAGCAACTTTCCGTCAACGTGCCCAAAATGCGGGCCTATGTGAACTCATTCACAGAGCCTGCAGCCGAGGTACACTTCACCTACCTGGGATCCACGGCGAACGAAACACCGCTCGCCTCCGGCGAAATGCGCCGGCAGTTTGGCCTCAAGCTTCGTGCCCAGGACGCTTGTAATCTGGTCTATGCGATGTGGCGCATCGAACCTGAATCGAAGATCGTCGTGTCGGTAAAAAGCAATCCGGGCGAACACTCAAGTGAAGAGTGCAGCAATCATGGATACCAAAATATTAAGCCGAGTCGCACTGCAACAGTTCCCACCTTACGTCCCGGAGAAGCGCATACCCTCCGCGCTGAAATGAGCGGAGCCGAGATGAGAGTCTTCGCGGACAACTCGCTTGTGTGGCAAGGCTTCGTTGGTTCAGATGCATTGGCCTTCGACGGACCCGTCGGCATTCGCTCCGACAATGCCCGGCTACAGATCAGCCTTGCGACTGGACAACCGACCAGTCATCCACCCCCGGCGGGTTGCCGCGCCCCGGAATCCGAATAAGCGAAAGTTTGCTCCTATTGCGTCGCTTGGCGTTTCTTGAAGAGACGCCGGGAAATCCGGCCAGAATCCTGGTGACCGGACGGGACGTACCCCGTAGCAGATTGCTGGTGGATAGACCTGACTGCTGCCAATCATTTATAGGATTACGGCCCGTCTGTCACTAGATTCCGCTTGTCACTAGATTCCGCTTGCGAAAAGATCGTTACGGATCGAAGTCAAAGCGAACTCAGTTTCCATGCTTAGCGAGACCCGTTCCCCTCAAAGTGCCATTTCCGTCTGACCACTAAACTTTTGACCACTAAACTTTGACCACTAAACTTTGCTCATAAGTGAATCATACAATCATACGAAATTCCTGCGCGCGCCCATACAGGTTTTTCGCTGATCGCCTATCTATCTCCGACACACTCTCCGTCTGTCCCCGCAAGAGTCCGTAGTAGGCGTAATTTCGACGCCGGCCTCTGTCAGCGCTTCGAGAATGCCAACCTTGCTAACTCGACCGACGTTGCGCCGATCATAAAGGCCGGTCTGCCTAACTAAGTCGGCTTAAAGCTTCGATCCATCAGAAAGCGGTTGAAACTGCTGGGCCTAAGTAGTCGACTTTGAGGTAGAGGCGGGCTGGTGGAACTCCTGAATCGGAGAGCCCTGCGGTAAGCACGTGGCGTCCTTCCACCGCAGCAGGAAAACTGGCCACAAGAGGGACAGTCGGGGTCGCTGTGCCGGCGAACGCCGAAATCGCGGTAGCGCTCGCAGGAGCTTGAATCAGGAGTTCGACGTGCTGCGGGCCATCGGCATAGACAGAGATATTGACCTGGGACACTGCTGCCGGCCAAATCGCTCCGGCGACCCGGTAAGCACCTGGAATTGCATAGCCCCCGTATTGTGGCGTAGCTGGATCGTTGTCCCCGAGGTCGTCGGCCATCTCAAACTGTTGCACAGTGCGTCGGGTGGCGGGAGAGAATCCTCCAGTTATGCCTGCCGGACCCCAGACCGAGTAAGAGCAGGGCGGAACTGCAATGTACGCCCAGCCGTCCTGGTTGGTCCAGATATCGTCTTGCATCGAGCCGCTGTAATCGTGCAGTTGGGTGTTGGGGAAGAAGGCGGTCGAAACCCACTGCGAATGCCAATTCGCGCCGTCATTGTTGATGGCGACGATAGCACGTGCCCCACGTTCGAGAATCAACAGTGGCTGGTCGCCCTGATAGCGGACGAAGTAGTTGCCGCTCTTGAAGGCGAGTTTCTGATGGCACCAAACCAAATTAACCATCCAAGGCCGTGTGGTGATGGCCGCGGGGGCGGTATTGTTGTAGTTCTGAAAGAGGTCCTCGAAGTAGAACTGCGGGCTGCCATCGACGGTGATAGCGACGGCATAGGCAAGCTGAGTGCGGGGATTGTCGGGGAAGACCTGCGGGCCGATCGTACCGTCGGCATTGTCGTGATTGTTGACGAACGGAACGGTCTTGAGGCGGTTTTGCTGCTGAACCGAGGGCAGATTGCCGACGTTGAAGAAGCCGTTCGAGTTAGCGAGGCCAGCCAGATTGTCACGGAGAATGTAGTCAAATGTGCCCGAGCGGTTGAGGGTAGCATCGGCCCAGGTGTCTTGCTCGGAGGAAAATTGATCGGGGATGTACTCGCCGACACAAAAGTACTCGATACCAAGGCCCATGGCGTTGTAGAGAAGGTCGGCGATGACTTCGGGGGGATACCCTTTGACATCGTCGAAGCGAAAGCCGTCGACGCCGGTCTGGTTAACAAACCACACGAACCATGCGCGTGCGTTGGCGCGAGCGGCGCAGTTGGTGTTTCCGTTGCCAGAGTCGGTACATCTGCCTTGGTAGCAGAAGTCGTGGCCGGCATAGGACACGACCCAGTCGCCCCAGCCATTCCAGTGCTGGGGGGTTATTGTGGAAGTCGAGCCAGTTGCGCGGCCAGCGTCCGGTACCGGGACCCGCGAAGCCGTTGGGCTGGATCATCGTCTTGGCAAGCGAGGGAACGCTTTTGTAAGGCGAAGAGGGGTCTACTTCTCCGTCGCCACAGTGGTCGAGGACAATGTCGGGGTAGACCTCGAGACCGTTGGCGTGCGCGACGGCGACCAGGCGGAGGAACGCATCCTGGGTGCCGAACTGAGTAGCGACCCGAGTGCTCTGATTCTTCTGTCCAATGTCGTAGTAGTCGTATGGGGTATAGCCCATGGGGGCGTCGGTCGCGGAATCCTTGCAGGGTGGTGGAGTCCAAATGCCGTCGAACCCCAAACCAGCGATGGTAGGGCATAACTTAGCGAGGTATGTGTACCAGTCGGCGGGATAAAGGGTGTTCCAGCAACCCCAATAAAAGACTTCGAGGACAACTTTTCCGTTCCATGGGTTGGGCATAGGTTCCTCTAAAAGCAGGTTGGCCGTAAATTAGACCAGTATGTCGCGGGTCAGCCTGCAACGCAAGGAACGTTCGTCGCACCGAGGAGACAGGGGCGTGGGGAGATAAGAAGGCGTGAAACCTATCCCCTAGAATGACGCAATAGGTATGCTGTCCCTTTATCCCCGTCCCTTTATCCCCCTGGAGCCGACGATCGGACTTGAACCGATGACCTGCTGATTGCGAATGATAAGGATTCAGAGAGCCTGATTCTTTGTAACCAAGCTAATTATCAACGATTTAAGACAAGCCAGCCCGCACAAGAGGTATGACATTCTTTGTTGAAGCTTGTTGGAGCGTTTTCGATCATGTGCAGGAGCGTGCGTCATAGTTTGCGTCATAGTCTTGAATTCCGCTTCTCCTGGCGCAGAGTCTGACATGTTGAGAAAAGAAGAGGAGAGCTTTCTGGGAGTCCAACCGATTTTCGGGAGTTTGTGCACGAACAGTGTGGCGTGAGCCAAGATCGTCGGACTTCGAGTGCGTTCCGACTGGCTTCCTTCACGGCGTTGACACACCCATCGAGGTAGGCTAGGTTCAACGTGCCATGGACGAAATGAAGGTCCTGCTGTACGTCATCAAAATATTGCGCCTTGATCTGCCCGACCTTGTCGGCGAAGATTGGCCTGCTTCGAGAGCCGACTTGGTGAGTACCTCTATCGGCCATAAGGGA
>Ga0302326_10026707_pt1 | contig 11659 bp, 8 predicted proteins | sample Palsa_T0_3_FD_202264 | JGI IMG/M metagenome (GOLD analysis project Ga0302326, IMG submission 202264) | Peat permafrost microbial communities from Stordalen Mire near Abisko, Sweden - Palsa_T0_3 | ecosystem: Environmental > Terrestrial > Soil > Palsa > Peat permafrost | place: Sweden: Abisko... | reverse complement strand
CAGGGGGTACGGTGCTGACGGCGGGGACTCAGACCCTCTCAGTTACCTTCACGCCTTCAAACACTGACTACGCTCCCGCCAATGCATCGGTCACCCTTACGGTGAATCCGGCAGCTACGAAGATTACCTGGGCAACGCCGGCAGCCATCACGTACGGAACAGCGCTGAGCAGCACACAACTGGATGCGACTGCCCCGGAGCCTGGCAGCTTCGTCTATTCGCCTGCCGCGGGTACTGTGCCGGCGGTGGGCACACAGACTCTCTCGGTCACTTTCACCCCAACCGACACGACGGATTATGAGAGTTCAACCGATTCCGTCAAGATCACCGTGAATAAGGCGACACCCACCATCGCCTGGCCAACTCCGGCGTCCGTCTCGTATGGCACAGCACTGAGCGCGACACAACTGGATGCAACAGCATCCGTTCCCGGCACATACGTCTACTCACCAGCGGCTGGCGCCGTTCTAGCGGGTGGAGCGCAAACTCTATCAGTAACCTTTACGCCAACCAACACGACAGATTACAGCACTGCAAAAGCATCGGTGACGCTCCAGGTAACTTCTTCCAAGCCAACCATCGCCTGGGGAACGCCGGCCGCCATCACCTACGGGACTGCACTAAGTGGTGCACAACTGGATGCGAAGGCCATCTTCAACGGTGCGACTGTGGCCGGCACTTACGTGTATACGCCGGCATCGGGAACAGTCCTGAAGGCGGGAACGCAGACTCTCTCAGTCGTGTTCACGCCTTCGAACACCAGTGACTACTCCACGGCCAGCGGTTCAGTCACGCTCCAGGTGAATCAGGCGACGCCTAAGATTACCTGGGCCAAACCAACAGCCATCACCTATGGAACTGCCCTGAGCGCGACACAGCTGGATGCAACTGCCTCGGTGGCTGGCAGCTTCGTCTATTCACCCTCGGCGGGAACGGTGCTGGCGGTTGGGACACAGACTCTCTCAGTTTTATTCACTCCAACCGACACGACGGACTACACCACACAGACGGCATCCACCACAATTACTGTGAAACAGTAACGCACGAAGAGTCGCGATGTGCAGATGCACTTGGCAGTAACTTCGAAGGCCCAGCCGGAACGTTGGCGTTCGGCATGGACGACATGCCGTCCGCTCAGCGCGTCGGACGAGATGCGGACTTTCTTTCCCTCGCGGATGCCAACGTTGCGTACGGCATCCATTCCAGTTTCGGCATCCATGAAACGTCCGCCATCGAGCACGAGATCATACTGCTGGGCGGACACAATGGCGGTCGATAATGCCAGAAATAAGAGAGAGAATTAGATTGCGCATCGTTACCACGGGCAGTGATGATCGCAGGATGACGCTCCATTTGGAGCTTGCGGCCGGTTGCGGGCGAATAGCCGGCCAACCCTCAGTTACTCGTCAAGTATTGACCGACGTCCAACTGACGGTTTGACGACCATTCGCCCAGAACTCAGCCCTTAATCCAGATTGGATTACTTCACGAAGGTCGAAGGGACCACAGCCTGCACTGCCAGTTGAAATGCCTTCCAATTGCAGGAGGCGTCGGCTTGACTGCAGCCGGGTACAAAAACAGGCACCCGCTCGGGCGGGCTCTGCAAACTCAGCGGTGTCGCATTGCGCATCTGGTCAAGGGTCTGCGCCTCATAAAATGTCCGCACCAGAAACTCCCCGGTGTCGTGTCTCTTCCATAACTCAAAGACCAGTGCTCCACCTGGTGGTGTGTCGTCCCGCCGTCCGTCAATCAGCCATGACATGCCCAAAGCTCCGCTTATGTTTGCCAGATTCGTATCATGACCCACAAGGATGAGGAGTCGGTCACCCGGTTTGCTGAGCGCGCCCACAACCGGATGTCCGGCAGCCTCCTGTTCCATGGACTGAAGAATGTGGGAGAGCAGGTTAGCGGATTGAACGCGGGCAATGTAGCCGGTGCGCTGTGAGATTTCTTCACTGGCGGTGTGAAGTTGAAGCAATTCGCGGAGCTTGTGGATGTCCACGCGGCCCCAGCCGACGCGCGCGGCTTCGAAGCCATCGGTGTACTCGAGAAGCAGGTTCTCACTCATGGTGGAGGCCACGCTAAGAGGTGTGTGCAGTTCGACAAGATGATCACCCTTGCCAGGTGCAATCGAAGATGGAATGTCGAAGATGGATTGGGCGGCTGCTGTGGCGGCGCTGGCGCATGTTGCGCCCGTATTGCAACCATTTAGAACTTGCTGAAGGGCTCCCAACTGTGGGCGGTACGCTTCGGAAAGGCCAAGTGGATTGTTGCCGATTCGACCGGAAACTGCCGCTGTGGCCAGCAGCTTGTCGGGCTTTCCCACCCCGGCCTCCAGGGAGTGAAACAACGGATCGGGCGTCCCTTCCGGAAGAGCGCTGACCGCGATTGTGCAGTCCGGCGCAAGGCCTGCGGCCAATGCTTTGCCGGTCTCGCGCGTCCGCTGATCGGAGTCGGCAACGATCCTGATATGTTCCACATCTTCGCAGCCGCTTGCTGCAAGAAGACCCTCAGCTGCAAGCTGTTCGCGGTCGAATGCGCCGAACAGAGTCATTAAATGCGCGCCGCGCTCGGTCAAGTTTCCCGGTGGCACGTTCCACGTTGGCCAGGGTTGCGCTGAATACTGATTCAGCTGATCGGTTTTGCCCGTGGGCGAACGAACCCCGTGGCGGCTCACCATGACGACAAACTTCAGTTCTTCCTCTTTGTCAGCCGCACTCTTCGCCGGGCCAGGATTCTGTGCCTGCGTCTGAATGGCTGACCATGCGCCGATGCAGAGACACAGCGCAATGGACCGAACACTGCATGACGGGCTGGGCATGACCGTCCTCCTCAATCAATTGGCGCTGGGAGCGTTCGTGGAATACACGCGAATCTGACCTGCACCTTTACCCGCACCCGGAACGCCTACATACAGCAGGCTCTGCGCCGGGACAAACAGCGCCGTCTTGGCCCCGGGTGCGGTGAGCACCGCTCCAAGCGGATGCAGGATTTTGGCCACGTCAAGCTGGTACGAATCTACCTCCCCCGCGCCGCTGATCAGATATAACCGTCGGAGTGCAGCATCGTAGAAAAGGTCGTCAGCGCCGTCCGCGGACTTGAGACTCGCCAGCTCTTTGCCATTCGCAGCATCAAGTGCAATCAGTGTTCCAGGCGTCCGGCACGCAACAAACAGGAACTGGTGCTCGGCATCAAACGCCAGCGGTACATTATCGGCCGCCCTGGTTAGCTTCCACTGGGTGTTGATGGTCCTGGTTGTGCTGTCGATCACATCTACCTCATTCGAGTCGGCAATATTCACGAAGACGCGCCGGCTTTGAGGATCGATTTCGAGAGCCTCAGGGTGTGTTGCGACGGGAAGGCTTGCCACCAGGGCGAATCGTTCCGTGTCCACCACCGCAACCCTGGCTGGATTGGCCGCGTCGCTGCCGCCGTGCCCAACAAACAGCAGGTGGTGCACATCGTCGTAGACCATATCGTCCGCATCGTCTGAGAGCTTGATCTTTCCCGCCAAAGCAAGCGGAGTTCCCTTGTAGACACGGAGCTCGCCAAGCGCTCCGTCTGCAACATACAAGCTACTGGTCGCTTCGACCCATGCGAGACCGTGCGGCTTGCCCAACCCGGTGAAACTCTGCTCCACTTTGCCTGTCTTCAGGTCGATCACCTCGACGGAATGATTGCCTGTTGCGGCTGCAAAGAGGCGATGACTCTCAAGATCGATTGCGAAGTGATCGAACTTGCCGGTAACGCCAGCCAGCGGAATTGTCTGCCTCAACGTCAATGGCGAAGGAGGCTCTGCATTCGCCGCAAGAGCGCCGGCGAAAACCAACACAACAAGAATATTGCGCATTCAATTGTCCTTTGCGTGATGGGAGATGTGCGGGCGTTAAGGTCTTATTGCGACGCCCGCGGATGATTCTACTTTTCACCTGACGTCCAGCGCAGGGTTGCCTCGTAGGTCGGCTTATAGTACTCGCGTTGCGTCATGTACTGCGGGGTACCGTTGTAGAAGCCGAAGACCTCGTTGGTCAGATTCAGACCGTCGATCTGAAGATGTAGTCCGCGAAAGATGCGCGCGCTCATCTGCGCGTCCACCTGGAAATGCGGGTAGAAGTAGTTGTCGCCGCAGGGTCCGTTGATCGGCCCGTTGAGCGGTGCGGAGGCGGTCGGGTTGGGATTGGGGTTGCCGCACTCCGCAATTCCGGAGGCAGTGGCGTAGTACTGATAGGCGTAGATGTTGGAGCCGTTGTAGGCCATGCCCATATGCACCTGATAACGACCGAGCTCAAACGCAGGTTCGATGTTGAAAGCATGCTTCGCCGTCCCCATCAGCGATGGCGAGTCGGTGCGTTGGGGCAAGCCGCTGATGCGCGAATCGTTGTAGGAATAATTGGCCATCAATCCCAGACCGCGGAAGGCGCCGGGGAGATTGGTGAACTTTTGCTGCAGGCCGAATTCCAGTCCCCAGACGGAGGCGTTACTGCCGTTGGCATCCTCTTGGGCCAGGGAACCGGCTGGCGTGCCCGGCACCACAGCCAGACAGGTGCTGGTGCAGGGAACATTGGCTGTCACGATCGGATTGGTCAGCTGTTTATAGAAGAACCCGGCTTGAATCAGGCCGAAAGGCTTCAGCTCCTGCTCAAGAAGCAGGTCGTAGTTGTTGGCATGGGTGGGCAGTTCTTTGGGGCTGCCGATGTCGGCCACTACCGGGTTATTGCCGGTAGGCAAAACGTACGGCACCAGGTCGTACTGGTTCGGTCGCGAGATGCCGCGCGCATAGACCGCGCGAACGGCGGTCGTGGACGTAAACGCATAGCGGGTCTGGATGCTGGGCAGAGGATCGATGTAGGACTGGACATTTGTAACCGCTGTCGTTCCAATCCAGTTTCCGTTGTTGTCCAACCCGTCGCCATTGGGCCCGGCTGTCGGGTTCACCAAAAATCCTAATCCGTATTCGTGTGTGTATTCCAGGCGTAGCCCCATCTGCAGGCGCAAACGGTCCCAGTTGACGGTGTTCATGATATAGCCGGCAATGACGCGCTCGATAAGATTGTAGTTGGCAGAGTCAGACGAGCTCTGGGTGGCGGGCACGTCCAGAGGAAGCAGTCCTGGATTGGCGGCAAGGTAATGATCCACCTTGTAGTGGTCCGTCATCTGGCCCATCGTGTAGGTGCCGTCGTAGTAGTGCGGATCCTGGAAGCCGCTGGCGAAGGCATCAGAGCTGATCGGGGTCGTAGCGATGGCGGTGGCGGAGCAGATCGGGTCGTTCGTGTATCCAGGATTCGCCTTCGGATTTGGGCAGTAATCGTAAGTTGGCGTGTAGGCATCCTGGCCCTTGTGCGCGTTGCGGAATTCGCCGCCGAACTCCAGCGTGGCGGAGTGGGACCCGACGTGATAATTCAGCCCCATCGCGCCCCATTCCTGCAGGTTCAGTTGAGAAGCTGAGCCGGTGCTGGTGTTGATATTGTCCAACGTGTAATTGGAAAGGCTGTAGATGTTGTCAGCCGGACTCGTGGTATTCGGCGCCATGCAGGCCGGAGACCACTGCGGGCGGTAGGGATCGCCATTGAGCCCGCCGACGTAGTTGCAATTATTCGATGCCCAGCTCTTCAACTCTTTGCTGGCGTCGAAAGCGCCTCCCGGATTGCCGCCGGCGTTGATTTCGCGGCCGCGCGAGGCAGCGGAGCCCCAGGTGAACCACTTGTTGTTGAAGATATGGTTGCCGCCGATAGAGAGGCTGCCGATGGCAAAGTCCGGATGTCGGATGGAGTATTTGAAACTCGGCTTGTCCAAGGTATTGACTGTATAGGTCCACTTGTCGCCCCAGTCCTTGAAGTCGGTGTAGATGAAGTGAGCGGCCAGGCTGGAGTGATCGCTTAGTTTGTAATCGGCGCCCGCAGTGCCGCCCCAGCGCAGGCGCGCTTGCCGATACTCGCGCAGCGTGAGGGTGTCGTAATACGGTGGCGTGCTGGCGAAGTTGTTGGGGTTCAGGTCCGGCTGCGGCTCAATGTCGTTGTATCCGCGGCCGTTGTAATCGTAGCTGGCGCTCGCGATCACGCCCCAGCGCTTAGTGACACCGAAACGCTGGCCCACCGTGAAACCCACCAGGCCCATGTAACGGCCGTTCATGATTGGCGAATAGCCCAGCGTAGAAGTTCCACTGATGGTGGGCGACTCACCCGCCAGCTTCGTAACCATATTTACCGATCCGCCGATTCCGTCTGCGTCCTGGTTTGCAGAAAGCGTTTTGTTCAGCTCGATCGACTGCACCATGTCAGCGGGAATGGTGGCCAGCAGGACCTGTCGCACGTTCGACTCGGGTGACGGAATGGTTACGCCGTCGATGGTCGTGTTTGTCAGGCGCGGATCGAGGCCGCGAACCTGGACGTAGACGGCCTCACCCTCGTCGCGCTGCACCGTCACTCCCGGCAAGCGGCCAACTGCATCGGCGACATTGGCGTTGGGTAGCGCGAGGATCTCGGTCTCCGGCATCACCTGCAGAATGTTCGCCGAGGTGATTTCCTCGTTGATCGCCTGCACTTCATCGCGGCCACTTTCCGCCGACACTACAACCTGGTCATTGCCTGACGCAACAGCGAGCAATACATTGGCGCGCAGCGTTTGCCCGGCAGCCACCGTTACGCTATTGGTGAATGCCGAAAAGCCAACACTGCTGGCCTTCAACGTATAGGTCCCCGTCGGCACAGCCGCGAAAATGAATTCGCCCAGCGCATCCGAGGTAGTCGATAATCCGGACGGGGTCAATTGCACCGTCGCTCCCTGGATCACAGCGCCGGTCGCATCGGCTACACGCCCGACAAGAACACCTTTGGCCGATTGGCCCCACGAGGTGAGTGTCGAAACCAACAGCAAAGTTAGAAAAAATGGCAAGCGTCGCATCATTGCCTCCTGGCGCAGCCGGCAGTTCCATTGCGGAGAAAAAGTGAGTGTGACCGGCTGGCTACTGGCTGGACCTTACGGCGCTTCGTTAAAAGCTCGTTAACAATGAGGTGAATTTTTCCTAAGGTTGAAGCGCGCATGGCCAATTGTGAAAGTGCGATGAATTCCGTGCTTGCGATGTGCTTCTTCCCAGCAAATCGGGCATACGCTTTGGAATAAGGGGCGTATGCGAACACTGATTGTTGAAGACGAACCGCGCATGATGGAGCTGCTGCGCAAGGGGCTTTACGAGCACGGCTTCACCGTCATGACCGCTTCAGATGGCGAAACGGGGTTGGAAATCGCGACAACGCATGCATTCGATGCGGTGGTCCTCGACATTGGGCTGCCGCGCATGGATGGGTACTTCGTGATGCAGGCATTGCGGGCGCGTGCGCGCATAACCCCGGTGTTGATGCTGACGGCGCGTGACACGGAAGATGACATTATCCGCGGACTCGACCTCGGCGCAGACGACTATCTAACCAAGCCATTCTCGTTTCCGGAGCTGGTCGCGCGCTTGCAATCCATCACCCGCCGGCCTCGGGAAAAAGCCGACGCCACGATCGAGGTTGGCGATGTGGTGGTCGATCTGCTTCGTCATACGGTCACCCGCAATCTGAAAGGCATTGACCTCACTCGTCTGGAGTTCCTGTTGTTGGCCTGCCTTGTGCGCCAGGCAGGCCAGTGTGTGCCTAGGCAAATGGTGATGGATGCCGTCTGGGGACCGCATCATCCGGTGGGGCCGAGCACCCTGGATGTGCTTGTCAACTCACTGCGCGCCAAGTTCGATGCGGCTTATCCCACGAAGCTAATAGGTACAGTGCGCGGCACAGGCTATCTCTTCATTCCCCAATCGGCTCGCGGAGGGAGAGACGTGCAATGAAGCCTTTGCCTATCCGCGTTCGACTCACTCTCTGGTACTTCACCATGTTTGCTACGGCCGCTGTGATGCTCTGCGCCGCCAGCCTGTGGATGCTCATGCGAAGCGTAGATCAAAGCGAATACCAGGAACTGCTGGAGCGCGCCGAGGATGTGCAGCTGCTTCTGAGTCACGCCGATCCTGCGCTCGACTTGCGGCAACTCAGCGACGATCTGAGCGCCATCTATGCTTTGAAGGACGACGGCAAATACTTGCAGGTGCGGGACGAACGTGGCAACTGGCTATTCCGCTCCAAACGCATGGTTGCGGAAAACCCCGATCTGCCAGCTCCCGCTTTGCTGCATAAGGCCGGCCAAATTGCCAATTTCCACCAGGGCACGCGCTACGTGCGAGTCTTGGCCTATCCCATTACAGTGCGCGGAATGCAATATTCGGTGCAGACCGGCATTGCGCTCAATAAGTCGATGGTGCTGGTGGAAAACTTTCGCAACAGCTTGCTGCTGCTGGCCCCTATCGCGATTCTGCTCGCTGCGGTGGGTGGACACGTGATGGGCCGCAAGGCGCTCAGGCCCGTAGCTGAGCTGGCCCGGGAAGCACGCCGCATCAATGATCGCAATCTCGATATCCGGTTGCCCGCGTCTCGCGCAAAGGACGAAATCTCCGATCTATCCCGCACGTTAAACCAGATGCTGGAACGAATCGACAAAGCTTTCGCCAGCGTCCGAACGTTTACCGGCAACGCCTCGCATGAATTGCGAACCCCCATTTCGCTGTTGCGAACGGAAATTGAGGTCGCTCTTTACCGGCCTCGCAGCAGCGAAGAGTATCGCAACATTCTCGGGCGCCTTCATGCAGAGACCGTGCGGATGACGAGTCTGGTTGAGAGCCTCCTCTCCCTGGCCAGGGCCGACGGCGGCGCTGAGATGATTACACTTGCGCCCATTTGCGTCAACGCTCTCTTCCGTCAGGTGAGCGAGGTCTGTGCTCCTGCGATGAACAAGGCGATGCTTGACTTTCGCGTGGAGATCCCGGACGAGAATCTAATTGTGCTTGGCGAGAATCAGGGCATCTCACGCTTGCTTTCGATCCTTCTTGAAAACGCCGGCAAGTACACGCCTCCCGGAGGGGTAGTTCGACTGTGCGCAGCGATTGAAGGCGAACAAATCGTGCTTTCCGTTGAGGACACCGGCATCGGAATCGCCTCCGAGCATATGGAAAGAATCTTCGAACGCTTCTACCGGGCATCGTCTCAAGACGAGTCTATCCCCGCCGGCTCTGGCTTGGGGCTTTCCCTGGCCAAGTGGATTGCGGAACGTCACGGCGCCAGGTTGTCTGTTCAAAGCACAGTTGGAAAAGGAAGCCGTTTTTCGTTTTCGCTTGAAAGCGCAGCTGTCGGCCATTCGGCCTTCGATGCAGTCGATCCGTTAAACGCAAAATCCAAAGAGAACACCAGGAATCATTCTTCCCTGTCGGTCTGACTGGTACTTCTTCCGCCGGGACCTGACCCGTACCCGGCGCAAATGCGCTTCCAGTTCTCATTGCCTCAAATTGACTGCACCGTCTGTCCGCTGATCATCGGTACAGACAAGTCGGCTTGTAGCCGAGTTTTTGAGTCGTGACACCATTGCGGTCGAGTGACCGGCAACCCGGAAGCTACTGGTTGACCAACATCAGGCGACGCCAACCGATTGGCCGATTGCTCACAGCACCGAAACCGCTTGGCACGAGTGTTGATTCCGCCACGCAACACATTTTGGTTCATCGTTCACGTCTAGGATTCTTCCAGAAAATCAACTGGGGGGTATGCGGAATTGGGAGACTGCTTAAGCAATTGATGTAATTAGAGATATCAACCTAATACTAATCCAGTCGTGGCGCGGACTTGAAAATCAAGGCGGATTCTCCTGTGCGAATCCTGTTGCGCCCGCTCCTGACGCCACGCATCAATCGTTCTTTACACGCCAGTCGGAATCTCCTATCCTTAGGGGACTATCCGGAGGCATCACAATTCCTGATTTACATATCTCAAGCTCAATGTCTTCACAACACCGCTGTTCATTTCTGCGGGGAACACTTTGAACGCCTTGCTCGAACCGAAAAAGGACCGGGTTGCCGCCGAGTTGATCGACGGCGAAGCCATCATCATTAATGTCGCCACAGGGACCTATTACAGCACGGAGGGGATCGGCGGCTGGGTTTGGGAGCGGTGCTCGGCGGGGCAATCGGTGGCCGAAATTGTGAGTATGGGCTGCGGCAGGTTTGAGGTTTCAGCTGAGCAGTTGGAGCGCGATTTGCTCGCATTTGCCAACACTTTGAAGGCGGAAGACCTGGTCTCCGAGAGACCGGCACAACCGGTCGCAATCCATCGCGAAGAAATCTTGCCGGCGGAGAAAGCAACGTATGTGGCGCCCACGCTGCTTATCTATCGGGACTTGAAAGACCTGCTTGCGCTCGATCCGCCGATGCCGCGACTCGATCTGGACGCAAAGCATGGTGCTTAGACGCTTCGAAGGGCTGGCATCGGGACTTCCAGCGGCCTCAAACCGGGTGCCTTTCGAGAGACGAAATTCATGCCGTTAGGCAGCATCGGCAGACTCTTTCTTCCACAGGAATCAGACACCAATCTGCTGCGCGCCTGCTTGTGGCAGGGCGACGAGGCACGCGATGCATTCAACGCCTGGACCCAATCCCCCGACTTCGCTCGGATGCTTTCCGGGGAGGGAGCAAAGCGCCGGCTTCTGCCTCTGCTCGACGCGTCGCTTGAACATTCGAAAATCTCCCCGCCGGCGGAATTGCGAGCATTGCTTCGCGCATCGCACATGTATGAGGAACTTCGCACCCGCGCCTACCGGGATATTGCCCGCATAGTTTTCCAAAGCCTGGTTGCGGCTGAGGCACCGTTTCTCGCCTGTCGCGGCGTCAGCTTCAGCATCGGTCTTTACCAAGAAGATGAATTTCGCCACTGCCACGATATTGATCTGCTGATAAGCGCGGAGGACGTTTCTGCCGCGGTCGCGGTGCTAGAGCGTGAATGCGATTTCAAGGTAGAGGGCGCGGGTCCGGTCGCTAGCCCGTCCAGGCGTGGAGACCGTGTAATGTTTCACTCATCCGGATTGCCGCTTGTGTTGCACTGCCGTTCATTGCGAATTCCTGCCTATGAATTTCCGTTAGCCGAATTAAAAGGGCGAGCGGTAGTGCAGAGCGGATACGGCACTGAGTTTCTCACTCTGTCGCCGGAAGACAGTCTTCAGCACCTCGTCTTGCACGCAACTGGCGGCTCGCAAAACCCAGGCCTGATCTGGCTGTGCGATGCATGGAAACTGGCATCAAGCGAACGCCTGGACTGGGCTCGATTGACGGAATGTGAAGCCGATAACCCGAGGAAGCTTCCGCTGCTTTATGCGCTTGAGTACTTGCATCGGGAGTTGCGCGCGCCAGTGCCCGCGCCGGTACTCAGTCAGCTGCGATCTGCCGTAGACACCTTAGGTACTGCACAGAAGCGGGATGCGCAGGAGGTTATAGTTTTTGGCTTGCAGAATTCCTTTGCAGGGGGCAGGAAGGCGCTGCTTCGGGAGACGGCAAATTGGAGCCAGCGCATCCTGCTGCTGCGCTGTTTTCTCTTTCCCTCAGCAAAAACACTTCAATCTGTGGGCAAGATTGAAAGCCGATGGCAAGCGCCGCGATATTGGTCCAAACGCGTTCTGCGGGCACTCATCCGCCGGCTCGGCCGCAAAGTGGCGTAACAAGAATTTGGGTCGCTCTTCATCGCACCGGCTCAATTCTCCGGTAGCCAACCAACAGGATGATTGCGGCTGAAATCGCTGTCAGGCTCAAACG
>Ga0302326_10026706_pt1 | contig 11659 bp, 15 predicted proteins | sample Palsa_T0_3_FD_202264 | JGI IMG/M metagenome (GOLD analysis project Ga0302326, IMG submission 202264) | Peat permafrost microbial communities from Stordalen Mire near Abisko, Sweden - Palsa_T0_3 | ecosystem: Environmental > Terrestrial > Soil > Palsa > Peat permafrost | place: Sweden: Abisko... | reverse complement strand
GGTGGTCTTCAGCGTGCTCAATGCGCTCATTCTGCGGCCGCTCAATCTTCCTCACGCGCAGAGCCTGTACATGATCGAGCGCAGCCAGGGCAATCAGGATGCTTCCCCCATGCAGTCGTATCCGGATTACAAGGATCTGCGCGACCGCAACCGGAGCTTCGATGGGCTGATGGCCTACTCGATCAGCACTGCCGGCCTGGACACGGGCGGCAATCCCTCTCCGGTCTGGCTTTACGAGGCGAGCGGAAACTACTTCGATGTGTTGGGCATTGAGCCCTATCTTGGCCGGTTCTTTCATAGCTCCGATGAACACGGCCTCAACAGCGCTCCGTACATTGTCTTGAGTTATGGCTACTGGCGGAGCCACTTCAAGAGCGATCCTGGAGCTGTCGGGCGCATGGTTCAACTCAACAAGCATCCCTTTACAGTCCTTGGCGTGGCGCCGGATGGATTTCGGGGCACAGAGATCTACTTCGTTCCGGATTTCTGGGTGCCGATGGTGGACCAGGAGCAGGTGGAGAACTACAGCGATCTGGCAGACCGCGGAGACCAGAGCATCTGGCTGGCCGGTCATCTCAAGCCGGGAGTGACTCTGGCGCAGACCGCGGCCGATCTGAACTCCATCGCTGCCATTCTGGGCAAGAACTATCCAAAAGAGGACGAAAAAATTAGCTTTCCCCTGGCCCGGCCGGGATTGGTGGGCGATATGCTGGGCCGGCCGGTGCGCGCCTTTGTGACGGGGTTGATGCTGCTGGCGGGGCTGATTCTGCTGGCAGCCTGCGCCAATTTGGGCAGCCTCTTTGCCGCCCGCGCAGCCGACCGTTCGAGAGAAATCGCGCTGCGCCTGGCGCTAGGATCGAGCCGCAAACGCATTCTTCGCCAATTGCTGACCGAGGCCTGGATGGTTTCGATCGCCGGCGGCGCTGCGGGACTGCTTGGCAGCATGGTCTTGCTGCGCTGGCTGAGCGCGTGGCAGCCGCTGCCCGATATTCCCATCAATCTGCCGGTGAACCCGGATGCCAAGGTCTATGCCGTAGCGTTGCTGCTGGCGCTGGCCAGCGGACTGCTCTTCGGCATCGTGCCGGTGCGGCAGGTGCTGCGAGCCGACCCCTACCAGATCGTCAAGACGGGATCGGCTAGCGCGGCCGGAAGACGATTCACGGCTCGCGACCTGTTGCTGGTGCTGCAGGTTGCGGTCTGCGCGGTGCTTGTGACCTCTTCGCTGGTCGCGGTGCGGGGCATGGTGCGCGCGCTGCACAGCAACTTCGGCTTTCAGCCCCAGAACGCGATGCTGGTCAACACCGATTTGGATATGGCGGGCTATAACGGCGAGCGAATACCGGCCATGCAGCGGCGCATGATCGATACCCTGGAGACGATTCCCGGAGTTACCGCCGTGGGGCTGGTCGACCGCTTGCCGCTGAATATGGAATGGAATGACACCTCCGTCTTCAAAGACAGCACCACGGACCTGAAGAGCTCGAATGCCGCTGCGTTCGCGAATCTGCAAAACATTTCGCCTGGATATCTGCGCGCGGCCGGCACAATTCTGCTGGCGGGACGAGCCTTTACCTGGCATGACGATGGGAAGGCGCCGCGCGTGGCGCTGATGAACCGCGAATTTGCGCACCAGGTGATGGGTGCTCGGGCGGGTGGTGAGGAAAGCGCAATTGGCGGCTACTTCAAGACGATGAATGGAACCCGATATCAGGTAGTGGGCCTGGTGGAAGACGGCAAATACAAGACCATTACGGAAGAGCCGGAGCCTGCGATGTTTCTACCCATCCTGCAGTCTCCGAGCAGCTCGACCAGGCTGGTGGTTCGATCGAATCGCGATCCGCAATACCTGGCCGGCGTCTTGCGGAGCGAGCTGCGCAATCTGGATGCCGCGCTGCCCGTCCAGATCAAGACATGGAACAGACAGCTCGACAGCGCGCTCTTTGCCTCGCGTGTGGCGACGGTCTCTCTCGGTGTGCTGGGCGGTTTGGGCGCGATGCTGGCTGGGACTGGAATCTTCGGCATGGCGTCGTACTCGGTAAGCAAGCGGCTGCGGGAGCTGGGCATTCGCATTGCGCTGGGCGCGCAGCGCAAGGAAGTGCTGCGGACCGCGCTGGGCCGAGCTTCGATCCTGCTGGTCTCTGGCTCGGCGGCGGGATTGCTGCTGGGGATTGCAACCACAAGGGTGCTGTCGTTCATTGTGTACCAGGCCACGCCGCGCGACCCGCTGGTGCTGGCCGGAGTGGTGCTGGCGATGCTGCTGCTCGGTCTTATCGCTACATGGATTCCGGCGCAGCGCGCGCTTTCGGCTGATCCGCTGATTTTGCTGCGGGAGGAATGAGACGCGCCGGTTAAAACTTTTCTACCCCTGGCAATGAGATTCCTCGTATCATGGGTCCATGGCGACGATTCACATCTCGCGGAGAGAGGCGGCGAACGACTTCGACGACATGATTTCGCGTGCGAGCCAAGGCGATGAATTCGTGATTGAGGAGAACGCTTCGCCGGTTGCGGTCCTGAAGCCTGCAGTGCGGGAGCATGCACGGCTGCTCTCCGAAACGTTGCGCATCCTTCAAGAGCGTGGCTCGACTGTCACTCTGGACGACGAATTTGGGCGCGACCTGACCGACATTATCAACAGCCGCCGTGAACCGATGATCGATCCTAAGAACGACCCGTGGGCCTGATCCTCGATTCAAGCGTGGTCATCGCTGCCGAACGGCGCGGAGAAACGCCTTCCCAGTTCGTAAGTAAAGTCATCCACATTGCTTCCGATCAGGAAGCAGCGCTCTCCTCTATAGGTCTTACTGAACTCGTGCATGGTATTTACCGCGCAACTTCTCCTGAGCGTCAAGCTCGACGAAAGTGGTTTGTCGACGAGCTTTGCGCCGGCTTGATCGTTTATCCCTATACGCGGGAAACGGCGCTCCTAGCGGGGCGCATCGATGGCGAGCAAACTGCACGAGGATCGATCATTCCTTTCACAGACTTACTGATCGGGGCTACTGCGCTATCTCTGGGCTTTGGCGTTCTTACTGCAAATGTGCGGCATTTTCAGATGATTCCCGGGCTTTCTGTTGTTTCCCTGTAGAAGACAAGCAAAGGAGACTTCATGGCCAATACATTCGGCACTGACATCCTGATCCAGGCGGAAGATCCGAAGAGCGCTGCGGCCTGGTATGTGGAGCAGCTTGGATTCGAGATCACCGGCGACGATCCTCAGATGATGAGCCTGCATGGGCCGCACATCAACCTGTTCATCGAGCGCGGACCGGCGCTGGGGCCTGTTTTCGAAGTTTCTGTCGGCGATGTGGAAGCGGCCAGGACGCGGCTAGTGGAAAATGGCTGCGTGGTCGTCAAGGACGAGCCGGAGTTTCCCCGATGCTACCTTCGCGATCCCTTTGGGCTCATCTACAACCTGTCGAAATGAGCACGGCTGTGTGAGCACGGCTATTCGCTGAAGACTCGCACCTTGACATTGGAGTCGCTCTCTTTAGCCGCCACGTCGATGGTCAGTTCGTCGAGGTGATCGATCAGCTCCTCGAGATTTTCTGGCTTGATCTGGGAGAGCGTCAGCGGCACGCCGTGCTGGCTGAGCGCTTCGTCGAGGTGTTGATGGGCTTGCGCTGGAATGAGGCTGGCCAGACGGACGCCGGCCCGCAGCAACTGCATCGGAACGCGGATGTTCACCGAGACTGGGCCTTTGTTGCCATTTGCACCGGGTTCGGCTTCCACCAGCACGCGGAGGTACTTGGCGTTCTTCTTGGGCGGCTCGGCCCTGCTGCCGTTGCCTGCCCCGTTTGAGGGCCCGAAACCGCTGGGGCTGTTGATCGCAGCGCCTTCCGCTGTTCTTCCGTTCGATTCGAGGGCGGTGAGCAGGCGCTCGGCTTCTTCGGCGGTGATCTTGTTGGCAGCGAGCATATTCAGGATCTGGCGGCGATTCTCGTTCATGGCAGTTCTCCCAAAAGACGGATGAAGAAAACGTGGAGGTAATGAGCAGCATTCGATCCACTGGCGGAGCGAAGCGCGGAGTGCAGGCCGGTGAGGATACCGTCGCCGAGGTGGAACTGGGCAAGATTGGCTAACGCTCCCATCAACAGCGCGGCTGTCCAGAGAGCCAGGGTCAGGAAACGATCCCTGCCGCCGACCAGAACGAGAAGCCTTTCCGCTTGGGCGAGGTCAATCCGGCGAGCGGCGAAGAGGGCCAGGATTTGCGACCGTTCGGAGATCATGAGCGCGGCTCCTAGAGAATCTCGACCAGGATGTGGTTGCCCTGCGCCTCGACGCGGACATCGGTGCCGGGCAGGGCGCAGAGAATACCCCAGAAAGTGGAGATGGCGCGCCAGAGGCTAATCCTGCCAAGGAAGCAAATCGGGAGGAGGATGAGCAGAAGAAGCGGCGACAGCAGGATCAGGGGAATCCAGAGCAGGAAGAGCGGAAGCCAAAGCCGGCAACCGCGCCAGTAGGGGTTGTGTACGTGGACGATCGCGATGTTAGGTGTCATTGCAGGGCCTCCAATGCCTGGATGGCTTCGCTGGCGGTGATTTCGCCGCTGTTCAATCGGGCCAACACTTCATTACGCACCTCGGCGCCGGTTGGGGTGGGGTTGGTTTCGACAAATTCAAGCTGGCCGGCGATGCGGTTGAGCCGGGCTTTGATGGTCGGATAGCTGACGCCGAAGGTTTGCTCCATATCCTTGATGGAGCCATGGGAACGGAGAAAGGCGATTACGAAGACCTGATCTTCCAGGGTAAGCCGGGCCAGTTCGGGGAGGGTGAAGGCTCCTTCGATGGTGATCTGCTTCTCTGGAAGGCGAACGCGTTCGACCAGAAGGGGGCTTCCCTGCGCCATGCGGAGCAGGTCTTGCCAGTCGGAGGGTTTGGAGGGTTCAGTCACAGGGTATTTCCTCTTCTCTCATCGCTGAAGACACATTACTCAATATATTTAATTTATGCAAGACACAATATTGAATAAATCAATTTTTAAGGATCGAACACTTCTTTTTAAGGAAATCATGGTCTCGTGGGTGTAAACGGCGGGTGTTTTGGCAATTTTCGGCGTGAATTTTCCTGGAGCGTCACGGGCTCTATAGTGGCCGCTTCCGATTGCGGGAGTGGAGCCGCGACTGTGCTACCTTTGTAATTGGAAGGCCTTACAGGAGCTCGTAGCTCAGTTGGTAGAGCAACGCACTTTTAATGCGTGGGTCTCGGGTTCGATCCCCGACGAGCTCACCACTCCGCAGGCCGCCAACCCTTTCAAAATTCAATCTTGAGAAACCCGAACGGGATTGCCGCGAGCGGTTCGCCTGGCGCGAACCGCTCGCGGTCTTCGTACGCAAAGGATCACTCATGAGCGCCTTGCCGTATGATGGAGCGGCTCATGCCCGGTTAGGCTGGCTCCGCGCGGATGATCGGAGCCGTTCGGTTAAGAGGAGGACGATGAAACTCTTATTGCGCAACCTGCTGGTGGGTCTTCTTTTTGCCAACTGCGTCGTTCATGCCCAGGAAAAGGCCGATAAGGCTGCGGTGGGCAATATTCCCCAGGCTTTTGCGGCGGCCTGGGCGAAGCATGACGGGCATCAACTAGCGATGGTCATGTCCGACGATGTGGATTTCGTGAACGTGGGCGGCGACTGGCTGCATGGGAGGGCGGACTTCGAGCTCTACCACTCCCGGCTGCTTTCTGGCCGCTTCAAAGAGTCGAAGCTCACGCCGCTGGAGACCAAGGTTCGCTTTCTGCGGCCCGATATTGCGGCGCTTCACTGGAGCTGGAGAATCGAAGGCGACCGGAATGAGGATGGGACGCTCCGCAAACCGCGCTTTGGGATCTTCACCATGGTGGTTGAAAAACGCGGCGCGACGTGGCTGGTGGTGGAGGCGCAGAATACCAACTGGATTTCTGGGCCTAATCCTGAGTTGAACGGGATTAAGCCGCCAATTGTCTTTCCGGAAGACTAGAAAAACTGAAACGAAGGTAAGAGTCTCTTCCCCTATTCGGCGAGCGCCCGGAGCCGTGCGGCTGCGTCTTCGGGGGTGATATCGCGCTGAGGCATGCCGAGCATTTCGAAGCCGACCATGAATTTTCGGATTGTAGCCGAGCGCAGTAGCGGCGGATAGAAGTGGGCGTGGAAATGCCATTCCGGATGCGGGGCGCTGTCTACGGGCGATTGGTGGAAGCCCATGGTGTAGGGGAAGCTGACGTCGAAGAGCTGGTCGTAGCGGCTGGTGACGCGTTTGAGGATGTCGGCTAAGGCGTCGCGCTCTTCGCTGGTGAGCTCGGGCAGCAGGCCGCAGTGGCGGCGGGAGAGAATCATGGTCTCGAAGGGCCAGACGGCCCACCAGGGGACTACTGCGGTGAAGTACTCGTTTTCGACGATGAGGCGGTCGCCAGAGGCGCGTTCAGCGGCGAGGTAGTCGCAAAGCAGGCAGGAGTTGTGTTCCGCAAGATAAGCCTGCTGGGCTTCGGTTTCAAGGGCCGGTTCGTCGGGGATGTGGCTGGTGGCCCAGATCTGGCAGTGCGGGTGCGGATTGCTGGCGCCCATCATGGCGCCGCGATTTTCGAAGATCTGGACGTGGTTGATCCAGTCGAGGGCGGCGATCTCTTCGGTTTCGGCAGCCCAGGCGTCGATGACGCGGCGGATGTCGGGGCGCTCCATCTTGGCCAGAGTAAGGCTATGGTCCGGGTGGAAGCAGAGGACTTTGCAGATGCCTTCAACGGGCTCGGCGGCGAGCAAAGGTGAGGCGGTTTGGTCTACGGCTGCGGGCGGGTTGGGGAGCACAGCGGCGTAATCGTTTACAAATGAAAAAACGCCTTTGTAATCCGGGTTCACATCTCCGCCCGCGCGCTTGTTTCCGGGGCAGAGATAGCATTCCGAATCGTAGGTTAGGCTGGCTGCGACTGCGGTCTTGCTTACTTCGCCCTGCCAGGGACGCTGGGTGCGGTGCGGCGAAACCATGACCCAGGAACGGCGTAGCGGGTTCCAGCGGCGATGCGGGTACTGCCACTTCTTTTCCATTGAGATGCTTCCCTCTTTCTCTTTCCAAACTTCAAAATGTCAGGCTGTGGGACGGTCGGGTGCGGGCATGGTGGCCATAAATTGCTGCATGAAGGCCTGGCTGTATTCTTCCAGCAACTGCGCCACGCGCTCCGGCTTTTCCGAGCGAACGATGAGGCCCGCGTGGTGGTGCTTCTTCATGCGGTGGACGATCTCCGGGGCATTGAAAGCGGAGGTATCCGGCTGTTCCTCCTTGGCCAGGCAGAGGACGCTGCCTGCGTAGTCCTCTCGCGCGACGGGCGGTGTGTACTGCTCGCCGCGCAGATGGGCGACTTCGATCCTGGCCCACTCTCGCCAGAGGTTTACGCCTGTCGAATGCTCGACCAGATCGACAATGAAGGCTCCGCCGACGCGGGCGGCGATCTCAAGGAAGTAAAAGCGGCCATCGGCGTGGGCGCGGATGTATTCGCCGTGGGTTACGCCGCGTTCGAGACCAAGGGCTGGGGCGAGGCGCGAGTTCAGCGCGGTCAGCTCAGCCCAATCGCGGCTTTGCCGGTCGACGGTACGGGTGGTAAAGACACCGCCCTCGTGCATGACCTGCATGGGCGGGCGGCCGTATTGGTGGACGGACGAAAAAACGACCTTGCCTTCGCTGAGGATGGAATCCACATGAAAGATTTCGCCGGGAACGAACTGCTCCATGAGGAAGTAGCTTTGCCGGTCGCCGAGTTCATCCAGTGCTCGCCACAGCTGCTCCGGATTTTCTATCTTCTTGATCCCTAGCGCGGAAGCTTCCGAACGCGGCTTAAGGAGCCACGGCGCGGGCACTCGATCCATGTAGCTGCGCAGTTCGTCGTAGTTGAGAACGCGGACAAACTCGGGGACCAGGAAGCCGGCGTCGCGCGCGCCCATACGCATGGCCAACTTGTCGCGGTAGTAGGCGATGGCTGTTGTGCCAATGCCGGGGATGCGCATGTGTTCGCGCAACTGGGCGGTGATTTCCATGTCGAATTCGTCGAGGGCGACGAGGCGGTCGAAATTGCGGCCGCGCGCCATCCAGGTAACGGTGTTGGCGATCTGCTGATGAGTGAGGCCGTCCGGCATGGTGACAACCTCTTCCAGGATTTCCCTGGGCCACGGGGCATCGCGAAGCTTGTCCATGGTGAGCAGGGTGGGTTTCACGCCCAGGTCGGCCAGCTGGCGCATGAAATCCTGGCCCTTTTCGTAACTGGAGATGCACAGAAACCGCTCGACGTTTTGCGACATGCTGTTCTCCGGTCTTCCGCCGCTGGCGAATCGCGGCTCCGAGTGCTCTCGATGCTCAGGTGAGGATATTTCTACCACAAGCCGAATGCAAAGACCCAACAAGGAAGGCTTTACGCACCTCTCGCCGGGAAGGATACACTCAAACAGATACGATCAAGACACGATAAAACCAGAGATGCTTAACCTTACCGACATTCCTACATTGCACGACCGCCTGACGGCTCGCTGGCACCAGGAAGCTTTTGAAATCTGGTGGCCCCCGGCGGATGGGTGGACTTCTCTGATCGCCAGGCAACACCTGGCCAACTTTGAGCTTTGGCATACGGAAGATGAGGCCCGGACACCCGGCGCGACGGACTCCGACTTGGCAAGAGTCAAGCGAAGGATCGACGCAACCAACCAGCGGCGCAACGATCTTTCCGAACAGATTGACCAGATGCTGCTCGACTTGCTTGCGGCCGAGGGCTTGCCTAACGCGGAGGCTGCGTTGCACTCCGAGTCTCCGGGATTGATGATCGACCGGCTTTCCATTCTGGCGCTGAAACTCTTCCACACGCGCGAAGAGATGCAACGCGCGGACGCGCCAGAGGGCCACGCGGTGCGCAACCGGGAACGCCTGGCGATTCTTGCCGAACAGCGCAGCGATCTGGCGGAGTGCCTTGCCCGGCTGTGGCAGGAAACTCTGGCCGGCACTCGCCGTTTCAAGCTCTACAGGCAGTTGAAGATGTACAACGATCCGGCGCTGAACCCCGCGGTCTACCGCAATCCTGAAAAAGCGGAGCAACCGTAGATGCCGCGTTGGGATTCACATGCCATTGACGCAGGGCGGGGTTCTGCGTATAAAGAGGTGGCTGAAGCTATGATTGGTTCTTTGGAGGAATCGCGGCAATCCCGCAATTCTGAGGACTCGATTTTCATAGCTCGATGAACGAAGATGACGCTTGAGGCCCGAACACCATTGTCCACCCGCAGGAAGGTAACCCCGCCGAACGAACGCTCCGGCGGACCAGGTAGCGCACATCAAGGTGGCGCCAGTCGAGGCTCCGGCAATCATGGAGCGACGCATCCCGATGCGGCTACCCTTCAGCACTATCAGGCCGCATTGCAACTGCTGCAGCAGGCCAAATTCGAAAAGGCGCTGGTGGCCTTTGAGAAACTGCTGGGAACAGCTCCGCCGCCGTTAGCCGAGCGTTGCCGGATGTACGTGACTGCGTGCCATCGCGAACTGAGCAAGTCGAAGCTGGAGTTCGCTACGCCCGAGGAGCAGTACGACTACGCCGTCTCGCTGCTCAACACCGATTATTACGAGGAAGCGCGGGAGCAGTTCATCGAGATCCTGCGCGGACACCCGGCAGCCGATTATGCGCTGTATGGTCTTGCGGTGCTGGACGCTATTACCGGGCAAGTTGAGGAATGCCTGGAGCATCTGGCGCGGGCCATCGACGGCAATCCGCGCAATCGCCTGCAGGCGCGCACGGATACCGACTTCCAAGCCATGCAGGACGATCCGCGGTTTACGGAACTGCTGTATCCCGAGGCGCCTTAGCCGAGGCGCGCTTCGGGACCGCGGGAATCCATTCCTCTCCCGCATGGGCCAACAACTGGGCCGACAACGAAGGAAATTTATTTGAGCAGTTCCAATACCATCGCGCCCTCGATGCCCCTGCGGGTAGTGGCTATTGGTGGAGGCACGGGGCTTTCCACGCTGCTGCGCGGCCTGCGGCGGCATGTGGCTGTACCGGGACAAATTGCAGCCCAGGATTGCGATCCTTGCTGGATTAGCGACCTTGCCGCGCTGGTGACGGTGACCGACGATGGCGGCTCCTCGGGGCGGTTACGCAAGGGATTCAACATGCTGCCTCCCGGCGACCTGCGTAACTGCATGGTGGCGCTGAGCGAAGAAGAGGACCTGATCGCGCAGCTCTTCCGCCATCGCTTTCGCTCCGGCGGAGACATGGAGGGGCACAACTTCGGCAATCTCTTTGTAGCGGCGCTGACCGAGATTACCGGCGACTTTGGCCAGGCGATTCAATTGGCTTCGAAGATCCTGGCCACGCGCGGGCGGATCTATCCGATGACCACCGCCAACGCGACCCTGGTGGCCAGTATGGACGATGGCAGTCTCGTGCGCGGCGAAACCAACATCACGGCCAGCAAACGCCGCATTGTGGAGCTGATGCTGGACCCGGCGGATGCCGCCGCGCTGCCTGAATCGCTGGAGGCGATCGAGCGCGCCGACCTGATCACAGTGGGGCCTGGATCGCTCTACACTTCGCTGATCACCAACCTTCTCGTTCAGGGAATCCCTGAGGCTTTAGCGAAGGCGCGGGGTTTGCGGGTGTTTATCTGCAACCTGATGACCCAGGCCAATGAAAGCCTGAACCTGAGCGCCTCCGAGCATATCGAGAAGATTTACGAGCATACGGGAGCTCCGATCTTCGACTATGCCATCCTTAACAGCGGTCCGGTCTCGCCCCAGATGCTGCTGCGCTACGCGGCCGAAGGCTCCGTGCCGATCACGCCGGATGTGGACCGCGTGGAGAGGATGGGTGTGCATTGCATCGTGGGCAATTTCCTGAGCGAGAGCACTGGGGAAGGAAGCGTGCTGCGCCATGCCAGCGACCGCGTTACCGGCGCGCTGATGGAACTGGGACGGCTGGCGGCGGCGCGCAAGAGTTCGCTTGAGCCGAAATGAAACCGAACCGGATGAAGCCTGGGAATTCACAAATTCTGCTTCCCCACTTCCAGCTTGATCCCGTAGATTGGGTTGCACCGGAAAATGACCGCGTTGGAATGGAGAGTGTATGCATACTACTCGTTCTTGGCTAATTCTGAGCGCTTTTTGTTTGGTTGCAACTTTGTTTGCCGGGGCTCAAGGGCGCAAACCTGGCCTTTGGGAGATGACTTCGACGATGACCTGGCAACAGTCGCCGTTTCCCGCCGGCATGACGCCTCCGGCTGGCTCGCCCTTTGCCGGCGGCCCAAGCACCAGGCAGGTCTGCCTGTCGCAGGCCATCATCGACAAGTACGGCGCACCTCCACCGCAAAGCCGGGCTGGCGATTGCTCCTTCGCTGACGTTCAGAAATCAGATCACGGCATGACCGCAAAGATGGTATGCAGCGGCAGAATGACCGGCAACGGAACGGTCGAGTCCTCATGGAGCGATGCCGAACATGCCAGCGGCAAGGTTCACTTCACCGGAACTATGCAGGGGCGAAATGGAACCATGCCCGTTGAATGGTCGATGGAATCTACTTCGGTCTTCAAGAGCACGGATTGCGGAAGCGTGCAGCCGCTGCCCATTCCAGCTGATAAATAGCAGACCGAACAGGCCCTACGCGCTGAGGGCCACGCCTTCGGTCGTCCTCTTGAGCTGGCCGCAGGCTGCGTAGATGTCTCGG
>Ga0302326_10026704_pt1 | contig 11660 bp, 11 predicted proteins | sample Palsa_T0_3_FD_202264 | JGI IMG/M metagenome (GOLD analysis project Ga0302326, IMG submission 202264) | Peat permafrost microbial communities from Stordalen Mire near Abisko, Sweden - Palsa_T0_3 | ecosystem: Environmental > Terrestrial > Soil > Palsa > Peat permafrost | place: Sweden: Abisko... | reverse complement strand
GACCAAGATTGCGGGAAAGTTGCATACCGGACGGAGTAGGAATGACCAGGTTGCAACGGATATGAGGATCTGGACACGGGAGGAGGGAAATAAACTGGTGGGTATTCTGAAGGAGTTGATTGGCGTTATGGTTTCGAGGGCAGAGAAAGAAATCGATGTATTGATGCCGGGTTTTACACATTTACAGGTTCATCTCACCTTTAAGCGGAATACAGAACTGACGGTAGCGTGCTCAACCGATTCGATGGGGACATTTCTTGTGTGCTTATGCGACCTTTTTGAGTCAGGATTTACAGCGACTTGAACAACTATTGGCGCGAGTGAACTTATTACCGTTGGGATCGGGAGCGTTGGCTGGAAACCCATTCAATGTGGATCGAGAGTTCCTTGCTAGTGAACTTGGATTCGGTGGGATCATCGAGAACAGTTTGGTCGCTGTATCCGATCGGGACTTTGTCACTGAATTCCTCTTCTGGTCAAGTTTGACAAGTCAGCATCTCTCCCGTTTGGCAGAAGATCTCATCATCTATGGTACAGCTGAATTCGGATTTGTCACCCTCGCGGACGCTTACTCGTACTTTTCCCTGTCCTGACGGAATTAACAGAAGAACTGGCTCGTCACTGATGCCGCAAAAGAAAAATTCTGACTCCTTGGAGTTGTTACGTGGAAAATCAGGTCGTTTGTTCGGCCATCTCGCTGGATTTATGATGACGGTAAAAGGTCTTCCTTCCACATACAATAAAGATCTCCAAGAATCTCAAGAACCGCTATTCGACACCATGTCCCAAATCAATGCCTGTCTCCAGATCACCACCGGTGTAATCTCGACGCTTACTATCCATCCCGAGAAGATGCGCAAAGCCCTCAGTGCGGAGATGCTTGCTACCGATCTAGCAGATTATTTAGTCAGGAAGGGTGTTCCATTCAGGGAAACACATCATATTTCCGGACAGGCAGTTTCTTTGGCAGAGAAGAAGGGATGTGGGATTAATGAATTGAGCGTTGAGGATTTCAAGGGTTTGAGTGGATCGTTTGAAGAGGATGTTACGAAAATATTTGATTTCGAAGCCAGTGTTGAAGCGAGGACTGCACGGGGTGGAACGGCCAAAAAATGCGTGTTAGATCAGATCAAAAAGTTGAAGGATTCGCTGTAAGTTGCTTACAATATCCTGTAATAGTAGTAGTTGAAGTAGTATTAATATGAAACCAGAAAATCGTGCGAAATGCTCGTTATTATAGATGATTCCTGCTCAATGCTCCTCTAAATTCTCAGGTATTTCAGTGATCCTTTCCCTCTACTGCAAGCCAGCTTGCACAATCTTTCATCATCCTCGCCTGTTTGGCAACGTCACCCAACCGTCCGATAACCTCCTTATTTCCCTCTACAAATCCGAAAATAACATGCTTAATTCCAACATCGCGACAAAACTCCTGAACCAAAGGCTGCACTTCCCGCAACCGATGTCTTGGAACGCGGGGAAAGAGATGATGAACAGCTTGGAACTGTAGACCTCCGTGAACGAAATCCATCCATTTAGGACAGTCAACGTCCATTGTTGTGCGCAACATCTTCTGTGGGAAGGATTCCGTGGGTCCGAAATCAGTGGTCGACATACTGAAGTGTGACAGGGTGATTTGAACATGCAATGGCATCGTGACAACATGCGATATGAGCACGTACAAAATCCTCGTTCCGGCAGTAGGGAGCGATCGATATAACAAGAGATATCCAAACCAATACCAGAACACCATATTCCCCAGAATCTCCAGGTACCGAAATCTTTGAGTGATTCCCGTTTTGGGAATTCCCTTGGCAAATAACAAATGTTCCCAGCTCAATCGGTAAAGATTAAATCTCCCGAAACAAAGGATGGGATAATACATCCAATGTTGGACATTAATCATGATTTTTGCAAATGCATCGTATGTCATTACTCGATCGTAATACGTTGACCGAAGAGAATGTAGTAATCGCGATGATACGGCGAAGAACGGCATATGTTGGATATCAGGATCATGTTCGGGATGATTTGTGACGATATGGTGGACGTTGTGGTTTTTCTTCCACCATCCAATACTGAGACCACCGAAGAAATCGGCGATGATGATGCCGATTGTAGTGTCCATGACAGGGTCGTGAGTTATCCCCATATGTCCCGCATCATGGGCTGTGAAAACAAGTTGATGCCACATTAAACCAAGAAACAGCGCCGAGATGCAATACCAATTATACTTGAGAGCAATGTAGGAGAGCAGGCCAAGGGAAGTGTAGCGCAATAGCTCAGGGAGGTAGCGGGAGTAATAGCACTCGTAGTATCCTTCTTTCCATAGCCGTTCTTCGAGCGCACGGTAATTGAGAGTGATTTGATGTTGTACTTCGGGTGTCAAGGGCGGATATTGATCAAATTCGGCGGGTAACTCTGTTGACGTTGCAGTGGCGTGGGGCACCGGCGGGTTGCGTAGGTATACTTGCGCGTCCATCGTGTCCTCCTCTTCCGACGTACTATCCTCGATCACAATGCCTTCATCTTCCGGCTCAAGCTCGAACTTACCGCCCTGAATGGGAGGTACGAAGTTTTCCCATTCGCCTTCGATTCGTCCGATAGTGAAGTACTTCATCATTCGCAGTGCCTCTTCTGTATGATATCTACAGGTAAGTCACACCCGGTTCTCGTGATTGAGTACCTGTTTATTTCGTCTGTAGCGTCACGTCCTACCATATGCAGGATGGTCTTTTCGCCGCCCGGGTGTCGCTTGAGCCATTTATCGAGGCGTAGGACGCGGGTGTTAGCAATGACTATGAGCTGCCCCTTTGCAATGAGTTGATGAACTGTCGACCGTGAAACGACTTTGAGCTCCGAGAGCTGTTTCTCATTCAATTGACGGTCCGGAACTCGTCTGTGGTCCATCGCTCAGAATGGTGTCACGGAGAAGGCGCGGTGGAAGTGCCCGCCAAGACCTCACCGACTTTAATCTTTTGGGCCACACAGCAGATCCACTTCAGACTTGTACCACAATTGTTGACACTCACGCGGATCAACAGGCGGGATAACCTTCAGTTTTACATTCTACTGGCCATCGAATGAACATCAGGCCAGTTCTAGAATTTCAAGCTACCCGCTCTAAATATACAATATCCTTTCAAAATACCTTATAAAAAAGAAGGGAACCATTATGAGTCTCAAGTCTTACAGCACCCTCCATGGCTGTCTAAACCCTCTCTTCGAAGTCAAGAATAAAAATGAAGGCGTCTATCAATCCCAAAAACAAAAAACCTATCCCATCGAAACTTTGAAACCGAATGAATTAAAGGGAGCTCAATTTCCACGTTTGAAGAAAAAGCTGCGGCCGAACTTGGGTTTTGGCGCTGCAGTTGGCACAGGGGCACGCTTCTCGACAGTTGCTGTAGGTGTAATGAAGCTGGTCTTGAAGCCTCGTTTGAACCCACGCCTCTTCTCCTTGATTTTTGCTTGGCTAACTGGATTCTCCGACTCGTCGCCGGAGTCAAATCCGGAAAACGGAGCAGAGGAAGCTAATAGGTCAGAGTCTTCTTTCTTTGGAAGGAAGATGTAGTTTACCTGAACTGGCTGGTGCCGGGACAGAGCTAGAAGGCGCTGGTGCAACGGCGCTTGAAGCTGCTGCTGCCGGGGCAGTTGAAGGTGCTGGTACTGGGCCGCTTGAAGCTGCTGGCGCCGGAGCACTAGACGGTCGGTGATGAACAGAAGACGGCCGGGATTGAACGGAAGACGGTCGGTGAAATGGTGGCTCTGAGCATTCTGGCTCATGCGATGATGCTGGCCGTGCGGAGCTAACCGGAGCCGAAGATGCAACGGGGGCGGACGATGGAGCAGAGGACGTGACTATGACCGAGCTCACTGGAGCTGAAGATACATGTCCGGAGCTGACAGGTACAGAGGACACATGGACTGAGCTGACTGGAGCTGAAGATACATGTCCGGAGCTTGTTGGCGCTGAAGAGGGAGGATGCACCGAGCTCACTGGAGCTGAAGATACATGTCCGACGGAGCTGAAAGGTACTGAGGACACTGGAGCTGAAGATACATGGACTGAGCTGACTGGAGCTGAAGATACATGGACTGAGCTGACAGGTGCAGAGGACACATGGACTGAGCTGACAAGTGCAGAGGACACATGGACTGAGCTGACTGGAGCTGAAGATACATGGACTGAGCTGACAGGTGCAGAGGACACATGGACTGAGCTGACTGGAGCTGAAGATACATGTCCCGAACTCGTCGGTGCTGAAGAGGGAGGCTCCGAGCTCACTGGGGCTGAAGATACATGTATGACGGAGCTGACAGGTACAGAGGACACAGGAACTGAGGATACATGTCCTGAGCTCGACACAGGTACCGAAGATACATGTCCTGAACTCGACGGTGCAGAGGACACATGCACCGAGGATACATGACCTGAGCTAGACACAGGCACCGAGGATACATGTCCTGAGCTCGATGGTGCGGAGGACACAGGCATCGAGGATACATGACCTGAGCTCGATGGTGCGGAGGACACATGTACAGAGGATACATGACCTGAGCTCGATAGTACAGAGGATACATGTCCTGAGCTCGATGGTACAGAAGACACATGTACCGATGATACTTGACTTGAGATGGATGGTACAGAGGATACATGTCCCGAGCTCGATGGTACAGAGGATACATGTACAGAGGATACATGACTTGAGATGGATGGTACAGAGGATACATGACCTGAGCTGGATAGTACAGAGGATATATGTCCTGAGCTGGAGTGTACCGATGGCGAACTGACTGCACTAATCGAATGGGTACTCGAGATCACCACTGATACTACGACTTAGCAAAGCCTAGGCTAGCAATATACGTGAAGGATTGAAAGATGCGCTATGCACAACCGACGATGAAGGATGCACAGTTACGGATGACACCACGCCGCTTGTCGAAGACAAATGTGATTGCACGACGCTGCTCGAAGCGTGAACGATGCTCGGTATGGACGAGTGAGACGTGACCACACTCGATACGGACGGCGATACGGACGGCGATCCTGACGGTTAGCAATGAGAATCGAAAGCTATACCTGATCGAATCGTTGACGGCGTACTGGACGAGGAGTGCAACGTGCTGACCACAGACGACGGAGAGGTGACCACACTTGATACGGACAGCGATACTGATGGTTAGCAATGAGACTCGAGGGATGTACCTGATGGAATCGTTGACGGTTTACTGACCGTGGAGGACAATGTGCTCCCTGTCCCCTTGGATGTACTCAAAATTGACGGGGATGTCACAACAGTCTTTGCCGATGACCGATGTACGGTCGTTGAAAGTACACTGCAACATTAACCAGATATTGCAGAGTCAGATTACCTTCGTCGGGAGATTAGGGTAGACTTCCTTGGTTTCTTGGACTTTGGTCGACATTTCTTTGGCCCCTTGTGGTGGTGGTGATGGTGTTCGCCTTCTTTACCCCCGCGTGCTTCGTGATGGCGATTTTCCCGTTTGTGTGGCGATACGTCATTTTGCTGTGGAGCCCGCTGTTCGAGTTCTGCAGAAGTGGTGACCGAAAACAGTGCAAAAACAACGCAAAAGAGAAGCAGTAATGTCGCCCCGTTGAGACGCATTTTGAAATTACAGCGCTTCAGAAACGCTCCAAGGACTTAACGAAAGAAATCGATGGCGTGATAGAAAGCGATGTTACGAGCAAGATTCAAAAGAACGACAGTTGGAGGTCAAACGAAGGACAACCGAAGGAATGAGCGACTCAACGAGCGTATGTTGACGTGAAGAATGAAAGAGTGTGGGCAGTTGGACGTCTTAGTATTAGGGTGTTGTCTAACGTTGCTATTTTAGACACCTTTAATTTCCTTTCGCAATGAGATGTATGCACAGTCCTTGAAGGCCTCTGCATTCAATTTCCCTTGCAGCAAGCTCGAGTTCCCGTGGCCGATTTGGGTAGGATCCATATATGGAACCCCTTAAAGTGCGGCGATGTCGGCTCCGTACGCATTTTGATTGGACGCACTGGGCGATCAGGCACGGATCGCTTCACCGTGAAATTAGCCATGCGCAATATAAGTGTTCAGATGCCTCCTTTTTCGTTATGTCGTTCGGCAAAGGCGTCACGCCAAGACCCGAACAACTCCGTTTCGTGGTTATCGGCCGAAATGTAGATAGGAAGTACATACATGACCACCCTGCGTGTAATGTTTCCCATGTAGCCTCTCAATTCAGGATGAAAATCGGCCTTCCAGCGCGGTATCGCATCTGCCTGATCTCCTCGTCCCTCACAGATTATCACACTTTTAATGCTTCAGATTGTGGCTTCATTGTTTCATGCGTCCTGGCCGGAACCGTTATGGTAGCCGATGACGGCCCTTTTCATATCCCACTTTGGGCGGTGCATGGGCTTGAAATTATGTTCGTCGGTCCGTGGCTATGGCCTTCTGCCGATCTCAAATAGACTTTTCCAAAACCCCTTATCTATTTGTGTCCACGCGTCAACTGAGCGACTTTTGCTCCTCTCTAAACTGTCTTAAAATGAGCATTCGCTATTTAGAAACCTTGACTATCCGCTTTGCTGGTCCGGAGCAAAAGAGCTGGCCCGGAAATAAGTAAATACGGGGCTGGAGGCTGCAGTTTGCATCGTTGAACACCAGCTGCATCCCATGCGCGAAAATGTCCTGCACCAGTCTTTTTGAATGCAAATTAATGTCGAAACACACCGGAGAATGACGTCTTATTGACTAATACCCAACTTGCTTTGAGAGACACTACTAAATGTACAGTTTATGTGCTTCCTCCCTACAGCCGACCTAAATACATAGCGACATTTCAATCCCCTTACACTTGTGTGGAAATTGACGTCGTAACATCCTCCTCTATACTTAGCTCACAATAAATGATACCGAATCTATTTTCAGAGAACTGGCAAGACTGCAGCTGCAGCTAAAAACCATATGCTTTTCGCTTAGCTCTGGGTCAATTTGAGTTTGTCCAGAAGCGCCCCCACGTGCACTTGTGTCCTTGGATCGTGGACCCCCCCGTGGCCCCTGTTGCGCAATACGAGATTAAGGCCAGTATACCGGCCCATTCTTGCTGAATGACCCCCATTTGGGGAACAATGCACCAACTTAAGTGTTTATGTGTGTACGTGTGTATGCCGCGATGGTTTCGTATCCCAGTGTCTTGGAGAGATTTTCGAACCTATGGCACTGCGCGCCAGAGGCATGTGTCTGTGCGAAATTTCGACACAAAGATGTGTTCCCCTGCAAGGTCTTGGGGAGAAGCGGAAGGATTACGGGAACTACCCGAAACCGTGTCGGCAGACGCTCAGGCCGCCGGCCGGCGACACTGTCTTTTCAGTTGGGACCGCACGTGTCGGCGAGTTGGTGGTCTTTGAGAAATCCAACTCCTGCCCAGTGCTAGGTCTCCGCTTCCGCAATATGATCTGATCAATCAATTACATATCATGACAGATCCAAAGCCGAAGAAGCTTAGCGGCCTCGGTCCAACCGCCTATGGGATTTCAAAATGGAGTGATCCCGAGCCGGTGCAACCTGTTGTGGATGTGAAAAACGATGCAGAGTTTTTCGGAGGCTTGGGATGGACTTTCACGACCTCTTCCACAAAACAATGCCAGCCCGCGACCTTGGATGGCATTTCATCATCACCATCTCCTACACCTCCAAAGGAACCGCAAGATGTAAAGACCAAAGCCCGTCGAAAGAAGGACGTCAAATCAAATAGTGCCCTTGAAGAAGTTGTTCGCGAGATATACGCTGTGCGCAAAGATCCATCGACATCCAGCGGTGGGATTGACAGCGAAATCAGACAAAAAGATTCGCGGGACGGTCAGGAGGAATATCATTATGATGAAGTAAAGTTGGTCTCAAGTGAATGCGATGAGCAAATCATACTATCTCGTCAGATGGTTGGTCTCAGTGGGAAATTTTCCGACATCATGGAAGATGAGGGGTTTGATGGAGTCATTACGACAACAGAAGGAGAAGACGCAATGAAATTATTGCAAGCGTGGATGTCAAAAGATGGTACGTTCGAAATCAACATCGGTATCTTCCCCTTATTGGTAAATGATTCACAACAGCCAACTGCGAATGTCTCTTACGTTTGGCACATACTTATGAAATACCGCGATTGAAACAAGATGTTTTGGTATCAGTATCCAGCTTTGCCCTACTAAAACTAGCCGCATTTGATCAATCTCCCGCTTCATCCGTTCGAAGGATATAATTACGGGAAACTTTATTCCATCCCCCTGCTCTCACGATTAAACGTCGATCATGTTCTGGATCATTTTGGAGAATACGTGGATACACATTTCAGAGACCTGATTGTGATGTGTCCTGATGATGGAGTGGACTTGGTGAAGCGCTACCTGCAAGTTCAATCCGTCGATGGGGCGCGCGTCGCGGGAGCTTCACCGGTCCCAACCTCTAGCAGATTCAAAAAATGGCTCTCGGAGGAAGCGCCACTCAGTTAATGCTCTCAATGTCTATTAGGGACATGTGTCGGCCGATACGAGTAGGGAAATCATATCAACGGAGGTATATATTGCGAATTGGATATCTGAGATTGATCACATTTGTCATTAACCCGAAAGTGGTCTCGTGTTGCATTCCGGCAACCGGTGTTTAATGTGTCACTTGAGCGTTGCTTGTCGGTGGTATTTCGGGGCGCCATCAGCCATTCCCGTTCATATCAGCGCAGTAATTCCTTTGCTCTCACAGGCCGGTCGCAATTAATCTCCACCTCTCTCATAATTTGATCCATCAAGCATGTATTTCCCGAGCAAGGAGTCGTTCGGAGTCATGGACGATCCCACGTGCCGGAGAATTTGAACGGAGTGGTTTCAAGTAAATACGCTTTGTTCGCTTCCGTCCCTCATCCTTCGTTTGTTTCGGACTGCCATGGAGGAAAGAGATTTTTCAAAGGCGCGCGAGGAGCTGCGAAGGAAGGAAGAACAGGCGCAAGGAGCGATCTTGGAGTTGTTGAAAAAACTCGACGAAAGGACAGATGCGGTAGAGGCCGAAGATTCCTCGTCCTCTGCACCTATCGAGGGCGCTGAAAAGAACCAGCCCCGGCCAAGGAGAAGAGACGAAGGCCCAGGAGATGGCGAAGTGAGGCGGAATCGGCGGATGGGAAAGTTTGTTGAGCATTTACCAATGGAATCCAAGAGCTGGCAGATGGAAGTCGACGTGAGCAAGGAAGACAAGGCGGATTGGCGTTTATCTCGGACAGGGCCTAAAATACTTTCGTACGAACCCGCACCTTGGGAGGAGGAATCGACGGCGATGGAAAGGGACTCTTCGCAACAGTCAGAGGACGAAAAGAAAGAATGGCGACTATCTAGTATCGGTCCAAAACTCGTTATCTGCGAACCTGCTCCATGGGAAGAAACCGAGCCGATAACACCGATAACGCCTATAACGCCTCTTGTCAGGTCACCGTCGCAAGGACTGGAGGATATCATTGAGGATGAAGAAGACGGAGCCGAGTCACCTTCCACACAATATGTCATTCCGAAAGACTTGAGCTCCAACATACTGACGCCACCAACAGATTACGCGAATCCCTCGTCCCCTGCTGGCTACTTCCCAATTTACAAGTTTCCCTCCGATGCTATTCCTGCTCCCCGATCCCCCCGTCCATCAACCTCCACAACGAGGACGGAATTCGACTACATCCCTAAAACACCTCCCAAGTCGCCCACAAATCTACGTACGCGCGCTGGTTTCAAGAAGATCTTCCTGTCATCGCTTCGACCGAAGAGACGAGACGAGAACGAGCCACTCAGCCCGTCATTCTCTATCTCATCCACAGCCACTACTCCCTCTCTTCCTACGCCAACCATCCGAATCACGAGCCCTTTCCACCCGAGGAGGCTCGATGGATCTCCCATTGATGGCGACGATGTTCAAATGGGAAACACCTCGCCCGTTGAGACCGGTTACAGGTTGCCCGAATTGCGTCTAAGTCGAGCTGACTGGGGCGAATGGGGAAGGCAAATAGCTGACAGACTATAACACACCATGTAATATACGGAAGGGACGTGGCTGTAAAGTAGCGATGCAGGGACAATCGGGCTAGGTAATTTGTGTTAAGATTATATTAATCCATGTAACTTCTGAACTTCCTTTCCTTCTGTAGCCGCTCATATTAATTATATATACCCTCCGCTCTGAAGTTTATAGAGACGAGCATACTCGCCGTTCAACTTCAATAACTCTTGATGTGATCCCGATTCCCATACCCGACCATCCTTGATAAATAATATGCAATCCGCATTTCTCGTCGTGTTAAACTTGTGTGTTATGAATATTGTTGTTTTACCTCTCCGTCGCTGTAATATCTGGTTGAAGAATTTGTACTCGGCTTCAACATCTAACGCAGAGGTTGGCTCGTCGAGGATTAACAGACTTGCGTCATCTCTCATAAGAGACCTGGCAAGACCGATTTTCTGCCACTGCCCACCTGATAAATCTGACTGCCAAGTTTCCTTGGGATCTCTGGCAACGCCCGAAATATCGAATAGTACGGTATCCAATGAAACAAAATCCGTTACTCCGGTCTCCTCGGCAAGACTTTCGGCTTTACTTCTCATCTCGGGGTTGTGAACATTTCCGATCTCAATCGTTTCGCGAGCAGTCAGGAATTCGAAATGACTGAAATCCTGAAAGAGGACGGAAAGAGAATTACGAATCTCTTGTGGATCGTACTCCGAGATATTCTTCCCATTGATAGCGACCGAGCCAGATGTTGGCTGATAAAGGCAGGTGAGAAGCTGTACTAAAGTCGTTTTGCCAGCCCCATTTTGTCCGACGATCGAGTACATTTTACCTTTCTCGAACTTGAAACTGAAATGCCGGAGAGCGAAACCTTTTCGGGAGGGACTGGGAGGGACTTCCATCCCGCCAAATTCTTCATCTTCCTCGTCGATTCCAAATTGAGATTGTGTCGGATATGTAAAACTGACGTCCTTTAATTCCACTTCAAGCCCCGGATTGAAGGCACCTGAAACTCGATTGAGGGATGCCGTATATCGCTTCATGTCATTCTCCTTCTTGGTTTTCAACCCCAAATCTACCAATTCGAAATACTGTCGTAACCACTCATCCTCGTAACCCTCCATGAAGAGGTAACTAGTGAGTGTACTGGTAGCCGCACAAATCGAAAACAATCGTTTCTCCAGCATATTGTAATTCCCCAGTGAGATGGAAGAATTAAAATAGACCACAATGAACGACAGTCCGATCTTTTCAGACACCCAATGTAAACTCTCGAGTATGTCGGTCTTTTTGAGGATCCGACTAAACATAGAGGCTTTCGATTTCGCTATTCGAATGGCCATCGCTTTGCCGTACTCCTGCACTTGCCACCGAGGGAGGTCGTACAAGATTGTATCGCGAGAGGCGCCCTTTTCCAAATGAAATCCCCAAACGAGTTCATCACACCGACGATACGCGCGACCTTTGCGGAACTGGCGGAGGCGTCGATATGTGCTGCTTTTGTGTTCCGTCCATTTGTCTGAATTAGTTCTACATCACAAGGAGTCAATACTCAATATTTTGATATAAGTGAGTCCGACTAAGAACAGGAGTGTAATACCGACGAAACGACGATTACGGGCT
>Ga0302326_10026703_pt1 | contig 11660 bp, 8 predicted proteins | sample Palsa_T0_3_FD_202264 | JGI IMG/M metagenome (GOLD analysis project Ga0302326, IMG submission 202264) | Peat permafrost microbial communities from Stordalen Mire near Abisko, Sweden - Palsa_T0_3 | ecosystem: Environmental > Terrestrial > Soil > Palsa > Peat permafrost | place: Sweden: Abisko... | reverse complement strand
TGGCGATTTCGTATTTCGTCTGCCGGATGCGATCGAGGTCGGACGAGCCAAAGACATGAACGAACTGGAAGAGCAATTGCAAACCGTTCCCGCAGAAAGCATCGTCTTTCATTCGCAGAGCAACCATTTCTCCCATTGGCTCATGGCGCGCACCGAGTTTGCCTTGGCAGCCAAACTCCGCCCGCGAAAGGTTTCGGATTTTCCCAGCCCCGAGCATCTGCGCCGTGATCTGATCGAATCGATCAACCAGTACCGCCGCGAACAGAACGAAGTCCTGATCGGCGACTTCAAAGCGGACACGTTCAAGCCTTCGGAATCGAGTTTTCTGCGGATCGGTTCCGGCTCCCTGGGTGGCAAGGCTCGCGGCCTCGCCTTTGTGCGGCACCTGTTGCGCAAGAGCCGCATCACCCGGCGCTTTCCCGGCGTTCGCATTTCTGTGCCTCCGGCCGTCGTGCTGGCGACCGACGTCTTCGATCAATTCCTGGCCGAGAATAATCTGCTGGACTTCGCCTTGCAGTGCGAGGATGACGCTGAAATTCAGACGAGATTTCTGGCCGCACCTCTATCCAGGTCTCTCCAGGAAGACCTGAAGTCGTTTCTGGGGGAGGTGAACCATCCCCTGGCGGTGCGCTCCTCCAGCCTGCTGGAGGATTCGCAATACCAGCCTTTCACGGGCGTGTATGAGACCTTCATGCTGAGCAACCAGCCGGCAAATCCTTTCAGTCCCGACGACCGGCTGACGCTGCTAAGCGACGCCATCCGTCGCGTCTACGCCTCCACCTTCAGCCGCCATGCCAAATCCTACGTACGAGCGACACCCTACCGTCTGGAAGAGGAAAAAATGGCGGTTATTCTCCAGCAGGTTGTCGGCACAGCGCACGGCCAGCGCTTCTATCCCGATTTCTCCGGAGTCGTGCGCTCGCGCAATTTCTATCCTGTCTCCCCCATGACCTTCGAAGACGGCATTGCCGCCGTCGCTCTTGGCCTGGGCCGGGCCGTAGTGGATGGTGGAAAGTGTCTGACTTTCTGCCCGCGCTATCCTCGCAATCTGGTGCAGTTTTCCTCGGTCGAAGACATACTGACCAACTCGCAGTCGGAATTCTGGGCTTTGGAACTGGATGGCGCCTCCGACGGCCGCCCCGGACACTGGCACGAGAGGCGCTTCAGCCTGAACGCCGCTGAGAGCGACGGTACGCTGCAGGCAGTAGCCTCAACTTACTCCAAAGATAATCACGCCATTTACGATGGGGTGAGTCGGGCGGGAGCACGCATCGTGACGTTTGCCCCCATGCTCAAGCAAGGCACGTTTCGGCTAGCTGAGATTCTCGACGATCTGGTTCGAGCCGGCGAAGAGGCGCTGGGGAATCCGGTGGAGATCGAATTTGCCGTGCGCCTTCCCCATTCAATCACCGGACAAGTAAGCCAGCAAGGAACTGGACAAACGGCCGAGTTTGGGTTTCTGCAGATCCGACCGCTGACGCTCGCGCGCGACAGCGAGGACTTAGCGCTTGACGAGGTTCCACCCGAACGTTTGATCTGCCGGAGCAGTAAAGTTCTGGGCAATGGCCGCATCGAGAATCTGCACGATCTGATTGTGGTCGATTCGCACCGCTTCGAGCGCAGCCGCAGCCAGGAAGTATCCCAGGCGGTCGCTCAGTTCAATCGCCTGCTTCTTGGGAACAACCGGCCCTATCTGCTGATCGGGGTCGGGCGCTGGGGATCGACCGAACCCTGGCTGGGCATTCCAGTCGAATGGGATGAAATCTCCGGCGCACGCGTGATTGTGGAGGCTGGGTTCCGCGACTTTCGAGTAACTCCGTCGCAAGGCAGTCATTTCTTCCAGAATCTAACTGCGTTTCGGATCGGTTATTTCACCGTAAATCCAGACGCTGGCGAAGGCTCGGTCGATTGGCAATGGCTCGCGGAACAGCAGGCCGTGGAAGAACAAGGTTGTGTCCGCCACTTACAGTTTGCGGACCCAATTCGCGTAGTAATGAACAGCCGCACTAGTCAAGGAGTAATCCTAAAGCCCGAAGCGCGGCCAAGCGAAATCGATCGTTGGGAGACCTAAGAAGAAGCTTTCAGCAATCTGCTCTTAGTTATCCGTTCTAAGTCAGAACAGAACCACGTGGGGACAGTCGCTATCCAGTCGGACGAAGCCCGACGCCATGTTCGTGAAACTCGTTTTCGGCAATCCTCAAGGAGCAAAGTGTCCACCACCTTGGCTCCTGGCGTGCCCTTCCGGGCGAGTGGCTTCGCCGTCGGCAGAACCTAGCTGCCCACTTTTTCTGCTGGAAAAGTCGGTGTAGAACGGAAGGTACGATTCCGCATCTGAGAACTCCAGATCGAAACTCAGCTTGGAGGCGAACCAATGAACCGCCTATCTCTGCGTCTATGCGCTTTGGCGCTTCTCTGTTTGGTCTCTTATTTAACTTCGGTGCGGGCACAGACATCGGCAATCGCGAGCAGCGCCGCCGGGGCGTTCGGCTATGACGCCTCCAGGGAAGTCACGCTGAACGGCCTAGTCTCGACTGTGCTGGTGAGACCGTCCCCGGGAATGATTCCCGGTTCACACCTTCTGCTGGCAACACTTTCGGGGTCGCTCGATGCGAGTTTGGGAATCTTCGGACTGCGTGGTAAAGGAGCGGTCACGGTCGCGGCAGGACAGCAAATCGAAGTAACGGGCGTGATGAGGACGATTCAGGATAATCGTGTGTTCCTGGTGCGCACGGTGAAGGTGGGCGGCGAGATCTATACGGTCCGGAACGAACACGGGGTTCCGGTGCCGCCGCAGGCACGCACGCGGACGAACCAGAAGGCGGCAGGAGAGTCATTATGAACCGCAAAGTTTACCCGAGCATTCTCGGCTTAATCTTCTTGACGTTAAGTTTCCTGCTGGGCTGCGGGGGTGGTTCGAGTTCGGCACCTGCGGTGGAATCGATTGCGGCGACTAGCGGAACACCGCAAAGCGCCACGGTCGGTACGGCGTTTGCGTCGCTGGTGGCCACGGTGACGAAGAGCGGATCTCCCGAGGGAACCCCCGTGAGCGGGGTGACGGTGACGTTCACGGCTCCTCCGGTGACGGGGGCGAGCGGCACCTTTGCGAATGGAACGAATACGACAACGGCAACCACGGACGCGAACGGCAACGCTTCCGTGACGCTCACGGCGGATACGACGGCGGGTGGACCCTATTCGGTGACGGCGTCGGCTCCGGGGGTGTCGACAACCGCCAACTTCAGTCTGACGAACGTGGCGGGAGCGGCGGCATCACTTACCGCGACAGGTGGAACACCGCAAAGCACGACGGTCAACACGGCGTTTTTAAATGCGTTGGTGGCGATGTTAGCGGACAGTGACTCGAATCCGATCAGCGGCGCGACGGTCACGTTCACCGCTCCAGCGACGGGCACGAGCGGCACTTTCGCCAACGGAACGAGTGCGACAACGGCAACCACGGACACGAACGGCAATGCCTCGGTGACGTTCACCGCCAACGGGACAGCGGGCGGACCCTATGTTGTGACCGCTACGGCTTCGGGAGTAGCCACACCAGCAAACTTTGATCTGACGAACCTGATAGTAGAAACGGTCACGGCGACCGGTGGAACACCGCAAAGCACGGCGGACGACACAGCCTTTGCAACGCCGCTGACGGCCACTGTGATGGCGGGTGGATCGCCGGTGAGCGGGGTGACGGTCACGTTCACAGCTCCGGCTTCGGGTGCGAGCGGCATTTTTGCGAATGGAACGACTACCACAACGGCGGTGACCAACGGCAGCGGAGTGGCCACTTCATCTACGTTCTCCGCGAACGGCGTACTGGGAAGTTACACGGTGATGGCTACGGTTTCGGGAGGCTCCGGGCCAGCTGACTTCAATCTGACAAACACAGTCGGAGTTCCGGCATCGATCGCGGCGACGAGCGGAACGCCGCAAAGCGCGGCGATCAATACGGCCTTTGCTGCAGCGCTCGGAGCGACGGTCCTTGACAAGGGCTCGAACCCGGTCAGCGGCGTGACGGTCACATTCACGGCTCCAACCACAGGTGCGACCGGAACCTTTGGGAATGGAACGAACACGGTAACGGGACAAACCGGCACGAACGGCGTGGCCACTTCCACGGCGTTCACGGCGAATGGAACTGCCGGCGGACCTTATACGGTGACGGCGACGGTTTCGGGAGTTTCAACACCGGCCAACTTCAGCCTGACGAACACGGCGGGTGCGCCAGCGTCGATCACGGCGACGAGCGGAACGCCGCAAAGCGCGACTATCGACACGGCCTTTGCTGAGCCCCTGGCGGCAACGGTGTTGGACAAGAACTCGAACCCGGTCAGTGGCGCGACGGTGACGTTCACGGCTCCAACCACCGGTGCAACCGGAACCTTTGCGAATGGAACGAATACGACAACGGCAACCACCACTGCGAGCGGTGTGGCCACCTCCACCGCCTTCTCCGCGAATGGGACGGCTGGGGCTTATACGGTGACGGCCACGGTTGCCGGAGTGACGGCACCGGCCGACTTCAGTCTAACCAATGCCGCAGGAGCGCCGGCATCGATCACGGCGACGAGCGGAACACCGCAAAGCACGGTGGTCAACACGGCGTTTAGTGCGCCTCTTGGGGCGACCGTTGTGGACAAGAACTCGAACCCGGTCAGCGGCGTGACGGTGACGTTCACGGCTCCAACCGCAGGTGCGAGCGGCACGTTTGCCAATGGAACGAATACGACCACGGCGACGACCAACGACAGCGGTGTGGCTACTTCGAGTGCGTTTTCGGCGAATGGAACTGTCGGGGGACCGTATACGGTGACAGCCACGGTGGTTGGCGTGTCGACGCCGGCGGACTTCAGTCTGACAAACACAGCTGCGGTGGGAACCTCGACCAACTATTCGTTCTATGTAAGCGGACTGGAAGATCTCAATGAGGACGCCGGCGTGCCGAATTCTTACGCCCTTGCGGGCTCGGTGACCATCGATTCGGATGGCACCGTCGTTGGTGGCGAGCAAGACTATACCGATGGATTCGGACTCCATTCACCCGCTGGCGGCGACAAAATCACCGGAGGAACTCTGACCGTGAATGCTGCCACCGGCCAGGGGACACTGACCCTGATCACCAACAACGCAGATTTGGGCATGAACGGCACCGAAGCTCTCGCCGTCCAGTTTGCGAATACCAAACACGCGCTGGTCGCTCAGTTTGATGGAACGGCAACATCAAGCGGAAGCATGGACGTGCAGACCCTGTCGAGCACGCTCAACGACGGGAATTACGCCTTCACTCTTTCGGGAGTGGACACCCTCTATTTCCCCATCGTTTTCGGGGGGGTCTTGCAGATCAGCGATACTGGCACCAAGCTGACCGGTGTTTACGACGTGGATGATCCTAATAATTCGCCGACTGTGCAGACTGACCAGGCTTTCAGCGGAACCATTTCAACGGCTGATCCCTCTGGCCGAGGCACCATCAGTGGCGCCACTCTGGGAACGATCAGCATGTCCCTGGTTTATTACATCGTTGGCCCAGAAGTCATCCGGATCATCGATGTGGATGCCTCCGACATGAACGTTGGCTCGGCGTTCGGCCAGGGCACCGGCACCTTCAGCAACACATCGCTCGGGGCTTCGGTATTCGCTGTCGAAAGCAGTTCAGACGGAAACCTTTTTGCCGCCGCCGGCATGTTGACAACCGATCCGACGGTGGGCACGTTCCAGGGCGTCGGGGATGACAATGAAATCTACAATGCGGCTAGTGCAAGCGCCTCCTCGATCTCAGGCACCTATTCCATTGCGGGCAATGGATACGGTAGCCTGACAATCACGAACGCAGGATTAGGGGACGTCGGCGACTTTGGTATCTATATGACGGACCCCAAGCTCAACCTGAGCGATCCGAATAACACCACCAGCGGATTAGGAGGCGCCCTGATTGCCGACCTGGATGATGGGGATAATCCCGTGGGCTTGGGACTCAACGGCACAGGCGTGCTGGTTTCGCAGACCGACACCAAGACAACCAGCTTTACGGGCGACTATGCCTTTGCCGCGCAGGACTACAACCAGATAAGCACGACCGGCTCGGAATTCGATTTCGTCGGGCAGGGATCGGTGACCGACCTGGCCTTGAGCGGAACCGGTCTGGTCAGCGATCCGTTCTTTTTCTTCAGCGGCAACTTTGCGGACAACGGTGTCGGCTTCTCGGGAACTGCGACTCCGGATGCGAGTAACGTTGGCCGCTACACAATTCCACTGTCGATCACGGTTGTTACCGGCTCACCGGTCGCTTTTCCCGTAGTCATCTACCAGGCTGGCGGGGGCCAGTTGTTCTGGCTGGACGTAGGCGTAGATGGCGATGCTGCTAACAGTGTTTTCCTCGGGCCGCTCGAGCAGCAGGGGTCGCTGACCGGATTACCCGCGGTAGCAAAAGGCGCGGCGAAATTCAGATTGAAACATCAACAATAGCAACTTAAACGGGAAAGTGAGGGGCGCAGACGGAATGATCGGCCTGTGTCCCCTTTCGCAGTCGTGCCGATTTAATGCTCGATAAGAACAGGAAACTCTTCGAAAAGAGTCCGCCCGCCTCCGATTTGTGATTGCGTTCTTCCTGAAATCGGCCAATTGTACCGATTCGAAGTGCAGAAAAACCAGAGTCCATTCGACGCCATCATTTCTGGCTCACAAAATTTCACGGTGCGAAGTCCTCGACCCGCGCGCTGACCAGCTTTCCTCGGTGCCAGACGGCTTCAATGTTATGGACGTTGCTTATTTGCACGATCGGGTTTCCATCTACGACCATGATGTCCGCCAATTTCCCGGGCTCCAGAACTCCGCGATCCTCTAGATGGAGCAAGGACGCAGCTTTTGCGGTGGCGAGGTTGATCGCCTGTAACGGTGTTAAACCGGCATCCACCAGCAGTTCTAACTCTCGATGTTCCGCAAAACCAGGAATCCGGACAGCCATAGCTCCCGAGTCTGTTCCAAATCCGATGTTCACTCCCGCGTCGTAGAGAATCTTTACATTGTGCTCGTTCGTGAGGACAGATGCCTTGGAGGTTCCAACTTGTTTCTGGTTGTCCAAAATCTTGGCGCGCCAGCCAGGATCGTCGAACTCATCAGCCAGAGCCGGTTGCAACGCGTGAACTAGCAATGAATTCTTAAGCCATTCCGGTTTCTCCGCGTAAATGTAGCTAGACTCATCGAGATCAATGGTCGGGATGTACCAGACGGAATGGGTTTTCATGAGACGGATAAACTCGGCGTCCGCTGGCTGATCGCGCACTCCATGGGCGATGATGTCGACGCCGCTCTTCACCAAAGATTTGGCATCGGAAAGGTAGTAGATGTGCGCAGCTACGCGCAGTCCCAGTCTGTGCGCTTCCTTGATTGCCGCACCATACACTTCCGGCGGCATCTTAACTCGCAAGCTACCATGGAAGTCGTCAATCCATACTTTGATCAGGTCAGGTTTGCGGGTTGCCATTTCGTCGATGGCTTGAACTGCCTCCTGCGGGCTGGATACGCGATAGAGTTGACCCTCCGGCAAATTGAAGGTGGGTGGGGCGCCATTTGGAATGCCAATTCCGCGGTCCGCACCGAACAGATCGGCCCCGGGCAACGCACCCGAATGCAATCCAGGCTGCAGTTCGTAGAACAAATCGTTATTCAAGCCAAGAGCAGTCACTGAGGTAACGCCATATACCTCATACTGGCGCAGCTGTCGCAAAATGTTCGGCCGGTTGTAATTCTGCGGGGCAGTCCCCACTCCATCGACTTGCCCGACGTGAGAATGGTCGGAGATCAGGCCAGGAAGCACCGCCTTGCCGCTGTAATCGATCACTCGCGCCGATTTTGGCCACGACACTTTTCCGACCGGTCCCACAGAAACAATGCGGTCTCCCTGGATGACGATTGCGCCGTGCTCGAGCGGCGGGCCGCCCCTTCCATCAATCACCAGAACGTTTTTCATGACTATGGTCGCGTCTGGTGGCGCTGATTGCGTGCCGGCGGAGCGCAAGAGGAAAGCCGGCAAGGTCATAAGGATGAAGATTGTGACAAGGGATGGACGAATCTCTCTGGTTTCTATTTTCGGCATCTCAGGGATCTCTTTTTATCGAGCGCCACAACCTGTCGGCGGCCAGCCAACTTGCGAGCGCGTCGAACATCTTCAAGAAAGTTTATTTCTGGAGCACGGCCATTGCTGGATGCCGATTAATCGGTTCCATTTGCTATAGATTCTATCCGCGATCGTTCTTTTCTGGTTTAGCAGGGAGAGCCTCTTTCCCTTTGCGGTTCCGCATTCGCGGGAGTGATCCGAAGGCCCGCCCTGAAAACGCTCCGCTTAACCGCGCGCAAATTGTGAATTGATGCCGTGCCGGAATCAATAGATCTTGGGTGTGTCGTAACTTACACCGGCACGGCGTGAGCCCGAGGATCCTGGCCACGTTCCTGACTGGCTTCTGAGAGGAACCGTCAAAAGGCCAAGCCCGTATCGCGGCGCTTCGAACCCGCCAGCGTAAAAGATGTTTCCGAGAAAAGATGATGGCGGCTAATCGCGAAGCCCGAGATCAAAGCCGTCGACCTCATGAAACACCCGCGGTTGGCGGTCGCCGATCAGGTCCTGGCATAGAGTGGTCGGACCGAGCCGAATCGGGAATGCGATAGCAAGACAACTGTCACATTTCGTGGGAGAGTAGAGATGTCTCCGGTTCTCTTGAAGACGGAATATCTTCAAGGACCGTTTCTAGGAGCTGACCCATGGAAAATCCACTGCCACGCCGCGCCGCCGAGAATCCTACGCAATACAACATTGACGCAATCGCCAAGCTGGAGCATGACGCCCTTGGTCGCCGGACTCCCACCGAGCGAATTAGTGACGCAATTACGAAAGTTGTCGGTAATGTGGGGTTCCTGCTGGCCCAATTGACTCTGATTTGCGGCTGGAGCCTGGTAAATCTCCACTTAATCCCAGGAGTCAAAGCATTTGATCCCTTTCCTTTCGGCGTCCTAGCGCTCGTCGTCTCTTCCGAAGGCGTGTTTTTAACTATCTTCGTGCTCATCAGTCAGGGTCGAATGGCCCGACAATCCGAGCGACGCTCGCATCTGGATCTTCAGGTCGGCATGCTCTCAGAACAGGAGCTGACCACAATCCTTCAGATGTTACAGAAACTCTGCCAACACGTGGGCGTGAACGTAGATTCCTCTAAGCAAGAAGTTCAGTCGTTTAGTAAAACGACAGACGTCCATAAGCTGGCCAGTGAGCTCGAAGACAAGCTGCCGAACGAATGACGACCCATGATGCTTCCCAGGGGGCGCACGAAGGGAAAGAAGTTCAGCGCCCCGGCGACCGGCGCTCCGGTCGGCGCCTGCTGCGCCCACAGATTCAAGGAGTCGTTCATGACGTTGGTTTTTAAGTCATTCGCCGTAGCACTTGCCATTTTGAGTTCCGTTTTCCTGGTTCCCGGGTTGGATGCCGAGGATAAGAGCGAGCCGATCACCATCGTCAGCCATGTCGACATCAGGCCCGATGCGTATATGCCGCAAGCCGAGGAAAACTCGTGGAGATTGTTCCGCTCCGAGACCGCGGCGACCAAACAAGATGCTGGTCTGGTTTCCTATGTCGTTTTGCAGGAAATAGGTGGTACCAACCATTTCACGATCGTCGAGACATGGCGCGATGCGAAAGCCTATGAGATGCATGTGGGGTCCAAGCACACGGTACGGTTCCGGGATGAAATCCAACCGTTTTTGGGCAGTCCGTTCGACTCCCGCATCCACCGTGAGTTCCGCTAGAATGAACGAGCCGAAAGCTCTGTCCCGGCCTTCGAGATGGAAACCAGCAGTCAAAACTCATTCCAGAGAGAATGCTGTGCCTCGATTCTTCGCTGCAACGTTTCTGCTCCTGACGATCGCCGTTCCGTACCCGGCAATTGCGCAGAATGCCACGACAAGTCCTGTTCGCGAGCCGGCGTATGGGCCGGAACTGGAAGGCTACGATTATCCCTACCCCGTGCATCAATTCGAGTTTTCGTCGCAGAGGCAAACCATGCACATGGCCTACATGGACGTGAAACCGAAGTCGTTCAACGGCCAGGTCATCGTCTTGATGCACGGGAAGAACTTTTGCTCCGCGACATGGAAAGCGTCCATCGATGTTCTCGAGGATGCTGGCTATCGCGTAATCGCGGTTGATCAGATCGGCTTCTGCAAGTCGACGAAGCCCCGGGGATACCAGTACACCTTCCAGCAGCTTGCGCGAAACACACATGCTCTCCTCGAATCCTTGAGCATCCAGAAGGCGACTCTGGTCGCGCATTCTACGGGCGGCATGATCGCCATTCGTTATGCGCTGATGTATCCCGCTTCGACCGATCGACTCTTTCTGGTGAATCCGATCGGGCTCGAGGACTGGAAAGCCAAGGGCGTACCTTCTATTTCTGTTGACCAGTGGTATGAACGAGAGTTACAGACGAACGCCGATACGATACGGCAATATGAACAAAACACCTACTATGCCGGAACCTGGAACGACTCCTACGAGCCATGGGTGCAAATGCTTGCCGGCATGTATCGTGGTCCCGGGAAGGATCTTGTCGCGTGGAACTCGGCGCTTCTCTATGACATGATCTACACCCAACCGGTTTACTACGAGCTCGAACACATCGCGGTGCCTACGCTTCTCCTCATTGGAGATAAGGACAACACGGCAATCGGCAAAGATCTCGCGGCCCCATCCGTGCGAGCACAATTGGGGCGCTATCCAGAGCTGGCGAAGCAAGCGGTAGCGAGAATCCCTGGTTCCAAGCTTGTGGAGTTCCCCGCTATGGGGCATGCGCCGCAGATTCAGAACCCAGCGACTTTTCACACAGCGTTGCTGAACGGTCTTCGAGCGTCTCCTTCCCCGAACCCGAAATGAATTGTCCTCTCCTGCCCATCCCTTGTGATCGGCACTCCGAATCGCGAGCACCTCGTCAATTCATTCCATCTCAGGAGAAGGAGAAACGGTTATGCGTTTTGTGAGTCTTAGAGGGTCGAAGCTCCATGCACTCATTGCTCGCACCCTTGGCCGCGGGGGCAAAAGCCCGCAGACAACGGACTTAAAATTCGCCCGCAGTCGCGCCCTTGCCGCCTACAAAGATTTCCTCACCCTCTGGCAAGACGCCGACCCGGACATTCCCATCCTGAAAGAAGCCAAAGCGAGTACGCGAAATTGCAATAGACCTTCCGCGAAAAGCCGCTGGCAAAGGTATTCTTACGCGAACGAAAGCAGGGGGCAGGTCAAGATGAAGATGCAAGAAAGGGCAACCACCGCTAACTAAAAGCCGTGGGAATCCGGTCGAGGGGGGAATAGTTCTGCATGTGGCAGTGGATCGTCCCGTTCACCACCGCCATCCATGCCCACCCTTCTTCGGAATCTACGCAACACTATCCGCCCCTGCAATGGCTCCCGGAGCCTCGTCTACGGTGCAGGGGTCGTCGATCCTCGAACGGCTGGTATTTGGACCCAAATGGACCCAAGTTGCAGAGTTGAACCAATCCACGTCGGGCAGCGTGAATTGAAAACTAAGGTGAGTAACTGGTCGGGGCGCGCGGATTTGAACCGCGGACCCCCTGCGCCCAAGGCAGGTGCGCTACCAGGCTGCGCTACGCCCCGA
>Ga0302326_10026697_pt1 | contig 11663 bp, 8 predicted proteins | sample Palsa_T0_3_FD_202264 | JGI IMG/M metagenome (GOLD analysis project Ga0302326, IMG submission 202264) | Peat permafrost microbial communities from Stordalen Mire near Abisko, Sweden - Palsa_T0_3 | ecosystem: Environmental > Terrestrial > Soil > Palsa > Peat permafrost | place: Sweden: Abisko... | reverse complement strand
TCCAGCGCCGTCGTCCGCTTGAGAAGATTGAACCCCTGGAAGACGAAGCCGATATAGTAACGGCGCAGGAGCGCGCGCTGGTCGCGCGTCATGGTGCCGACATCCACACCGCGAAAATAATAATGGCCGGTCGTCGGCACATCGAGACAGCCCAGAATGTTCATGCAGGTCGATTTGCCGGATCCCGACGGCCCCATGACGGCGACGAATTCGCCGTCATTGACGGTGAGCTCGATCCCGGCGAGGGCTGCGACTTCGGCTTCGCCATGCCCATAGATCTTGGTGACGTCGCGAAGCGCAATGAGAGGTTGCTCGGCAGGCACTAGGAGCCCGGCGGCTTTGGCGGTTTGTCCGCGAGATCGATGACGACCTCCTGCCCCGGCTTCAGATCGCCGGTCACGACCTGCGTCGCACGTCCGTTCGTGGCGCCCAGCTTGAGGTCGTGCGGTTTGAGCGTCTTGCCGTCCTCGGTCCAGACCCGTCCGCCATTGACGCCATTCAATGTCGGCGGCGCGGGCGGGGCGTTCTTCTTGACGTCGTCTGGGGGCACGAAGCGCAGAGCCGCGTTCGGCACCAGAATCGCGTCCCTGATAGTAACCGCCTCGATTTCCGCGGTCGCCGTCATGCCGGGCCGCAGCAATCCGCCCTTGTTTTCCAAACGCAGGACGCCCTGATAGGTGACGACGCCCTGCACGGTCTTGGGCGCGTTGTGGATCGAGATCAGCAGCGCGGAAAATACCCGCGTGGGATAGGCGTCGACCGTGAAGGTCGCCTTCGCGCCCGGCCGAATGAGACCGACATCGGCTTCATCGACGTCGACGTCGAGCTCCATCTGATTGAGATCGCTTGCCAGGGTGAAGAGGACCGGCGTGGAGAAGCTGGCCGCCACGGTTTGGCCGGCAGAGACCTTGCGGTCGAGCACGACGCCGTCGATCGGCGCATAGATCGTACAGTAGTTGAGCAGTGTCTGATCCTGCTGCACTTGCGCGCGCGCAAGGGCCACGCCGGCGACCGCACGCGCAAGATCGCCGGTCGACGTATTCAGCAGCTCGCGCGAAATGGCGTTGGTCTTGTCGAGGGCAGTGTAGCGCTCGTGCGTCAGCGTCGACTGCACCAGGGTCGCCTGCGCCTGTGCCAGACTTGCTTGCGCCTGCTGGAGCTGCGCCACGTATTGATCGGTGTTGATGAGGGCGATCACCTGGCCCTTTTTCACGCGATCGTTGAAATCGACGAAGAGCTTGTCGATGCGGCCCGACACTTCGGCGCCGACGTCGACCTGGTTGCGCGGCGCGAGCGTGCCAGTGGCGCTGACATTGACGGCGAGAGTTCCGCGGGTAACGGGTTTGCTGACGTAAGTGTGGGCGGCCCCGCTGCGAAGACTGTACCAGCCCCCGCCGAGAGCCAGAACGACGATCGCACCGCCGATCCACATCCATCGGCGCCACGTTCTTCTCTTGTGCCCGAGGCCCAACCGCGACTCGAGCACGCGGTCTGGCGCGGGTTTGACGTGCATATCATTCACGGATTTTGACCGGTATTCCCCGAAACGAAGCAAAGGCTTCGAAACCGAACTACGAGATTAAACTACGGCGGAACTAGGGCTGCAGCATGCATAATTCGCAGGTCACCCTGTCTACCGGGTGCCCTTGCGATAGAAAATTGCATTCCTATGGAGTCCTAAGCCGTTGCGGACTATACAACATTTAAGGCGAGGTTGAAGTCGAAAAAGCCTGCTCCGTTACCGGTGCGCCGGGTTTTGTTCGGCGAAATATCGGGCCATCCGGTCCAACGCAACGGCAATCCGTTCATATGGCTCCGCGCCGAAACAAATGCGCAGATATCCCTCGCCGGCGGCACCGTAAAAGGTCCCCGACTCCGTCACGACATGACACTGCTCCAGAATCTCGTCTGCCACCTGCTGGCTGGGTTTTCCGGCGGCCGAAATATCGGGGAAGGCATAGATGGAGCCTTGCGGCATCTCGCATTTCACGCCCGACATCTGATTCATCCGGGAAACGACGAGGTCCCGGCACTTCCTGTCGCTCGCGACCATTTGGGCGACGCAGTCCTGCGAACCTTCGAGCGCCGCGAGCGCTCCATCCTGGATGAAGACGTTGACGTGGGCGACGTCGTTCACCGTGATTTTCAGGATTGCTGGTATGAATTTCTCGTGCGCGGCGACATAGCCGATGCGCCAGCCGTCCATCGCATAGGCTTTGGTGAACGCAAAGAGCGTGAAGGTGCGCTCATACATGCCCGGCAACGACGCGATGCTGATATGGCGATGCCCGTCATAAACGATTTCGTCGTAAACCTCGTCGGACAGCACCAGGAGGTCATGCCGGATGGCGATTGTCGCAAGCGCGGTCAGTTCCGCATGCGTGAATACCCGCCCGGTCGGATTTGCCGGGTTGACGAGGCAGATCATGCGGGTCCTGGGCGTGATGCATGCCTCGACGGCGGCCGGATCGAAGGCGAAATTGTTCGCGCGATCGAGCGGCGCGAGCACGATCCTGCCCCCCGCCAGTTCGATTTTGTTGATGTGCTGCGGATAATAGGGCTCGAGCAGGATGACTTCATCGCCCGGATCGATCGCCGCCATGATGACGGCATAGGATGCATGCGTCAGGCCGTTCGTGACGACGACTTCGCTTTCCTTCACCGTCATCTGGTTCTTGACGGCCAATCGCCTGACGATCGCACGGCGCAACGCTGTTTCGCCCGGGAATTCTCCGTAGTGAACCTTGCCCGCCTGCAATGCCGCAATCGTGGCGTCCTTGATGTGCTGGGGCGTATCGAATCGCGGACGACCGACCTCCAGATGGATGAGGTCGATACCCGCATCCGCCAGCTCGACGGCCTTTTCAAACATGCCGAAGCTTTTCGGCGAACTCGAAACAATGCGTTCTGCCGGCCATTTCATGAGAGCTTCTCCGAACGCGAGGGGTTCGCCTAGTAACTTATCGAGGGATTGTCGCCGGGACAGATCACGCCGACCACATCGAAGCCGCCTTCGACGGTGCATTCGACGGAATGGGCGAGTTTGCGCGGCAGGAAGAGCACATCGCCCGGACCTACCGCAGTTTTCGCATGTTCGGTCCAGACGATCCCGGCGCCGTTGAGGAATATCAGCGCTTCTTCGTAGAGGTGCCTGTGCGGCTCGGCCTTCGAGCGCGGGATGTTTCCGATGAACTGCGTCATCTCCGTAGAGCCGTGCTCTCGGTTCACGAGGATCTGGAAATAGCGCTCGGCCATGGCATGGCGCTGCGCCGGGTCGATCTCGGCGGAGCGTATGAGATGGGCTTGGTCGAAATTGCGCGGCATGTCTTCGAGCAACGTCAACACGTCCGCTCCGGGATAGTTGGAGATGAACAGTTTGACCGCATCGGGCGTCGCATTGTGCACGCGAAAAGCCTCATCGGGTCGAACATAGAGTCCCGTGCGCGGTGCGATTTCAAAGTGTCGTCCCGATATTTCGACCGAACCCCGCCCTTCGAGCACGAAGAGCACCGTGTGCCGGTCGCCCGAAGCGATCACCGGCGAAACGCCCGCGGCGACCTCGGCATAGAATTGCGACTGAAACTGCGCGCCCGTGGCCGGGCCGATGACGAGGCAATATTCCAACACGCCGTGTCGCACGAGCCTGGCGCGCTTCGTGGAGAACACATAGCAGCCGCCGCCGAGGGTCACCTGCGCGTGTGCGCGATGAGGCACGCGGGCGATCGCCCGGTTCGCGGGACTTTCCGGGTCGTCCTCGCGAGTGCCGCCGGGCAGATTGTTGTGCGCGCCGTCGCAGAACGGTGCGGTGCAAGTGCGTTTGCACCCGCAGAAAACGACGTCCTCGTCGGCCTTGCATTCGAACAGCACCGGCGTGAATGCCGTTCCGGCGTGAGAGCCGTCGCAGAACGGCTGCTTCGCCGAACGCCCGCAACTGCACCAGAAATAACGCTGTCCGGCTTTTACCTCGTGATAATAGCCCTTGCGCTTGGCGATTTCGGGAACCTGCGAAGGAAGCGTCATTCGGATTATTCCATTGCCGTCGCGAAGCGGCCGTCTCCGGCAAAATCAGACCGGCTTGCCTTCGCTGCTTGCCCAGGCCGCCATGAGCGTGTTGGACGGCAGCGTCTTGTCCACCAGCTTGCGCGCGGTCTCGATGCCGGCGACGGGAAGCGTCGCGGGGTCGAGCTTGCCGATTTGCACCAGCACGGAAGCCTGGTCCCAGTAGATATGTTCGTTGTAAAGCTTGTCGCCGCGAAAGCAGACGATCGCGATCAGGGGTATCTCCACATACTTGCCCGTCGGAGGCACGCCGGGAAGCATCCAGTCGATCTCGCGTGTGTGGGTGAAGCAGAACAACATCTCGTCCACCACGCGGTCCGTGCCGACCGTGCGCGAGATCGGGACGAGTTTGGTGTCTTCCGGGTTCGCGTTGACGAAATGATGCGTGTAGAAGCGCTTCAGCTGGTCGTGGCCGACCCCGCCCGTCATGGTCGGGATATGGTTGACATAGGGTTCGGCCACCATGGTTTTCATGGTGGCGTCCACGTCGCGCTCCCCAAATTCATGCAAACAATGCGCATCCCATAGGGCACTCAGATCGAACGGCTGTTCAACTGCTGTCATCGTGCATTCCTCGCATCGGACGGAACTTCGGCGCCGGACCGGTTATCATACGGTAAGCCCGGCGCTTGCGGAAGGCGCGCGGCATTGGCGTGCTGGGCTCAGCGCATCGCAGCGCTTGCCTGTTCGACTTCGGGCGTTGCCTCCAGCGAGCTGATGAAATTCGGCGGCTTTCGCGCGTGGGTCGCCTGTTCGAACGCATAGCCAAGCGCGAGCAGCCGATCTTCGCTCCACGCCGGACCGATGAACGACAGCCCGACCGGGAGACCGCGGATTTGTCCCATCGGCACCGTCAGGTGCGGATAACCGGCAATTGCCGGCAAGCTTGAAGACCTCCCGGCGATGTTGTCGCCCGCGACCACATCGATCCGCGTTGCCGGGCTGTAGCTGGGTGCAATCAGGGCATCGAGCCGGTTGTCGGCGAGGAGCTTGTCTATTCCTTCGGCGCCGGCCCGACGCCGGGAATCGAAGCGCGCCTTGAGATAGGTCGCATCGTGCAATCCTTTGGTCGTTTCGGCTTTCTCGAACAGCTCCTGGCCGAACAGGCACGTTTCGTGCGGATTGGCGCGATCGAAGGCTATGATCGCGGCCAGGCTCCGGGTCCGAACCGAACTCGGGGTCGTCGCGAGATAGGCGTTCAGATCGGCCTTGAGTTCGCTCGTCAGCACGGTCAGTTCTTCCTCGTCGAGAGCGGCCGCGGGCTTGAACGCCCTCAATTCGACGACCTGCGCGCCTTTCGTCTTCAGGACGGCGACGGCATCGGCGAATACGGCGTCGTCTTCGGGCGACAACCGTGTCGCAAATTTCAGTATTCCAAGCCGCTTGCCTTTCAGGCTGTTCTTTCCCAGTGCTGCCGCGTAGTCGCGGCGATGCGTGTCGGCGGCTGCCGTGGCAGGATCGGCCGGATCGGTTCCGGCCATCGCGGTCAAGAGGATCGCCACGTCTTCAACGCTGCGTCCCATCGGACCGGGTGTGTCCTGGCTGTGCGAGATCGGCACCACATGAGTACGCGAGACGAGGCCAAGCGTGGGTTTCAGTCCGACGAGACCGGCAAGAGCCGAAGGACATGTGACCGAGCCGTCCGTCTCGGTTCCCACGCCGACCGCCGCCAGCGAGGCAGCGATGGCAGCCCCCGTCCCGGACGAAGACCCGCAGGCGCTGCGGTCGAGCACATAGGGGTTCTTGACGAGACCGCCGAGCGCCGACCAGCCGCTGATCGAATGGTTTGAGCGGATGTTGGCCCATTCGGAGAGATTGGTCTTGCCCAGGATCACGGCGCCGGCAGTCTTCAGGCTGCGGACGACAGGCGCATCACGTCGCGTAATATTGTCTTTCAAGGCGAGGGAGCCCGCGGTCGTTGCGGTTCCGTCGTCGGTTTCGATGTTGTCTTTCACCAGCACCGGAATGCCGTGCAGGGGACCGCGCACATGGCCCGCCTTGCGCTCCGCATCCAGCCGCCTTGCATCGTCGAGCGCGTGGGGATTGAGGACCATCACGCTGCGCAGCGTCGGCCCCGAGCGATCGATCGCCTGGATTCGTGCGAGATATGCCTGCACCAATTCTTCGGAGGTGACGCGGCCTGCCACCATATCGGCCTGCAGTGCGGCGACCGATTTTTCCGCGACCGGATAGGCTTCACCGGACCGCGCGCCCGCGACGCTCAATCCCAGCAGCAAGGCCGATATGGCCGCACATATTGCGATGCCGCTCCACGTCCATAAAACATGCCCATTGTTTTTCATGAGGCCCCCTGATTCGCGCCAGCGCCGATCGATGCGATCCTACATGATGGGGGGCGCTGCGGGGATCGCATCTGTGGCCCCGCTCTGGGCGAAGGGAGGTTGGCCCATTATTTGCGCGGCCGATTGAGCGCAGCTTGCATCCAGCGGGGGACGCCTTGGGGGTGTTCGAGCCCCGAACAAGAGCGAGCTGATTACGTCGACACCCGCAAATTGCTTGCGCCGAGGGCAGACGACGGCAACGGCCGCGTCTCGCTGTTCTCATTGCGCCGGCTGCCATAGGTCTCGGAGTAGATTTTGGTGAACTCCGCGCCCAGCAGGAACACTTGTGCCGAATAATAAACCCAGATCAAAAGTGCGATCAGTCCACCCGCCGCACCATACGGCGTCGCGATTGAGCTGCTCTCGAGATAGTAGCCCAGAAGGAATTGCCCGATCTGGAACGGCAACGCCGTGCCGGCCGCACCCGCAAGCACGTCGCGCCATTCGATGTCCCTGTTGGGAAGCACCTTGTAGATCGCCGCAAACAGGATTGCGGTCAGCAGGAAGGAAAGTGCTGCGTTGAACGTCCCGAGGGCGAACTCGCTATAGGCCGTGTGCAGGTTGATGTAGCGCCCCAGCACAGCGATGGCGGCCGTCAATAACATGGACACGACAAGAAGAAGCCCAAGGCCGATCACCAGCCCCAGACTCACGGCCCGGCCCCGGAGCAGTCGTGGCAGCAGCGCGCCTTTCGGAGGCGCTTTCCAGATCGCGTTGAGCGCGGTTTCCATTTCGCCGAATACGCTGGAAGCCGTCACGATCAGGGTGACGAGACCCACAACGCCCTCGAATATGCCGGTGGGGGTTCCGCGCGCGTTGCGGATCGCCAATTCCAGCAACGCGACGCTGTCGCGGTTCATGATATGGCCCAGCACACCGCCGATCGCCTCGCGCGCGGCGGTGCGGCCGAATATGAGACCCGCAATGGTCGCTGTGATGTAGAGCACCGGCGCCACGGCCGTCACCGCATAAAACGCGATCGCCGCGCCACGGGTGAGCGCCTCGTCGCGTTCGAACGCGGTAAATCCCTCCTTGATCAGGTGCCAAATCTGCTTGAACATGTCGCAATCGATTTCTGCCCATTTGGACAACGTGCAGAACGCCTGTGCGTTTCCATACACATGCTTAACGCGCGCTTGCGGGCGGGAATCCGGTTATATCCCGCGCGAATTGCGCGCGAGCCGGATAAGGCGCCTCGAAATCGGACCAGCCCCTGGATCGAGTGGTGGGCGCGACAGGGATCGAAGCTATGCCCCCTCCTGGGTGAAGGGAGCCCGAAGTACAATATTATCAAATGGTTACCCTTGTTTGCACGGCCGTTCCTCGGATTTTCCCCGGGGGACGATAGTCTGCCATCTGATAGCGCAATCTATAATGGCAGGTGAGCGACTTCGAAGGTGAAGCCCGAATCTTCAATAGGTGAGACCTCATCGATGCCGCGCGCCAATTGCCGGCGTCGTTGCTCTGAAACGGCACCGATTTGGATCTGCGCAAAAATGGTCGCATGGCTGCAGCGGAATGTTTTTTTGGAAGCGTATGAGTGAGAGCAATTGGGATGGTTATTCTTCGCATAAAGTCGGAAGTTGTGACTGTTTCCATTGTTCTGGGCGCGGCGATTGCCTTCGTCTTCGTTTTTACGGGTGCAGCTATGGCGGAAATCGACTGGCAGACCCCGGCAGAGAAGTCCGGATTCGCCACCACGCCGAATTACGACGTCACGCTTGCCTATCTGGAGCGCCTCGCAAAGGCCGCGCCTCGCAGAATCCGTCTCGAGCGCTTCGGCACGACGGCGCAGGGCCGTCCGATGATGTCGGTGGTCGCAAGCGGCAGCGGGCTCTTCACGCCTGAGGCCGCGCGGCGCGCACAGGTTCCGGTCATATTGGTGCAGGCCGGCATTCATTCGGGCGAGATCGAGGGCAAGGATGCGGGGCTCGCGCTTCTGCGCGATTTTGCAGTCTCCGGAAAACTGTCGCATCTGCTCGATCATGCCGCCCTCGTATTCGTCCCGGTCTATAACATCGACGGTCACGAGAAATCCTCGCCCTATAATCGCATCAATCAAAATGGGCCGGCTGAGATGGGCGCGCGCGGCCAGGCGCAATATCTCAACCTCAACCGCGACTACGTGAAGGCCGACGCGCCGGAGACGCGCGCATGGCTCAAACTGTGGCAGCGATGGAGGCCGGATTTCCTGATCGATGTCCACACCACCGACGGCGCCGATTACCAGTACGATCTCACCTGGTATCTGGAAGACCCCCACAAACTGCCCGCTGCCGTCAGCGCCTGGCAGCAGCAGGCCATGGCGCAGGTCCTTCCCGCCTATGAAGCGCGGGGGCATCTGGCCTCCCTCTATCTGGAGTTCGAGGACGGGGCGGATCCGCTGAAGGGCATTGCCAATTTCGGTTCCGGAGCGCGCTTCTCGACCGGCTACGCGGCGCTGCAAAACCGACCGGCACTATTGATCGAAACCCATATGCTGAAATCCTACGCCGTTCGGGTCCAGGCGACATACGACCTCGTGGCGTTGCTGCTCGACTACGCCGGCCGGCATGGCGGGGATTTGATCAATGCCAATGCGCAAGCCGACGCAGCGACGATTGCGCGGGCGAACGACCCGGCAGCACGGGTGCCGATAAGCTTCAAAGCCGATCCCGCCGCAACGGATTTCGCTCTTAAGGGCTACGCCTACAGCGTGACCCGCAGCGAGATCTCCGGCGACAGCTGGATTCAATACGACCCGAAAACGCCCAAGACCTATGTGATTGCCAACCGGAACGGGCTGTTGCCCGATGTCACGGTCGAGTTGCCGGCCGCCTATATCGTGCCGGCACAATGGCAGGATGTCATTGCGCGGCTGGACGCGCATGGACTGCGTTACCGCCGTCTGGCCTGTTCCGTCGCGCTGCATGGAACGGGCTACCGGATCGACGATCCGGTCTGGAGCGGGCGGCCTTTCGAAGGCCATCACATGCTGCAATCTTTCAAGGCATCGCGCGTCACGCGCGAGGATTTGCTGCCGGCCGGTTCGGCGATCGTGCCGCTGGATCAGCCTGCGGCGAATGTGGCGATCGAACTTCTCGAGCCTCAGGCGCCGGATTCCCTGCTTCGCTGGGGTTATCTCGATGCGATCTTCGAACCCAAGGAATATGGCGAGCCGCGCGTGGTGGAAAAGCTGGCGCGCGACATGCTGCAACACGCGCCCGATCTGGCGGCAGAGTTCGCGGATAAACTCAAGACCGATCCGGCCTTCGCTGCGAGCCCGCAAGCCCGGCTCGAATTCTTCTTCGAGAAATCGCCCTGGTATGCGGTGCAGGATGTCGGGCGTTATCCGGTTTTGGGAGTGGACAAGGCGGTGCTCGAATCAAAACCCTGCGCCGATGGTACCAGGTAAAAATTTGCACGGGACATGATTAACCGTCACCGGGTTCTGGCTCGAATTCTTCTTCGAGAAATCGCCCTGGTACGCGGTGCAGGATGTCGGGCGCTATCCGGTTCTGGGGGTGGATAAGGCGGTGCTGGAATCAAAACCCTGCGCCGATGGTACCAGGTAAAAATTCGCACGGGACATGACTAACTGTCACCAGGTTCTGGCATGACTAGTGGCGCGCCCTTCTTCTAGTCGGAAATCGCACGCCGTACCAATTCCTTTAGCGGCTTGATATCATTCCTGTCAGCAGCTTGAAGGGCTGCATAATACTCCACGCCGCGATTGAACAGGCTCATGTCCACGTGACCGAAGAACTCGACGCATTGCTGCATCAGTAGGCTGCGTGCGACGCGTCCGTTGCCGTCGGTAAAAGGGTGGATTAAAATCAGCCCGTGGAAAAACTTCGCGACCGCTTCCAGTTGACTGTCAACCGTGGTCAACGCCGCAAATCCTTTACGCCATTGCTCGCACAATTTAGCTATCAGACTCGGGACCTGATCGGGTGCCGGTGGTGACAGCGTGGGTTCGTCGGGGGCGGCGGCAGCCTTTTGTATGAATATTTCTCCCTGACGAAAGCGACCAATCACTCGGGGCGGAAGGTCAAAACACACAAGCCGATGTGCGAACTGGATGGCGGCGGGAGTAATGTCGGCTAGCACTCTTGCTTGGGCTGGGTCCGCTGTGATCTCGCCGGCTGCAAGCGGATCAAAAGCGCGAAGCGGTTCGACATCAATGTCATGGGCCTTCGCAATGAGGTCCATGGAATGCGCAACGTAACGCTGACCCTCCTGAAGATTGGCGATCTGCGTGGACAGCACTTGCAGGTATTCGACGTTTCTCGCAATCGCGCCCTCAAGTACGTTTTCACGGCTGGCAAAATACGCGATCTGCTCTTCCTGATTCATTGCGATGCGAAGGTATGCAACGCGGACACCGTACCCCTCTGGCGAATCCAGCACGCCCAAAAGACGCTCCACATCGTAGACGATGCACTCCTGCTTTTCCCGCAGAGCAGTTTCCACGAAGGTCTGTCGCTCGCCGCGCGTAAGCCGTTGGTTCGTGATGAACACAATGCCGTGGCGTTTACGCTTCTTCGCACCTTCGAGGTCGTGTTTGAATTTCGTTTCGATGTCATTGAAACTTTGGAGGGTCAGCGGAAAGTAGACGGCACCCACCCAAAGCCGACCGCCCCTGTCACAAAGGATATCCGCTCCACCATCGCCGCCCCCAAGGGGTGCTTGGGGCTCGATGTTCTGGTATTTCTCCAGTCGCAAAACGGATGCGGCGAGGCGCTCGGCCTGCGTTGGGCCGTAGCGCCAGTCGCGCAATGCAGTCTCGGTGCCACTTGCGCTCACGCGCTTACCTTTTTGCTTTGGCTGTGCCACGCGTAGCACGCGCGAAGCATGCAATCCTACCACACCGTATGGTCCGGTCCGTCTTCGCTTTCGCTGCGCTCAAGCTACGCCGGACACGCTTCGCCCTGGCGGGCAGCGTGCGGTTGGCTGCGCCACGCGTAGCCCGCAAGGGCGAAGCGTGGTGGGCGCGACAGGGATTGAACCTGTGACCCCTCCCGTGTGAAGGGAGTGCTCTCCCGCTGAGCTACGCGCCCCAACTCGGGGAAGAGGCCTATAAGGCCGCAAGCCCGCAAGCGTCAAGGCGCGGCGCAAGGTCTTCACGATTCTTATGGAAACCTGCCTGAGGCGCGGCTCAACAGCCCCCTCTGCAGGTGCCGCCGAGGCAACCGCAGGCGGATTGGTAGTCGTGGGCGGCGGCGGCGAGATAATGCTCGATCGCCTGATGAAACACCTGCTGGCGTGAGATGTCCTTTTTCA
>Ga0302326_10026695_pt1 | contig 11663 bp, 10 predicted proteins | sample Palsa_T0_3_FD_202264 | JGI IMG/M metagenome (GOLD analysis project Ga0302326, IMG submission 202264) | Peat permafrost microbial communities from Stordalen Mire near Abisko, Sweden - Palsa_T0_3 | ecosystem: Environmental > Terrestrial > Soil > Palsa > Peat permafrost | place: Sweden: Abisko... | reverse complement strand
GTTGCCTGGGCCGATCGGCGATACGTTCCCGGGTACACCAATTACGCTGTAGGAAACGTTCCACGGCAGCACGTTGCCGGGCAATTCACTCGAGAGCGTGTCGCTGGGCGCGACATTGCCGGCGACCAGGGTGTCGACGATGCTGACCGCGTTAGCCGGCGTCATCTGGCCCACCGGGAAGGTGTTTTCGATCGCGATGCCCCCACCGCCGCCGGCAATATTGCTGGCGAGAGTCGCATTGGCGAGCGCGACGGCCCCACTGCCGAGGCCGAGGGCATAGACGCCGCCGCCGGACAGACCGGCGCTGTTGCCGCTCAAGGTCGAGTTGGTTGCGCTGAAGCTTGCGCCGTTGAGCGCGCGCGCGCCTCCGCCGGATAACGCGGCGCGATTCCCGGCCAGGGTCGAGTCGAGAACGGACGCGCTCGCGGCGTTTTCCACGTCGATTCCTCCGCCGTAGAACGACGCCTGATTGCCTTCGAGCGTCGAGCGCGTGAAGGTGATATCGGCGGTTGCGCCGACCGCAAATGCTCCGGCACCGAGCTGCGCGGTGTTTGCTCCCACGACGCTGTCCGCAACACTGAGGTCCGCCCGCGCTTCCGTGACGTTGTCCGACAGATAGATACCGCCGCCGTTGGTCAACGCGTGGTTACTCATGACATTGCACGCGGCGAGCGTCACGCTGTCGCCTCCGGTTCCCCCGAACACCGCCAGCCCGCCGCCCTGATTCGCCGTATCCTGGGCCAGCGTCACGTCGGTGAACTGGACTGCGTGGGCGACGTTGCTCAGCCTGAAGTCAGCACGCACGCCGCCACCCGCGCCCTTGGTCGTGCAGCCGAGGAGGCTGACACCGCTCAAGCTCACCGTCGGCGCGGTCGCGTCAATCTCCAACAGCCGGAAAATGCCGTGGCCGCAAGTGATGGCCAGCTGCCGCGAGCCTGTTCCCTGGATCGCCACGGAGCGCTGCACGACCAGGGCCGACGGGTCGGCCGGGTCGGAGAGCGGATCGTGTTTGAAAAAGGTAAGGGTCCCGGAGAGCCCCGGCGCGAAGGCAACCGCGTCGGCGCTGCCGTAGCTGCCAGTGGCCACACACTGCCCCTGGTCGGACTGGGCATTGACCGAGTCGATCGCATCGCGCAGCGTGCAGGCGGAAGCGCTTTGCTCGGACAGCGTCCCGACGATGAGCGATGCGGCGTGGTCCTCACCCGCACCCAACATTCCCGCTGCAACGAGCGCTGCGGCGAGCGGCGTCAATCGCCAGCTCCGTAGCAAAGTCGTTGAACGCGCTGGATTCCCCAAGCGGCGCCTTGTCAGTGGGTCAGGGTGGGTTTCGCAGGAGTCTTGACGGCGAAAGGGCCCATGAACGGAGGGTCCGGAAGGCGCCGCATTGTAGGAAGGTTTGTTCTTGAGCGTCAAGGCGCGCGCATCGCTAGAATGGGCCTATGCGCAACGTCCCCTTGTGCGAATCTCGCCGGCGCGTGGTCGGCGCGCTTTTCTTTCTCGCGTTGCTGTGGGTCCCGCTCACCAGCGTCGCCCGCGACTCGCCAGTGTCGGCATCCGCCCTGCCGGCAGAAGCGCGCGCGACACTGGAAAGGATTCACACCGGCGGCCCGTTTCCGTACGAGCGCGACGGTGTCGTGTTCGGCAACCGCGAACAGCTGTTACCGCCCGAGCCGCGCGGCTACTATCATGAATACACCGTTCCGACACCCGGGGTTAGGAGTCGCGGCGCACGGCGAATCATTTGTGGGGGGCATGTTACGGCCGTCTCCGAGTGCTACTATTCCGAGGACCACTATCGCTCATTCAGGAAAATCCATCCATGAAGCCTCCCGATCTCGCGATAGCGGCCGACGCCGGCGTTCGCGAATGGTCGGGTGCGCACGATGCGATCAAGGCGGCGGCGGCGGCGGCCAAGCTCAATTACCAGGTAGTCGATCTGCACGGTGTCGGCGGTAAGAGTGAACTCATGGAGGCGCTCGGCAAAGGGCTCCGCCTCCCGTCGCATTTCGGTCACAATTGGGACGCGTTGGCCGACTGTATCGAGGACAGCGACTGGGTAGGGAACCACGGCATGGTCGTCGTGCTGCGTCATGCCGCGGGCTACCACAAGACGTACCCGGTTGATTGGGAGACATTGAAGGACACGCTCTCCGAAGCGGCAGAATACTGGCAGGAACGGCACAAGCCGTTCTGGGTTTTTGTCGCTTGAGCGGCAGGTTGACGTACAAGATTCCGATCTCGACGCTGGTACTCGTGCACACCCCCGATCTGCGCGTGCTGTTGCTCGAGCGATCCGACTACCCGGGCCACTGGCAATCGGTAACCGGCAGTCAGGAGGCTGGCGAAACGCTGGTGCAGACGGCCACGCGCGAGCTCGCGGAGGAAACCGGCATCGACGCGGCCGCATACGGCGGGGTGGTCGACTGGCAGCACCGCAATGAATACGAGATCTTCGCACGCTGGCGCCACCGCTATCCTCCCGGCACCACACACAATAGCGAGCACGTCTTTTCGCTGCAGGTTCCGGAGCCTATCGAGGTGCGGCTCGCGCCGAAGGAACACCTGACGTACGCCTGGCTGCCCTGGGCCGAAGCGGCGCCCAAGTGCTTTTCCCGGTCGAACCGGCAGGCGATCGACGAACTGCCGCAGCGCGTCGCGGGGAGCCATCGATGACAGCCGTTGTCTTCAAGAGCGCTGTGCGCTGTGTTATGCGCCTGCTGATCGGCGCCGCCGCGTGCACAGCGGCCTGTGCCATCGCCCAGTTGCCGCCGCCGCAGCAGGCCACCGTCAGCGTGAGCGCGTCGGCCACGGCAACGGTGGTCAACGATCGCCTGCAGGCGTGGCTGCGCGCCGAGGCCGAAAGTCCGCTCGCCGCTACGGCGGCGAGCCAGGTCAATGCCGCGATCGCCAAAGCGCTCGCCACCGCGAAAGATTATCCGACGGTCAAGGTCACGACCGCCGGCTATTCGACGCAACAGGTGAGCGAAAAGGTCAAGGCGCAGCGCTGGCACGTCGTGCAGTCGATCAGTCTCGATTCGGGCGACTTTACGGCTGCCGCGACCTTGATCTCCAAGCTGCAGGACGACGACGGCTTGCTGTTGTCCGGGATGGGATTCTCGCTGTTGGAGAAGACGCGGCGCGAGGCCGAAGACAGCGTCACGCAACAGGCGATCAAGATGTGGCAGACGCGCGCCCAGCAAGCGGCGAAGGGCCTGGGTTTCTCAGGCTGGAAACCGGGGCACGTCACGGTGCAGACGGGAGACGGCGGCCGCGTCTTTCCAATGGCGCGCGCCACGGCGATGAGCGCGAGTGTTAACGCCCCCGTCGCCGTCGAGGGCGGCACGACCGACGTGACCGTCAGCGTGAGCGGAGAAGCCCTCCTGCAGTAGGGCACGACGTCAAGTCGTCGGCCCGATCATCCGTTCCGGTCGCACCCACTCGTCGAATTGTTTTTCGGTGACATAGCCCAGCTCCAGCGCGGCGGCCTTGAGGGTCGTCCCCTCGCGGTGCGCTTTCTTGGCGATCGCGGCCGCCTTGTCGTAGCCGATGTGCGGGTTGAGCGCGGTCACGAGCATGAGCGAGCGCCCTACCAGCTCGGCGATTCGCTCCCGATTGGGCTCGATACCACGGGCGCAATACGCCTCGAAGCTCGCCATGCCGTCGGCAAGGAGCCGGATGCTCTGCAGCACGTTGTGGATGATCAGCGGTCGGTAGACGTTGAGCTCGAAGTTTCCCGACGCGTCGCCGATATTGACGGCCACGTCGTTGGCCAACACCTGCACCGAAAGCATGGTGAGCGCCTCGCATTGGGTGGGATTCACCTTGCCCGGCATGATCGAGCTGCCCGGCTCGTTCTCCGGAATCGTGATCTCGCCCAAGCCGGAGCGCGGACCGCTGGCGAGCCAGCGCACGTCGTTGGCAATTTTGACCAGCGCCGCGGCAAGCGTCTTCAGCGTGCCGTGAAGATTGACCAGGGCATCGGCCGCCGCCATGGCTTCGAACTTGTTTGGCGCAGTGATGAAGGGCAAGCCGGTGTAGGCGGCGATTTCCGCGGCCACGCGCGCGCCGAACTCGGGATGGGTATTGAGCCCGGTCCCGACCGCAGTGCCCCCGAGCGCCAGCTCGAACACGTGCGGCAGCGCATCGGTGATGTGAACCTTCGCGTGGGCGAGCTGGGCCGCGTAGCCGGAGAACTCCTGCCCCAGCGTCAACGGTGTCGCGTCCTGCAAGTGCGTTCGGCCGATCTTGACGATCGCAGCAAAGTCGGTGGACTTGCCGCCGAGCGTGCTCTCGAGGGTGACGAGCGCCGGCAGCAGGTCGCGCGCAACGGTTTGCGCCGCGGCCACGTTCATGGCGGTCGGAAATACATCGTTGGACGACTGGCCGCGATTGACGTCATCGTTCGGATGCACGAGCCGGCCCTCGCCGCGCGCTCCACCAAGCAATTCCGAAGCGAGATTGGCCAGCACCTCGTTGACGTTCATGTTGGTCTGGGTGCCCGAGCCCGTCTGCCATACCGCGAGCGGAAACTCCAGCGCGTGGCCGCCCGAGAGCGCCTCATCCGCAGCGGCGACGATTGCGTCGGCTTTCTTTGCGTCGAGTACGCCGAGCGTGACATTGACGCGTGCGGCGCTGCGCTTGACGATCAGCAGCGCGCGAATCAGCGCGGCGGGCATTTTCTCGGTCGAGATATGAAAATGCTCGAGCGAGCGCTGCGTCTGCGCTCCCCAGAGCCGATCGGCAGGAACGGCGATCGGGCCGAATGTGTCACGCTCGATGCGCGTCGGCGCAGCAGTCATCGTAGCCTCCGAATGCGAGGAGGGGGCACCTGGCCCCCTCCCGATTTCATTGCCGAACGATCGGCGGTCAGGCCGCCGGCGTCGCCGGCGCCTCGGCCTGCGCGGCAGCCGGCGGGGCGGCTTTCTGCGCTTCGTCTTCGGCGGCAGCCTTCATCGACAGCCGCACCCGGCCCTTCTCGTCCGCCTCCAGTACCTTGACCCGGACGTGCTGGCCTTCCTTCAGGTAATCGGAAACCTGGTTGACCCGCTCCTTGGCGATCTGCGAGATGTGCAGCAGCCCGTCGCGGCCCGGGAGGATCTGTACGATCGCACCGAAGTCGAGCAGTCGGATCACCTGGCCTCCATAGATCTTGCCCACCTCGACATCGGCGGTGATTTCCTCGATGCGCTTGCGCGCCGCGTTGCACGCGTCGGCGTTCACCGAGGCGATGGTGACCGAGCCGTCGTCCTGAATATCGATGGTGGTACCCGTCTCCTCGGTCAGCGCACGAATCACTGCGCCGCCCTTGCCGATCACGTCGCGGATCTTCTCCGGATTGATCTTGAAGGTCATCATCCGCGGCGCGTGCTGCGATATTTCGGTGCGCGCATGCGGCAGTGCCTCCTGCATCAACTGCAGAATGTGCATGCGGCCCTCACGCGCCTGCGACAGGGCCACCGCCATGATTTCCTTGGTGATGCCCTGGATCTTGATATCCATCTGCAGCGCTGTCACGCCGCGGTCGGTGCCGGCCACCTTGAAGTCCATGTCGCCGAGGTGATCCTCGTCGCCCAGGATGTCGGAGAGCACGGCGAAGCGGTTGCCATCCTTGATGAGTCCCATGGCGATGCCCGCGACGTGCGCCTTGGTCGGCACGCCGGCGTCCATCAGCGCGAGGCTCGCCCCACAGACCGACGCCATCGACGACGAGCCGTTGGACTCGGTTATTTCCGAGACCACGCGCATCGAATACGCGAATTCCTCCGCCGTGGGCAGCACCGCGATGAGCGCGCGCTTGGCGAGCCGGCCATGGCCAATTTCCCGCCGCTTGGGCGAGCCGACGCGGCCGGTCTCACCGGTCGCGTACGGAGGCATGTTGTAGTGGAACATAAAGCGCTCGCGATACTCGCCCATCAGCGCGTCGATGATCTGTTCGTCGCGCGCGGTGCCCAGCGTTGCCACAACCATCGCCTGCGTCTCGCCACGGGTGAACAACCCCGAGCCGTGCGTGCGCGGGAGCACACCGGTCCGGATCGTGATGGGGCGCACGGTGCGCGTGTCGCGGCCATCGATGCGCGGTTCCCCGGAAAGAATCTGATTGCGCACGATCTTCGACTCGATGTCGAACAGAAGGTTGTTGACGTGATTCTTCGCGTCCGCATCGGCTTCGGGTCCCAGGCATTCGGCCTCGACCTTGGCGCTGATCTCCTTCAGGCGTTGCTGGCGGGCCTGCTTCTGACGCAGCGCGTACGCCGCGCGCAGATCAGCTTCGGCGACTGCCGTAACCTTGGCGATCAACGATTCGTCCTTCGCCGGCCCCTGCCAGTCCCAAAGTGGCTTGCCCGCTTCCTCGACCAGCTGATGAATGAGCTCGATGACAGCCTGCTGTTGCTGGTGTCCATAGACGACGGCACCCAGCATTACCTCTTCGGCGAGCTCCTTGGCCTCGGACTCGACCATCAGCACGGCGGCTTCGGTACCCGCGACGACCAGGTCAAGTTGCGAGGTCGTAAGCTCGGTCTTGCTCGGGTTGAGCACATATTGGCCGTCGATGTAGCCGACGCGCGCTGCACCGATCGGGCCGTTGAACGGAATGCCGGAGAGCGCGATTGCCGCCGAGGCGCCGATGAGCGCCGGAATATCCGGATCGATCTCCGGATCGACCGACATCACCGTGGCGACGACCTGCACTTCGTTGTGGAAGCCATCCGGAAAGAGCGGCCGGATCGGCCGGTCGATCAGGCGCGAGGTAAGCGTTTCCTTTTCCGACGGGCGTCCTTCGCGCTTGAAGAAACCGCCCGGGATGCGCCCGGCAGCGTAGGTCTTTTCTTGGTAATCGACGGTCAGCGGAAAGAAATCCTGACCCGGTTTGGCGTGCTTGGCGGCAACGACGGTCACCAGCACGACGCTGTCGTCAAGACGCGCGAGCACTGCGCCGCCTGCCTGGCGAGCGATCTCGCCGGTCTCCAGCGTCAGGGTGTGCTTGCCGTAAGGCATCGACTTCTTCGTAATGTTCTGCACGTTGGTCCTCGGAATACGAAAGTGCCAATGGCCGCGTGCGAAGCGCGGCCATTGGCAGGTTGATCAAACGGGATGAGGCGAAGGCTGGGTCATGAATGTTTTGGTCGCTGCGGCCGGACGCCTTCGCCGGTGCCTGGCATTATTTGCGCAGACCCAGCTTCTCAATCAGAACGCGGTAACTGTCGCTGTTGCGCGTCTTCAGATAATCGAGCAGCTTGCGCCGGCGGGAAACCATGCGCAGCAACCCACGCCGGGAATGATGATCCTTGACGTTGACTTTGAAGTGATCGTTGAGGCCGTTGATGCGCGCCGTCAAGAGCGCGATCTGAACCTCCGGCGAGCCGGTGTCACCCTTGACCCTTTGATGGTCGGCGATGACCTTGGCCTTCTCCTGAACCGTAACTGCCATTAGCTTGCTCCAAACCTCGCGAAAGAGCGCGATTGTACCTCGAAAAATGCTTAGGATTCAAGCGCGTTGCAGCCTCGGTAATGCCTCGAGTCTAATTGTTATGGACGCGCAAACCATCCCATGAGATTGCCGACAAGCACGCCCACCAGGACCAACCCAATAAAGATCGCCGCCATTGCGGCCATAATCACCGCCTCCTTCTTGAACATGTTCTTTTCGCCGTCGCGCGGCCTTGGGGGCAACATGCCGCCTCAAGCGCCCCCCGGACGGGCGGCGGATTGCGCCACCAGTCGCCGCGCGCGCAACACGCCGCCGGCGATCGTCGCGACGCCGGCGAATTTGCCGGCCGCGTACACGCGCACCATGCCGTCCCCTACCCCGGCCTGTGCAACCGATTGGCCGTTGGCGAGCCGCGCGGCGTCGGCGCGATCGAGATCGAGCCGAGCCAGGGCAGTAACCAGAGCGTCGACCGGCAGCAAGGCGGCGTCGCGCGCCGCCAAGGGCCGCTCGTCCAGCGCTTCGAGCGTCAAGGCGTCGCCAAGCGTGAAATCGCCGCTTGCCGTTCGCGAGAGCGCGCTCAAATGCGCGCCGCAGCCCAGCGCAGCGCCGATGTCCTCGGCAAGCGTGCGTATGTACGTGCCCTTACTGCAGCGCACGCGCAGCTCGACTTCGTTCGATCGCCACGAAAGCAGCGCGAGCGCCCGGATCTCGACGGCGCGGGGATGGCGCACGATCTCCACTCCCTCGCGCGCGTACTCGTAGTATTTCCGCCCGTCACGTTTGAGCGCCGCGTAGCGCGGCGGTATTTGCGCGATCTTACCCACAAAACGCGGCAGAACCGCCTCGACGTCGACTCGCGACGAAGTCACCGGGCGTGTATCCACTACGTCACCTTCGGCGTCCCCCGTCGTGGTCGTTATGCCGAGCCGCAGCAGCGCGACGTAGGTCTTGTCCGCGTCGAGCAACGCGTGCGCGAACTTGGTGGCATCACCGAAGCAGATCGGCAGCAATCCGGTCGCCAGCGGATCGAGGGTTCCGGTATGGCCGGCCTTGTCGGCCTGATACAGGTGCTTCGCGCGCTGGAGCGCGGTGTTGGACGACAGGCCCTTCGGCTTGTCGAGCAGCAGCACACCGTCAATGCGACGCCGCGGCAGGCCGGATGAACCCGCCAGCATCATGTCAGGATGAGTGCTTGCGATCTTCGGCCAGCGCGTCGTCGATCAGCTTCGACAGGCGCAGGCCGGACTCGATGGTGTCGTCGTAGGCGAAGTGAAGCTGCGGCACACTGTAGAGGTCGAGGCGATGCGCCAGCTCGCTGCGCAGATACCCGGCAGTGTGCTGCAGCGCCGCCACCACGGCCGCCGCATGTTCGGCACCACCGAGGTGGGTGACGAAGACCTTGGCATGCGACAGATCCGGAGTCACTTCGACCGCCGTCACCGTGACCATGCCGATGCGCGGATCCTTCACGTGCAGCCGGAGCAGATCCGCGAGTTCACGCTGGATCTGGTCGCCGACGCGTTGCGCGCGCTGCGAGTGTTTTTTCATGCGCTCTGCCCTGCCAAGCGTCCCGGACCGCGGCGCGTAGCCCGCGGCCGAGCATGCCAACGATTGCGCCCGGACCGTCGACCGGGTGCGTGGCCTACAAGGTCCGGGAGACCTCAACGATTTCGTACACTTCGAGCTGATCGCCCTTTTCGATGTCGTTGAAACCCTTGACCGACAGGCCGCACTCGAATCCCGCCTTGACTTCCCGCACGTCGTCCTTGAAGCGTTTGAGCGAATCGAGTTCGCCGTCGTGGATGACCACGTTGTCGCGCAGCACGCGAACCTTGGCGCCGCGGCGCACCACGCCTTCGAGCACGTAGCAGCCAGCCACGGTTCCGACCTTGGAAATGCGGTATACCTCGCGCACTTCGACGAGTCCCAGCTGGCTTTCCTTCTTCTCCGGCGCGAGCATGCCGGAAAGCGCCGCCTTCACCTCGTCGACTGCTTCGTAAATGATGTTGTAGTAGCGGATATCGACACCGTTGTGCTCGGCGAGCTTGCGCGCCGCCACGTCGGCCCTGGTGTTGAAGCCGATGATCACCGCCTTCGAGGCTAACGCCAGGTTGACGTCGGACTCGGTGATGCCACCGACCGCGGCGTGCACGATGTTGACCTTGACCTCGTCGGTCGAGAGCTTGGCCAGCGAGGTGGCCAGCGCCTCGTAGCTGCCCTGGACATCCGCCTTGACGATCAATGTCAGCGTCTTGACCTCGGTCTCGCTTCCTTCGGCAAACATGTTCTCGAGCTTGGCCGCCTGTTGCCGGGCGAGCTTCACGTCGCGGAACTTGCCTTGACGGAACAGCGCGATCTCCCGCGCCTTGCGTTCGTCGCCCAGGACCATGACCTCCTCGCCGGCGAGCGGAACATCGGACAGACCCTGGATCTCGACCGGGATCGCGGGACCTGCGCCCTGCACGCTCTTGCCCGCTTCGTCGGTCATCGCGCGCACGCGGCCAAACACCGCCCCGGCGAGCACGATGTCACCACGCTTCAAGGTTCCGGAATGAACCAGCACCGTTGCCAGCGGCCCCTTGCCTTTGTCCAGACGCGACTCGATGACGATGCCTTTCGCCAGCGCATCCCGAGGCGCCTTGAGCTCGAGCACTTCGGCCCGCAGCAGAATCGCGTCGAGCAGCGCGTCAATGCCGCTGCCGGTCTTTGCCGATACCTCGACGAATTGGTCTTCGCCGCCGTATTCCTCGGGCAGGACGCCTTCGGCGACGAGCTCCTGCTTGACCCGTTCCGGATTGGCTTCCGGTTTGTCGATCTTGTTGATGGCCACGACGATAGGCACCGCGGCTGCCCTGGCGTGCGCAATGGCTTCCTTGGTCTGCGGCATCACGCCGTCGTCGGCTGCCACGACCAGAACTACGATGTCGGTGACCTTCGCGCCGCGCGCGCGCATCGCTGTGAACGCCTCGTGGCCCGGTGTATCGAGGAACGTGATCACGCCCTTGGGCGTTTCGACGTGGTAGGCGCCGATGTGCTGCGTGATGCCCCCGGCTTCGCCGCTCGCGACGCGCGTGCGGCGAATGAAGTCAAGGAGGGAGGTCTTGCCGTGGTCGACGTGCCCCATGACGGTCACCACCGGCGGCCGCGGCAGGGCTTCGGCGGTCGAGGATTGCGAGGTTGCCGCGAGCAGCATGTCGGGGTCATCGAGCTTGGCCGCGATCGCCTTGTGTCCCATCTCCTGGACAATGATCATCGCCGTTTCCTGGTCGAGGACCTGGTTGATGGTGACCATGGTGCCGAGCTTCATCATCGTCTTGATGACCTCGGCGGCCTTGACCGCCATCTTGTGCGCGAGATCGGCGACGGTGATCGTTTCAGGCACCGAGATCTCGCGGACGACCGGCTCCGGCGCACCCACCGAGGTCGCGTCGCCCAGATCCTCGCCCTCTTCATGGCGGTGCTTGCCGCTCTTGGGCTGCTTCCACGCGGTGGTGGCCGCGCCGCCGGAAACGTCGCCGCGCAACTTCAGGGCGCGACGGCGTGCCGCCTCCTCCTGGAAGGCGGTTGCCGAGGGTTTGCGCGACGGCTTGTCCTTCTTGGTGCCTGGCTTGGTCGCCGGCTTGTGCAGCGTGCCTTCGGTCTTGACCGCAGGCTTCGCCTCCGAGACCGGCTGCCCCGCCGCGGTCTCGCTCGCCTTGGCGGTTGCCGTCACCGCGGCCTTGGCCACGGCGTCTTCGGCTTCCTTTTCCTTCTTGGTCTTGCGCTTTGCCGCCTGTTCCTGCTTCTTCTGTACCTCTTCCTGCTGCTTGGCAATCAGCGCCTGGGCTTTGCGCGCCTCTTCCTCGCGCGCCGCGACTTCGGCCGCCGAAACGACGACTTGCGGCGGCGGCGCGATCTCTTCCTGTGCCGGCGCGGGTTCGGCGCCATCGCGCTTGACGAAGACGCGTTTCTTGCGCACCTCGACCTGGATCGTTCGCGCGCGACCGGTGCTGTCGGCCGCTTTGATTTCGGACGTCTGCTTGCGCGTAAGCGTGATCTTCTTTTTCTGGTCCTGGCCGCCGTGCTGCTTGCGCAGGTAGTCGAGCAGTCGCGTCTTGTCCTGCTCGGAGAGTTTGTCGCCTTCCTTCTTGCCGGCGACGCCCGCCTTGGCGAGCTGCTCGAGCAGAATGCCCGAGGGCATCTTGAGCTCGGTCGCGAATCTTTCGATGGTCGTCTGCGCCATGATTTTCTCCCG
>Ga0302326_10026694_pt1 | contig 11663 bp, 11 predicted proteins | sample Palsa_T0_3_FD_202264 | JGI IMG/M metagenome (GOLD analysis project Ga0302326, IMG submission 202264) | Peat permafrost microbial communities from Stordalen Mire near Abisko, Sweden - Palsa_T0_3 | ecosystem: Environmental > Terrestrial > Soil > Palsa > Peat permafrost | place: Sweden: Abisko... | reverse complement strand
GACCAGGCGGCGAAGAAGCTGGTGGTTTCTGCCGAAACGGACCGCCTGTTGGTAGAAAATTTTGCCCGCCGGCTGGGCGCCGAGGTTGGAGGCGAGAACTAATGGCCGTCATCGACCTGAGATATGCGCGTGCCCTGGCGGCTGTGGTCAGCGACCAGAAGCTCAACCCCGGCGACTCGCAGCGCGAGCTGAACGATTTTGCCGACACGCTGGAAGCCAGCGCGGAGCTGCGCGAAGTGCTCGAGAATCCTTCTATCCCCGAGCCGCAGAAGTTGAAGGTGCTGGACGCGATTGCAGCCAAAGTGGGGATGAGCCGCACGGTTCGCAACACGATTGCGCTCATCACGCACCATGAACGGCTGCATGAGCTGCGCAGCATTACCGAGTCGTTTGCGGCGATCAGCGATGAGCAGGGCGGCGTAGCGGACGTGGAGATTGTCAGCGCACACCGGCTGGATGAAGCGAACCGCAAATTACTGGAGCAGCAGGTGTCGAAGATCTCCGGAGGGCAGCGGGTGCGAGCGGTTTACAGCGAAGACGCGACCCTGCTGGGCGGCGCTGTGGTCCGCGTAGGATCCACTGTTTACGATGGATCGGTACGAGCGCAGCTGGAGCAGATGAAGCAGAGGCTGGTGAAGGCCGGGTCTTAAAGATTTCGTAACGACAAGAAATAAGGAACAGCGAAAAGGAACAGCATGGCAAAGATTCAGGCGAATGAGATTACCGAACTGCTGCGCCAGCAGATTGAAAACTACGAACAGCGCGTGCAGGTAGATGAAGTCGGCACCATCGTTTCGCTCGGCGACGGTATTGCCCGCGTGCATGGGCTGGACAAGGTGATGGCCGGCGAGCTGGTGGAATTTCCGCACGGCATCATGGGCCTGGCCATGAACCTCGACGAAGACCAGGTGGGCACCGTGGTGCTGGGCGAGTACAGCGAGCTTTCGGAAGGCGACCAGGTCAAGCGGACGGGCAAGATCATGTCTGTGCCGGTAGGCGAGGCGCTGATTGGCCGCGTGGTGAACGCGCTGGGCCAGCCGATTGACGACAAGGGCCCTATCAAGACTGACAAGTTCCTGCCCGTTGAGCGCCTCGCTCCCGGCGTTATCGCGCGCCAGTCCGTGACGGAGCCGATGGCAACCGGCATCAAGGCCATCGACACAATGATTCCCATTGGCCGCGGACAGCGCGAGCTATTGATTGGCGACCGCCAGACCGGAAAGACCGCCGTCGCACTGGACACCATCATCAACTCGGCGAAGAACGACCTGATCTGCATTTACTGCGCGATAGGTCAGAAGCGCTCATCGGTTGCAGGAGTTGTGCAGACGCTCGAAGAGTATGGCGCGATGGATTACACCATCGTGGTTGCAGCCACAGCTTCAGAGCCTGCGCCCATGCAGTATTTGGCGCCCTTTGCAGCGACCGCGATGGGGGAGTACTTCCGCGACAACGGCAAGCACGCGCTGATCATTTACGACGATCTTTCCAAGCACGCTGCCAGCTACCGCGAGATTTCGCTGCTGTTGCGCCGCCCGCCGGGCCGCGAGGCATACCCCGGCGACGTGTTCTATCTGCACTCGCGCCTGCTGGAGCGCTCGGCGAAGATGTCGAAAGAAAATGGCGGCGGATCGTTGACCGCGCTGCCGATCATCGAGACGCAGGCGGGCGACGTTTCTGCTTACATTCCGACCAACGTGATTTCGATCACCGACGGACAGATATTTTTCGAAACCGACCTGTTCAACTCCGGCGTGCGACCGGCGGTGAACGTAGGCCTCTCGGTGTCGCGCGTAGGATTTGCCGCGGCCATCAAGGCCACGAAACAAGTCGGCTCGACGCTAAAGCTGGATCTCGCGCAATATCGCGAACTGGCGGCGTTTGCGCAGTTCGGATCGGATCTGGACAAAGTGACGCAGAACCAGCTGAACCGTGGTGCGCGTTTGACTGAGCTGCTGAAGCAGCCGCAGTTCAAGCCGCTCACGTGGGTGCAGCAGGTGGCGATCATCTTCTGCGGAACCACCGGCTTGCTGGACGATGTTGAAGTGAAAGACATCCGCGCGTTTGAGGACGGCTTCTACGGCTACATGGATTCGTCGGCGTCGCAGGTGATGGCGGACATCGAAGCCAAGAAGGCGCTGGATGACGATCTGCGTGCGCGCTTGAAGGATGCGATCACAACGTACAAGCAGGACTTCCTAGCCGGATTGAAGGACAAGGCGGAGCCGGCGATGGCGGGCGCGAAGTAAACGATGGCAAACGTACTCGATCTACGGCGGCGCATCCGCAGCGTGAAGAACACGCGGCAGATCACCAAGGCCATGAAGATGGTTTCGGCGGCCAAGCTGCGCCGCGCCCAGGAGCGCGCGATGCAGGCGCGGCCGTATGCGCAGATGATCGCCAACGTGCTGGAGTCGTTGGTGCGCCGCACTGGCCTTATCGACGAGAACACCGGCGAGATCATGAGCCCGCTGCTGATTGAGCGCGAAGAGAAGAACGTGCTGGTGATCGTGATTGCCGGCGACAAGGGTTTTGCCGGCGGCTTCAACTCGAACATTGGCAAGGCAGCGCAGAAGTTTATTGATGAGCGCCGCGGCAAAGGACAGAACATCGACCTCGAGCCGGTCGGCAAGAAGGCGATTGGCCTGTACAAGCGCAAGTATCCTGCGGCTGACTACGAGCACAAAGAAGAACTTTACGATAACGACCTCGCGAAGCACATTGAGGACATTCGTCATCGTCATGCTCCGATTGAAGTGGTTGCCGAGCATCCGACGATGCTGGTTCGGGCCAACTTTGAGGATGTGACTGCGATGGCGCGCTCGATCGTAGAGCGCTATACGCGCGCGGAGATTGATTCTGTCTACATCGTCTTCAACGAGTTCAAGAGTGTTATCTCGCAGCGCGTGGTGGTGGAAAAGCTGCTGCCCATCCGCAAGCTGGGCGTGCATGAAGTAACTGTTTCTGAAGAGATGACCGAAGAGCAGAAGGAAGCGGCAGGAAAGGCTGCGCAGTCTGCTGGCATTTCTATCGCTGCGCCAGAAGAGAGCGAAGCGGAGCGCGAGGCCAAGAAGTTCGGTACGGCCGAGGTTGATTATATTTTCGACCAGGAGCCGGACAAGATATTCCGCCATCTAATGCCGCGCTATGTGACCACGCAGATTTTTCACGCGCTGCTGGAATCGGCAGCGGCCGAGCATGCCGCGCGCATGACCGCGACAGATGCCGCAACGAAGAACGCCGGAGAACTGATCGATAAGCTCTCCTTGACCATGAACCGCGTGCGCCAGGCCGCGATTACCAAAGAAATTATTGAAATTGTTTCAGGAGCGGCAGCGCTCTAAGCGACACGAAAGAGACCTATGGCAGACACACAAAACATCGGCAAAGTAATCAGCATCAGCGGCCCGGCCGTCGACGTGCAATTTGAAGAGGCACACATGCCTCCCATCTTCCAGGCGCTGCGCATCGTCGGCGAGGGCTTTGTCACGCCCGCGCCGGTTGACGTCATCGTCGAGGTGCAGCAGCACCTGGGCGAAGGCCGCGTGCGCTGCATCGCCATGGTAGCGACTGAAGGCATGGTGCGCGGCATGAAGGCCATCGACACCGGTGGGATGATCACTGTTCCCGTGGGCCGTGAGACCCTCGGCCGCGTGCTCAACGTGCTCGGCGATCCCGTGGACGAACTCGGCCCGGTCCACGCGAAGCTGCGCATGCCCATCCACCGGCAGGCGCCTGCGTTTGACGAGCAGTCGACGAGCGAAGAGATGTTCGAGACCGGCATCAAGGTCGTCGACCTGATCCTGCCCTTCTTGAAGGGCGGCAAGATCGGCCTTTTCGGCGGCGCGGGCGTAGGCAAGACAGTCGTGATCCAGGAGCTGATCAACAACGTTGCCAGCCAGCACGGTGGTTTCTCCGTATTCGCCGGAGTCGGCGAGCGCACCCGCGAGGGCAACGACCTGTGGCACGAGTTCCAGGAGTCCGGCGTCATCGATATTCACGACTTCAACAAATCGAAGGCCGCGTTGATCTATGGCCAGATGACCGAGCCGCCGGGAGCGCGTTTGCGTGTGGCGCTGACCGGGCTGACTGTCGCTGAATACTTCCGCGACGAAGAAGGTGCGGACACGCTGCTGTTCATCGACAACATCTTCCGCTTCACGCAGGCCGGCTCTGAGGTCTCCACGCTGCTGGGCCGTATGCCCAGCGCGGTGGGTTACCAGCCGAATCTGGCGACCGAGATGGGCGAGCTGCAGGAGCGCATCACGTCGACCAAGAAAGGCTCGATCACTTCCGTGCAGGCTGTTTACGTGCCCGCCGACGACATCACCGATCCGGCGCCGGCGACGACGTTCGCTCACCTCGATGCAACGATGCTGCTTTCGCGTCCGCTGTCCGAGTTGGGAATTTATCCCGCTGTAGACCCGCTCACCTCGACATCGCGCATTCTGTCGGCTCGAATCGTCGGCCAGGAGCACTACGATGTGGCGCAGGGTGTGAAGAAGATTCTGCAGCGCTACAAGGACCTGCAGGACATCATCGCCATCCTGGGCATCGACGAGCTCTCGGAAGAAGACAAGCTCACCGTATCGCGTGCGCGCAAGGTGCAGCGTTTCCTCTCGCAACCCTTCCATGTGGCGGAAATCTTTACCGGAATCCCCGGCGCATACGTAAAGGTTGAGGACACTGTGCGCAGCTTCAAGGAGATCATCGACGGCAAGCACGATGACATTCCAGAGCAGGCGTTCTACCTGAAGGGCGGCATTGAAGACGTACTGGCCGCAGCCGAGAAGATGAAGGCAACCGCTTAGTCATGGCAGAGAATACGCAAACCGGGCTTCTCACTGTTCGTCTGGTTACGCCGGACCGCGTGCTGGTGGACGCGACGGCGGAGGCAGTCGAGCTGCCGTCGATGACGGGCTACCTTGAGGCTCTCTACGGCCACGCACCGCTACTTGCCGAACTGGGCGCGGGCGAGGTGCGGCTGCACGGCGGCACATCCGGCGACCAGATATTCTTCGTGGCGTGGGGATTTGTGGAAGTACTTCCCGAGCGGGTCACTATCCTGGCAGAGACAGCGTTGCATCCCAACGAGATCAACGTAGCCGAAGCCGAAGCTGAGCTCAAGCATGGCCATGAACTATGGAATGAGGCCGGCGACGATGGCGACAAATACGACGAAGCCAACGCTGTGACGCGCGTGGCGGAAGAGAAGATCGCCAGCGCCGGCGGCAAGGGCTAAATGGCCGCGGCCAAGGCTAGCCTCTCGGTACAGTCCTACCGCACATCAGGTGATGGGGCCAGCAGGTATTTCGCAGGGTCGTGGTTAGGGTCGTATTTCATTTGCATCAGATTGTCTCGATAGTCGACTGTGATCGTCAGCCGCGAAAGTGTCGAAAATCCTGCGAAGCCTGACACTTCGGCCCCTGTGTCATGGGAAAGCTTGGTGAGGTCAAAGGCATAGAACGAGCCGGGCGGCAGCTGGATCGACCCGAACCGCAAGGTGGTATTGTCCACACGGTATACTTCTTTGACTTTGCCCGAAAGGCCGGTGACCTCCACGTCGGTATCGCGGTGCATCTTGCCAGCTTCTTTGGCGAAGACAATGGAAAAGCTCGAATCGTGGGAGCCAGTGTCCATGATGATGTATCGCAGAGGACTACTGTTTATCTTGGCTGGAAGAAAGATGTCGTGGCCGATGCGGATGATGTGCAGCCAATCCTGCATGGTTGATGGCTCAATCGCGTCCTTTGGAATATCGTCGTCATCGTCTTGAGCCTGGCCCGCTGCGCCGACAGGATTCTGCGCGGCCCTGGATGTGCCGCCTGGTTGAGGCGGCAGCGGACTCAATAGCAATTGCCGGTTCGGATAATCCAGAGTCGCCAGCCAGCGGTAAAAAACATCCAAACCGATGAGACCGTCTATCGTATCTCCCACCTTATATTTGGCCAGGACTTCGACCATGCAATCGGATAATTCCACATCTCCAATTTGGATATTCTCTACGTGAGTCAGATAGCTCTCGACTTCGCCCTCGTCGCCTACGCCGCCGGTATGCAGCTTGTACTCGCGAGTAAGCCCGAGCCGTCTGGCTGCTGCGGGCGTGAGCACAATGCCGGAAGCGCCGGTATCAATCTGCAGCCGCCGCTTATTCCCGTTGAAGCTGACGTCAAGGCCATACGCCTCAATAAAGTGGGAATTTCCATAAATGGGTGTAAAGGGGATCTTGGTCTGTTCGGATTTGGAGATGATGTGGCACTCGCCGGTGTGGTGTGCCTTCAGATAGTCCTGCTGGTTAACATAGCCCTCGTGAGCGCTCGTAGAAAGAGAAGCAGGGCCTGCGAGATATTTATTGAGCTCCTCTGCGCGCTTGCTGCGAGGCAATGATTCGATCCAATCTCGCAGGATGAGTTCGTCATTCGGACGTATCTGGTGCGCTACCGCAAGCACGCGCGCCCCGGTCGCGTAGCGAGCCGAGACGTCGTACATCTCTGCCAGCAGGTCCAGCGCGCGAGCTTCACAGGAGTCGAGCTTGTAAGCCGCTATGGCGTCCTGGTTCGCAGCATCAAAATCCGCGTCACGGAAAGCCGCCTCGCCCGCGGCTACCTTAGCCAGCGCGCTCTGGGGAAATTTCGCGACCACCTCGGCAGCTTGCTTCGTGGCCTCCGCTGTTTGGTCTTTGCCAATCAGCGCGCGTATCAGGCCTAGTTTTATCTCAGGCGAGTCGGGCGTCTTCGCATTGGCGTTCCGATAAAAAGTTAGCGCTGCGTCGTAGTCTTCTTTAGCAAGGGCGATTTCGCCTTCCGTAGATTGGCTGTGGTCGACCGTGCACGTTCGCGGCGCTGCGGCGGTTTGTGCATGTAGGGGTGTTGCTGAGACGGAAACGAGCAAACCGGCGAGAAGCGCAGCTGCCGTGGGAAGGCCCATTGATTTTTGCATGGCGACATGCTACACCGGGCATCTTCAAAAATGCTACCGGCATTAACGAACAAATTGCCGGATGAAATCGCTGCCCAGACCGATTGCGGAATAGTGCTGCCGGAAAGCTTCTAGCTCAGGTGTCTGATAGGAGTTCATGCATTGCTCCTCAAAGCCTGATGCTCAAAGCTCCACTGAACGGGCTCGACACGGCGCACCAGAAATGCCCAGCAGGCAGCGCCGGCGAGAGCGACGACACCGGCTATCAGAAATGCCAGGCGCAGGCTGCCGCTGCGCTGAATAATCGCTCCGGCAAGCCACGGACCTACGATGCCCGACAAGTTGGCGATGCCGTTCTGCATGCCCGTCCAACGCCCGGCCATCAACGGGCCAGCCAATGTCTGGCTGATGGCCCAGTGGTTGGAGGTATAGCCTCCGAAGCCTGCGCAGGCTGCCAGCAGCACCGCGTAGGACAACATCGAGCCGGCGGGCACGACAAAGATCAGGCCCACCAATGACGCAAATACCAGCCCGATGGAGACGATCGTCTTGCGCACTCGAGTTGTGGAGTGGCCGCGTGCGATGAGAGCGTCAGAGATCCAGCCGGCGGTGACCGTGCTGATGGCAATCAGAAAAAACGCGCCGGATGCCAGCTTGGACATCGTCAACACAGAAAGTTTCGATTCGTTTACCAAGTAGGTGGGCAGCCACGCCATCAGGAAGTAGAAGAAGTAATTGCCGCAGAAGTGTCCTAGGAAGGTTCCCCAGGCGCTGGGCAGCAAAATGAGCTCGAATGTCGCGCTGGCCGGCGCCGCTGCGGCTTCGCTCGCGGCGCGCTTGCGTGGCATGACGAACAGCCAGGGCAGAACCCACAGGAGGCCGCCGGCGCCCAGCGCGAAGAACAAAGCGCGCCAACCGTAGTTAACCATCAGCACGCCGCCAAGCAGTGCACCGGCAGAGGGCCCCAGCTTGGTCCCGGCGTCGATGAAGGCGTTTGCGCGACCGCGATGGTGCTGAGGCAGCTCTGCAAACACTCGCGAGTAGCACGGGTAGGCGATGGATTCGCCTGCGCCGAGCAGCAGGCGCGCTGCAAAGATGGCGCCAAAGGTGGAGAGCATTCCGGTAGCCAGCGTGGCGACAGTCCACAACACATAGCCCCACAGGAAGACCCAGCCGACGGGGAAGCGGTCGGCTAAATATCCTGAGACTCCGAAGAGCTGCAACAGCGCATACGTCCATGATAAGGCAGAGAGCAATGCGCCCATCTGCAAAGCATTGATATGTAGTTGCGGCTGCATGAGCGGTGCAGCCATGGCCAGGTTGCTGCGGTCCACATAGTTAATAAGAACGGAGAGCACCAACAGGCCGACGAGGGTCCACTCGCGGCTGGAGATTGGTTTGGGTTGAGCTACTTCCGCCGGCATGCGGCGCTCCCTGTCTGCGTCAGCTGGTTCAGAGCGGCGACTGACAGCAAGAGGGATGGCAACGAGAAACTGCTGGGTGTTTGCATGGCCGGAATTCTACAACCGCGCTGCGGCTGTTGTGCAGGAACGAAACTCGCTCGTCCTGCTAGACTCGGGGGTTGGAACGGAGACTATGGCTATTTCTCAGAAAATAATTGGCGTGATTGGCGCGGGCACGATGGGCAACGGGATTGCCCACGTGTTTGCACGCGCGGAGTTTGAGGTGGTGTTGTACGAGGTAAGCCGCGAGGCCCTTGACCGCGGGCTGGCGACCATCCGCACCAACCTTGACCGCGAAGCCGCGAAGGGCAAGGTCGATCCCGCTGATGTGGAGCGGATCTACAAGCGTGTGAAGCCGGCGACGGAGTTTGACGCTCTGAAAAATTGCTCGCTGGTGGTTGAAGCTGCTACCGAGAAGCTTGCGGTTAAGCAGGAGATCTTTCGCAAGCTGGATGAGTTGCTGGCGCCGGAGGCTGTTATGGCGTCGAATACTTCGTCGATCTCGATTACGAAGCTGGCGGCTGGTACGCAGCAGCCGGACCGCGTGATTGGCATGCACTTCTTTAATCCAGTGCCGGTGATGGCGCTGGTGGAAGTGGTGCGCGGGCTGCAGACCTCGGATGCGACGTTTGAAACCGTGCGCGAACTGGCGCTGGCATGTGGCAAAACTCCGGTGGGGGTGAACGATGCTGCCGGGTTTGTCTCCAACCGCGTGCTGATGCCGCTACTGAATGAGGCGATGTTCGCGGCGATGGAAGGCGTTGCGACGCCGGAGGCCATTGACGAGATTTTCCGCCTGGGCATGGCGCATAAGATGGGGCCGCTGGCGCTGGCCGATTTCATCGGGCTGGATGTTTGCCTGGATATTATGAGGGTGCTTCAAGACGGTCTCGGCGATCCCAAATACCGGCCATGCCCCCTGCTGCTGAGGATGGTGGATGCCGGATGGCTGGGCAGGAAGAGCGGCAAAGGATTTTATGAATACAGTGAGTAAGGAGCGCTATGCCTACGGACCTCTACTTTGAAGATCTGCACCCCGGCATGAAGTTTGAATCTTCGCGCAGTTATCGAGTGACTGCGGAAGAGATCAAGGAATTTGCCGAGCGCTATGATCCGCAGCCCTTCCATCTCGATGAGGCAGCGGGCGAGAGCTCATTCTTCAAGGGCCTGGCAGCGTCAGGCTGGCTAACGGCGGCAATCGTGATGAGGCTGCGGGTGGAATCCATCCACATTGCCGGCGGGATGATTGGGGCGGGGGTGGAAGAGATTCGCTGGATCCTGCCGGTGAGGCCGGGCGACTCGTTGCGTACCGAAGCTGAAATTTTGAATGTGCGGCATTCCAACTCGCGGCCGGAATACGGCATCGTGCGCTCGCGGACAATGGTCTACAACCAGCGCGACGAGCCTGTGCTGCGTTCGGTGGTCAACTTTATGGCGCCACTCAGGACCCTACCCAAAGCTTAATCCATCGCCGCAAAAGGAATGAGCGGCTCCATGCCTATTGGGGAATGGAGACCGCTCGAAGTTTGAAGCCAATGCTGGCTCTTGCAATTGAATCAAGTATTGCTGGCCCGGGGGCCTGGTGGATCTTCGTCCGCCTTTGCAATGACTGGAGAGATTCTTGCATCGGGTTGCCAAAACGGAAATACGACATTGGTCTAATGTTGACCACCCTTGTTCTACCCCGAATGTGCCGCTAATGGCTCACCAGCGGTAACGCGATTTGATTACCCCGGGGTGATATTGCACAGGCTGCACGCGTATCTTTGAGCTTGCAGGAGTTGGGTGCTTGTGAGGGATATCCGCCGGTGCAGATGACAGTTTTGGCTTCGGGCTCGCGTGGCAATGCGACGGTCATTGCCGCCGCCGGCACACGCCTGCTGGTGGATGCCGGGCTGAGCTGCCGCGAACTTCTGCGCAGAATGGCGTTGGCCGGTGAAGATCCCTCCCAGCTCAACGCCATCCTGATAACCCACGAACATCTGGATCATGTTGCGGGTCTGGCCGTGCTGGCACGGCGGCTGGGCATCCCTGTCTTCTTTACCGAGGCCACGCACCGCGCCTGGGTGCGGATGGTGAAGCCCCGCACCACCATGACCTATGCCAAGTGGCTGGACCATCTGCAGGCAGAGAAAGAAGCGCGCGCCGCCCAAACGGCCTCGCAGCATGCTCCAGCACATTCCTTCGCAGCTGTTGCCGAGGCTCCTGTCTTTACCGCAGATGACGAGATGCAGCGCAATGCGGGTATCAGTTTGCAGGAAGCAGGGCAGGGGACCGAGCCTGTTGTTGTGGATGAAGATGCTGAGTTGGAGGCTGCATCCATGGCCATGCCTGCCAAGGCTAAGGCTGACCCGTCATTCCTGCCGGCGGTGGAATACTTCCGCGCCGGACAGAGCTTTTCAATCGGCGCGATTGAAGTTGAGCCCTTCACGATTCCGCATGACGCCGCTGACCCCTGCGGCTTTGTCTTCCATGCCCGCACGGAGTCCATCCGAATGGCCGTGGCCACCGATCTCGGCTACATTCCGCCGAATGTGAAGCTGGCGCTTAAGAATGTCGATGTGCTGCTGCTCGAATCCAACCACGACCTGGAGATGCTGAAGGACGGCCCCTACCCCTGGAGCGTGAAGCAGCGCGTGCTCTCGCGCGTGGGACATCTTTCCAATGCCGCCTGTGCGGAGTTCCTGCTGCGGGATTATGACGGCGGGGCGCACACCATTGTGCTGGGCCACCTGAGCGAGCAGAACAACCTGCCGGAGCTGGCTCGCCTGGCTGCGGAGCAGGCCATTGGTGGCCGCATGAGCTTGCTGGGCAACCGGTTGCTGCTGGCAGTGCAGGACGCTCCGCTTGAGTCCATCTGCCTATAGCGCCCCTACTCGCTCTAGCGCCTGCTTTTCCACCGGCAGCTTAGATCTTTTCAATCGTTTATCATTGGATTAAAGATGATTGGTGAGGAAAAGAGTACAGAAAATAAAGCAAAAAGGGCGTAAAATGAGTTATGGCGATGCCAACCCCTCCATTCCGTTCGCGCGTGGCGCGTCTGGACACCTGCAACGACCAGGTAGTGGGCGCAATCCTTTCCGGATGGCGTTATGACATCTCCGGTATCTCGCCTGAACTCCGTGGCGATTACGAATTCCATCTGAAAACCTGTTCGCACTGCCGGCGCCGCCAGCGCATTCACCGCACGGTGGACGTGCTTCTGCTGGCAGCTACGACGCTTTCATTTGCCGCCTTCCTTCTGGCTGCGATCGTGATGCACAAGCTGGAGGCCCTGAGCGG
>Ga0302326_10026693_pt1 | contig 11663 bp, 16 predicted proteins | sample Palsa_T0_3_FD_202264 | JGI IMG/M metagenome (GOLD analysis project Ga0302326, IMG submission 202264) | Peat permafrost microbial communities from Stordalen Mire near Abisko, Sweden - Palsa_T0_3 | ecosystem: Environmental > Terrestrial > Soil > Palsa > Peat permafrost | place: Sweden: Abisko... | reverse complement strand
GCGCCTTGATGCGGTTCAATGTAACTGGGGTGATTGTGGCTTTCGATCTTGAATGCGCAGGCCCAGCCATCCCCGACGTCAATAATGCCGGCGTTCTCACCCGGTCCCTGCACCACGCGGTCGCTCTTGGTAGGCAGGCGCTTGAGGTGGACCTTGGAAGATTTGTAGGAGCAGTGTTCGCTCCACATGACCGAATAAATGCCCAGCTCCGTCAGCGAAGGCACCCGGCCCAGCGCGTTCAAAATTCGGTCGTACTCGTCTGGTGTGATGCTGTGCTGCGCCAGCACCTCCGGGGTAACGGCTGCGGCTGCGGGAGCTTCCTCAGAGCCAGTCTTCCGGCTGGGAGTCTGACCAGGGAAAGGGGAAGTTGTCATCACGGTCACGTTCCATTGTCGCACGGCTGTAACGTGGATAACAGGCCTGAAACCGCCCAAAACCTCCATGGAAAGGCGCCGCAAGTGGTGACGCAGAACGCGCCCCTATGCGATACTGACGCTTGGCGCCCACCCTCAGCCGGGATGGCGGAACTGGCAGACGCAGCGGACTCAAAATCCGCCGAGACAACCTCTCGTGGGGGTTCGACCCCCCCTCCCGGCACCAACAAAACAAAGAGTTTAGATCGAAATTGGCCTCTCGAAAACGGAGAGGCCAAATCGTTTGGTGGCTGTTCTGATGGCTGTTGGTTGCGACACAGCATGCGCATTCTCCACAAGCGATTGAACAGTGGCCTCAAGCAGTCGGACCTGCGTGGTCAAAAGCGATCGGAACCTGAATGACATTCTGGGGTCGCAGTTTTTCGAGAGCAAATCACCTAAATGCTCGCCTAAAACAGACTCGCGATTTGTCGAATCATCGGTGGAACCGAATGTTGACTCCTGCTACAGCTGAGCTTCCTCGCCACAGCACGTTATAAACACGCTCTGCTCAATCCTAAGGTTTCGCATTTATCCTATTCGTCTGGAAAGACTTGAACAGCAATCTCCCATTTCTGAAATGGGCCGGCGGAAAGCGATGGCTCGCACCGCGCCTAGGCCAGATTTTCGGAACGCTTCTGACGATGAGACTCGTCGAACCGTTCCTCGGTAGCGGCTCGGTTTTTTTCGCCCTCCAGCCGGCAGATGCTCTTCTCGCCGACAGCAACCCTGAACTGATTGCTGCGTTTCGGGCGATACGCAAAGATCCGAATGGTGTTTTAACGCAGCTCAGCGCACTTCAAATTGACAGGTCAATTTTCGAAGAGATCCGCAGTTCTCGTCCGAGGGCAGATCGAGATCGAGCTGTCCGCCTGATCTATCTGAACCGCACGGCCTTCAACGGTTTGTACCGCGTAAATCGGAAAAACCAATTCAATGTACCGTTCGGCTGCAAACCCGGGACGAAGCTCGTAGATCACCCCGTGATCACGGCCGCCTCAGCTGCGCTACAAGCAGCAACGCTGCGTTGCCAAGATTTTCGAGCGACGTTGGGGGAAGTTCGCGGAGGACAAGATGTCGTGTATGTGGACCCACCCTACACTGTGAAACACGATTCCAACGGCTTCCGCAGGTACAACAACAACATCTTTAATTGGAAAGATCAGGAGGATCTCGCCGAGATCACGAGCCGCTTGGCCACACAAGGCGTCAAGATCATCATCTCCACCGCTCACCACCACGAGGTCAGAAGGCTTTACTCACCTACCCTCTTTCATTCCGTCGCTGTCGAAAGATCCACCTGCATGGCAGCTGACAGTCTTAAGCGCGGATCCATGCACGGAATGGCTGTTGGTCTCAAGATCGCTCCTCAAACATCGATCTACATTGCTTAGGCGGTTGAGAGGCTGACCTACCATGGGACAATTCCTTGAAATCGCCGAAAGAATCCTTAGGAAAGAAGGGACGCCCCTCAAGCCTCGCCAAATCGTCGATCGCGCGAAAGATGACGGGCTATTCTCCGACAAACTGAGCGGCAAAACTCCCTCGCAGACGATGAAGGCGAAGCTGACAGTTGATGTCATAAAGCGCGGTCCTTCATCTCGGTTCGTTCGGACCGGCCCAAATACTTTTTACCTGCGAGACCTTCTCAGCGAAACACAACCGACATACACAGCCGCTCGGCAGACTCCAGCGGGTTCGGATGAACGAGTGATCACGATTGCCGGTGAGGTGATCGATAAAGCCGGCCGCTTTCAAGGTATCAACCGATCCTGGCGTCCCTATCTGGATGTTTTTTTGAAGGGCGATCACTGTCAACCGGTCGACAGAATGACCGCCGAGCAGGATGAGAGCCGAAAACAGCTTCTCACCTACATCCTCGTAACGCATGGTATCTAAAGAACGCATATCGGGTGATATTGACTCGCGCACGGCAAGGTATGATCCTGTTCGTTCCGAAGGGTGACGCATCAGATCGGACGCGCCCGCCATCCTTCTATGACGGCACGTTCGAATATCTCCGCGCGCGCGGAATTCCCGTGCTCGAATAGATGTGAATTCTGGCCGATTCCGTATCCGAAACCGGCGCAGTTGTTTGCGTTGAGCGATTCTTGCGGATTGCGCTCTGCGTGCTTCTTACGCGAGTAGCCCGGAAGTGGATTTCGTTGTGGACGCCGGCGACGCCTGAACTGTTCGAAGCGAAAATGGACGGAGCCTCCCGGGCCCTAGTCGACAGAGTCAATAGGTGCTTAGTTCTCGGCGTGATCGGCATGGCATGCGTGGCTGCCGCCGGAGTTGTCTTGCCCGCAAATTTGGGTGTTTCTGAAACGCCCTTGAATGAGTCAACCTTGGTTCAGTTCTGCACCATCAACGAGGTGGACGACCTGGGGAGAGCCATCAGGAAGATTGCGAAGTTCGAAATCGAAGAACACCCCAGGAACCGATATCTGCGAGCCATTCGATAGCAGCAAGCAGGCGTAAGGTTTCGTCTTCGCTAAGGACTCCCTCGACAATTGCGAAGCCGTTCGCGTTCAATCCGGCAACGATATCTGACGCGGCGACCATCCTCTGATTGTAAGTTCAAGAATGACTGTCCCGCGTGGCAAGCCGAGGGTGTACTGGGAATTCAGCGAATATCCCCAAGTGCGCGGAGCTTCGAAAGGAGCTGCCCAATTCGGGCTTGGCTGGCGTCGTCGGGCAGCAGGTAGTCAGGCAGAGCGTCAAGAAAGCGTGCTTCTTTGAGAAGTAATCGGGCGGATTCGGCAATATACATCTTCAGTTCCGAAGAAGCGCTCTCGACCTCAGCTATCAGGGATGACCGGCCATCGACTACGGCAATGAAGTCTTCCAGGTCATGACTCGCGAGGTAGTCTCGCTCGCCGCGCCCTCTGAAGGCTTCGAGCTTGGTCCCGAGAAAGTAGGGCGCGTTGATGGCCCGAATGATCAGGCCGCTGCGCAGCTGCACGTTGCCGGCCGTGTGCAGAGCATCCGGATACCAGCGGTTCGAAAAGCCGAGGACTTCGGAGTCCAATGGCATAACATCCAAGGTCAATGCGCCGTGAGTCCACCGACACAGCGGGGCGCCTTCGCGGCTGTCTTCTTTGAATCCCAGACCGCGAAGCCGCTCGGAAAACACGGTATATTCGGCATAGGAACCAATCTCCGCGATGACATCCACGTCGTAGGTTGCGCGTACGGGCGCGGCGCCCGGGTCGTCGATCAGCAAACCAATTGCGCAGCCGCCGACAAAGACGATTTCGGGAAGGAGCTGCCGCAGCCTCTCTGCTGCCAGTTCCAGCAATTCGAGATTAGGATTTGGCATCGGCGGGCATCTCCAACCTTCGCGTCAGCTCCTGGCTTGCCAACTTCCGCTCTCTGGCTCGCCCGTTGCGGAGAGCATCCACCAAGGCCAACAATTCATAAAGGCGCTCATCTTCTAGTGCGGCCTGCGGGACATTCTTGTGCAGAGGCGCGAAGCTGTAGCCACGAACCTTTCCATCCGCGTACGGCCAAACAGGCGGCAACTCGCCCGCGTCAGCAATGGTTCTCGAAAGCGGAGAAGCGGCATAGCTCGTCGGAACACCTCGGGTTGGTGCGCCGATCTCAGCAGGAAAAGCATACCGTATGCCGTGATTGAGGAATTCAAGTAGCGAGGAGCGATTCAGGCGGTCTCCGAGCTCCGGACCTTGAACCAGGTGTGATGCTCGCGCCCGCTTCACTGAGGCGTAGACCTCTGACGGGTAGAGATGGAGTTCGTTCGCCAGACGCAGGTAGGGAGGCCGTTCGCTATTCTCCAGCGACAGCTTGAGCATGACGACAATGTCGAGGGGTCTCAACATGTTCAAATTATATAATATTCAAATAAAATGAATATTGTATAGGAGACTTTGGTGACGTCTAGGCCATCCGACACACCGGAAATGGGTGTAATCGGGTGCCTAATCGGTGGAATGCCAGAAGCTCAGACCATTTTTTGGACGGCAGCGGGGCCGCCTGAGCAAGTCATGGGGCGATTGTTCAACTCCTTTTCCCGCAACCTCCAAGCAATCGCGTCAAAACTTGGCAGTTCATTGGCAATACTCTCGAGTTGTATTGTTAGGAGAGAGAACGATACCACGAGTGCTGCGATGATCGCTATTCAGGAGAAGCTCCTGCTTACGGAGCGAGGACAGAAGTGGCTGTCAAGATTTTCGCTGGAAGATCGTGAAGCTGCGTCCCGCCTAGTCCGCTCCTTGACGCTCGTCTCACATTCCGCGTTCCACCGGGAAATGAGCCGGCAAATCGTAGACGCGGTGGAAGCGATCGATGGTCCCGTTGCGCTATATGCAGCTCGCGAAATGAAGGCCGCTCAGTTCACGGAGTTCACCAGCCAGCTCGGGGAAACGGGTGTTGTTTCCAATGTGAATGCCGTTGCGCCGGGAAGCGATCTGGGAAGTGAGGCTAAGATCGCAGCTATGATCCGATCGCTTTGTAGGAGTCGGGGCGAAGCTTGGCTCAATCACCCGAATATTGGCCAGATGAGGGCCGCCCACACCAGAGCAATCATCGTTGTCGATGATCTAATCGGCTCCGGCAATAGAATCCGAGAGTACTTGGGTGCATTTTGGGCAAATAGGAGCATTCGATCATGGTGGTCTCGGAAGCAGATCCGGTTCATCGTAATCACCTTTGCAGCGACTGACGACGGCGCAAAATCGGTCACGAAACTGAAAGTTGCGCCAAAGCTCATTTACAACCGGGTCTGTCCCACGCTCCGGTCGCTTCCTTGGTCACAAGAACGGAAATCCGAGGTCTCTGATCTGTGCATCAGATATGGTACCCACCTAGTATCGAAGCGATCAATCTTCGGCTACCAGGGATCTGCTGCGCTAATGGTCTTTGAACATGGCTGCCCGAACAACGTTCCGGCTATTCTTTGGGCGCGACCGAGGAAACAGCAAGATTGGGAGCCGCTTTTTCCGGAGAAGTCCGTCCTGCCTCCAGAAGATTCAGCTTTTCCTCCGGAAATCGTCAATCGAACACCCACGACTCTATTGGTTGACATCGGGCAGAACAAGCTAGCTGCGCGGCTTCGAAAGGCTCCCGCTCTCAGCCCCGAAACGATCTTGATACTCGCGTACGCCGAAAAAGGCGTGAGAACAACTGGAGCACTGAGTTTTGCGACAGGTCTGGATGAAAAAAGTTGCAGGCGCTTAATTCAGTTGTGCGTCGAATGGGGATTTCTCACTTCCAGATTTCGTCTGACTTCCGCGGGCGCATCCGAGCTCAAGGCCGCGCAACGGAATCCTCGTTTCAAGAATGTTGCACCGATCGGGACAGACAATTATTATCCAAATACGTTGAGACAGGCCACGTAGTCGCTAGTGCCACCCGGTCGAATGGCCGGGCGAAGGTACGCAGAACCTTGTTTTGTGCACGGGGGATCGGATTTCCGATACCCTATGGAAAAGCCTAGGCATAGCAGAGGACGAGGACAAATCCAGCAATCCTCGCATGCCTCAGGTGGATTCGTCCTCGTACTCTCCGCTCCCATGCGTCGAAGTAGCACTATGTGGTCTTCTCAACGCTATATAGAACTCGGCAAAATTCTCGGACGCACCGACGAACTGCTCGACCGCGCTGTCGAGCAGATCGAAGCTGTAATCGAACCGCCGCCGAATCCTCCTGCGCTGCTTACACTCGGCCATTTGGCCATGCGGGCCGACGTGCCGTACGCAAGCCTTCGGAGATTCATAGCGCACGATCCTGAAGCATATCGCAGGTTCGCTGTGAAGAAACGATCAGGCGGTTTCAGAGTTATTCACGTACCTGAGTCACACCTTCTGAAGGTACAGCGCTGGATCTGCAACTACATCTTGCGGGACGTGCCAGTTCATCAGCGCAGTCATGCCTTTGCTCCGAACTCCTCCATTGTGAAATGTGCGACGAGACATTGTAGAGCGCAATGGCTCGTTAAACTTGATATTCGGGGCTTCTTCGATTCGATATCCGAATTACAGATATATCGAGTGTTTCGTTCGCTCAACTATCAGCGTCTGATCGCCTTCGAATTGGCGCGAATATGCACCTTCGCTCCCGCGTCGAGTCCGCGATATAAACTCGGAAACTGGCGTAACTGGAATCAATACAAACTCGACATTTACAGCCATCGGGGACAGGGGTACTTGCCTCAGGGCGCACCAACAAGCCCAATGCTTTCCAACCTGGTCATGCGAGATCTCGACCGAATTCTGACGGCAATAGGGGAAAGACACGGTCTGTACTACACGCGGTATTCCGACGACCTGACTTTCTCAACCCGAAGTACAGCGTTTTCGCGGAACAAAGCGAAGGACCTGATCGCCGAAGTTCGAGAGCGAATTCTGGCGTCTGGACTCCGCTTGAACGGAGGGAAGACGACAGTTGTACCGCCGGGGGCGAGGAAGGTCGTCTTAGGTTTGCTGGTGGATGGTACTGAGCCCGCGTTGCCCAGGGAATTTCGCTCGCTACTACGACAACACATCTATTATCTCGAACGGTTCGGACCGATTCGACACGCAGAAGCGAGGAACTTCGATACAGTTACGGGCATGCGCCGGCACATCCGCGGACTTATCGATTTTGCGAACATGGTGGACACCCCATTCGCCAGTAAACTCCTAGCCCGATTCGAGAGCATTGCTTGGCCTTGAAGTCTACCAGCCCAGTCGAAGATGAGGGGAATCCGCGGGAGCGGATTGAACAGCCGCCATTCGAGGAATTCTCTGATATGCGCGAATTGCATGCAAAATGGTGCACCGTGTAAACGATGATGTTCCTGACCTTTGCAAATCAAAACAGCCACGAAACAGCCACCAAGTTGCCGCGCCAGATGTGCAAAGAGGGCGGTCTTCCAATAGAAATCCGCCGAGAATGGCGTGCGATGAAGGAAACGAGTATTTGTTTTATCGGCAGGTTGGGAAGCCTAAAAGTGCGATCACGGAATGGCAACAAAGATTGAAATTGGTATATAACATGGCCGGGGTTAAAGACGGACACTCGCATCGGCTAAGAGATTCTTTTTCAGTCGATCTCCTCTCCCACGGTGTACCGATACACACGGTTTCACTTCTCCTCGGCCACAAATCGGTGAGGCTCACGGAAAAACACTACGCCCCGTATGTCCAAGCGACACAGGACGCCCTCGAAGCGGCGGTGCGACTGACGTTTTAGTGTAGCGCCCAGTACATCCCAACGCCCCAAATCCCCATGGATATTAGCCGTGTCGCCAACAGCCACGGAGATCGGCGTAGGAGCATTTCGGTCGCGCCATAAAAGCAGAACATGAGCCCTAAGATAAGGGCCATGAAGCCTTTTGAAAGCTGGTGGTATTTTGTCGCGACTAATGCCCAGGTTAGGAGCATCACAATTCCAGTAACAATGAACGGCCAGTAGGAGGGGGGATTTTCGAATCGGTTGCGCTGGTAGCGCTCGAAAAAGCCAGTGATTGAGGACATCGGTCACCTCACGGCGCAATTGTACGCCTGGGGAAATAAAATGTCCTTGAATGTTAGATTATCTGCCACGGAGGTCCCCATGAAGATCAGAGAGTTAGAAGGTTGGCCGCCCCGGTCCAGCGGGATTCACGACGCGTCTTTCGTCGTGCCTAAATTCGAGCAGGCGATTTTGAAAGAGATCGTGCGCACGCACCACAATTGGGTGACGTTCGTTTGTTCCTTTGAAGGCAACGACCATACGTATGACTTTCAAGCGCGAGACAAGGGCGATGCGTTGCGGATCGAGAAGATCCTCAAGAGCAACATCGGGAAGAGCATTTTTGAAATAGGCGAGATCGAATTCGTTCTGATCACTTCGCAGGGCGGCGCATTGTTGGGATAGATTTTAGGGAATGGTCTTTGACTCGGCGGAGAAAGGTGCGTGGACGGATGTCAGATGACTTTCTTATAGGCATTCGCGACCTTTTGAGCCGCCAATTTGAACGCAGACGTCGCCGTATTTCCTGCGTCAAGGGTATGCTTGAGTGCCGATTTTCTTCGCGTTCCTCTATGCGCTATGGGAAAGGTTTCTATTGCGCCGCCGAAAATTTCGTGCGTCTCTTCCAATCGGTCGAGTGTCGAATCAAGCTCCGAGACGACGGCGTCAACATCCTCAGGATGCACTACCAATTCGACGGTGATTTTTCGATAGGCCATAAATCCTCCCTCTTCGCAATTCTACTTGGTTGTGTGTTCTCGCGTTCATAGAAGAATCCCGGCGAGAAAACTGATGGTTTACCCTGATCGCTCGCGGAAGTCGTCTTTGCAAAGAACGGACGGCGTTCCAGTACAATCCTCGCCATGAAATCCATGCGAGTTTTGTACCTCTTTTGCCTTTGCCTTATAGCAATCCTTTTCGTCGGTTGCGATACGGATCGGATTAATCGGCTCGAAAAAGAGAATCAAGAACTGAAGACCAAGGTCGAGAAAGGCGACGCGGCACGCGATTATGACCTCGGGGCGCGATGCTCGAAAGACGCAAAGCAATGGTTTCGGGAAAACTATTCACGCGACAAAGACACGGAATTGCTAGATTACACAAATCACTACAAGAAGGCCTCAAACAAATGCTTCCTTGTCGTCGAGTTTCATTACAAGACAGGCGCTTCATGGACCTGGATAAACGATATAACGCTCTGGGATCTCTACGAGAATTCCAAGTACGGCCATTTTGCCGAAGAGCACATCATCGAAATCGGGAGCAAAACTCCGCCAACCAATCAAGTAATAAGTTGCGAAGTGTTGGGAAATAAATGCACGAGCATGGATGAGTTCCATAAACTCGCTGACCCATATATGAGCAATTAAGCGTCGCAGATTTTCTTGAGATGAATATAGGAAAGGAAAGAGCCAGCCAGTGTGTGGTCTCTCTTTCTTAGCGGCTCGCTCGGTTTTTTCGTTCGCGCTTTGGTGGCGGAGGGCAAGTCCTGCACGTTACGGGCGTTGACCATAGACAAAAGGCTTGCAATCCTCTGTCGGCTTACCCCTCCCCATCAAAATACGAAGTCTTCCGCCCGCTTCACCTTCCGCTCTCCGCTCGGTCCGTTGGCCGATTGGGTTCGTCTCGGTTTGCTCTCTGGTGGGGAAGGGCAGGAGCTACCTGCCGCCGAATAATTGTGAGAGATAATTCGGCTACCGATACTTACGGGATCATTCGCGTTGCTCTCCCCGCGCCCGCTTTCTCGCTTCCTTAGAAAAGGCGAGTCAAATGCTCTTCTCCTCCCCCATCAAAGAACAAACTTCTCTACGCCGGAGGGACGTAGGAGCACCGGCTTTTCCTGAGCCTGAATGAGCGGGATCCTGCCCGTCACATCTGAGGATTAGCTGTACGTTACTCACGTGGCACCATGGGGGGTTTAAGTACGTTCGGCCACAGCCCTGCCCACAGGATGAATTAAAAACGCTTTCAACTCGATACCAGTGAAACCCTTGCGAGGAAAACTGTTATCGATGTGAAAGCGTCGCAAGAGTTTCGCCTATTGGAGTTGTACTTAAAGCATAGCGCCGCCCTGGAAAAGCACAAGGGTGTATGCTGTGGACAACTTTTTCCTGGGAGTTTAAGTGAGCAAAAGCAGAATGGCCATTGCAGGTTTCCTTTTCCTAATTGGAGCGTTCGTCCTGATGAATAGCCTGAGCAATCCGCGTCTTAATGCGATCCATGGATCCGACCGCGTTAAACTCATCGCCGTGGGACTATGCTTCGGTGTCGGATTCGGCGTGCTCGTGGGTGGGCGAAGGTTCCGAGGGGAGTAAGGCAGGAAAGCGCAAATAGGTGGTCTGGGAATAAGTATCAGGGAGCCAAACCGGGACACGGGCCATCGCTGACAGTCAATGCCGCAAATATCTCATCTCCAAGCGGTTTATCCCAACGTTGAGGGTTTTCTTTGTAATATATGTCAATCATCGCAATAACTTGGTCGGGCGCAATTTTATACTCAAGGCACTCCATCAACGGAAAGTATTTCTCTCCTCTATGCTCAAAATAACCATTAGTGAATCCCCAATACAAACTCAGCTTTTCATTCGACGACGCTAGGACTCCCCAAAGTTTGAATTGATGCAAGACAGCATGGTAGTCACCGGATTTCTGTTGGCAAAAGCATTCGGGGCTATTGCAGACCAAGACGAGAGAGATGGCAAAGAGGATTCCTGTGCGGATTTGCCCGAATGGTTTCATGCCGAACAGAGTAGCACACGGCTATTTCAAGGGGTGAACCGCAGAAATCTTTTGCGACAGATGCCCGTTATATATACGTATTCGCCCCGTAATGGCCCTTAGATAGGTTGGGACGAAGTTCCGGCACTTTCATTTATGGGAGATGCCGGATTTGTTTTTTGGGAAACGAAAAAACCGCCGCCCCATTTGGAGACATCTGGCGGTGTAAGAGAGTTTTTCTTTTAGCTTTTCCTGTCAAAAGGTCTAGCTAGAGTTCGACCTAGGCGTCCCATAGGCGCCTATGGATGAAGCCGCTCCATGGGGCGGAACATTACAACGCTCGCTTGTTTTTCCGCGCTTTCCTTATGCTCTCGTTCACCACCTCCCTGTTCTTGCGCCACCAGACTTCGTGCTTCTGGTATTTGAGAAGCTTCTTGCGGGCTTTGGCGGCGGGGATGAAGGCGGAAAGGGGCGTCATGGAACGAAATGAAGAATGTGGGCGCACGTCCACCTATGAAGCTGACCGATTGAGATCATGTGGTCGGCGACCTTGATGGCCGCAATTGGGTTCATGGGCGTCCCTGACACTCCCGCAAGAGGTGCAAATTGGGACCATGTATCCGTTCCGTTGAACTGAAGTAAACCGAAGCCGATTTTCCCATTCGAATCCAGTCTGGCTATGTTGGTGTTCTGTGATTCGCATTTGATGAGTTTGCGTAGAATAGTTGGGTGTTGCGTTCCGGCGGTCATTTGGTCGATCTCGGCCTGGGTGTAAACCCAAACGATAAGGCAAGAACATAACGAGCTTAAGCTGGCGGATCTGCCGTGTGTGGTAGCCTGTTTTCCGTGAGTTGCGGACTGCTCACGGATCCTGGACTTAGATCCCTTGGCCGCTCGACGGAGTCCAAGCGTTTTTGAGGATCATACTTTCACGGACGGGAACGGCGGTGTGACTCGTGGCTGCGAGAGCTCGAAAGTCTCCCGAAACGGCTGCAGATCTCGGGAACTCGGGAGTTACAAAGCTTCCAGAAGCGGCGGGAGACTTTCGGGATCGAGCGTTCATCGGTACCTCGGGTTGGG
>Ga0302326_10026691_pt1 | contig 11663 bp, 10 predicted proteins | sample Palsa_T0_3_FD_202264 | JGI IMG/M metagenome (GOLD analysis project Ga0302326, IMG submission 202264) | Peat permafrost microbial communities from Stordalen Mire near Abisko, Sweden - Palsa_T0_3 | ecosystem: Environmental > Terrestrial > Soil > Palsa > Peat permafrost | place: Sweden: Abisko... | reverse complement strand
CCCACTGGCCCAGCATGATGTGCAGGTCGGTGCGGCAGACCCCGGCGCCGCCGACCTTCACGATCACGTCGAACGGCCCGCTGATCTTCGGCTCGGGTACGTCGTCGACCACCGGCATCTGGTTGAATTCGTGCAAGCGGACGGCCTTCATTGGTCCTCCTCCGGGGTCCGAGAGAGCGGCGTCTCTCCTTGTCCTGGTGTGTCGTACCTGTGCCGTAGCATGCCACGGCAGATCCCGCCGTTCGCCTCGATGCTGATCCGCGTGACCTGGGCTCGACGCATATGCAAAGGCAACGCGTCAGCAGCGACCGCGAGTCCGGTCAGCGGATCGATCAGCAGCGGGGCATCGTCACCGGCGGGCAGGCCCAGCTCGGCCCGGCGCTCCCGCAACCGGGACAGACCGCGAGACGGCGGCACCTCGCCCAGGGTCATAGCGAGTAGTGCCGCCGAGTCCTTACCCGCCGCCAGCAGCGGCCGGCACACCTGATCGGTGCCCGCCATCACCGCCTTGCGCAGGAAGTCGGCGCGCAGCCCGTCCAGTTCAGCGACGGCCTCGCCGTCGAAGGACTGGACGAAGCCGGCGTGGGCCGCCACGCCGTCGTTGATCACGTCCGAAGCGAAGTGGTCCTCCAGCACCACCGTGGTCAGCCGCACGCCCGGCAGGGCGGACACCACGTCGTAGGCGTCCGCCACCATCAGGTAGGCGAAGTTGGGCGCGCAGAAGTACGTGGGCAGCCGCAGCCGGACCTCGGCGTCGCCGTCCGCGGAGACGGTGCACGACGCCACGAACCCGAGCGAGGTGATCGGCTCGTCGAGCTCGGGATCGCGCACCGTCTCCAGCGCCGCCAGCAGGCGTTCCTGCGAGGCAGCAAAAGCCGGAGCGCTCATGCCCCGGCGACCGGCTCGCCCAGGACCTCTTGCGCGCCCGGCACGCCTGCTGACGCGGGAAGCTGGAACTCGTCCGGCACCTTGATGTCGTAGAGGCTGGCCGCGTTCAGGCCCATGATCTTCTTCTTGCCGGCCACGCCGAGCCGCGGGTAGTCGGCGAGCTCGGAGTCATCTGGCATCTCCCAGTTGACGAACCCCTCGACCTGCCACTTGGGCTCCCAGATGCCGTAGTCGCTGCCGAACAGGATCTTGTCCTCGCCGACCCAGAACAGCAGCTCGCCCATGACCTTGGCGAAGAACTTGGGCCGCGCGTGCATCAGGCCGCCGATGACGACCGCCAGCCCGGCGTAGACGTTCGGCTCCTGAGTGGCCATGAAGCAGAAGTCCTCGATCCGCGGCAGGCCCACGTGCTCGACGATGAAGTTGAGGTCGGGGAAGTCGGTCGCGGCGTGGTCCACGTCGGCCACGTCGAAGGCGTCCTTGTCCAGCGGCCAGATCGTCGGGCCCTTGTGCACGTGGACGTTCTTGATGCCGAGGTTCTGCGCGGCCTCCAGGAACCGGTACGCCGCGGGGTCGCTCAGCTTGTACCCGCGTGACCCGTTGTTCCACTCCGCGGTGTACAGCTTGCAGCCGATGGACCCGAACCGCTCGACGTTGCGCTTGAGCTCGGCCAGGCCCTCGTCGCCGTCGCGTGGGTCGAATCGGGTGTTGTAGATGAACTTGCCGGGGTGCTTCTCACCCATCAGCGCGTTGCGCTCGGTGGTGTTGAAGCCCTCCTTGTACCACTCCTTGAGGTAGGTCGGCTGGAAGATGGCCATGTCCACGTGGCCGTCCTCGAAGACGTCCTTCATCAGGTCGTCCTCGGAGTAGGTCTCGAAGTGCTCCAGCGACCAGTGCGTCTCGGGCGGGCCTAGACCCTGGTAGGCGTGGAAGCACTTGATCCAGCCCTCGGCGTACTTCTCGGCTCCGGGCACCCAGTTGTCGGGGCCAGCGCTCCAGTAGTGCATATGTGCGTCGACGACAAAGTACTTTTCGCCGTTGCTCTCGTACATGGGCCTCCTTCAGGCTCCGGATGACTTGGTCGTGGCACTGAGCTGGTTATTTCCAGCTCAGTGCCACAACATGCCGCGAGCAAAATATGGAAATCACCAATTTTGCGCGGTTCGGGCACGCGGTCCGCACGATGCCGGTGGTACGGGCCGCGCTCAACGTGATCTACGAGCGGGCTACCAGGTCGAAGCCGATGAACTCGGCCGCGTCCTCGGGGTTGGCGAACATGATGGTCCGGTCGTCCTCGTGGATCATCCGGCCGTAGTGGGTGGACATGTTCTCCTCGAACTCCGCGGCGTCGAACCAGCCGGGCTCCTCGCCCGCCGCCTCGGAGATCTCGTCGTAGACGAAGTCCATCCGGCCGATCGCGTCGACGCGCATCATGGATGGCAGCGGGGTCACGGTGACGTTGGGCTTGGTCGCCATCACCTGCGCGATGATCTCGCCGACCTGGTTGTTCATGAGCGTGACGCCGCACTTGTTGGACGCCGTGTTGTCGGACTTGAACGGGCTCTGTACGGCCGTGGTCATTGCGCGAGCTCCTTCGGGATGTCCAGGTCGAGATCGGTCAAGATGCCCTCGAACCGGGTCTTGGCCGCGTCCAGGCCGTCCTCGAACCGGCCTGGCTTGGCCTCGGGCTGCGACCACAGCGGCTGCAGGGTCCGCGCGGCCGAGATGGCCCGCGGCACCCAGGTCGACATCCAGTGCATGAGCAGTTCCCGGTTGCCGTCGGCGAACTCCCGGTCGTTGGTCAGCAGGCGGAACATCGGGATGGTGTAGCGCAGGTCGCGCTCGGCGAAGTCGTACTCCTCGGCGCCGACCACGGTCGGCGTCACGAAGTCGCCGTTGCGCGGCGCGGCGTGCATCACCAGGTGGCTGCGGAACAGCTCACCGACCAGCGGCTCGAACACCACGTTGGCCGCGAAGATGGCCTCGCACCAGTCGTCGATGCCGGTCAGCTGCTCGGCCACCTCCCGCACGCCCTGCCAGGCCGGGTCATCGTTCCAGGTCTCGATGTGCGCGGTGCCGTTGAAGCCGTCGACCACCTCGGACAGGGTCAGGTTGTACAGCGCCAGGTCCTGGGCGGCCCGGATCCGGTGCATGCTGTTCACCGAGATCGCGTTGTTGTGCATGTTGGTCGGGGCCCGGCGGTTCGCGTTGGCGAACAGGTACAGCCCGAGGCCCTGGTCGACGTGCATCCAGGCGCCGAGGTTGCGCTCGACGAACCGCACCCAGTTCCGGTTCCACACGTCGAACGCCTTGGCCTGCTGGGCGTTCTGGATGTTCTGGTTCAGCTGCCGCACCACGTTGGCGTTGTAGCGGTACAGGGTGAGTTCCCACTCCTCGTTCGGGTCGCGGAACTCGTGCCAGCCCAGCGCGGGCCAGTCGTAGCCCTTGCCGCCCGAGCCGGGGAAGCGCTTGGGCTCGGGCCGGTCCGAGCCCCATGCCTTCAGCTCGGTCCAGTCCAGCGGGTAGCCGCCGCGGCCGTCGGAGAACCCGTACAGCCAGCCCTGGGCGAGGTAGTGCCGCGGGTCGGGCTGGACCTCGACGGTGACGTCCTCGTAGTGCGTCTGCTTACGCCCGGCCGGGACGTAGTAGTTGAACCGGCGTTCGGTGGAGTCGGGGAAGGTCTTGGCGCCAGCCTCCGCGTCGGTAAAGTTCACCTTCGGGACGCTGCGTACCGGAGTTTCTGTCATAGTTTTTGCCTTTCACGTCAGGGAGACGGTTCCCCAGTCGTCGTGAACTTGTCCCAATACACGTGCTTTTCCGGTACCCCGAGTCTGGTCAGCAGCGGCACCGCCGCCTCGACCATCGGCGGCGGACCGCACACGTAGGCGTGCGCCCGTCGCAACTCACCGGCCAGCCGGGCGACCACATCGGTGATCAGGCCGCTTTCGCCCTCGGACATCGTTTCGTCGGACAGCGCCGGCACGTACCGGAAGGAAGGCAGCACCTGCTCCAGGGCACGCAGTTCGTCCTCGAAGCAGAGATCGCCACGCCGCCGGGCGCCGTAGTAGAACACGGCCTTGCGGTCGATGCCCCGCTCGGCCATCGAGCGGAGCAGGGACAAGATGGGCGCCATCCCGGCCCCGCCGCCGACGAAGATCAGATCGGTTTCGGGGGCGTCGCGCAAGGTGAAGACCCCGTACGGCCCGGACAGGTTGAGCCGGTCACCGACCTTCAGCTGGTTTTCGAGATACCCGGAGAACAGCCCGTCCGGGTAGACCTTGATGATGAACTCGAGCTGGCCGCTTTCCCGGGCCGAGGTGTTGGCCATGGAGAACGACCGGACCTCGTCGGTGCCGGGCACCGTGATGTCCACGTACTGGCCCGGGAAGAACTTGAAGTCGTCCGTGGATACCAGCCGCAGCACCAGGTGCCGCATATCGTGCGTGACCGCGTCGTTGGCCACGACCTCGGCCACGGCGTCCTGGACCGGCAGCCCGGACCTGATCATCTCCTCGTCGTAGTTCAGCAGCTCGATCGTCACGTCTTCGTAGACGTGCGCCCGGCACAGCAGCGTGAAGCCTTCCTCCCGCTCGAAGTCGGGCAGCGCGAACGTCGAGTACTTATCCAGCTCCACGTCGTCGCCGTCGAGCAGGAACGACTTGCAGGACGAGCACTGCCCCTCCTTGCACCCGTGCATGAGCATGATGCCCTGGTCGAACGCGGCGCGCAGGACGGTCTGGTCCTCGTCGACCTCGATCTCGATGCCGACTGGCTCGAACCGGACGACGTGCTTATCGCCCATCGATCACCTCATGGAACGCAGGGTTGCTGGGGCCGGGGAGCAGGAGGGAACGAACGGTCAGCCTCCTGCCCCCCGGCACACCTTGGGTCAGGCGTCTTCCTTCGGGAACCGGCCCGCGGGACCAGCCTTGATGTACTTGGCGTGGAACGCGACCCGCTCCTCCGGGGTCATCTCGTTGAACAGGACGTTCGGGCTCTGCACGGGCCCCATGCGGCGCAGGTGGTCCAGCGTCCACATCTTCGATTGGTCGCCCAGCTTCAGGTGCGGCTGCGCGATCATGGTCTTGCCGTCGTCGCGGACGAAGCCCATGTCCGAGACCACGTCGGCCCAGTTCCAGCCGTGGTACATGGTCTCCCACTCGCGGGTGCCGATGAGCTGGCCCATGTTCGGGGTGGCCCGGCCCTGGTAGGTCGGCCGGAACGCCTCGACGTCGGTCCAGCGGCATTCGGTGTGGCAGTACGTGCGGACCACGCCGTCGACCTCGGCGTACACCATGTCCTCGCGGACCAGGCACGGGACCATGCAGGTCCAGCACCGGTTCGGGTACCAGTAGTCGACGTCCTCGGCCACGATCGGGTGGTGCCCGTTCGGCTCGGACAGGCGGCTGTAGTTCTCCCACCACTTGCCGTACTTGTCATACCAGCCCGGGTACTTGTACTCGAACCACTCGAAGTCCTCGTCGGTCATCCCGTCGATCCGCCAGTAGTTCGCCAGCCAGCCGGTGGCGAAGAACTGCGCGACTTCGTGCACGTAGCCCTTGTTCCAGATCTGGTTCCAGGCTTCCTCGATCAGGTCGTGGGGAATGACCAGGCCGTACTTCTCCAGCGGCACGAGGTAGCTGCGGTAGTAGTCGTCGTAGATCCACCGGCGCCACATCTCCGCGTAGGACTCACGGTCCTTGCGGCGGTCCTTGGTGCCGTACTCGATGAACGTGCCGATGGCCGCGTCCACCACCCGGTGGTTGTTCCACCACGCGTAGCGCAGGTCGCGCTCGAGCAGCTGGTGGTTCTCCTCGTCGGCCAGCGCCATCAGCAGCGTGGCGTAGCCGTTGGAGATGTGCCGCGACTCGTCGGACTGCACCGAGTGGAACACCGTCGGCAGCAGGTAGTCGCCGTTGGCGGCCGCCTCGGCCGGCATGGCCACGAACAGGGTGTTCGTGAACGCCGTCTCGGCCACGATGGTCAGGTAGATCGACGCCGCGGTGATCGCGTCGCCGGTGATGAAGCCTTCCGCGAACTGGCGGCCGATGGTGCCGCAGTAGTCGTCCTGGAAGTTGCGCAGGCTGTTGTTGAAGCCTGCCGGGTCGATGTAGTTCTGCATGTACAGGCGCTTGAGGTTCTGCTGGATCGTCGAGTGCCGTACCTCGTCGATCATCTGGATCGCCTGGCCGTTGTGCAGTTCCGGGTTCGGAACCGTGCGGAACAGCAGGGGCATCGCCCGCGCCGCGGAAATCTCCGGCAGCGGAATGATCGAAAGGAACAGCTTCTGCCATTCCAGCCAGCGCTCCTGCACCTGCCGGAACATGTTGCCGCGGATCGCGCCGTCCTCGGCGCCGTATACGCGATGGTCCTTTTCCTCCTGCATGGGGAAGTAGGACCGCAGCACCTGCTTGAGCGGGTCCTTCTTCGCCGCCTTGCGGAAGGTGTAATCGGTCCCGTATTGAGAGACCGGCTCGTGGTACTTGGGCTCCCAGGCCAGTTCCTGGATCTTCTGGTGGGCCCTGGCCACACTCTGGCGACTCATCGTCACCCCTTTCTCGGCGGGTTCCGGGGTCCGGGGACCATGGGGGTCCCCGAGGGCTGCAGCCGACAGCCCCGAAAGTCCTTGTGTCCTGCATCACATCGCGAAAGCCAAGCTCATGAGCTCTCGAAATGAGACACCGTAGCCACCTAGCCGCTAACTGAATAACCCTCCTCAAACGCGGCGCGGATCGCCGCGAGGTCGAGCTTGGTCTGCTCGGAGGCCTGCCGGCTGCCCTCGGCGGACGGCGTGATGCCCAGCGCCCGGAGCAGCTCGGCCGCGGGCGGACCCGGGTCACCGGCCTCGCCCAGGACCGGGTGCAAGTCCTCGGCAACCAGGTGGTGAAACACCAGGTTGACGATGCTCCACGGGTTATAGGTTTCCGAATCGGGGGAATGATGGGTCTCGCCGTGGGCGTCCATGCGCCCAGCAAAACGTTCAGTCGACCGAAGCGGCGGTCTCAACATGAGACAGTGCCCCGCAACAACGGGTTTACTTTGTAAGGAGCGGGTTACGGCTGAATCCGATCCGCACAGGCTGAGCCTTGAGGCCAGGCTGAGCCTCCAGCCAGAGAGCGTCAGGTGGGAGGCGAGATGGCGCACGTATCATCACCACCGCCGCGGACATCACGGGACCGGCTGGCCGAGGCCAGAGTCCGGTTCCTGCAGGCCGAGGCGGTGGACTCCGCCGCGGTGCGCAAGCCGATCCTCGCCTCGTGGTGGCGCTCGCGCCAGTGGCAGGTGGCGGCCGACCATATCGACCTGAGCTACCTGCACGAACCCGACCTGGAGACCAGGCTGGTCCGCAGTGCCGAGCCGGTGCTGCGGCGCCTGCGCGAGCAGCTGGACGGCCAGCCGATCAGCATCATCTTGACCGACGCCAACGGGATGGTCCTGGACCGGCTGACCGCCGACCACGATCTGGAGCGCGCCCTGGACAGCGTCATGCTGGCCCCCGGCTTCAGCTACGCCGAAGACCGGGTCGGGACCAACGGCATCGGTACCGCGCTGGAGGCGGGCGGCCCGGCCCACGTGTTCGGGCACGAGCACTACGCCGAGCACCTGGAGCAGTTCGGCTGCGCCGGGGTGCCGATCCACGACCCGGTCTCCGGCAAGACGGTCGGCGTGATCGACCTGACCTGCTGGCGCAAGGACGCCGACCCGCTGATGATCTCGCTGGTCAAGGCGACCGCCGACCAGATCACCCAGGCCCTGGTCACGGCCAGCAGCAGCCGGGACATCGACCTGCTGCAGGAGTACGTGCGGGCCTGCCGGCGCACCGGCGGCATCGTGCTGGCGCTCGGCAACGACGTCGTCATGCTGAACGACCACGCCCGCACGCTGCTCGACCCCGGCGACCAGGCCGCGCTGATCGGCTACGCCACCGACGCTCTCACCCGGGGCGCCCCCGGCGCGGTGAGCGTGGATCTGCCCAGCGGCGTGGGGGCCCGGTTGTCCTGCCGCCGGCTCAGCGACGGCAGGGTTACCGGCAGCAGGGTTACCGGCAGCGGGGTCACGGGCAGCAGGGTCACCGACGGCGTGGTGCACGTCAAGCTGATCTCGGCCGCCCTCGGCGCCCCCGACGTCCCCGCGCCTAGGTCGGCCATGCACCTGCCCGGCCTGGTCGGCAGCGGCGTGCTGTGGCTGCGGGCCTGCCGGGAGGCCGAGACCCAGTACGACTCGTCCGAGTGGCTGACCCTGGAGGGCGAGCCCGGCGTGGGTAAGCTGGCCCTGGTCCGCGCCGTGCACCAGCGCCGGAACCCGGCCGCCCCGTTCCACGTGCTCGACGCCGAGGGGGCCGGCCAGGACTGGCTGGTCAAGACCCGCCGTGAGCTGCTCGAGGGTAAGGGCATGCTGGTCATCCAGCACGTCGACGCGCTGAACGCCAGGCAGCTGCACGCGCTGGCCAGCGCGCTGGGTGAAACCCGGGCCGCGGGCCGCCAGGCCGACCTGCGGGTCGCGGTCACCCTGAACCGCAATCACGCCACCGCCGAGCAGAGCTCGACCACCCGGCTGCTGCGGTTCTTCCCCGGCACAGTGGAGCTCCCGCCGCTGCGCCACCACATCGAGGACCTGCACGAGCTGGTGCCGTTCTTCCTGGCCCGGCTCAGCCAGCAGGGCCGCCTGACCTGCTCCGCCGAGGCCATGCAACTCCTGCTGCGGCACAACTGGCCCGGCAACACCGAACAGCTCTGGCAGGTTCTGCGCCAGGTCGTCCAGCGCCGCCGGGCCGGCGCGATCATGCCCAAGGACCTGCCGCCCGAATGCTGGACGGTGAGCCGGCGGCTGCTGTCCCCGCTGGAGTCGATCGAGCGGGACGCCATCGTGCAGAGCCTGCAGGACCACGACGGCAACAAGGTCCGCGCCGCCGAGGCGCTAGGCATGTCCCGGGCCACCATCTACCGCAAGATCCACGAGTACGGGATCGTCGCCTCCGGCAGTTGACCCTGGGTCACCGCAGGTCACGGCGGTGCTGGTTCAAAGTGAGAACACATGTGTCCGGTCATCGGCGTACCGATGCATTAAGCCCGCACACGCGGGACGCTCTTAGCTCAGGGAGCGAATCGATGACCACTGTTGACGCAACCGCCGGCGGATCAGCCCCCACCCAGGAAGCGGCCGTGATCGGCCCCTTGGCCGGTGATCCGTCCATCTTCGGGCTGGGCAGCTTCATCGTCGGGTCCGTGGCGCTGGGGCTGGGGCTGGTCGGCGTGGTGCCGACCGGCGTGCTCGGCGCCCCGCTCGCGATCGTCCTGGCCGCCACGGCCCTCGGCCTGCTCATGGCCACCATCTGGTGCGCGGTGCTCGGCCAGAGCGCGGTCGCCGCCGTGTTCGGCATCTTCGGCACCTTCTGGCTCAGCTACGCGGTGCTCGTGCTCGGCCTGGACCACAACTGGTTCGCCATCACCCCCACCGCCGTGGTCGATACCGTCCGGCTGTTCCTGCTCAGCTGGCTCATCGCCATCGTGATGCTGACCCTGTCCACGCTGCGCCTGCCGTCCGCCTTCACCGCGGTCTTCGTCCTCGTCGACCTAGCCCTGCTCCTGCTCCTGCTCGCGTTCGAGGACACCTCGGCGGCGGGCGCACCCTCCTCAGGCCTGCTGAAGGCCGGCGGCTACGTGGTCCTGGTCTTCGCCGCGCTCGGCGTCTACCTCTTCTTCAGCGCCTCCTCGGCGGGCACCGGCGGCAAGGCCCTCTCCCTAGGCCCCCCGCTGATGAAGTAACCCCCGGGCCGGGTACCGGGCGCCCTCACCCCCGCCCCGTGCCCGGCCCAAAGCCCTTAATCCCGAACGGCCGTGGTCTCACCCCCCCGCCACGTCCCCCCGCCCCCCACCCGTCACGGTCCGCAGCGCGGGGATGAAGGTGAACGCGGTTCCGGCCACGGCCATAGCCGCCGCGCTCGCGGTCAGAAAAGCGTGCGCCCCGACCGCCGCGGCCAGTGGTCCGGCCAGCGCGTAGCCAACTGGCTGCCCGCCCTCGGAGCCGACCAGGTCGATGGCGGCCACCCGGGCCAGCACGTCGGGCCGGACGCTGGTCTGCAGGGCGGTCTGGAAGAACACCGTCTGGGCCCCCAGGGCCAGCCCGGTGAGCGCCGCGGCAACGATCACGACGGCCAGCGGCGCGCCCAGCCCCAGGGCCAGTGCCTCGGCGGTCATGACCGGCAACAGGCAAGCGATGGCCAGCCCCGGCTGTCCGGGCGGCCTGACCCGTCCCGCGCCGAACTGCCCGCCAACCGCGCCCAGGGCCAGCCCGGCACTGATCACCCCCCAGGCCGCGGCCCCGCCCAGGTGCCGCTGGGCCAGCACCGGCCCGAGCACCGTGACCGGCGCCAGCGTCAGCATGGAAAACACCAGCCACTGCCCAGTCAGCAGCCACAGCCACCGGATCCGAATGAACTCGGTCCACCCCGCCCGCAGCTGGCCCAGCGGACGCTCCCCCCCGCCCTCCGCCGCCCGCCCCGCCACCCCAGCCGGCGACCGGGTCACCCCAGCCTCCCGGCCTGCCACTCCAGCCACTTCGGCCGCCATCGCGCGGCCAGTCGGAAGCCGTGCCGCGGCCAGGCTCCCGGCCGCGCCGGCCAGCAGCGCGGCCTGGACCGCGAAGCCCGCGCCTGGCCCGAGCGCGGCGACGACGAGGCCGGCCAGGGCCGGGGCCGCGCTCGCGGCCGTCGCGGTGGTCCCGCCGAGCAGCGCGTTGGCCCGCGACAGCCGGTCCCGCGCCACGATGTCGGGCAGCAGCGCGGTGCTGACCGGGCCGAAGAACCCGTCCGCGCACCCGTACGCGGCCGCCGCGGCCAGCAGCAGCGGGAACGACGCGGTCCGGGTCAGCAGGGTCGCGGCCAGCAGCGTGGCCGCGCCCGCCCGTCCGGCCAGCGAGCAGGTCAGGATCCGGCCGCGGCCGAACCGGTCGCCGGCCAGCCCGCCGGCCAGGGTAAGCGCCAGCGCCGCCGTGGCCTGGCCGGCCAGGACCAGCCCGAGCCGGCCCGGCGAGCCGGTCACCCGCAGTACCGCGAAGCTCATCGTCACCGGCCCGAACCCGTCGGCCGCCCCCGACGCGATCAGCGCGGCCAGGACAAATCTCAGGCGCCGGTCAGCCAGCAGACGCTCCGTGCGCTCAGTTCGCCCGCGTCGTTGACCTGCCCTCCCGGCTCTCCCGCGGCAAGTTCCCCTACTCCCGATTCTCCCGCACTGCAGAAGTATGCGCGGGGCCGCCGGGTGGGGCAACTCGGGACGCCCAAGATCCCCAGGCCAGCCTGGGGGCGGGCAGGGGCGGGGGAGTGGCGAAGGCCGGCTCGCTGTCCAGGTCCAGGGCGTCGAGCGGGGACGCGGCGGTCGCATCCCGGCGGGTCAGCGGGGCCAGGTTCCACTTCTGCTCGATCAGCTTGAGGATCGAGGTGTGATCGAATGTGGTGGTGCACACGTAACCCGGGCGGGCGTACGGGGAGACGACGACGGCCGGGACACGGAACCCGTACCGGGTGTAATCGGAGGGGCCCGCGTCGATGTTCTCCAGGTCCGCGAATGCCTTGCCGAACACCGGGCGCAGCAGCCGCCGCAGCCAGGACGGCAGGCTCAGCTGATAGTTGCGCGCGGGCACGCCGTCGGGTGCCACGGCCGCGGGCGGCGGGACGTGGTCGTAGTACCCGCCGTGCTCGTCGTAAAGCCAGATCAGCAGCGTGTGCGGCCAGGCCGGGCCGTGCATGACCCGGTTGATGACCTCCGCGGCGAACGACT
>Ga0302326_10026690_pt1 | contig 11664 bp, 11 predicted proteins | sample Palsa_T0_3_FD_202264 | JGI IMG/M metagenome (GOLD analysis project Ga0302326, IMG submission 202264) | Peat permafrost microbial communities from Stordalen Mire near Abisko, Sweden - Palsa_T0_3 | ecosystem: Environmental > Terrestrial > Soil > Palsa > Peat permafrost | place: Sweden: Abisko... | reverse complement strand
AGGCGCTGTGGACGCGGCCGCGCAGCGAAATCAAGGACGAGGAATACCGCGACCTGTACGGGCACATCGCGCACGACGGCGCCGAGCCGCTCGCCTGGAGCCACAACCGGGTCGAGGGCAAGCGCGAATACACCAGCCTGCTCTACATTCCGGCCCGGGCGCCGTTCGACCTGTGGCAGCGCGAGGCCACCCGCGGCCTGAAGCTGTACGTGCGGCGCGTGTTCATCATGGACGACGCCGAGCAGTTCCTGCCCCTGTACCTGCGCTTCATCAAGGGCGTGGTCGACTCCAGCGACCTGCCGCTGAACGTGTCGCGGGAGCTCCTGCAGCAGGAGCCCGAGGTCGAGGCCATCAGGAGCGGCCTCACCAAGCGCGTCCTGGAGATGCTGACGCGCCTGTCCAAGGACGAGGGCGAGAAGTACGCCACCTTCTGGAAGGAGTTCGGCGCGGTGCTGAAGGAAGGCATTGCCCAGGACCACGCCAACCAGGCGGTGATCCTGCCGCTGTTGCGCTTTGCCAGCAGCCACGAGTCGCACGACAACCCGACGGTGAGCCTCCCCGACTACGTCGGGCGCATGCAGCAGGGCCAGGATCGCATCTACTACGTCATCGCCGAGAGCGTGGCGGCGGCGCGCGGCAGCCCTGCCATCGAGCGCCTGAAGTCGCGCGGACTCGAGGTGCTGCTGCTCGGTGAGCGCATCGACGAGTGGGTCATGGGCCAGATCGAGGACTTCGAGGGCAAACGCTTCAAGGACGCCACCCGCGGCGACCTGGAACTCGGCGGACTGGCAAGCGCGGCGGACCGCGCGCAGCACGACGCGGAGCTCAAGGAGAGCAAGGGGCTGCTCAAGCGCATCAAGGACGCCCTCGGCGAGCGCGTCACCGAGGTGCGCGTCAGCGACCGGCTCACCGATTCGGCGGCCTGCCTGGTGCTCGGCGAGCACGATCTCACCGAACAGATGCGCCGCATGCTCGCAGCCGCCGGCCAGAAGGTGCCCGAGGTGCGGCCGCTCCTCGAGGTGAACGTCGGCCACCCGCTGGTGAAGTACCTGGATGCGCGCAGCGATGCCGGCGAGTTCGCAGAGCTCGCGCAGCTGCTGTACGACCAGGCAGCCCTTGCCGAAGGGGCGCTGCTCGGCAATGCCCCGCAGTTCGTACAGCGCCTCAATCGCCTGCTGGTGCGGCTCACGGCAGCCCCTGCGGCATCCTGACATGGTGCAGCGAGCGCCGCGCGCCGAGCGCCTGAGCATCGCAGGCCCCGCGGGCGCCCTTGAGGCGCTGATCGAGACACCGCTGGGCGAGGCCGACCCCGTGCGCGCCTTCGGCGTGGTGTGCCATCCCCATCCCCTTTACGGCGGCACGCTCGACAACAAGGTGACCTGGACGCTGGCGCGCGCCTTCCAGCAGCTCGGCGCGCCGGCCATCCGCTTCAACTTCCGCGGCGTGGGTCAGAGTGCCGGCAGCTACGACGACGGTCGCGGTGAGACCTGCGATGCGCTCGCGGTGGTCGAGTTCGGCCGCCGGCGCTGGCCGCGCGCGGCGCTGTGGCTGGCCGGCTTCTCCTTCGGCGGCGTGGTGGCGGTGCGCTCGGCCGGCAGCGCGCAGCCGCAGCGCCTGGTGCTGGTGGCGCCGGGCATCACCAAGATCGATGTTGGACCTGAACCTCAGCCTGCCTGCCCGTGGCTGATCGTGCAGGGCGATGCCGACGATGTGGTGCCGCCGGCCGCGGTGCTGGAATGGGCGCGCACGCTCAAGCCTCCCCCCGCCTTAAGCGTGCTGGCCGGTGCCGGGCACTTCTTTCACGGCCGCATCAACGAGCTGCGCGATGCGGTGGTCGAGTTCATGCAGCCCAGCGCCGCGGCCGAGGCGCCACCGCAGCAATAAAAAAGCCCGGCAGTGCACCTGCCGGGCTTTGCTTCCGCTGTGGCGGAACAGCCGAAATTACGTGTTGACCATGCCCTTGAGGCTCTTCAGCGGCATCACACGGACCTTCTTGCTCGCCGGCTTGGCCTTGAACATCATCTTCTGGCCGGTGAACGGGTTAACGCCTTCGCGGGCCTTGGTGGCCGGCTTCTTCACGACCTTCATCTTCAGAAGGCCGGGCATCGTGAACAGACCGTTGCCGCGCAGGCTCTTCTTGATCACGCCGCCGAGCGAATCGAAGACGCTTCCGACTTGCTTGCGGGAGAGCCCCGTGTCTTTAGAAATGTGTGTCAGGACTTCCGACTTCGTCGGTGCGCCACCCTTTTTCGCCATTTTGCGCTACTCCTCGAGGAATTAGTGTTGCCAATCGCAGCCAGTGTGTGGCTGCGCGATGAGAATCGGCGCGAAAAATAGCACATGCGCACGCTTTGGCAAGCGCTTTTTTGTCATGAGGGTGTCGCGAAAAAGCCTTTTTTCACAGGGTTTCACGCAGCATAACGGTTGCGACGCGGCGCATGAGCGCTCGCTAAGGGGCGCATTTCATGCTGTGATTCTCGGTGCGAAGTCGGCGCTAAGCGTGTGTTCCGGCAGCGCAAGATGAGCTTGGCGCCGCCTTCGCTCCGCGCGTTGGCGCGCGTGTTCTTCAGAACATGGGCAGGTGCAGCAACGCGAGCAGAATGAGTGTTGCCCAAAGTGGTGACAGATCAAGTCCCGCCACCGCCGGAATGACCCGCCGGATCGGGCGCAGCACCGGTTCGCACAGGGACGACAGCAGCGACTGGAGCGGTGAGTAGCCGCCGGGCGCGATCAGCGACAACAGCGCATAGAGGAAGATCGCGTACAGGTAGGTCCACAAGAGCGTGCGCGCGATCTCGGTGAGCACGGCGCGCGCCCACACGTAGGGCCCGGGCAGCGTCACGCCATGCAGTGCGAAGATCGCGCCCACGTCGACCACTGCCACCAGGATCACCGCCAGCACGGATGCGGTATCGACCTTGCCGATCGGCGGCAGCACGCGCCGCAGCGGCAGGATCAGCGGGTTGGACAGTTTCACCACCGCCTGGCACAGCGGATTGCGGAAGTCCGCGCGCGTCCACTGCAGCAGCAGTCGCGCCAGCACCACGAACAGTGCGATCGACAGCAGCGACTCGACGATGAAGATGATCGCGCCCATGCCTTACCTGCCCCCCAGGTCCCGCGCTTAAGCCTGCGCCGCCAGTTCGCGGCTGCGGGCCGTCGCGGCCGCAAGCGCCCGGAAAACCGCGCCGCCGAGGTCGGCCGCATCCAGGGCGGCGAGGGCGGCTTGCGTGGTGCCGCCCGGGGAGCTGACGCTGGCGCGCAACTGCGCGAGATCCGCCGTGCGCGACTGCGCCATGAGACCCGCCCCGTAGAGCGTCGCCGTCGCCAGGCGCCGCGCGCTCACCTCCGCCAGTCCCAGCTGCGTGCCGGCGCGCGCCATGAGCTCGGCGAGCAGGAAGAAGTACGCAGGGCCACTGCCCGAGAGCGCCGTGACCACATCGAGCGCCGGCTCATCGCCCACCCACACCACCTCGCCGACCGCTTGCAGCACGGCTTCCGCGCGGCTGCGGGCGTCGGCCCCCACTTGCGGCGGGGCATAGGCGCCGGTGACGCCTGCGCCGAGCAGCGCCGGCCGGTTGGGCATGGCACGCAGCAGCGCTACGCCGGGACACCACTGCGCGAGGGAGGCGATGCGCACGCCGGCGATCACCGAGACGAGCAGCGGCTGGCCGGCGGCAAGCGTCGCGGCGAGCGGCTTGAGCACGCCGGCTGCCTCCTGCGGCTTGACCGCGAGCACCACGATGGCAGCGCCGGCGCTGGCGGCGGCATTGTCGGGGCTGGCCGTGATGCCGAGCTCGCGCGCGAGCTCCTCACGCGCGGCGAGGCTCGACTCACCGACGCTTAGGTGCTCGGGCCGCGTGCCCGCGCGCAGCAGGCCGCTGATGAGCGCCCGGCCCATGTTGCCGGCTCCGAGAATGCACACGTGCCTGTTGGTCATGGGGTGGCGATTGTACTAGCTGGCGACGCCGCAGGTGGCCGCCCGCGCAGCGCAAGCGCGGGTCGGGATTGTTCAACGACGCAGCGGGGTGTCAGCCGGGACTGTGCGGCGCGCGTGCACCAAAGAGGATCGTGCCGAGCCGCACCAGGGTCGCACCTGCCTCGATCGCCGCCTCGAAGTCGCCGCTCATGCCCATCGAGAGCGTATCGAGGGCGGCCCCGCGGGCGTTGATTTGCGCCTGCAGGGCGGCGACTTTGGCGAACCAGGCGCGCTGACGCGCAGGCTCGCTCTCCTGCGGCGGGATGCACATGAGACCGCGCAGCGTGAGGCGCGGCAGCTGCGCGACGGCCGCCGCGAGCGCCGGCAGCTCTGCCGGCTCGACGCCGCCCTTGCTGAGCTCGCCTGCCACGTTCACCTGCAGGCACACGTTCAGGGGCGGGGCGTGGTAGGGGCGCTGGGCCGAGAGGCGCGCGGCGATCTTGAGGCGATCCACCGCGTGCACCCAGGCGAAGGACTCGGCGATCGCGCGCGTCTTGTTGGCCTGCACCCGTCCGATGAAGTGCCAGGTGAGCGCGTAGTCGTGCAATGCCGCAATCTTTTCCAGCGCTTCCTGCAGGTAGCTCTCGCCGAAATCCTTGAGACCCAGGCGGGCCGCGGCGGCGAGCGTTGCCGGCGGCTGCGCCTTGCCGACGGCCAGGACTGTGACCGACTGCGCACTCCGCCCGGCGGCCGCGGCGGCCCGGGCCACGCGTTCGCGCACTTCAGTGATGCGCAACGGCAAATTCTGCGGACCCATTAACATATTGGACGTGTGACCCCTCCGTTATACTGCCGGCGCGCTCGGGACGCAGGCTTGCACGTCGCTCTTTCCTGCCCCTCGAGCTCACGTTTCAGGGAGCATTCATGGCCGTCGATATCGCGCAACTGTTGGCATTCGCCGTCAAGAACAATGCCTCGGATCTGCATCTGTCCTCGGGTGTGCCGCCGATGATCCGTGTCGACGGCGACATCAAACGCATCAACATGCCGCCGCTGTCGCACAAAGAAGTGCACTCCATGGTGTACGACATCATGAACGACAAGCAGCGCAAGGCCTACGAAGAATTCTTCGAGACGGATTTCTCCTTCGAGATCCCGAAACTGGCGCGCTTCCGCGTCAACGCCTTCAACCAGAACCGCGGCGCGGGCGCAGTGTTCCGCAACATCCCGTCCGCCATCCTATCGCTCGAGGACCTGGGTTCGCCGAAGATCTTCCGCGACCTGTGCATGCTGCCGCGCGGCCTGGTGCTGGTCACCGGCCCCACCGGCTCCGGCAAGTCGACGACGCTCGCCGGCATGATCAACCATTGCAACGACAACCGCCCCGACCACGTCCTCACCATCGAGGACCCCATCGAGTTCGTGCACGAGTCCAAGCGCTGCCTCGTCAACCAGCGCGAGGTGCACCGCGACACCCTCGGCTTCAGCGAAGCGCTGCGCTCGGCGCTGCGCGAGGACCCGGACGTCATCCTGGTCGGCGAAATGCGTGACCTCGAGACCATCCGCCTGGCGCTCACCGCCGCCGAGACCGGTCACCTGGTGTTCGGCACGCTCCACACCTCGTCGGCCGCCAAGACCATCGACCGTATCGTCGACGTCTTTCCGGGCGAGGAGAAGGACATGGTGCGCTCGATGCTGTCCGAGTCGCTGCGCGCGGTGATCTCGCAGACGCTCATGAAGAAGAACGGCGGCGGCCGCGTCGCCGCGCACGAGATCATGATCGGCACGCCGGCGATCCGTAACCTCATCCGCGAGGGCAAGATCGCGCAGATGTATTCGTCCATCCAGACCGGCGGCTCGGTCGGGATGCAGACGCTCGACCAGTGTCTCATCGAGCTCGTGGCCAAAGGCGTGGTCAGCAAGGAAGAGGCGCGCTACAAGGCGGCAAACAAGGACGCCCTGTAAGGCGCACCTCGAGGACCTACCATGGATCGCGATCAAGCAATCAAGCTGATGCAGGACCTGCTGCGGCGGGTGACCGAGAAGAAGGCTTCCGACCTGTTCATCACCGCCGGTTTCCCGCCGGCCATCAAGATCGACGGCGAAATCCGCCCGCAGTCCGAGCGCGCCCTCACCGCCGAGCAGTCGGCGACGCTGGTGCGCGCCATCATGAACGACCGCCAGACCAAGGAATTTGACGCCACCAAGGAGTGCAATTTCGCGATCGCGCCGCCGGGCATCGGCCGCTTCCGCGTCAGCGCCTTCGTGCAGCAGGGCGCCATCGGCTGCGTCATTCGCCTCATCAACGCCAAGATCCCCACCTTCGAGGAGCTCGAGCTGCCGCCGATCCTCAAGGAAGTGGTGCTGTCCAAGCGCGGCCTGGTGCTCTTGGTCGGCGGCACGGGCTCGGGCAAGTCGACCTCGCTTGCCGCCATGGTCGGCTACCGCAACGAGAAGACGCGCGGCCACATCGTCACGATCGAGGACCCGATCGAGTACGTGCACACTCACAAGGGCTGCGTGATCACGCACCGCGAGGTGGGCGTCGACACCGACTCGTGGACGGCCGCCCTCAAGAACACCCTGCGCCAGGCCCCGGACGTGATCCTCATCGGTGAGATCCGTGACCGCGAGACCATGGAATACGGCATCCAGTTCTCCGAGACCGGTCACCTGGTGCTCGCAACGCTGCACGCCAACAGCGCCAACCAGGCGCTCGACCGCATCATCAATTTCTTCCCGGACGAGCGCCGCGACCAGCTGCTGATGGACCTGTCGCTCAACATCCGCGCGCTGGTGTCGCAGCGGCTGATTCCGCGCGAGTCCGGCGCCGGGCGCATCGCCGCCATGGAGATCATGCTCAACTCGCCGCTCATCCAGGACCTGATCTTCAAAGGCGAAGTGGCGAAGATCAAGGAAGTCATGGCACGCTCGACGCGCCTCGGCATGAAGACCTTCGACCAGTCATTGTTCGAACTGTACGAAACCGGCTACATTTCCTACGAAGACGCCCTGCGCAACGCCGACTCCAAGAACGAGCTGCGCCTGCGCATCAAGCTCGACAGCAAGCGCGAGGCCAAGACCATCGATGACGGCGGCGCACTCAAGATCGTCGAGGAAGAGGAAGGCCGCGGGCTGTGATGGCCGCGAAGGACGCCAAGGTGCGTGAGGACCTGGAAGTCACAGGTCCGAGCCCGTCCCTGACCTCGGAGGCCGTGGCGGCCGCGGTCGGCGGGCGCCACCCCACGCTCAACACCAAGCCGCTGTTCAAGCTGATGGTGGAGAAGAAGGCGTCGGACCTGTTCTTCACCTCCAATGCGCCCATCAAGATCAAGATCGAGGGCCAGATCCTGCCCGTCAACAAGCAGATTCTGACCCCCGAGACGGTGCGCCAGACCGCCTTTGCGCTCATGTCGAACGACCAGCGCGAGCATTTCCAGGCCGAGTGGGAGCTCGACTTCGCCGTCTCCGAGCCCGGCCTCGGCCGCTTCCGCGTCAACGTCTTCATGCAGCGCGGCTACCCGGCCATGGTGATGCGCTACATCACCGCCGACATGCCGCGGCTGGAGACCCTGTGCCTGCCGGACGCGATGGCCGAGCTGATCCTGCTGAAGCGCGGCCTGATCCTCATGGTCGGCGCCACCGGCTCGGGCAAGTCGACCACGCTCGCGGCGATGATCAACCACCGCAACGAGTGCTCGTCCGACCACATCGTCACCATCGAGGATCCGATCGAGTTCCTGCACACCAACAAGCGCTCGCTGGTCAACCAGCGCGAGGTGGGCCTGGACACCAAGAGCTACGCGCGCGCGCTGCGCGGCGTGGTGCGTGCCGCTCCGGACGTCATCCTCATCGGTGAGGTGCGCGACAAGGACGGCATGGAGGCGGCCATCAACCTGTCCGGCACCGGCCACCTGGTGCTCGCCACCATGCACGCCAACAATTCCGCCGAATCGCTCGACCGCATGATCAACATGTTCCCGCGCGAGCAGCACGCGCAGATCTTCCTCGACCTTTCGCAGTACCTGCGCGCCATCGTGGCGCAGCGCCTGGTGATGGGTAAGGACGGCCGCCGCGTCGCCGCGGTGGAGATCATGATCAACACTCCGCACATCGGCACCCTGGTCAAGAAGGGCGACGTGGTGTCGATCAAGGAAGCCATCAACTCCAGCAGCGACAAGAACATCCAGAGCTTCGACGTGGCCTTACACGGGCTCTACAAGGCGGGCCGCATCACGCTCGAAGAGGCGCTCAACAACGCCGACTCGCGCGCCAACCTCGAAGCCAAGATCAACTTCGGCTGATTCACCCGCGCGCGCCGCTGTGGCGCGCTCTGACCGCAGCACTGTCGTGTGTCTGACAGAGTCCGCTGCCGCACGCCGCGTTAAGATCCGCCGTGGTCTCACCCCGATACCCCGACGACGGTGACAGCGGCGGCAGTACGCGCGGTGGCCGGCTGCGCGCGGTGCTCGGGCCCGGGCTGATCACCGGCGCCTCCGACGACGACCCGAGCGGCATCGCCACCTACGCCCAGGCCGGCGCCCGCTTCGGCTTCCAGCTCGGCTGGACGCTGCTGCTCACCTTTCCACTCATGGTCGTGATCCAGGGGATCAGCGCCCGCATCGGCCGCACCACCGGCCGGGGCCTGGCCGCGAACCTGCGCGGCCACTACCCGGGGTGGATCCTGAAGGGCGCCGCGGCGCTCTTGTGTGTCGCCAACACCATCAACATCGGGGCGGACCTGGGCGCGATGGCGGCCGGCACGCGCCTGCTCGTGCCGGGGCTGCCTGCCGGCATCGGCGTGCTCCTCTACGGCCTCGGCTTGAGCGTCGCGCCGATCCTCGTCGACTACGTGCGCTACGTGCGCATCCTGCGGTGGCTGACGCTGACGCTGTTCGCCTATTTAGCGGTGCTGTTCTCGATCCACGTGCCCTGGGGCCAGGTGCTGCAGGGGCTCGTGTGGCCGCGCGGGCCCGCCAATGGCGCGTTCTGGCAGATGGTGGTGGCGATCTTCGGCACCACGATCAGCCCCTACCTGCTCTTCTGGCAGGCCTCCCAGGAGGTCGAGGACACCCGCGTGCACTCCGAGCGCGTGCCGCTCTTGCGCGCGCCAGGGCAGGGGCCGGCAGCCCTGGCGCGCATCCGCATCGACACCCTCCTGGGCATGGGGCTGTCGAACCTCGTGGCGCTCGCCATCCTCGTCACCACCGCGGCGACCTTGCGCGGCAGCGGCATCCGCGAGATCACCAGCGCCGCGCAGGCGGCGCAGGCGCTGCGCCCGCTGGCCGGCGACTTCGCCTTCGCGCTGTTCGCCGCCGGCATCGTCGGCACCGGCCTCCTCGCCGTGCCGGTGCTGGCAGGCTCTGCCGCCTATGCCTTGGGCGAAACGCTGCGCTGGCGGGTCGGGCTGTCGCGCAAATGGCGCGAGGCGCGCGGCTTCTACGCCACGCTTATCGCCACCACGCTCATCGGCGCGGCGCTGAATGTCGTCGGCGTCAATCCCATCAGCGCCCTGGTGTGGGCCGCGGTGGTCAACGGCGTCGTGGCAGTGCCGGTGATGGCACTCGTGATGCTGATGGCGCGCAACCGCAAGATCATGCGGGGCTTCACCATCACCGGCGCCTGGCTTGCGCTCGGGTGGCTCGCAACCCTGGTCATGGCGCTCGCCGCCGCCGGCATGCTCGTCACCACGCTCTTCGCGAGCGGCTGAAGTGCCTTTTAGAACACCGTGTAGGCATCGAACACGGGACCGTCCACGCATACCCGCTTCATGGCAGGTCCTGAGTCGGTGCGCACCTCGACCGTGCAGCCGGCGCACCCCCCGACCGCGCACGCCATGAACTCTTCCAGCGATACCTGGGCCGGCACCTGGTAGCGCCGGGCGAGCGCTGCACTCGCTCTGAGCATGGGCGTCGGACCGCAGGAGAAGATCTCCACCTGTGCCAGCTCGGTTGCGGACAGCGAGGCGAGCCAGGTGTCGGCAAGTTCGGTGACGAACCCGCTGAAGCACCCCGGCAGGTCCGCGCGGCTCGCAAGGCGGCTGGGCACGCCCCATTCCTCCAGCAGCGGCATGCAGCCGATGCTGGCGGCGGGCATGCCGGCGACGATCAGCGCAGAGGGGCGGGCCCGGAACGGGAATGGCACTTCCGACCCCATGAGCACCAGGGGCTTCCAGGCACCCGCAGGATCCGCGCGCAGGCGCTCGGCGAGGAAGATCATCGGCGGGATGCCGACGCCGCCGCCCAGGAGCAGCGTGCGGGGCCTTGCGGGGTGCGCGGTGAAGCCGCGGCCGATGGGTCCGAGCACGCTCACGCGCTCGCCGGCCTTGCGCGCCGCGAGCGCCTGCAGCCCCGGTCCCGCCACCTTGTAGAGCACCTCGATCCAGCCCTCGCTGGCATCGGCGCGCATGATCGACAGCGGGCGGCGCATCGGGATGGACGGGTCGCAGGTGATGTGCGCGAAGCTGCCGGGCGCTGCGTGGGCGGCGCACTTGGGCGCTGCCACCCGCAGCACGAACTGCAGCGCGTCGTAGCCGAGCTGCGACAGCACGCGCGCGTCTTCGAGGAAGAGGGTGCCGCGGTGACTTGAGCTCATGGGCGCCGCCCGAGCGTGTCGGCCAGGACCGCCATGCGCACGGCGACGCCGTTGCGCACCTGGTCACGGATGACCGACTGCGCACCGTCGGCGACGTCGGCGGCGATCTCGATGCCGCGGTTCATGGGCTGCGGGTGCATGACGATGGCATCGGGGCGCGCCAGCTTCAGCCGCTCGGCGGTGAGTCCCCAGGCGGCGAAGTACTGCGCCGCGTCCGGCAGCTGCGCCTCACTCATGCGTTCTTTCTGGATGCGCAGCATCATGACGACGTCGGCATCTTTCAGGGCGCTCGTGAGCGTCGTGTGCCGCTCGCATCCCGCGAACTCGCCCGCCTCCGGCATCAGCGCTGCGGGCGCGGCGATGCGCACCTGCGGCACGCCGAGTTTGCTTAAGGCATGCCAGGCCGAGCGCGCCACGCGCGAGTGGCGGATGTCGCCGACGATGGCGACGCTCAGCTCCTCGAAGCGCGGCTTGCGCTGGCGGATGGTGAGCGCATCGAGGAGTCCCTGGGTGGGGTGCGAGAGGCTCGCTTCGCCTGCCGACAGGACGCTCACGTGCGGGGCGACGGCTGCGGCCACCACCCCCGGGACGCCGGCCTCCGCGTCGCGGATGACGAAGGCATCCACGTGCAGCGCTTCCAGCGTGTACACGGTGTCGAGCATGCTCTCGCCCTTGACACGGGACGAGAGCTGCACCTCGAGGTTCACGACCTGCGCGCCCAGGCGCTTGGCGGCCAGCTCGAAGCTGACACGGGTGCGGGTCGAGGGCTCGGTGAAGAGGTTGGCGACGGTCGCCCACCCGAGCGCCTGGCTCATCGCGGGCCGCCCGCCTAAGGGCCGCACGAAGCTCTGGGCGTGCTCCAGCAGGCGCTCCAGCACGGCCCGCGGCAGCGTCTCCAGCGTCAGCAGGTGGCGGAGCGACCCGTCCTCGCGCAGCTGCAACGTCATGGCGTGTCCTTCCCTTCCCCTTCGAGGTAGCGCGCGAGGATCACCGCGGCGGCCGCGCTGTCGATGGCGGCGCGATCGAGGCGCCGGCGGCGCTGGCCGCTGGCGCGCTGCGCTTTCAGCGCCGCGTGCGCTTCGAGCGATGAGAAGCGCTCATCGACCAGCTGCACCGGCAGGCTGAAGCGGCGTTCGAGTTCGGCGGCGAAG
>Ga0302326_10026689_pt1 | contig 11664 bp, 10 predicted proteins | sample Palsa_T0_3_FD_202264 | JGI IMG/M metagenome (GOLD analysis project Ga0302326, IMG submission 202264) | Peat permafrost microbial communities from Stordalen Mire near Abisko, Sweden - Palsa_T0_3 | ecosystem: Environmental > Terrestrial > Soil > Palsa > Peat permafrost | place: Sweden: Abisko... | reverse complement strand
TGAGCTCCTCGTTCTTGTGGAGCGCCTTGGGGGCGTCCTCTGCTCCGTCGCTCATGGAAGGGCCCCTACGCGAAGCGAGCTCTCGAGGGACGACGCCAGGTGCCGGGTGGCCAGGGGATGGGTTCCCACGAGGCCCGTGAAATGGCAGCGCAGCCCCGCGCTACGCGCCTCGGCCTCGCGGGCGATCCGGGCGAGGTCGCCGCCCGGGCCCGCGTGGCGGCCAGGCGAGAGGAAGAGGGGGGCGATGACCACGTCGCCGGAATCGAAGCCCGGGGCAAGGAGCGCCTCGGCCAGGAGAGGGCGGTTGAAGTCGAACTCGGGACCGTCGGGCGATTCCATGGACGCAGCCGCCAGGCGGCTGACCTCGCCGCCCAGGAGCGCGCGGGCCGCGCCGGCGACGCTGTCCCGGACGGCCGCGGACGCACGCCTGGGACCCCCGTGGTCGACGACCAGGACAGCGGGTTTGCGAAGCCCGGCTGCCCCGGATGCCTCGCGCACCCGGTCCGCGACGATCGCGGCAAGGGCCTCCTCCGCGAAACCCTCCGCGAACGAGAAATCGAAGCCGCCCAGCTTCTCCCGCAGCGCGGCGAGGTCCCTTCGCAGCAGCGAGCCGATCGCGCCCTGGGGGCTGATGAAAAAGGGGATGAAGAGGAACTCCCGCTCGCCGGCCGCCACCAGGTCCGTGACCCACGGGACAAGGGTGTGCGCGGGGCCGCCCTCTAGCGCGTAGGAGGGGATGCGGTCGCTGTGCCTCCAGGACACCGCCTCGACACTGGCATCGGCCACGCCGCCGATCGCGGCCGCGGCCGCCCGCAGGCCCGCATGCGCGGCCGCCTCGAGCGACCCGTTGTCAATGAGCGCGATCCTCATCGGGCGGCGGCCATTTGGCGGGCGGACTCGAACCACGAGAGCTTCTCTGAAAACGCCGCCACCTCGCCGATGATGATCATGGCCGGCGCCTCGACGGAGTCGCGGGCGGCCAGGGCCGCAATCGTGCCCAGCGTCCCCAGTATCCTCCGGTGGGCCTCCGTCGTGGCCGACTGCACGATCGCGGCCGGCGTCGAGGCCGGCAGGCCCCCGGCCTCGAGGCGGCGGGCGATGTCAGCGAGGTTTTTCACGCCCATGTAGATGCAAAGCGTCGCCCTGAGCCGCGCATAGTCCTCCCAGCGCACCGTGGCCCCCGGCTTCGAGGGGTCCTCGTGGCCCGTGATCAGCACGACCGAGGAGCTGTGGGAGCGGTGGGTGAGGGGGATGCCCGAGTAGGCCGCCGCGGCGAGCGCCGAGGTGACCCCGGGGACGATCTCAAAAGGGACGCCCGCCTGCGCAAGCGCGGTCGCCTCCTCGCCTCCGCGCCCGAAGACGAAGGGGTCGCCGCCCTTGAGCCTCACGACGGTCTTTCCCTCCAGGGCCAGGCGCACGAGGGTCTCGTCAATCTCGTCCTGGGGCCTGCAGAACGCCCCGCCCTTCTTCCCCGCAAAGATGCGCGCGCAGCCCGGCCCCGTCAGCTCAAGGAGCTCGGGCGCGACCAGGTGGTCGTACACCACGGCGTCGGCGTCGCCCAGGACCCGGCGGGCCTTGAGCGTCAGGAGCTCCGGATCCCCGGGCCCGGCGCCGACAAGGTACACGGTGCCCGGCGTCATATGTCCGCCCCGCCCTCCGTCTGCTCCGACGGGCGGGCGAGCCCGAGCGCCAGCTGCGCAAGCCTCTCGATCGAGTCGCTCGCGGACTCGCGGTCCGTCCTGAGCTCAAGGTCGGGGGCCAGCGGCGGCTCGTAGGGCGAGTCGATCCCCGTGAACTGCTTGATCTCGCCCGCGCGCGCCTTCCTGTAGAGCTGCTTCGGGTCCCTGCGCTCGCACTCCGCGAGCGGAGCGTTTATGAAGATCTCGGCAAACGGGATGTCGCGCTCCTTGGCGCGCTCGGCGGCCATCGCGCGGTCGGCGCGGAAAGGGGAGATCAGGGCCGCGATGACGACGACGCCCGCGTCGGCCAGGTGGATGGCCAGCTCGGCCGCGCGCCGCAGGTTCTCGCTGCGGTCGTCGGGCGTGAACCCGAGGTTCCTGCTGAGGCCGGTCCGCAGAACGTCGCCGTCCAGGATGGCGGAGAGGATTCCGGAGCTGAGGAGGCGCTGCTCGAGCGCCTGGGCGAGCGTGGACTTCCCCGAACCAGAGAGCCCGGTCATCCAGATGATGCAGCCCCTGTGCCCGAGGATCGCCGAGCGGTTGATGGGGCTGATCCCGCGGGTCTGGACGGGCTCCTCGACGACCGAGTCGATGACGCCGCCGCCGCCGATCCTGCGCCCGCGCATGAGGACGAACCGGCCCAGGGCGGGAACCTTGCCGCCGACGTCGAAGGCGAGCGGCTTGCGCACCCGCATGCGGATCTCCGCCACCTCGTGGACCTTGACCTCGCCCGTCGTCCCGGTGCCCGTCTCGAGGGTGACGGCGTCAAGCGTGCGCTGGATCCCGAGGATGCGCGCCTCTGCCACCTGGGTCCCGAGCTTGAGGGGGATCAGCTCGCCCGAGCGCAGCGGCTCGTCGTGGATCCAGAAGACGCGCGCCGTGAACGTCCGCGCCGAGTACGGGCGGTCGTCGCTCGGGGAGCCGATCTGGCCGCGCTCGACGAAGAGCTCGTCCTCGAGCGTGATCGCAACCTCCCGGCCCGCGCCGACCGGCCCCCTCGCGGGCGGCACGGAGACGGGCCAGGTCTCGATCGACTTGATGCGGCTGCGCTTTCCGCCCGGGGCAAACTCGATCGGGTCGCCCACGGAGAGCCTCCCCGACTCGATGTGGCCCGCGATGATCCGGCGCGCGTCAAAGCGGTAGACGTCCTGCACGGAGAGCCGCAGGGGGCCGCCGGAGGCCGGGGGATTGGCCCGGAACTTCTCAAGCGCCTCGAGAAGCGTCGGCCCGCGGTACCACGACATCTTCTCGCTGTGCCTGAGGAGGCCCTCGCCGTGCTTGGCCGAGATGGGGACGAAGTGGGCCGGCTCCACGCCGAGCTTTGCGAGGAACTCGGCGAGCTCGGTGCGAATCCGCTCGAAGACCTCCGGGCGGTAGTCGACCAGGTCCATCTTGTTCACGGCGACGACGATCTGCCGAAGGCCGAGGAGCGACAGCAGGAAGCAGTGGCGGCGCGTCTGCTCGCGCAGGCCCTCCTGCGCGTCGACGAGGAGCACCGCCGCGTCGGCGCTTGCGGCCCCCGTGATCATGTTCTTCAGGAATTCCTTGTGGCCCGGGGCGTCGATGATGGTGAACGAGCGCCGCTCCGTGCGGAACGGGACCCGGGTCGTGTCCATCGTGATGTTCTGGGCCTGCTCCTCGAGGAGGGCGTCCATCAGGAAGGCGTACTCGAACTCCATGCCCTCGGCCCTGCAGGCCGCCTCGATCCGCTCCTTCTTTCCGTCGGGGACCGAGTGCGTGTCAAAGAGGAGGCGGCCGATGAGCGTCGACTTGCCGTGGTCCACGTGGCCGACGACGACCAGGTAGAGGTGGTCCGGGCTGGCGGGCGGGGCCGCCGGCGCCGTCGTCGGGGCCGCCTGCCTGCTCGCGGGAAGGGTGGCTTCTGAGAGGGGGCTCATCTTCGGCGTCACATGAAGCCCTTCGCGCGGAGCTTCTGCATCGCGTTTCGCTCGTGGTGGTCCTGCGCCCGCCCGGCGCGCTCCGAGACCCGGGTGACCTTCAGCTCCTCGATGATGTCCGCGATCGTCGTCGCGTTGCTCTTGACGGGCTTCGTGATCGGCATGCAGCCGAGCGAGCGGTAGCGCTGGCCGTTGCGCGAGAAGTACATTCCCGGGAGCGGAACCTTCTCGCGGTCGAGGTAGCGCCAGATGTCGATCTCGGTCCAGTCGAGGAGCGGCTGGACGCGCACGTGCTCGCCCGGGCCCGACTCCGTCGTGAAGTGGTTCCAGAACTCGGGCGGCTGGTCCTTGTAGTCCCACTCGAACTCGGCGTTGCGCGGCGAGAAGTAGCGCTCCTTCGCGCGCGTCGAGTCCTCGTCGCGCCGGATCCCGGTGATGAGCGCGTCGAACTCGTTTGCCGCCAGGCACTGCTGGAGGGCGACCGTCTTCAACTCGTGCGTCACGGTGACCGGGTCGGTCGTCTCGTAGCCGATCCCCCGCGCGCGCGCCTCGAGGTTGGTCCACACGGCAAGGTCGAATCCGTAGTGCTCCTTCGCCCAGGCGCGGAACTCGAGCATCTCCGGGAACTCGTAGGTCGTGTCGATGTGCACGACGGGGAACGGCATGTGCCCGCAGAACGCCTTCTTGGCGAGCCAGAGGAGGACGTTCGAGTCCTTGCCCATCGACCAGAGCATCGCGGGCTTGTTGAACCCGTGGAATGCCTCGCGCATGAGGTAGATGCTGTGTGACTCGAGGTCGTCCAGGTGCGTCATGGGAGGATCGGCCGTCAGCCCTTCGCCGCCGAGTCGTGGATTCCGCACTCGCGCTTGATCCCGAAGAAGCGCGTCTCCTCGGGCGTCATGTCGCCCGTCAGCGGGCGCGTCGTGTGCGTGTCGCCGATCGAGACGTAGCCCTTCTCCCAGAGGGGGTGGTAGGGCAGCGAGTTCTCGGTAAGGTAGCGGTGAACGTCCCGGTCGCTCCAGTCCACGATGGGAAGGACCTTTATCCTCCCGTCCTGGGCTCCGACAACGGGTAGGCCCTCCCGCGCGCCGGACTGCGACCGGCGCAGGCCCGCGAGCCACGCGCGGGCGCCCAGCTCGGAGAGCGCCCGCTGCATCGGCTCGACCTTCCGGATCTGGTTGTAGCGCTCGAGTCCCTCCGCGCCCTGTTCCCACAGCCTGCCGAGGCGGGCCTCCATCGCCGCGGGCGTCTCCGCCGCGCGGTAGACCTTCAGGTTGACGTTGAGGCGCCTGGTGAGCGCCTCCGCGAACTCGTGCGTCTCGGCGAACAGGTAGCCCGTGTCGATGAAGACGACCGGGATACCGGGGACGGCGCGGGTCGCCATGTGGAGCATCACCGCCGCCTGGGCGCCGAAGCTCGTGCTCAGGACCAGCGATTGCCCGAAATGCTCCGCGGCCCAGGCAATCCGCTCCGAGGCTGTTGCACTGGAAAGCACCCGGTCCGTCGCGGCCGGGTCAACCGCGCGAATGACTTTTTCCGCAGTTGCCATTGATCTAGTTGGGGCCGCAGCAGGCACAGGCACGCGGGGTGCCGGTCGCCATGGACTTTGCGGATACTTCTTTCATCAAGGTCGAACGGTTACGTTGCATTGTCCGGCCCGGTTTTACAAGCCCCGCCCTCTTGATTCGTGTCATAGCCGGACCAGAACCGGGATCGCACGATGGCGCAAGAGATTGGGGCCCATGGCGTCGCGCGAGTCCCGTGAGCGGCGCCTTCCTGCCTGGGCCCCGCAAAGCCTTGCCGGACCGGTGCTCCCAGTCTCTTCCTCATGGGATCCCCGGCGAACGGGGTCAGCCGCGAAATGCACCCCAATCCCAAGACTTCCGCCCTCGTCGGACTCGCCCTCCTGGGGGCGGGCCCGCGGGCCCTTGCCGGCGAGGCCCCGCCCGAGGGTGCGCCCCTCAACCTTCCCTCATATTCCCCGGCCTCGCTCCCGGGCAGGGGGCTCGACCAGCACCCGTTCTTCTACACCGGGCAATGGGACTTCCGCCACCCGGTCCAGCGGATGGTGATCGTGCGCGGCGGCCGGATCGTCTGGTCCTACGAGATCCCGACCAGGGACGCGTCGGGTTCGCTCCAGGAGCTGAGCGACGCGACGCTGCTTTCGAACGGCAACGTGGTCTTCGCGCGCAAGACCGGCGCCGGCGAGATAACCGCGGAAAAAAAACTCATCTGGAACTACGACGCCCCGAGGGGATTCGAGGTGCACGTGGCGCAGCCGATCGGCGCCGACCGCATCATGATCGTGCAGAACGGCATTCCGGCGAGGCTCATGGTGATTAACATCGTCACCCACAGGACCGAGACGCAGTTCGAGCTCCCGACAAACGGGGACCCAAAGGCCGTCCACACGCAGTTCCGCCGGGTGGAGTACACGAGGGCCGGCACGTTCCTTGCCGCCCACCACGACCAGAACAAGGTCGTCGAGTACGACGCCCGGGGGAGGGAAATCTGGTCAGTCTCGGTGGCGAATCCCTTTGACGCCGTGCGGCTAGCCAACGGCGACACGCTCGTCAGCAGCCACAACTCGTTTGTGCGCGAGGTGAATCACGAAGGGCGGACCGTCTGGGAATTCGGCCAGCGCGACGCGCCCGGCATCGCTCTCTTCAGCCTCCAGGAGGCCAATCGGCTCGCCAACGGCGACACGGTCATCAGCAACTGGGTCCCCAACGGGATTGTCGACGCCGCGGGCGCCAGGGACCCGTCGAAATGGCCGACATCGGTCCAGGTGCTTGAGGTGACGCCGGACAAGAGGGTCATCTGGGCGCTCCGGTCATGGGCTCCGCCGGCCGACCTGGGGCCGGCGACGGTCATCCAGCTCCTGGACGAACCCGGCATAGCGGAAAGGCAGGGGCAGCAGAGGTAGGCGGGGAAGGGCGGGCCATTACCTGGCCCTTGCGCGGGAGGGCATCCGTCGCGCGTCCTGCGGCCGGCGGTGGCGGCGGGCGCCCCGGGGTCCCACGCATCCGCGTCGTGGACCCTGACTTGTAACATAAATGCGCAATTCTTTCATGGACAAGTGGCAGGGAAGTTGCTTGGTTACTCACAAGATATTCCCACCTCGATGGAAAACCTGCGCGGGGCCACGGCCCCAAATTCGCGGATCAGGGTCACGGCAAAAGTTAAGACGTTCGTGCTGGACACGAATGTCCTCATTCACGACCCGCAATCCATTTACAAATTCGAGGAGAACAACCTCGCGATACCGGTCGAGGTCCTCGAGGAGCTCGACGCGATAAAGACGGAGCAGTCGACCGAGCGCGGGCGAAACGCCCGCCGGGTCCACCGGATCCTTCAGGAGCTGCTCCCGGATTCGCGGTCGATGCTCGAGGGCGTCGAGCTGCCCAACGGTGGCACGCTCTCGGTCATCATCAACCCCTACCTCGCGGAGCCGAACCGGCGCTCGCCGGCGATGGACCGCTTGAGGGCCGTCCTGCCCGACCTTTCAAAGAAGGACAACCGGATCATCGCGGCGGCGCTCTACGTCCAGGAGCAGTACCCGCCGCCGACGGTCCTCGTCACGAAGGACGTGAACGTGCAGCTCAAGGCGCGCGCGGTCGGCCTCGAGTCGGAGGACTACCTCAACGACAAGGTGCCCGAGGATGACGACGAGGCGAGCTACCGGGAGATCGCCCTCTCGATCTACCAGCTCCAGCGCTTCTGCTCGGAGGGCGAGTTCGAGCTCGAGGAGAGCGCGTCGGCGCAGCTCTACCTGAACGAGTACGTGCTGCTGCGCTCGGACGAGGGCAAGACGATGCCCGCGCGGTTTTACGGCGACGGGATCGTGCGCAGGCTCAAGCTGCCCGAGTTCATCAAGGCGCCGGGGGGGATCCCCATCCGCGCGCGCAACCTCGAGCAGCAGTTCCTCATGGACGCGCTCCTGGACGACAGCATCCACATGCTGACCTGCTTCGGGAAGGCCGGGACCGGCAAGACGCTCCTCACGACGGCCTGCGCGCTCCACCAGACGCTCGACGAGGGCTCAAGGTACGACGGGGTCTCCATCTCCAGGCCGGTCATCTCGCTCGGCAAGGAGATCGGCTTCCTGCCGGGAACCCTCGACGAGAAGATGAAGCCGTGGCTCCAGCCCTATTACGACGCGCTCGAGGTCCTGATCCCCTCGAAGCCCCCCAAGGAGCCGCAGTTCGCCTCGAAGAAGGTCTCGAAGAAGAAGCACTGGAAGCGCGCGGACATGATGAGCGCCGCCCATTCGCCGGCGACCGGCGCCAACGGCCACGGGGGCCACCTCCCCGTGGGGGCGGTCAAGCCCTACGAGCGCCTGCTCAAGAGCGGCCTCGTCGAGATCGAGGCCCTCTGCTTCATACGCGGCAGGTCCATCGCCCGGAGGTTCTTCATCCTCGACGAGGCGCAGCAGCTGACGCCGCACGAGGTGAAGACGGTGATCACGCGGATTTCCGAGGGCTCAAAGATCGTCCTCATCGGCGACCCGGCCCAGATCGACAACCCCTATGTTGACTCCCGCAGCAACGGGCTCGTGTACTGCCACAACCGGATGAAGGGCCAGGCGGTCGCCGCCCATGTCTCGCTGCGCAAGGGCGAGCGCTCGAAGCTCGCGGAACTAGCGGCCGACCTGCTTTAGGCCGAGGAGGCTGGGATCGCCCCTGCGCAGCGAGGAGTACTCCATCATCAGGGCGAAGCACCCCGTGAAGAGGAGGTCGCTCGCGAGCGTGTTCCGGAAGAAGAAGAGCGTCGGGTAATACTGGGGGTGGCCGACCGTCACGGCCTGCCACCACCCGGCGGCATTCTGGGCGTACCCGAGGTCGCCGCGCCATGACGCGGTGTTCGTCACGAGGTAGAAGAGCACGGATCCCGCGAGCGCGCCGCCCATCAGGTTGAGCCAGTTGCGCCGGCGCGAGACGAGGACCCCGATCCCGAGCGCGGCGGCGAAGCATGCTATCCGCAGGACCGCCCCCGCCGTGCTCCACTCATAGTGGTAGACGGACGCATAGTAGCTGTCGATGTAGAGGTCCGAGACGATGAGGGCCGCGAACGGGGCAAGCCACATCCAGCGATTGCGCGTATAGGCCCCCGAGCAGAACGCCAGGGCCATGACCGGCGAAAAATTGCTGAGCACCGGCACGTAGAGCACGAACACCCGGAAGGCGGAGGCCAGGACAAGGACAACGAGGGCGAGAACCATGGTCGGGAGGCTGTCGCGCACGCCCCGGAAATTCAAGCTCAAGGCGGCGCCGACTCGGCCTCGCGCGCGAGGAGCCACAGGACGTCGGAGAGCCGGTTCGTCCACTGGGCCACCACGGGGCGCAGGTTGCGGCCGCCGGCCGCCAGGGCGGCGAGGCGCCGCTCGGCCCGCCTTGCCGCCACCCGGGCGCGGTCGAACGCGAGCGCGGACGGGTTGGCCCCGGGCGTGGCCCAGCCGTCGAGGCGGATTCCCTTGGACTCGAGAGCCGCAAGGGCGCCGTCCAGGCGGCCCAGGTCCCCGTCGCCCAGGCGGGCGAACTTCGACCCGGAATGGCTCCCCGCATCCTCCTCGGCGCACGCGATCTCGCCCATGGCCGCGATGAGCGAGGCCTGGACGCCCTTCAGGAGTTCGCCCACGGCCGGGTCCGGGGAGAGCATCCGTGCCGCCCCGATCTCGACGTTGAGCTCGTCGAAGGCCCCGACGGCCTCGATCTGCGGGTGGTCCTTCGGGACCCGCTGGCCGTGGAGGAGCCCTGTCTTTCCCGTGTCGCCCTTCCTGGTCGCGATGCTCATGCCGCCGTGGGGTCCCGCCCGAGCCTCGTCTCCCTGGCGAGCGCCTTGAGGGCGTCCTTGATCGCCTCGCGCACGGGTTTCTCCATCCGGTCGATGAAAAGGACGCCGTTCAGGTGGTCGACCTCGTGGAGCATGCAGCGCGCGAAGAGTCCCGTGCACACGAGGGTGTGCGGGAGGCCGCCCTGGTCCCGGTACTCTGCGGAGACGGCCGCGGCCCGCTCGACGTCGCCGCGGATCTCCGGAAACGAGAGGCAGCCCTCCTCGGAGACGACCGTCGGCGCCTTGCGCGCCACGGTCAGCCTCGGGTTGGCCACGACCATGGGCATGAAGAGCTCAAGCGGGGGCTTTGCGCCGTCGAGACGCCAGTCGAACTCCGCATCCACGCCCCTCAGGTCCACGACGCACAGCTGGATCGCGCGGCCGACCTGCTGGGCGGCGAGGCCGACGCCCCGCGCCTCGTGCATGGTCTCGATCATCTGCTCGGCAAACCTTGCGAGCCCGGCGTTGAACACGGTGATTTTCTCGCCTTTCTTGCGCAAAACTGGATCGTTGTAGTGAACAATTGCCAGGGACATCGGTCGGTGAAGCCAACCAGCGTGATTGGCCCCATTCGGCCCGCAAATCAATACTTTGGAGAAGCAGCAGACACCCCCCCGGACTCCTCCGGCCGCCCCGGCCCTCGTGTTCGCGGGCGCGGCCGTCGCGGTGCTCGCGTGGCTCCTGCCCGTCAGCCTGAAGTCGGTCAGCAGGGGGCTCCTGCGGTCCGCGGGCGAGGGCACCCCCTCCGTGGCCGCCTTCGGCCGCGACCTGGTGGACTCGGAGAAGATGGGGCCCGCGCTCCTTCTGCTCGACGCCGCGAAGGCGGTCGGCGATCCGGGCGCGCCGAACCTCGAGCGCTCGCTCGCCGAGCTCTCGTCGAGGCAGCCCGCCCTCGTCGCATGGGGGGGATGGGACCCGTCGCTCGACCCGCTCTTCAACCTGCGGCAGGCGACGGTGCGGACCGAGAGCACGCCGGTGGTGACGTTCCTCATCCCGGAGAGGGCGCGCGACTCCGTCCGCGCCTACCTCGCGAATTCCGGCTCGCTCGGCGTGCAGGCCGTCCTGAGGACCCACGAGGTCGCCTCGACGGGGCGATTCGTGCCGGCGGGCCGGCCGGGCGGCCAGCCGCTCGACGCGCTCATCCTCCTGACCGGCCTCCTGTACCAGGGGGAGCACTTCTCGCCGACGCTCCAGCGCGAGGTCCGGGCGCTTGCGGAAACGGCCGCGCAGAGGAACGAGCTCGGGGACCTCGAGGGCTTCTACCTCGACCTGCTGTCGCTCGGTCGCCGCCTCGACTGGACGCAGCTCGGCGAGCTGCTCCGGCGCACCGACAACGTGCAGACGGTCGCCGAGTACGCCCACCTGAGCCGGGTCGCGCCCGACCAGCTGGCGTTCATCTACTCGGCCGCGCTGCTCTCGGACTCGTCCGACCGCGTGGCGTCCTACCTGATCCGCTACGGCAAGGCGGGGTCGGAGGACCTCCGCCTCGCCCTCTCCGACGGCCAGGGCGCCGTGAACCTCCTCCTGCAGCGGGAGGTGCCGGTCAACCGCGCGCCCGGGCCCGCCATGGGCGCGGCCGCCGCCCTGGTCCTCGAGCATCCCCACCTCATGCTGGCGGCAAAGTACGCGGGCTACATCCTCGGGCTCTTCATCCTCCTGCGGGGACTGGACCTCTGGATCGTCGCCCCCGCCGTCGGCGAGCCCGGGGGCGCCCAGCAGCACGTGCGCGCAGGCGTCCTCGCGGTCGTGATGTCGGCGCTCCTCGTCGTGGCAACCGAGCCCTTCCTCCTCAAGGCGGCGCCCGCCTCGGAATACCGGCTGCGCCTGGTCATCCCGCTGCTGGCCGACTCCGCCACCCCGCCTTCCCCTTCCCCCGCCCAATCCCCAACCGCGCTCACCATGGAAACATCAACGCTCGTATCAATCGGCATATTCGCCGCCCTCCAGGTGGGCATGTACCTGGCCTGTCTGCGCAAGATCCGCGAGATAGAGAACCAGGACGCGTCGCCCGCCCTCAAGCTCCGCCTGATGGAGAACGAGGAGAACCTCTTCGACAGCGGGCTCTATGTCGGCATGATGGGCACGGCCGCGGCCCTCGTCCTGCAGGTCGTGGGCGTGATCGAGCCCAACCTGCTGGCCGCCTACTCGTCCAACCTCTTCGGGATCATCTGCGTCGCGCTCGTGAAGATCCGGCACGTCCGCGGCTTCAAGCGCCGGCTGATCCTCGAGGGGCAGAGGGCTTCCCCGGCGCCGGC
>Ga0302326_10026685_pt1 | contig 11665 bp, 11 predicted proteins | sample Palsa_T0_3_FD_202264 | JGI IMG/M metagenome (GOLD analysis project Ga0302326, IMG submission 202264) | Peat permafrost microbial communities from Stordalen Mire near Abisko, Sweden - Palsa_T0_3 | ecosystem: Environmental > Terrestrial > Soil > Palsa > Peat permafrost | place: Sweden: Abisko... | reverse complement strand
ACCCTGCAGACGCGCGATCCGCAATATGGCTCGCGCGACCTTCTGACCTTCGACGTCGCCGAGGACGTGCTCTTCACGAAATCTCCCAACGATCCGGACAGCTCCGAAATTCACACCGACCTGGGCCTGAAGCCGGCGAGCTGGCTTTCCCTGGACACCGCCACGATCTTCAAGCCCCGGAGCCTGGCGGTGCGCGAAGTGGAGAACGGGCTGACGATCCACGACGCCGACCTCTGGTCGGTCCACTTGGGCAATGACTTCCTGCGCCGCGAGAACGACGACTATGTCGCCGAGGTTCGCGTGCGGCTGAACGAGGTGTACGCCGTTCACGTGGTGTCGCTGTACGATGAGCGTCAGCATCTCTTCCCCGAGCAGTCCTTCGCCGTCGAGCAGAACCTGGTCAACACCTGGTCGATCCGCTACGTCGTCACGCTCAGCTCCGGGCCGAACCGCAACGGGCATTTCGGGGCCAGCGCCTCAGCCACCCTCATCAGTTTCTGACCGGGGGCGGGCGGCATGAGCGGTGAGCCCCGTTTCTATCCCGGCCAGGCGCGCCTGCTGCGGGAGCTGCTCGCACGGCTGCAGCCCCACTGGCGGCGGGACGCCGCGCTACCCGCCCGCCTCGAGACACTCCTCCGCCGCGATCGCCGCTGCGGAGCACGCGACCGGAGGCTCTACCGGGAGCTGGTCTACGCGGCGATCCGCTACCTCCCGTGGATCGAGCCCATGCTGGCGGATGCTCCCGGGCCTCTGGAGCGGACGGTCGCCTGGCTGGCGGCCGACACGCCAGCCACCCAGGGCTTTCGCGCGGCGCTGGCCGCCGACTGGCCCCCGTGCCCCGGCGGGGTCGCCGCCAAAGCCTCCTGGCTCGGGGCCGACCCCGACGCCGTCCTGCCGCCTTGGTTGCGGGAGGAATGTCCCGAGGCTTTTGCGCCCGCCCAACGCGACGCCCTCCTCGCCCGGGCCCCGCTCTGGCTGCGCTTGCAGGGGCTGGGGCCTCCCGCCGCGGCGCTGGCCGAATTTGCGGAGCGCGGCTGGACTTGGCGGCAGAGCGAGCTCCTGCCCGGCGCCGTCGCGCTCGCACCCGAGGCCGACGTGGCGGCGACGGACGCCTATCGGGACGGCCGCGTCGAAATCCAGGACCTGGGCTCGCAACTGCTCCTCGAATCCGTCGGCGTGGAATCCGGCGGCCGCTGGTTCGACGCCTGCGCGGGCGCCGGCGGCAAGGCACTGCAGCTGGCCGGCCTGCTCGGACCCGACGGCCGGATCGACGCGCACGACATCCGCCCCGCCGCGCTGGCCGAGTTGAACCGGCGCGCCGCGCGCGCGGGTCTCGCCGGCAGGATCTCCACCGTCAGCGCCGCTGGGGAGGGATACGACGGTGTTCTGGTCGACGCACCCTGCTCCGGATCGGGCACCTGGCGGCGCTCGCCCCATCTCAAGTGGGTCATCTCGGCCGCCCAGGTCGCAGCTTGCGCCCGCCGGCAGCTGGCGCTGCTCGGGCAGTGCGCCCAGCTCGTGCGACCGGGGGGCCTCCTCGTCTATGCCACCTGCTCGCTCGGCCGCAGCGAAAACGAGGAGGTGACCCGGCGCTTTCTGGCCACGCAACCGGGCTTCGCCGTCGCCCCGTTGGCCCGGACGTTTGGCGGCGAGCGGCGCGGCGCCGGGCTGCTCTTTCTGCCGGCGACCCACGACAGCGACGGTTTTTTTGTGGCGTCACTGCGCCGGTCCGGGGATAAGTGAAGGCACGCCGTGGTTCCCGATTCCGATTACCGCATCAAGCTCCAGGTCTTCGAGGGTCCGCTCGACCTGCTGCTTTTCCTCATCCGGAAGAACGAGATCGACATCTACGACATCCCGATCGAGTCGGTGACGCGGCAGTTCATCGAGGTGCTCCACGCCATGCGGCAGCTCGACCTCGACGTGGCCGGCGATTTTTTCGTGATGGCCGCCACCTTGATGGAGATCAAGAGCCGCCTGCTTCTGCCCAAGGGGCAGCACGCGGTCGACCCCGAGGCGGAGGACGACGCATCGATCGACCCGCGCTGGGAACTCGTGCACCAGCTGGTCGAGTACCGCAAGTTCAAGGAGGCCGCCGGACAGATCGGGGCTCTGGCCCTCCGGCGCCGCGATCTCCTGGACCGCCACGCCTCGTCCCGCCCGCTCGATGCGCTCGAGCGCCCGCTGCGCGCGGTGGACCGCGTCGAGCTCTGGCATGCGTTCAACCAGGTTTTGCGGCGCCTGGCCGAGAAGCTGGTCGTCGGCGAAATCCACGACGAGACCGTGACCGTGGCCGACCAGATGGAGTGGCTGCTCGCCCGGCTGGAGACGGAGAGGAACTTCGTCTTCTCCCAGCTCTTCCCCGAGGGCCCGACCCTGCGCCGGCTGGTCGCCACTTTTCTCGCCGTCCTCGAACTCACCCGCCTGGGCCGCCTCCGGCTGCGCCAGGACGCGACCTTCGCCGACATCGTTTGCAGCGCGGCGGACGAAAACCCGCTTGAAAAACCGGCCGACCCGGCCACCGTTCCCGCCAGCTGAACCGTGAAGAAGAATCAAAAAAAAGCCGCCCGGTCGCCCTTGCGGGGTTTGCCCCCTCTGCTGGGCCTCGGCCTGGACAACGATGACGGGCACAAGCGCATCACCACCGCGGAGGAGTTTGCCATCCTGGGCGGCTCGGCCGAGACGCACGAGAAGCTGACGGAGACCGCGATCAAGACCTTCGAGGAGCTCAAGCACCGCGGGAAGAAAATCCGCGAGGTCGAGACCGCGGAACTCGCGGAGATCGTGAACAAAGTGGCGCCCAAGTAGGCGGGAATTGCTTTTGGCCGCGAGCTGCCTTTACTTTTCTTCCATGTCTGAGCGCATTTCCCAACTCACCACCGATACCTTCAAAGCTGCGGTCGCGGCGTCGTCGACGCCCCTGCTCGTCGATTTCTGGGCGCCCTGGTGCGGGCCCTGCAAGGCGATCGCCCCGATGCTGGAGGAGCTCGCGGTGGAGCTCGAAGGCAAGCTGAAGATCGCCAAGGTCAACATCGACGACAACAACGAGGTGGCCGCCGAATACGGCATCCGGGCGATCCCGACGATGCTGCTCTTCAAGGGCGGCAAGCTCGCGGACCAGATCGTCGGGATGCTGCCGAAGGCCAGCCTGAAGGCCAAGCTGGCCCCCCAGCTCTAGCGAAAAGCCTGCGTTCCTCCGAGGGAGGGCGGGTTGTCCCCAACCCGCCGGGACCGTTCATCCCCTAGAGCGCCACGCCCAGCGCGAAAAGCAACGCGTAGAGCGCCAGGAATTTCCCCGTGTCTCCCAAAAGCGCGATGAGCTCGGCGGGCGCACGCGCGGCCGCCAGCCGGCGCGCCTGCGACCACGCGAGCGGCGCCAGCCCGAGCGGCAGGAGGCACCACGCGCGATAGCCGCGGGTCCAGTAGGCCAGCGGCGCCGCCAGCGCCGCCGCGAGGCAGAGGCCGTGCTGCCTCCGCGCCCAGCCCCGGCCAAAGCGCACGACCAGCGTGCGCTTGCCCGCGGCCGCATCGGTCTCGCGGTCCCGATAATTGTTCACGAGCAGGATGTTGGCCGCGAGCAGGCCAACCGCCGCCGCTGCCGGCAGCGTCGCGGCCGAGAGCCGGCCCGTCTCGACGGCGTAGGTCGTCGTCACCGCGACCAGGCCGAAGAAGAGGAAGACAAAGAGGTCCCCCAGCCCGTGATAGCCCAGGGGGAAGGGCCCGCCCGTGTAGCCGATGCCGCAGACGATGCTGGCCACGCCCACGGCAAGGAGCCAGGGGCCGCCATGGGCCAGCAGTCCGAAGCCGACGAGCGCCGCGAGCGCGAAGACAAGCGCCATCGCCCGGTGCATGGCGCGGGGGGCGACCAGGCCGGCCGCCACCGCCCGGACCGGGCCGACCCGGTGCACCGTATCCGCTCCGCGCACGAAGTCATAGTAGTCGTTGGCGAAATTGGTGCCGATCTGGATGAGCAGGGCGAAGGCGAGGCACAGGACCGCCGCCGCGGCGTTGAATCCGCCGTCATGGAAGGCCAGCGCCGATGCCACGAGGACGGGCGCCACCGCCGCCGGCAGCGTGCGCGGCCGTGCGGCGCCGAGCCAAATGCGCCATGGGGACAAGGAGCTCACTGGATAGAAAATCCGGAAAACTGCGGCGTCCGCGCATGCTCCGAGCGTTCCGTCTTCCGGATGTGGCCGTGCATGCGCTCCTCGAGCGCGGCGAGATAGGCCGTCACCTCCGCCGGGGCGCCCTCGACCTCGAGCTGCACGCGCCCGTCATCCAGGTTTTTGACCCAGCCCGCGACCTCGAATTCCCTGGCCGCCTGCAGGGCTGAATAGCGGAAACCCACGCCCTGCACGCGGCCCGAAAAGAACACCGTAGCATGATGCACATCTGCCATAAGCGATGAGAGCTGAACGGCTAAGCTCGGGCGAGCCGTCTTTTTATTTGCCTTTCGAATTCCCGCAGGCTGAGTTTCCCCAAGCTCATGAGCGACTTCGATCCCGATAGTCCCCTGGAAAATGATTGGAATGACCGGGGCGAGTTGGCCTGGAATGAATTCGATTGGGAACGCTATCTCCGCGAACAGGACGAGGCGATCCAGCAATACCTGGCCCGATATGAGGCGCTGCGCCACTCCGCCGACCGGATCGACGCGGTGGCCGAGCAGATGGGTTGGGAACAGCCCGAAGTGGAGGAGGAGGAGGCAGCCCCCCGCCTCGAGGAAGAGGATCCGACGGCCGAATACGACGCCGGCGACCAAGTCTATACCCTGCACAAGAATCCCGTCTTCATCGCGACCAAGGCCATCTATCTCGGGCTCAGGCGGCGATGGGAGCTCGCCGCCTCCGATGGCGCCAAGGTGCCGGCGGCGCTCGCCGTGGGCTATCTCGTCTCCCTGCACTGCGGCGAGGAACAGGCCTCCCAGGCGGTGCACGCGCTCGACTTCGGCGACTATGCCATGGCGGTCAGCCTCTTCAAGCGGGCGCTGGCCGAGCTGAACCATTCGCTTGCGCTCCTCAATGGCGACCTCGCCGCCAAGCACCGCGCCGTGGCCGCCTACCGCGAGGACGCACTCTCCCGCTTGTTCGACCTGCGCGAAATCTGGCTGCGCGTCATCAGCGAGTGCCGCGAAGAGCTCGACCAGCCCGGCGAAGAGTAAGACTGGGTGACCGGCGGTTCCGCCTTTGTCCTTGCCCTTCCGCGAGGCGGGGTTTTCCCTCATCGACCTGTCCGGAGAGGTGGCTGAGTGGCCTAAAGCGCAGGTTTGCTAAACCTGTGAAGGAGAAATCCTTCCGGGGGTTCGAATCCCCCTCTCTCCGCCAATTTTGTCATCTCCCCGCGCTCCAAGCTTTCTTCCGGTTCGTTTCTGATCGCGCTCGCGTGCGCGGTGACTCTTGCCGTCTACGCCGCGTGCGCCCGGCTCGGCACCGCCGTCTTTGGCAACGATGATCCGACGGAGGCCGCGTACAACCGAATGATCGATGGATTCCTGGACGGGCATCTGTACCTGAGGCGGGAGGTCCCTCCGGCTTTTGCCCGGCTGGCGGATCCGTATGACCCGACGCAGAACGCGCCGTTTCGCGAGCCCCCGTATTATCTCTACGATCTCTCCTACTATCGCGGCCGGATCTACGCCTATTTTGGGCCGGCGCCCGCCATGCTCCTGTTCCTTCCCTACCATTTGGCGACAGGATCCTATCTATCGTACAAGGGAGCGGCCGCTGTTCTGGTCAGCGCCACTTTTCTGGCCCTCGGTTGGCTGGCCCGCGACGCCCGTCGCCGCTATGCCCCGGCCATGCCCGACTGGCTTCTGGCGGCCGCCCTGCTCGCCCTGGGTCTGGCCAGTGCGCTGCCGAGCCTAATGGCCCGGGTCGACATCTGGGAGGTGCCGGTCGCGGCCGTATGCGCCTTCACCGCCTTCACCCTGCTTTGCCTGTGGCGGGCCTGGCATTCTCCCTCTGTCCGCCATCGCTGGCTGGCGGCGGCCAGCCTCGCGACCGGTCTCGCGATCGCCTCTCGCCCCACGGCCTTGGTGCTCTTGCCGCTTCTCGGCCTGTTCCTGCTCGAGGAACGGCTCGCTCCCGGCGGCCTTTGGAATGGGCGGTCGCTGGCAGCCGCGGCCCTTCCGCTCGCCGCCTGCCTCACCGCACTCGCGGCCTTCAATTACGGACGCTTCGGCGACATCCTCGATTCGGGTCATCGCTACCAGCTCCCCGGGGGGCAGTATGAGAGCAAGATCCGCCTCTTCAGCCCGGGCTACATCTGGGACAACGTCCGCCTCTACTATCTGCATCCGGCGCCTTGGATGAGCCGATTTCCCTTTGTGGGCGACGCCAGCGCCATCGCTCTGAGCTCCGGGCACTCCAAGGGAGAGCTGACTTTCGGACTGCTCCTGAATCTTCCCCTCGCCTGGTGCGCGATCGGGGCGCTGCCCGCCGCGCGGCATCGCGACGGACTTGGTTTCCTGGCTCGCGCGGCGGTCTTCGTCGCGGCCGCCGATGCCGGCCTCTTCCTTCTCTTCTTCGAGGCCAACGTCCGCTACGAGATCGAGTTCCTCCTGTTCTTCATCTTCCTGGCGGTCCTCGGCCTGATCGCGGCCGAGGGCCGCCCGGGCGGGACCGCCTGGCTGCGGATCCTGTGGATCGCCCTCGCCGCCCCGTCGATCGCCTTTGCGCTCGGACAGGCGGCCCAGCGCGGGCTCGCCGCCCGCCGGGACAGCTACGGCTGGGCCATGAGCCATAACCAGCCGCGCGAGGCCCTTCGCCACGTCGCCACCCTCCTGTGGGTCGAGCCCGGCAACTCGGACTTTCACAACGACCGGGGCGTGGCGCTATCGGTTGCCGGAGAGCTCGCGGGCGGCCAGCGCGAGTTCGAGGAGGCCGTGCGCCTCGATCCGGGCTCGTCGCGGGCCCATTGCAACCTCGGCTTCGCGCTGCTGCAGGATGGAAGCCTGCGCGCAGCCGAAGCTGAATTTCGCGAGAGCCTGCGCCTCGATCCCGGCAATGCCGGGGCGCGGGCCGGGATCGACCTCGCGCTCCGGGGGGCTGCCAATGGCACCAGCAGCGCAAAGTGACGGCCGCTGGATCGCGGCCGCCGTCCTGGTCATCTTCGGCCTGCTGCTCTGGGCCGGGAGCCGTGCAGCCGGACCGGAGGCTGCCCTGCGGGTCGCCGGCGTGCCCTCGGTCGGCGCGCCTTTTTCCGACCTCTATGTCTTCCCCGCCGCGGTCGGCGAGTTGGCCCAAGGCAACAATCCCTACCTCCGCAATCCATCCGATCCGTGGGCCCGGACCTACAATTATCCGCGGACGTGGCTGCTCTTCATGAGATACCCGTTCGCCGCGATCCCGTGGCTCGGATTCGGAATCGATGCCGTGTGGCTCTTCGGCCTTTTTCTGTGGTGGGGCCGCCTCGGCCCGATCCAGGGCCTGCTGGCCGGCGCCGCCGCGTGTTCGCCGCCCGTGATCCTCGCCCTGGAGCGCTGCAATTCCGACCTGATCATCTTCCTCGTCGTCGCCGCCGCGGTGGCCTGCCTGGCGGGACGGCGGCCGGGGCCGGCCTGGATCGGCCTTTTTGCCGCGGCGGTGCTGAAGCTTTTCCCCGCTGCCGCCTTCGCCGCGTTTTTGCAGCGCGGATGGCGGGAGGCCCGGTGGTGGCTGTGCGCCGCGGCCGGCGCCCTAGGCTGGTGGGTGCTCCTGGAACTGAACGAGATTCGGGCCATCGCCCACAATACGCCGACCGGAGGACCGGCCATCTCCTACGGGAGCACGGTCATCTTCACCATCGCCGACCTCCTGCATCGGGACCGGACGGGCGAGTGGGCCGGATACTCGTCGCAGGCCTGGCTCGGCGCAGCGGTCGCCGTTTTGGTCGCCGGCGCAATGGCCTGGGTCGGTTTTCGGCGGCGGTCCGCGGCATCCGCGCTGCCCTTCGACCGGGCTCTCGCCGGATTCCATGCCGGAGCCTGCATCTATATCGCCACCTTCATCCTCGGCTCGAACTTCGCCTACCGGCAGATCTTCCTCCTGCTTTGCCTTCCCTGGCTGCTGCGGAAAGACGACGGCTTTCCCCTCCCTCGAGTTCGGTCCGCCGCGGCGATTTGCCTTTTCGTCCTGCTCTGGAGCAATGCCCAGTGGTCGCTCGCCCTCATCGCGCCGCGAGAACTCGCCAGCTGGACGCTGATGGCGACCCTGGCCTGCCTCGTGGGGGCAAGCCTGCCGCCGGCGGACGGCCACCCGTCGGCGAAGCGGCGGACGGCAACATTTTGACGGTCCGAAGGGGCCGCCTATGCGTCAAGCAGGGAGCGTGACAAAAGGAACCCGCCCCATGCCTACCCTGCAGCGTCGCCCACGGCGTCCCTCCGCCGCGTTCTGCGCCTTTTTCCTGCTCCAAGCGGTTGCTGCGGCCGCCCGCACTCGTGTCATCAGCGACGAAGGCGCGGTGGGCGATGGCCTCACGCTGAACACCGCCGCGATCCAAGGCGCCATCGATGGCTGCGCGGCCGAGGGCGGAGGAGTCGTCGTCGTGCCGAAGGGCGTATTTCTCAGCGGCGCCATCTTTCTCAAGCAGGGGGTGAACCTCCGGGTCGAGCGGGACGGCGTGCTCAAGGGCTCCGACCAGCTGCGGAATTATCTGCCGCCCGGAGCCACGGAGGGGGAGCGGGGAGTGCAGCCATTTGCCCTGGTCAACGCCACGGGCCTCGACGGCACCGAGGTGAGCGGCGCCGGCGCGATCGACGGCAACGGCACGCGCTGGTGGGCCGAGTACTGGAAGCTCCGCAATGCCAAGGATCCCGACCTCGGGTTCAAGACCCGGCGGCCCAAGCTCCTGCACTTCACTTCCTGCCGCCACCTGCGGGTCGCGGGCCTGGAACTGCGCAATCAGGCGGTTTGGTGCCTGCACCTGGAGTTCTGCGAGGACGTCGTGGCGGAAAACCTCAATATTCACGCGGCCCACGACGCCCCTAGTTCCGACGGGATCGATGTCGACTCCAGCCGGCGGGTGCGGATCGCCGGCTGCACCTTCGACGTGGACGATGATGACATCTCCATCAAGGCCGGGCACGGCGGAGACCTCAGCCGCGTCGGCCGGCCGAGCGAGGACATCACGATCGAGGACTGCCATTTCGCCTACGGCCATGGCGGGGTCGACATCGGCAGCGAGACCTTTGGAGGCATCCGCCACGTCCGGCTCCGGGACTGCACCGCCGACAGCGGCAATTTCGCGGCGATCCGCTTCAAGACGACGCCGAGCCGCGGCGGGGTCGTCGAGGACATCGAAATTCGCGATCTCGCGATCCATGACGTCAAACAGGCCTTCGAGTTCAACATGGACTGGCACAGCGGAACGACCGGCCCGGACAAGCCGGCCAAGGTTCTGCCGATCGTGCGCGACATCCGCCTGATCCACGTCACCGGCGATGCCGCGGCCGCGGGTGCGATCCGCGGCCTGGACGGCAGCCCCGTCACGGGCGTGACCTTCACCGATTGCGCCGTCGCGGCTGGCACCGGCCTCGTGCTCGAGCACACCAGCCAGCTGGACCTATCCGGACTGGCCCTGACCGTCGCGACCGGCCCCGCCATCATCCAGCGCTGATTCCACCCCACCCCATGAAAAAGCACGTTGCCCTCTGGCTTTGCGCCAGCCTCCTCCTCTCCACCGCCGCCCGCGCCATCGATGACTACCAGCCGGGCCCGGATTCGAAGCCCCAGGATGGCGTCCCGAGGGGCGAAGTGCTCAAGTTCACCTTCGACCATTCGAAAATCTTTCCCGGCACCACCCGCAGCTATTGGATCTATATTCCGGCCGAGTACCGGCCCGAGACCCCCGCCTGCCTCTTCGTGGACCAGGACGGCGTCCAGTGGAACGCCCCCGTGGTCTTCGACAATCTGATCGCCCGGAAGGAAATGCCCGTGACCATCGGCGTCTTCGTGCAGCCCGGGGTTGTCCCGCCCCCGTCCTCCGATGTGCTCCAGCGCTTCGACCGGAGCGTCGAGTACGACACCGTCAGCGACGCCTACGTCCGGTTTCTGCTCGAGGAGTTGCTCCCCGAGGTCGCAACCAGGAAGGCCTCCGATGGCCGGCCAATCCGGATCTCGGCCCGCGCCGCCGACCGCGCGATCGCCGGCCAGAGCAGCGGGGCGATCGCCGCCTTCACCGCCGCCTGGCAGAGGCCGGACGCCTTCAGCCGGGTCTTCAGCGCCATCGGCACCTATGTTCCCATGCGCGGCGGCGACGTCTATCCGGTCCTGATCCGCGAGTCCGAGCCCAAGCCGATCCGGGTGTTCCTTCAGGACGGCTCGAGCGACCAGAACAAGTACGACGGCGACTGGTGGTTCGCCAACCAGGAGATGGAGCGCTCCCTGGTCTTCGCCGGCTACGAGGTGAACCACGTCTGGGGCGACGGCCGCCACAGCGGCAAACACTCGATGGCGATCTTTCCCGACGCCATGCGCTGGCTTTGGAAGGGCTGGCCCCAGCCGGTGGGCAACGGGCCGACGGGCAACGATTACCTCAGCGATATCCTGATCCCGGGCGAGGGCTGGCAGGTCGCCAAGGATGGCATGACGGGCGCCGACGGCATCGCGGTCAATGCGCGCGGGGAGGTGTTTTTCTGCGACACTAACGGCGAAAAGACCTACAAGATTGGCCGAGATGGCGCGATCAGCCCGGTCCTGGCCGCCTCGCAGCACATCACCGGACAGGCCTTCGGGCCGGACGGCCGCCTGTATGCGACCGTGGGGAACGCGCAGACCGTGGTAGCCTACGCCGACGGCGGCTTCGGGCCGCCCAAGGTCCTGGCCCAAGGGTTCCGGGGCAATGATCTCGTCGTCGCCCACACGGGCAACGTCTACGTCACCAATCCGCCGGGCAAGGGCAGCATGGACCCGAGCAAGGTCTGGCTCATCCGGCCGGATGGCACATCCCAGGTCGTCGACACCGGGATCCGCTTCGCCAACGGGATCACCCTCTCGACCGATCAGACGCAGCTTTACGTCGACGATTCGTACTCCCATTGGTGCTACAGTTTCGTCATCCAGCCCGATGGCACCCTGGCCGACAAGGCGCGCTTTTTCCACCTGCATCAGCCCGACGCCGCCGACCAATCCGGCGCCGATGGCATGCATGCGGACCGGGAGGGCCGGGTCTATATCACCAGCACCATGGGCATCCAGGTTTGTGACGCGGCGGGCCGCGTGCACTGCATCATCCCCACCCCCAACCACCACATCGTCAGCGTGTGCCTCGGCGGCGCCCACTTCGACACCCTTTACGCCGGCAGCGGCAGCACACTCTATAGCCGGAAAGTGAAGGCCGTCGGGGCGAACGCCTGGGATGCACCCATCAAGCCGCCGCCGCCGCCGGGGTGATCGAAAACAAGGGTCGGCTCGCTGGGGCAAGGTAGGGTAATACCTCATGGCTAAGGAGGCGGATCTTGGGCTATGATGCGCCACGGCCTTTTCCGCGAGGTAGACGGCCAAAGCGCCCGAGTGGAGATCAAGCCGGGTGCGGGAGCCCTTATCTCACGAATTTTCTCACGAAGCATTTTCCCGCCGGCGGCGTCCTATCGTCAAATTGGTCCACGGCGCAGAAGGCGCAGGCCTGCTTTGTGTTTGCCTTCGTCTCGCTGAGCGTGATCGGGGTCATTTCTTACGTCAGCATCAAC
>Ga0302326_10026684_pt1 | contig 11665 bp, 10 predicted proteins | sample Palsa_T0_3_FD_202264 | JGI IMG/M metagenome (GOLD analysis project Ga0302326, IMG submission 202264) | Peat permafrost microbial communities from Stordalen Mire near Abisko, Sweden - Palsa_T0_3 | ecosystem: Environmental > Terrestrial > Soil > Palsa > Peat permafrost | place: Sweden: Abisko... | reverse complement strand
CCATAACCGGCACTAGCCGGGGGATTGGTTTGGCCATGGCGGGATACTTTGCCGGCCTGAATTACCGGGTCGCCGGGTGCAGCCGGGGACCATGCAGCCTGAAAGCGGCGGGCTATTTTCATACGCCGGTGGATGTTACAGACGAAAAACAGGTCCGCGGCTGGATCCGGGCTATCAAGAACCAGTATGGTGGCATCGATATTCTGGTATGCAACGCGGCCATGATTCCGCCGGCATCCCTATTAACGGCTACCCCGCTGGATATTGCGGAAGGGACCGTGAGAACGAATGTCCTCGGCACATATCTGACGTGTCGCGAGGTAGCCAAAGCCATGATGCTGCAGCGCTCCGGTAGGATCGTCGTCCTGTCAAGCATGGCCGTGGGGCTGCATGAGGAAGGTGCGGCGGTCTACGCCGCCTCCAAGAGCGCGGTGGTAGAAATGACCAAAGTGTTGGCGAAGGAGGTGGCATCGATGGGCATCACTTGCAATGTGGTTGCACCTTCCGTGTTCCGAGCGTCCGCCATAGAGAGATTGGGCGAGGCCGTGGTCAAGCATGCGTTGGAACAATTAACCATCAAACGCGAGGTCAGCATTGAAGAAATCTGCGGCGTAATCAGATTCTTCGCCGCTCCCGAGAGCGGCAGCATCACCGGACAGGTGGTGCATATGGGACTGGTCGCGTAATGAGTGGCGAGTACCATGTGACCACGCTCGTGACGGGTGGGACTTGGAAACAGAACTGCTACCTGCTACGCCACGTCGTTACGGGGGAGTTGGCGATCGTCGATCCCGGCGCGGACGAGTTGCTCATCGCCCAGTCGGTGCGGGACAGCGGTGGCTTACTTCGGTATATCTTACTGACGCATGCGCATCACGATCACGTGGGCGCCGTCGCCTCCCTGGCGCGGGAGTTTGGAGTGGCGGCCCATGTGCACCGCGCCGATGTACGACTGCTGCACCATGCGCCAATGTATGCCATGCGTTTTGCTAACCGGAGAATCGACATGCCGGCGCCATACCTGGTTCTCGATGAACAACCCGGCATCCGACTCGGCGGCCGGCGTATCGAGGTAATCCCCACGCCCGGGCACAGTTCAGGCAGTGTGTGCTACGTCACCGGCGGAACCGTCTTTACCGGGGATACGCTCTTGTTCGAGCATGTAGGGCGGGTGGACCTGCCAGGCGCGGATGCGCAACAGATAAAAGCGTCCGTGGATCGCCTGATACAACAGTTATCGCCGGAAACCATTATTTTACCGGGACACGGGAAGCCGTGGAACGTCGGGGAGGCGCGCAAATGGTGGGCGCAGACCTCCGTGGCGGCACGGAGCGTAGGGGCGGAATGAGCACTGCGCGCATTGCGGCGATCGACTATGCGCTGCCCCTGCACCGCGTAACCAACCAGGCGTTGGCGGAGCTTCATCCCACGTGGCAAATGGACCAGGTCGAACTCCGCACAGGAGTGAAAGAGCGCGCCTGGTGCGGCCGCGATGAAACGGCGCTGGACCTGGCCGAGACGGCTTGCCGCAAGGTACTGACACGTGCGAATTGGGACGCCGGCACGGTGGACGCCCTGCTGTTCTGTACGCAATCTCCGGATTACGCGATGCCGCCGAACGCGTGCCTTCTGCAAGAGCGGCTGGGCCTGCCGACATCCGTGGCCGCGTTGGACTTTTCACTTGCCTGTTCAGGTTTCATCTATGGCTTGTACCTGGCAAGAGCATTGATTGAGTCGGGAACGGCGCATCGTGTACTGCTGGTGACGGCTGAGACCTATTCCAAATGGACCCATCCCGGCGATCGAGGGCCAGTCACCTTGTTCGGCGATGGTGCGGCTGCCACCCTCGTCACAGCAGGCGCTACTGGCATAGAGACGATTGCGGTGGGCACCGATGGAAGTGGTTCGTCGACATTCATGATACCCGCCGGCGGCGCACGTTCCCCAGCGTCGGATTGCACGAAGGCGGTAGTCACTGACGAAAGCGGCAATGTGCGGACGCCGGAACACATTTATATGGATGGCGGCTCGGTGCTTGATTTCGTTAAGAAGGCAATGCCGAAATTCGTGAACCGGCTGCTGGCACAGGCGAGAGTGAAGCTGGATACCGTCGATCTGGTGGTTTTCCATCAAGCCAGCCAGATTGCGCTGGACTACCTGAACCGCGCCTTGCACGTGCCCAGGGCAAAACAGTTCACCAACATCGGCCGCATTGGAAATACTGTATCCGCCTCAATTCCGATAGCCTTGCGCGACGCTGAATTGCAGGGGGTTCTCAAGCCGGACATGCGGCTGGTGCTTGTCGGTTTTGGAGTCGGGTTGTCCTGGGGAGGCTGTGTCCTCGTATGGTAGAAGCAAAAGCGATTGAGACCGTACTGGATCGTATGGGTCGGAACCAGTCTGCCCCCGCATTGTTTTGGGACAATCGCGAGTACAGCTATGCCGATTTCGGCGCGATGATCCACACCTGGGACGCTCGTTTGCGATCGCTGCAGATTGGCGCCGGCGCCGTTTGTGGCGTGCTCGGAGAATATTCGCCCGAGGTATGTGCTTTGTTATTCGCGCTGATGCGGGCGCGGGCGATTTTGGTCCCGTTCAGTTACGCTGCCGAGCCCGAGATGCCGGGATACCTGGCCCTGGCCGGTATTCAAAAGCTGTTTCGCTTCGCAGCCGACGACTCGTGGACTCTGGAAACATGCAGCGGCGGCGCGCAGAACGATTTGCTGACGGCCTTCCTGCAGAGAGGGACACCCGGCCTGATTGTTTTCACGTCCGGTTCCACCGGCAAACCGAAAGGCATTCTGCACGACTGTGAGTTGGTCATGCGGAAATTCATGGTTGCGCGTGAAGCCTGGCGAACGGTCCTGTTCCTGATGATCGATCATTTTGGGGGCTTTAACACCCTGCTATCGACCTTTGCCTATCACGGCGTGGCGGTCTGTCTGACGCGGCGCACGACGGAAACTGTTTGCAGCGCTATCGAAGGCTCGAAGGCCACGCTGCTGCCAACCACACCCACATTTCTTAACTTGCTCATCGCTTCGGGCGCCTACAAAGTTCATGACCTATCCTCCATTCGCTTGATCACCTACGGCACCGAACCCATGCCGGAAGCCACGCTGGCCCGGGTGGGGTCTATCTTTCCAAATTCACAAATCAGGCAGACCTACGGCCTGTCGGAACTTGGCGTTCTTCGGTCGAAATCGGAAGGGGACGGATCGCTGTGGTTAAAGGTCGGCGGAGCCGGGTTCGAAACCAAGGTGGTGGACGATCTCTTGTGGGTTCGTTCGGAATCCAACATGGTCGGCTACTTAAATGCACCGAGCCCATTCGATGCGGATGGCTGGATGTGCACGGGCGATCAGGTGGAAGTGCGGGGCGAATATATCCGTTTCCTGGGCCGCAAGTCCGAGATTATCAATGTGGGCGGCCAAAAGGTGTTTCCCATCGAAGTAGAAACCGTACTGCTGCAGGATTCGAATGTGAGTGAAGCGGCGGTATACGGAGTCCGGCACCCCCTCATGGGGCAGGTGGCGCATGCGCGCGTCTCGTTGCATTGTTCCGAGGAAGCGGAGGCGTTGACCGAACGGCTGCGCAAACTGTGCCTCGGCCAACTGGCGCGTTACAAGGTGCCCATGCGCTTTGTAACCGTTAACGGGGAGGTCATGCACGGCGCCCGGTTCAAGAAAGTTCGTCAAGGCGCGGAGCAAACCGCGATTCGCCCATGAACGTTAGGATGGGAAGGCCAAGCGACGCGGCACAGTTAGCAGTCATCCATGAAGTTAGGTCGGCTAACCAGCCGGGTGGCTTTATGTATCGGCTGGGGCGAGGCTTCTTAGCGGAATATTATCGAACGCTATTGCGCGACAGCAGCAGCGTGGTGCTTTGTGCGGTAGACGAGCGGGACAACATCATTGGATTTGTGTCGGGCGCGCTGGACGCCGGGGCGCGCATGCGGGCGCTGCGGCGCAATCGCCTTCGCCTCTTGCTGGCCTCGCTTCCCGAACTGTTGCGCCATCCTGGCCTGATCCAAGGTCTCTATTCGCGGCAGCAGGCCGGCTCTCCGGATGAAGCCAACCGCGGTTACGTCGTGCAGTCGGGCGGACACGAGGATTTTTGGGGCTGGCTGCTGGGCGATACCAGCGGGGCCATCGACCTGCACCTGAAATGGTTGTCGGTTATGCGCGGTCTGGGCGCCCACACCATCCGTGGTGAAGTCGACCGGGTGAACGATGCTGTGTTCCGAATCCACCGAATGTTGGGTGCCCGTGTTGTGAAGGAGTGTGTGACTCCCGACGGCCGGCAACGGCTGATCATTGAGTACAGGCTACGGTAGCAACTGGATCCCAGATGAAACCACTCGCTTCTCAGGACGCATTTCTGCCTTTTTGCCGCCCGGAAATTGGAGAAGAAGAGATCGCGGAGGTAGCCGATACTCTGCGCGCCGGATGGTTGACTACCGGGCCTAAAACCAAGCTCTTCGAGGAAGATTTTGCCCGCTATATGGGCCCGGGCGTAGAAGCGCTGGCGGTCAACTCGGCGACGGCTGGTCTGCACCTGGCGCTCGAAGCCGCTGGTGTAGGACCCGGCGACGAAGTGATCACCACCACTTACACTTTCACGGCTACGGCCGAGGTCATCCGTTATCTCGGCGCCAACCCGGTTTTCGTCGACGTGTGCCGCGACACTTTGAATATCGACCCAAAGGGTATCGAGGCAGCCATCACGCCGCGCACCAAGGCGGTCATACCGGTTCACTTCGCGGGGCTGGCATGCGATATGGAAGGTATCCTGCCGATTGCGAAACGCCGGCACCTGAAAGTGATCGAAGACGCTGCCCACGCGCTGCCGGCAACTTCGGGCGGACGTTTGATCGGCGCCCTCGATACGGATGCCGCCGTCTTCAGTTTCTATGCGACGAAGACCTTGGCCACCGGAGAAGGGGGAATGATCGTCACGCGCGACCCGGCGTTAGCCAAGCGGTGCCGGGTCATGCGTTTACATGGCATCGACCGCGACGCCTTCGATCGGTATACGGCGCAAGCTCCGGCATGGTTCTACAGGGTTGTGGCGCCTGGGTTCAAGTACAACATGACGGATATCGCCGCTGCGATCGGTATCCACCAACTTCGCAAACTGGATCGCTTTCTTCGCAGACGGGAAGATTTAGCCCGCCGGTACGATGAGGGCCTTCGCGGACTCTGTCTGAGGCTCCCCGCGCACGCGCCGCCCGGTGAAGTACACGCGTGGCATCTATACGTGGTCCGCCTGGGCGATGACGCGCCCCTCGCGCGCGACGATTTCATCGAACAGATGGCCGCCGTTCGGATTGGCGCCAGCGTGCACTTCATCCCGTTGCATTTGCATCCCTATTGGCGGGACACATATCGGCTGAAGGCGGAGCAATTCCCGAATGCCAGTCGCGCTTTCAGGTGTGTGGTGAGCCTGCCCTTGTACACACGCATGACGGACGCCGATCAGAAACGCGTCATTTGCGCGGTACGTTCTATCCTCAACCGCGGACGGCGAAGCAGGGTCGCCGTTCCGGAGACGGCGCTGATGGAAGCCTGAGACACGTGCTGCTGAAACGTTGTATAGACATCGCGCTAAGCTCTCTGGCGCTCATGCTGCTGAGCCCGATTCTGGCAGCCATCGCTGGTGCGGTCTGGCTGGAGTCCGGAAGGCCCGTTCTGTTCCGCCAGGAGCGTGTGGGCCTGCGATTTCGCCGATTTCGGATCCTGAAGTTCCGGACCATGCGTGCCGCCGGCGGCCCCTCGGTGACTATCGGCGGCGACCATCGCGTCACCCGGCTGGGCAGGTTTCTTCGCCTCATAAAACTCGATGAACTGCCGCAATTGTGGAACGTGCTGCGGGGCGATATGAGTCTCGTCGGACCCCGGCCGGAAGTTCCGGAATACGTTCACTTATTCAGAGAACGCTACAGGGCGGTTCTGGCGGTTCGGCCTGGAATTACAGATTTGGCTTCCATCCACTTTCGGGATGAGGAAGGTGTCCTTGCAAGTAGTGCGGACCCGCTGCGGGAATATACCGAGCGCGTCCTCCCGGCTAAATTGGATCTGGCCGAACGCTACCTTAGCACCCACACTGTTTGCGGCGATATCGCCATTCTGTTCCGAACGGCAGCCGCTATTGCAAAAGGCCACTGATGCGCAATCTACACGGACTGATCCAACAGTGGATCCGTCGTATCGATCGGAGCGATTCCGCACGGCGCTGCTGGATCCTGCTCCTTCACCTCACCATCTTCGCCTCCTCCGCGGTCGTCGCATTTCTCCTTCGGTTTGAATTCAGTATTCCTCGCGCCGGGCTCAGATATCTCTACATTGCCGCCATAACGTGGATCGTAATCAAGCCCCTTGTCTTCCAGATCGCGGGTCTCAACCACGGGTGGTGGCGTTTTGTATCGATCCATGACATCCGGCTCCTGATGATCGCCAACACAGTCGCATCGGTTGCCGGCTTTGCGGCGATCGGTCTCTCGACATCCGGCTTTCCCAGGTCGATCTATATTATCGATCTGCTCCTCTGCTTCTTAGGTACGTCGGGGATTCGAGTCATTGTCCGCATGACCATGGAAACGGGAGTCCGGCTGCAGGAGGCAGGCGCCGCCAAGAGGCTCCTGATTTACGGCGCTGGCGCCGCCGGACTGGCGCTCCTGCGGGAAATCCGCTCCAATCCGCAATTGGTCTACGACGTTCGCGGCTTCCTGGATGACGAAACTCATAAGCACGGTGTCTCAATCCAAGGCGTTCAGGTCCTGGGCAGCGGCAAGGACCTCGCCGGTGTGGTCGCTGCGCACTCCATTCATGAGGTTCTCATCGCGATTCCATCCGCGTCCGGCTCGCAGATGACGGCAATCTTAGATCGGTGTCAGCAAGCCAACGTCCACTGCAAGATGATTCCGGGCCTGTGTGAGTTGGTGGAGAATAACGGACTTGCAGCCCAGATCCGCGACGTGGCCGTGGAGGATCTCCTCGGCCGCAACGCCGTACGCCTGGAAGAAGACCGGATCCGCGGTTCGCTGGAGGGTAAGATCGTCATGGTCACCGGCGCCGCCGGTTCCATCGGCTCGGAACTCTGCCGCCAGATCGCACGCTTCCATCCTGCCGGAATCGTGGGATTTGAAATCGCCGAATCCCCACTCTTTGAAATCGATCGCGAGATGCGCCAGGCCTTCCCCCGGACGCCCTTCTATCCCGAGATCGGCAGCGTGCAAAATCGCGCCCGGGTGGACCAGATCCTGCGCCAGTACTCGCCGTCGGTGATCTATCACGCAGCGGCCTACAAACACGTCCCAATGATGGAGGCGCACGTCTTCGAGGCCATCGGGAACAACATTTTCGGCACGTACAATGTCGCCGTGGCGGCGTCCGAGCGTGGAGTCGACGATTTCGTGATGATCTCTTCGGACAAGGCCGTGCGGCCCACCAGCGTGATGGGCACCACCAAACGCGTGGCCGAACTCCTGCTGCAGGCCCTGCAGAACGGGCGGACCAAGTATGTCGCTGTGCGCTTCGGCAATGTCCTCGGCTCCAACGGCAGCGTCATCCCAATCTTCAAGAAACAGATTGCGGCGGGCGGTCCGGTAACCGTGACGCATACTGAAATGCGCCGCTTCTTTATGACCATCCCGGAGGCCTGCCAATTGGTGCTGCAGGCTGCGGTCATCGGTGAAGGCGGCCAGATCTGCGTACTGGACATGGGTAAACCGGTAAAGATCGTGGATCTTGCCAGGAACTTGATCCTGTTATCGGGACTCCGGCCCGATGAAGACATCAAGATCGAGTTTAGCGGTATGCGTCCCGGTGAAAAGCTCTTCGAGGAATTGAGCACTATGCTTGAGGAGACGGTCCCCACCGCGCATGAGAAGATCCGCATTTTCACAGGCAACGGCTTGCCGGAAGGCGACATGATTACCTGGCTGGACTCGCTTCATGAGATCTGCGAAGCGCAGGATGTTGGCCGGCTGGTTGTGGCGCTGAAAGAGATCGTGCTCGATTATAGTCCAAGCGTGCATTTGTTGAAGCGTGTGATAGAAGCCGAGGACCGCCCCATCGCCGCCGCTGCCCGCTGAAGATGCAACCCGCTTTTTACAACGACGTCCCAATGGTGACTTAACTATGACTCTCAGTCCAGTGGACAATATCGGCGAAGCAGGTCTGCAGCCGGGCCCCGGCTGCCTTCCGGAGATTTGGCGCATCCCCCAATGTCCCTTTTCGATAGAATGCCCGCCCGCGCTGCTCGAACAGATTCGCATTGAAGTGCAGTGCGCCCGCAATTTCCCCCGGGGTAAGCGGGAAACCGGCGGAGTCTTATTCGGCGTTCCGGAACCGGATCGCGTCCGCATCCTGGCCTGCCGGCCGATCGATTGTGAGCATGCCATCGGGTCCGGCTTTGTCCTCTCGGAAAAAGATCAGCAGCGCCTGGCGCAGCTCATCTCGGCCCCGGCCACCGGCCTGGAACTCGCCGGTTTGCAGGTTGTGGGCTGGTATCACTCCCACATCCGCAGCGGCATTTTCCTCTCTGAACTCGATCGCCAAATCCACGCCCGGCACTTCGGCGCCCCCTATCAGATCGCGCTGGTGATTCACCCCTCATCCGATGGCCCAGTCCGCGCCGGATTTTTCTTCCGCGAGGAATCGGGCAACATGCGAACCGAGGCTTGTTACCAGGAATTCACCATTGACGCCCCCGCGATGGAAAGGGCGGTCCGGCCGGACGCGCCCAGCGAAAAGGCAAGACCTCGCCGGCCGGCCTCGGAAGGGCCCGCGGCGAAGCCGCAGAGCCAGACGACTTGCCCCCGGTGCGGCAGCCGGCAGGTCCGGCGATCCCGCAGGACGGGACCGTTCGAGAGGCTCTGCGGTTTGTTCGGCTTCTATCCCTATCGCTGCTACGAGTGCCTCTCCCGGTCCTTCGTTAAGACTGCCGAATTGCTGGAGCGCACCCCCCACTCGCGAAAACGGCCCGAAGAGAGCCGCCGGGCCCGCGTCCGCACACGGCGCGAAGTGCTTCTTTGGGGCGGCGGACTCATTGGTTTCCTGGCGATTCTGGTTTACCTGATCCGCGACACGGGTTCCGGCCCCGACCAGCCCTGACCCATCCGCCCGCCCCGCCGCAACCCACCTGGCCGACCTCGGTTAACTCTTCCATCCGCTCCGCGCACTCCCAATAGTCGCCGGTCCGGCCCTCGCCACCTGTAGTAACATCAAAAGTGGTCGATATCCATAGCCATATCCTGCCCGGCCTCGACGACGGCGCCAAAACCCTGGACGAGTCGGTAGAGATGCTTCGGCTGGCTGCCGGATCGGGCACTACCGACATCGTCGCCACTCCGCACGCCAATACCCAGTTCGCATTCGACCCCGCCCTAATCGGCCAAAAGATCGCCGAATTGCAAGAAGCCGCCGGACCTCTGCCGCGCATCCACCGCGGCTGCGACTTCCATCTCACCCTGGAAAACATTCAGGACGCTCTCGCTCACCCGGATAAATACACCATCAATCATCTGTGCTATTTGCTGGTGGAGTTCTCCGATCTGCTCATTCCCCGGACGACGCAGGAGATCTTCGACCGCCTCCAAAGCGCTGGGCTCACGCCCATCGTCACTCACCCTGAGCGCAACGCTCTGTTGCACACGCGCCTCGATCAGTTGCAATCCTGGGTCGAACACGGCGCGCTGGTGCAAGTTACCGCCGGATCCTTGTTGGGTGTCTTCGGTCGCACCGCCAAGGCAGTGGCCACCGGACTGATGGACCGCAACCTCGTGCATTTCATCGCCAGCGACGCCCACGACACCAAATACCGCACGCCGGTCCTCCGCGACGCCTACCAATACGTCGAGAAAACCTGGAACGCGTCGCTCGCCGAAGCGCTCTTCGTTGCCGCGCCGCGCGCCGTCATCGGCGGAGAAGAGATCCAACTGCTCGATCCGGAACCCACACCACCGAAGAAAAAGTGGTACCGGTTGGGCTTCTAGGCGTGCGGCGCGCCTTACGCGCTCGGGTTTCGCGCGTCTAACATCTTTATGTCGATCCAAAAACGATCCCTGCTCCTAGGCATCGCCCTTTGCGGCATTCTCGCGGCCCAACCGGTCTCGGTTCCGGATACTCCCGCCGGCCGGCAGTTCGCCCACTGGCTCGAAGTCTTCAACCGCGGCCAGCGCGACGAAATCGAGAAGTACCTTAAGGAAAACGATCCCACGGCCCACATCGACGGCCAGATGGATTTCCGCCGCATGACCGGCGGATTCGATTTGAAGAAGATCGAGGAGTCCGCCCCCGATAAGATCGTGGGCGTCGTCAAGGAGAAGGATTCCGGCAACATCGCCCGTTTCACGATGGAGATCGACCCGGCGCCTCCCCACCAGATCAAGCAGTTCGGCCTCCGGCTGATTCCCCCATCTGGGGAATTTCCCGCGGCCGCGCGCATGAGTGAGCCCGATGCCATCGCGGCGCTGAAGACCGAACTGCAAAAGCGTACGGCGGCGGATCAGTTCGCCGGAGCCGTTATGATCGCGAAGGGCCGCAAGCTGGTTTTCTCGGGCGCCTATGGGCAGGCTTCCCGCGAACATCGGGAGCCCAACCGGCTGGATACTCGCTTTCGCATCGGCTCCATGAACAAGATGTTCACGGCAACGGCCGTGCTCCAGCTCGCGCAATCCGGCAAGCTGAAACTGACCGATCCCATCGGCAAGTATCTGGCCGATTATCCGAACAAAGACCTAGCCGCCAAAGTGACCGTGCACCATCTGCTCACTCACACCGGCGGCACGGGCGATATCTTTGGACCCGAGTTCGACAAGAACCGCCTGACCCTGCGCACGCTCTCCGACTATGTGACCCTGTACGGCAAGCGCGCTCCGGAATTCGAGCCGGGTGCACGCTTCGATTACAGCAATTACGGATTCATCCTGCTCGGCGCACTGATCGAAAAGGTTTCCGGACAGAGTTACTACGACTATGTTCGGGAACATATCTTCCAGCCCGCGGGTATGTCCCGTACGGACTCACTTCCGGAGGAAGAAAAGGTGGAAGGCCGGGCCGCCGGTTATATGCGCGAAGGCGACAAATGGCAGCCCAACAACGATACCCTCCCGGTGCGGGGCACCTCCGCGGGCGGCGGCTACTCAACGGTGGCGGACCTGGCCGCCTTCGCCAACGCGGTGATGGAGCATAAGCTGCTCAACGCCGAGTACACGGAAATGCTGACTACGGGCAAGGTAGAAGGCAGACCTGGCAGCAAGTATGCTTATGGGTTCTCCGATTCAACAGAAAATGGCGTGCGCTGGCTGGGGCACGGTGGCGGCGCGCCCGGCATGAACGGAGAGTTGAAATTCTCGCCGGACTCCGGCTACATCGTCGCCGTGCTGTCGAATCTCGACCCGCCCGCCGCCGGCCGCATCGCGGACTTCATCGCCGCGCGCCTGCCCGCCCGGTAAATTGTGGTACGGCAGCCGTGGGGCGGGCAATTCTGCCCGCAGCCGGCTGTTAGCCCAATGTCACTTACTTTTCGCCAGTGAGCGATTCTGCACAAATAGTGGGGCAGGCCCTCGGCCTGCGGCGGCCTCCCAGGCCGCCATTTTCTCTCCGCGCAGGCTCGATTTCGGCCCAAGAAGCGGGTCCAAGGGACCCGCGCAGGCCAAGGG
>Ga0302326_10026679_pt1 | contig 11667 bp, 7 predicted proteins | sample Palsa_T0_3_FD_202264 | JGI IMG/M metagenome (GOLD analysis project Ga0302326, IMG submission 202264) | Peat permafrost microbial communities from Stordalen Mire near Abisko, Sweden - Palsa_T0_3 | ecosystem: Environmental > Terrestrial > Soil > Palsa > Peat permafrost | place: Sweden: Abisko... | reverse complement strand
GCGTAGTCCCCGGGAGCAGTGGTCAGCCAGGTCTGGATAGGATTGACGAGGGGAAAATCGGTGGATGCCGTATACCCGGTTACCCACACGTTACCGGAACTATCGAGAGCCACACCCGTGGCCCAATTCTGGGAACTGCCCCCGAGATAGGTGGCCCAAATGACCTTGCCGTCCGGGCCGAGTTTGGCGACGAAGGCATCGTCGGTGCCGCTGAACGCGGTTTGGTACGCTCCCGCCGTGACGGGAAAGTCGCGCGCGGCGGTCACCCCGGCAACGTAGGTGTTACTTTGAGCGTCGCAGGCGACTGCGCTGGCGTAACTCTGATAGCTATCGCCCAGGAGAGTTGTGAAGACGGTGCCAGCAGCGTGGACCGTGCAGCTACCCGCGCAGAATAGGATCGCGGCGAGGGCTAGCCTCGCTCGGTTGGGCAAGCTAAAGCATGCCCCACGGCAACAGGAAGTAACGGTGAATTTCGTCATTGGCTTATAAGAATCATGGCGCCGGTCGGCGATTGCGCGCCGCCGACGGATGCCTGTATTGCCACCGTGCCTGTGGGCACGTTAGCGGGAAATTGAATGGTGATCTGGTAGAGACCAGCGCACCCTTCGGTTAGCACCGAGTTCAGCACAGGCACCGAAACGCCACCGACGGTCACCGTGGGCGTCGGCGCGAAGGGTACGCCGCTGACTATTGTGCCGGCGGGAGCCTGAGGGGTGGTGGGGCCGAAGCCTGTGCCCCAGAGGACGATGGTGTCGCCGGGATGGGCGGGCGCACTGGTGGTGACCGGGGTGTAGTTCGGCAGAAGGGAAGCGAAGACAAAACTCGTGCCGGGTTGCATGAAGAAAGCCGGCGCGTACGCCTGCAATTGCGCCGTCGCCTGTGCGCTGACGGCGCCGTTGTTGTTGACTACCACGTTTACTGAGCCCGTCGCGTTGTCGAACGGCGCCAGAACATTTATCTGCGTGGGGCTGATGTACTCGACGAAGGCGGGCTCGCCGTCGATCGTGACGCTCACGCCGCTCAGCGACGTGGGGAGATCGTTGCCGGTGAAATCGGACGCTTGCCAGGTTCGCGTGAGGTTGGCCAGATTACTGCCCGGGATCATCGCCCAGGAACCGGACTCGATGCCCGGTTGGAAACTAGCGCCGTTGAGCACGGCAGTGATGGCCGGCGGATTGTTGGGGGTCAATTTCACCACGAAGGCATCGCCATAGCCGTGTTGCGCCTCCGTGCCACCTGGGACGGGGAAATCGCCGGACCAAGTCTGTCCCGCGAACACCAGATCGCCTTGATTGTCGAGGGTCACCGCGAGCGCGGAATCGTCCTGCGAACCGCCGTAATAGGTGGAGTAGTTCCACCTGCTGCCGTCGGCCGAGAGGATCGTCACGAAGGCATCGGCGTTGCCCGCGTTGGCGCGCTGCGTGGGATTGGCCATCGGGAAATCAGCCGAGCGCGTACCCCCGGCGACGATCACGTTATTCGCGGCGTCCGGTGCAATGCCGGAGATCCAATTCTGCGTAAGGAAGACGCCCGGTTGGCCGCCGTAGGTTAATACCGGTCCCATCGATTCATGTCCGTTGAGGAACGTGGAGAAGACGATGCTCGATCCGTCGGGGCTCAGTTTGGTGACGAAGCCGCTGGTCTGATAGTTCTGCACTACGGCGTAGAGCGTTCCGCTCGCGCCAACGGGTGCGATGCCGAGGATGTTGGGAAGTTGTCCGGAGCTGCCTGACGGCGGGACGGGAGAGCCGATGGCCGTCCATGACTGGCCTTGGTCGTGTGACACGTATATGCCGGCATTGTAGACGGCGGCATAGAGTGTGCCGCTGGGGTCCACGGCGACCGCGCTGGTGGTCCCGCCATCTACCACCGATGGTGGAAGTACCGTCCATGAGGCCCCGTTGTTGGTGCTGCGATCGCTCAGGCCGTTGTAGACGGTGGATGGATAGGTGGATCCATCGATGGTCCAACCCGGAGCGATTGGCGAAGGGCTTGTGATCTGCGTCCAGGTAGCTCCGCCATCGGTGCTGTGCCAGATGTACGGAGGAGTGCCGGCCTGCTTAAACACGATGATCGGCGCGGAGTAGGCGAAGACGTTGCCGCTCACGTGCGGATCGAGCGCCAGGGAGGTTATCAAGCTCCCTGGGAACGGCAGAGTGGTCCAAGTGGCGCCGGCGTCGGTGCTCTTGCGCGCGCCCACGGTGTTCCAGACAGTGTAGACGTTGTTGGGATTCTGCGCGTCGACCGCGATCTGCAGCGCCTGGCCGCTGGCCGAGGAATCGATCTCGCTCCAACTGCTTCCGCCGTTCACAGTTTTATAGACCGCTCCGGGAGTGACTCCTTGGCCCGTAGCGGCGTAAAGAATTTGGGGGTTCGCAGGATCGATAGCAAGTACCTGGACGACGTTTCCGGTAATCCCAATGTTGACGCTTTTCCAGGTCACGCCTCCGTCTAAGCTTTTGAAGATGCCGCGATCGCTAGTGCCGGCGTAGAGCATCGTCGGCGTGGTCGGATCCACCAAGACAGTTGCCAGGAAGGCGAACGGGAGATTGTCGATCGGGGTCCAAGTGGCGCCGCTATTCGCGCTCTTCCACAGAGGTCTCGCGCCTATCGTTGACTGGACGGGATTCACGAGAGGGAAGTCGACCGATGTGGTGATGCCAGCGACGTACGCGGCGCCGGTGTTGTCGACTGCGATGGCCATTCCGTAGGCATCGACGCTGCCACCGAGGGTCGTTTCCCAGACGATCTTCGAGCCATCGGGCGCGAGTTTGAAAATCAAGGCCGCAGTCGTCCCCTGCGGACCAAAAGTCTGCGTGGGACTCACTAGATAGGCCGCAGAGGCTGTTCCGGTGACGTACGCGCCGCCGGCGGAATCCACCGCGATGCCTGCACCTGCGATTCCCGCGAAGTTCACGTTCTGATGGAAAAATGAGTACACCAGAGCGCCTTGCGGGCTCAGCTTGGTGACGAACATACCGAACCCAGTGGCGGAGTTGCTGAAGCCGGTAAAGCCTGCCTGCGTCGAGCCGGTGACGTATGCGTTTCCGGAGGAGTCCAGGGCCAATCCGTACCCTCCGTCATCGCCCGGACTGCCGAGGTAAGTGGAGTAAATCAGCTTGCTGCCGGTGGGGTCGAGCTTGCTGACGAAGGCGTCCCACCCACCTCTATTGGTGGACTGCACGGCATTGAGGACGGGGAAATCGAGGGAGCGCGTCCAGCCGGTGACCACGACGCTGCCGCTGGAGTCCACGGCGACTCGGGTAGCGTAATCGTCGCCGCTGCCACCGAGAAAAGTGGCCCACAAAAGCGTGCCGGCAGGCGAGAATTTGGCCACGAAGGCGTCGCTCCGGATGCTGTTCGGATTGGAGAGCGTGTAATTGCCTCCTATTATGGGCTGGAATGCGCCAGGGGTGACGTGCAGGTCGGGCGAATAGGTTAACCCGGCGACATAAGTGTTACCTGCGGAGTCGGAGGCCAGGGAAGCCGCGTAATCCTGCGCGGAACCGCCGAACACAGCCGCGAAATTCGTGTCAGCGCGCGCGATGGTGCAAAGCGCCACAGCGAGTGAGGCACACCCGCCCCAGCCGCTACCTCTACACCTGCTCAGGATAGACACTTAGGTTCCATATGACAGTTATCAGGCAGGTGACATGCCATGTAAAGCGGCCTGCTAAAATATGGAATTCACACCACATGTTGGATCAATCCATTCAGGAGCTGGAGGCCCGATCTCTGGAGCGCATTGCGTCGGCCGCAACGGAGGAGCAATTGGAAGCGGTCCGCGTGGACGCACTCGGGCGCAAAGGGCCGCTGGCGCAGGCCGGTAAAGAGATGGGCAAGCTGCCGCCGGCGGAACGCGCCAGCTTCGGCAAGCTGCTCAATAGTGCGCGGCAGAATCTGGAGCAGGCGCTGGCTGCGCGCCAGCAGATTCTGGCGGACGAGGCCTTGCGGAAGCGGCTCGATAGCGAATGGCTCGACGTCACGCTGCCGGCCCCCGGTCCGCGGCGCGGCCATCTGCACCCCATCACGCGCATTCAACGGGAGCTCGAGGAACTCTTCAGCTCGCTCGGGTTCGCGGTGCTCGACGGGCCTGAAGTGGAAGACGAATATCACAATTTCGACGCGCTCAATATTCCGGCCGACCATCCGGCGCGTGACATGCAGGACACGTTCTGGCTGGATGGCGGCAATCTGCTGCGCACGCACACGTCGCCCGTACAGGTGCGCGGCATGGAACGGCTGGGTCCGCCGCTGCGGATGATCGCGCCCGGCCGGGTGTTCCGCAACGAGAGCGTGGACGCATCGCATGAGCACACCTTCTATCAACTGGAAGGAATGATGATCGACCGCGATGTCTCAGTGGCGAATCTGCTGTATTTCATGAAGACTCTGCTCACTGCGATCTTCCATCGCGATGTGACGGTGCGGCTGCGGCCCGGATATTTTCCATTCGTCGAGCCGGGGTTTGAGCTGGATATCCAGTGCCTCATCTGCGGGGGAACGGGCTGCCCGGTGTGCAAGCAGAGCGGCTGGGTGGAACTGCTGCCGTGCGGGCTGGTCAATCCCAACGTTCTCCGCATGAGCGGCATCGACCCCGAAGTGTGGGGCGGGTTCGCATTCGGTCTCGGGCTCACGCGCCTGGCGATGATGCGTTACGGCATCGACGATATTCGCCATTTGCAGGGCGGCGACCTCAGGTTTCTGGAGCAATTTTGAAGTTTTCGTACAACTGGATTCGTGAATTGGTACCCGGGCTGGCCGAGGCTCCGGGTCCGCTGGAACGTCTGATCACCATGAAGACGGCCGAGTGCGAAGGCGTGGAGCCGGCGTGCGAATTGCTGGCGGTGGCGACGGTGGCGCGCGTGGAACGGGTGGAACCGATTGCCGGCACGCACCTGGTTCTGGCGCGCGTGGATGCCGGACCGGCGGGTGCGCGAACGGTGGTCTGCGGCGCCCCGAATTGCCGCGTTGGGATGCTCACCGCGTGGGCCAACATCGGCAAGAAGGTCATCCACGGGGTGGAGAGCGATGGCATGCTTGCCAGCTCCGCGGAGCTCGGCATCAATAAGGACCAATCGGGCATCATCGAGCTCGTCGGCGAACCGGGTGGCGCGGTGGAACGGTGCATGGCCGATAGCGTCATTGAGATCGATAACAAATCGATCACGCATCGCCCCGATCTCTGGGGCCATTTCGGCATGGCGCGCGAAGTGGCTGCGATTCTCGGGCTGAAGCTGCAGGATCCGGTGAAGATCGATCTGCTACCCACAGGTCCCACCGCGATCCGGATTGCCATTGAAGATTTTGACCTCTGCCCGCGATATAGCGCGCTGGTTTTCGAGAACGTGACGGTGCGCCCTTCGCCGCATTGGCTGCAGGCTCGGCTGGCGGCCATCGGCCTGAATTCCATCAATAACATCGTCGATATGACGAATTTCGTGATGTCGGAGCTGGCGCAGCCGATGCACGCATTCGATGCCGACCTCATTCAGGGCGACACCATCTACGTGCGGCGCGCGAAGTCCGGCGAGGTCTTCGAGGCGTTGAACGACGAGACTTACACGCTCGATCCCTCGAATCTGGTGATCGCCGATGCGGCGGGAGCGATCGGACTCGCGGGAGTGATCGGCGGAGGTCCGAGCTCCATCACGGAGAAGACTACGCGCGTGGTGCTGGAGAGCGCCAATTTCCAGGCGTCAAGCATTCGCAAGACGTCGTCGGCCATCAAGCTGCGCACGGACGCTTCCATGCGTTTCGAAAAGGCGCAGGACCCAGCCAATACGGTGCGCGGCCTGGCGCGCGCGGTCGAACTCCTGCAGGAGATCTCGCCGGGCATCCGGCTGGTGGGCGGAGTGGCGGAGAGCAAGCGGGAGTTGGCACCGCCCGCGCCCATCGATCTGCCGCTCGATTGGCTGGATCGCAAACTGGGGCGCTCGATATCATCGGCGGAAGTGCGCGATATTCTGGAGCGCCTGGAATTCACGGTGAGCGAGCCGGAACCCAGGCTGTTCCGTGTGGGTGTGCCTTCGTGGCGCGCCACGAAGGACATTTCGATCAAGGACGACCTTGTGGAAGAGGTCGGCCGCATGGTGGGGTACGTGTCCATCGAGCCGCAGGCGCCGCTAGTGCCCACGCGTGTGCCGCCCGCGAACCCCACGCGCAAATTCCAGCACGAGGTGCGGAATATCTTCGTCGACCAGGGGTTCACGGAGGTCTACAACTATTCGTTCCTGAGCGAGGAGGCGGTGCGGGCATTCGGGTTCGATCCCGCGGAGCACGTGCGCGTGACGAATCCCATCGCGTCCGACCAGGCGCTGATGCGCACGTCGCTGTTGCCCGGCATCTGGCACAACGTGATGGAGAACGCCAAGCATCGCGAGAGCTTCCGGCTGTTCGAAATCGGGCTGGAGATTCACAAGAGCGGCGGGGCGCTGCCAGATGAGATCCCGCATCTCACGGCGGCGATATATGATCGCTACGGCGACGGCAGCGCCGGACTGTTCGAAGTTAAGCGCGCCGCCGAGTGCCTGTTACCCGACTTGGAAGCAGTACCGCTGCCGCGGTACCCGTTCGAACACCCCGCGCGGGCGGCTAACCTTCAGTGGCGTGACCGGGTGGTCGGGCGCCTCTTCGAACTGCATCCCAGGCTAGTGGAAGCGGGTCACGCGGCGATTCTCGATCTCGACCTACGCGCCTTCGAACCGCTTTTCGGAGCGGAAGTGAAGTTCACGCCCATTCGGCGATATCCGTCGAGCGCGTTCGATCTTTCGGTGATCGCCCCGCTGCGCGCGCATGCCGGAGAATTGCAGATGGCAATCGCACAGTTTACCGGTCCGCTAATCGAATCTGTCCGGTTCGTGCGCGAGTACGCCGGTCCGCCGCTCGCTGAGGGCTCGAAGAGCGTGTCGTTCCGTGTGACGGTGGGGTCGCCGGAGCGCACATTGTCGTCGGAAGAAGTGGGCCAGATTCGCGCCATTATGATCGAGGGGATGCGCGGGCTGGGATACGAGCTGCGCGTGTGAGCACTCGCCGCACAAAGCCCGGCGGATGGGTTGCGCGGCGCAGGAAAGGTTTGTGCCGCTGGTGCGGCGTGGCTGTCCCCAAAGGACGATTCACATTTTGCGGCGACGCGTGCGTTCAGGAATGGCGGCTGCGCACCGACCCCGGATTTCTTCGCGAACAGGTCTTCGCCCGCGATCGGGGTGTGTGCGCGCTCTGCGGCGTGGATACCGAAGGGCTGCGGCGCGATAAGCGCAAGCTGGATTACCGTGCTCGCCGGCAGTTCGAAAAAGACTGGGGCGGACGGCGTCACTTGTGGGACGCGGACCATATCGTGCCGGTGGTGGAAGGCGGCGGGGAGTGCGATCTCGCGAACATGCGGACCTTGTGTCTCAAGTGCCACAAGCTGGCGACGGCGGAATTGCGACGAAGAAGGCGCGTAGCGGACCGCAGCTACCTCTCCGGCCCAAGCAGCGCGCCAACGGAGAACCGCGCGGACCAGTCTTATTCGTAGTGCGACCCGCGGTTTGAACTCCCGCTCCTATTTTGTCAGCGAAGAGCCTCGCCGGCCGATTCAGGATCGTTGACCGAGCGCCGGACCGATGTGCTGGCGTCGCGCAGTCTCCGAACTCCTGAGGTCGCCCCATTGTTTGGCATCCTTGAGGAAAATGGCTTGAGCTACGGCCGAGGACAAGCTAAAGCATGTCCCACAATGCGCTGCGCGCATGCTGTCAGCGGTCAGCTTTCGAAAATCAGCGCTGTGAGCATTCCTTTGATTTCCGTGGTCTGCTCCGCCAATCGTCGCGGCGTGCAAAGAATATGGAGGGATAGTAATACAAAAAGCCCACTCTGCGCTCCGACGTGGGGCACGCTTCAGCTTGCCATGGCGAGTGAAACTCGCCTGCCTTCACGAAAATGGGTTCGCCCTAAATTTCAAGAGATCAGGACTTCGGAGTCTCGACGGGCGTCAGGATCAAACGAGGTCTTGCAAAGCGACCGTGGACCACCCGATCGAGATTGCCATCGCCAGGGCGGCGCGTGAACGTACCGTGGCCTTTGCCGAGAGGAAAGACGCCAGCGCCGCGCTGAAGCCCGCTGCCATGACGTGCGGCTAGTGAGGATCGCGGCGGTTGGCTAATGCCAATAACTGAAAACGACTGGTCGCAAGCCGAACAGTGGCGCAACTCCGGGAGCAGCGGGTGGACTAGCGCGGGGCCACCGCATCCCGAGCGGCACTGCACTCCGCGCCGGCAGGGGCTTTGGCCGCCTGACTGACGCGTGCAAATTCGAGGTCGAATCGAAGTTGATCATATGAAACTGAGTCTGGGGATCACGTGAACCTCGATATTCGCAAAGCCGTTCTCGATTCAGTGCGTCGGCCGGCTTTGCAAGTTCATCGTGGATTAGTCAGTTAGGAAATGCGACCGATCGAATCAGTTCGTCGAAGCGCGGCTGGAAGGCAGGAAACACGGTCGCGGACACCTGGACGCTGAACAGCACGCGGCAGTTGGGAGCATCAATCCAGGTAATATACTCGACCTTCTGCTGGCCGGCGCTTACATAATCGGCGACCGCGCTGATCGCCGGGTGCCCGCCGATCGTGGTGCGCTGCACGCTGTCAGGACGGAATCGATAGCTCTGGAAATTGTTCCGTTGGGCGACCCTGGCATCCAACCGCCGGTCGAGAAATGCGGGAATGTTCGCGGCATCCACGTTCTGAAGCTTCAACCACGCGGCGCCCATCGTCTCCGTCACCGAGTCCTTCACATAGACCATCTGTGCCCCATCCACAGAAGGCTTCTGGCTCACAATCGACCAGCCGGACGGCAAGGTGAACTCGATGCCGGTCCGGTTGTGATGATAGACATTGTTCTGCAGCGTGCCGTTCTCCCCGCGACCAGCAGCAAGGGCAAAGCGGCAAAGGCGGTCAACCGGTGAAACATGGTCCCTCCTCTGCCCAGGATTTCCCTTTGGGCTTCCTGGGACTTGTTATAGCACATCCAAACCGGCTCCGTCCGATACTTGTCCTGACGCTGAAGCTACTTTCATCCTATTGCCGCACTGCGGCGATATTTACGATTTGCAGAATCCTGCGATGTCCGCGTCAGTCAATTCACCAGGCCCGAGCCCGAACTGTACTGCTTTGTTTTGGCGAGTAGCCACGCCTGTTTTTGAAGCAGCTCTGAGCGTTAAAGCCGCAGCAGCTTCTCCGCGTTGCCATGCGCGATGCGTTCCCGGTCGTCCGGACTGACCGGCAAGCGATCGAGGAACGCCCGCGCCTCCGCCATTGACGCATATGGGTGATCGGCCGAGAACATGATCCGCTCCACCCCCACCTGTAGCAGCAGGTCCAGGAACGTCGGCAGGAAGTTGAATCCGCTGAAGGTATAGTGAAAATTGCGGCGCAGATAAAAGCTGACCGGGTGCGGCAGGCCGCTTAATGAGGGATTCATCGAATCCACCCGCGACATCATGAACGGCAGCGCCTCCCCCATGTGCCCGACGATCACCTGTAAGTTAGGAAAGCGCTCGAACACACCGCCTAAGACCATGCGTAGCGCGTGCACTCCCGTTTCGATGTGCCACCCCCAACCCGCGTTGGCGAACATGTAGGAGAGTTCCGGCGAAAACCCGGAGTAATAGGCTTCGACGACGGGTTGCGGTGGCTGCGTCGGATGCAGATAGATAGGCGCTCCGAGAGCTTCCGCGCGCTCCAAGAGCGGATAGAAAAACGGATCGTCCAGATAGCGCCCGCGGTGATGGCCATTGATCAGCGCGCCTTTGAATCCGCCGCCGGAAATCAACCGCTCCAGTTCGTCCGCGGCCTCATTGGGTACGGCTACTGGAAGAGTTGCGAAAGCCGCGAAACGCGTGGGATGACGCGCCACCGCCGCAGCAGCGAAATCATTCGCTTCACGCGCCAGGGCTACCGCTTCCGCTCCTTCGAGCTGTTCCGTGCCAGGCGAGGTCAGCAAAAGCACCTGCACGTCGATGCCGGCCGCGTCCATCGCCTCGATCCGCGCCGCGTCCAACTCCTGCAGTTGGTCGAGTATCCGCGCCAGCCGGTTGCCGGCCTTTCCGGCGCGTTCCACAAATGCGCGCCCCGGTCCAGCCAGAAACCCGGGACTGGCGTAATGCTCTTCCAACGTGATGGTGCGCATGCTAGTGACCTCCAACTCCCACGGCATTTTCTCGGATGCCAATTGTATGGGTGAATGTTCTCTCTCCAGTTTAGTCTTGGCGCGCCGCCCCGGTCGTAGACCGGCACATGTCCTTTTGCGTGCCCGTCGCTCAATTTGGAATGAGAATTGCCCTAGCGCCAGAGCGTGAAGCACCCCCTTCAGGTCACGTGCTCCAATGCAGAAAGGTAAATCAATGAAAACAGTGCGACACTTCACCTACTTGGCTCTTGCGGCCGCTGGACTCTTCATCGCGACCTCGCATCATTCAAACGCGCAGGTTGCGGTCAGCATCGGAGAACCGCCAGTTTGCCCTTACGGGTATTATGAGGTTCCTCCTTACAATTGCGCTCCGGACGGCTATTATGGCCCCGAATGGTTCTCCGGCGGCATCTTCATTGGCGCCGGGCCCTGGTATCACGGGCCGGAGCATTTCTACGGGCATGTCGATCATAAGTTCGACTATCGCAAGGGCTACCACGGACCCCTCCCGGCGCGAGGTGAGAGGCCGGCGGAGAACCGTGTACAATTCCACGGCCAGGCGATGCATGATGTGCACGGCCACGAGGCCCCGCGCGGACACAAATAGCGCACTCTCTGCACTCTTCTACTCAACCGTTGCGAGAATTTTTACCGGGATGACCGCGCTGCCATCGGCACCGAGGTCTCCCGGGGCTGGGAGGCGGACGGCGGCCGCCACTCCCGGCCTCTGCCCAATCTGCCGCTACAACGGGCCCGATCGCATCGCAGGGAACTCTGCGCACCATTTCTCCACTCCCGATGAGTGCATCGCTTGTTCATCGCGCCAGCCCCTCACAGGCGTGACTGAATTATCCGTGGTCGGTGCCGCTATCGTTTGTCGGTCAGTCAGCAGCCGTACCCAAGTACCGGCTCCAGGCTGGGGTATATCATGAAGAACACGAACTGCTGCCGAACTGTTTGTGGGAATTGCTTTCGCACGCTACATTCCGATACGGTAGATAACGCTTGGCGACGGCCGTCCCTGCACGCAGCATAAAGCCCAGGCAGCCGAAAAGTCACTTTCCAGAAAGCTACGGTGCGCTCTCGCGCTTTCCCTTTCTCCTCTAATGGCTCTATGGCGAACCCCATTTGCAGCCCGCTCAGCAATTCTACGCCGAAACAGTAGCTGTCGTTTGAGTTGCTCGAGCTCAACCGCATACTCGGCGGGATAGAGCGGCAGCAATCGCGCACAATAGAAGTTGGGAAGACCTACCGAAGCGTCGCATGGGTTTAGTGTTCGCGGAAAGGCGACTCTGCTGCAATAACCGATTAACGTGATTTGGCGATACCATTATTGAGATTCAATTCACGGGGGCGGGTTGGTGAATTTACCCTTGGAGACAAAATGAAAAAGGCGGTCCGTTGCCGGGCCGCCTTTTTCACAGGAGGAGGATGGTTCTTTACAGCAGACGGAAATTCACTTCGATGGTAGCTTCCACAGTGACGGGCTTGCCGTCCTTTTTGC
>Ga0302326_10026676_pt1 | contig 11667 bp, 10 predicted proteins | sample Palsa_T0_3_FD_202264 | JGI IMG/M metagenome (GOLD analysis project Ga0302326, IMG submission 202264) | Peat permafrost microbial communities from Stordalen Mire near Abisko, Sweden - Palsa_T0_3 | ecosystem: Environmental > Terrestrial > Soil > Palsa > Peat permafrost | place: Sweden: Abisko... | reverse complement strand
ACGCTGCTCGCCGCACAGCGCCCACCACCGGCCGCCGTGCCGTTCGGTCAGGCCCGCGCCGAACTTCGAACCCACGTCGACCGTTGGGGGCGACATGGCAACGAGCCTCGCCGGAGACGCGGTCGCTGGGGTGTTCGGTGTCCTGCTCGACATCCTCACGGACTAAATCGCGACGTATGCGCGCTCGGTCTAATCGCCGCGGCCGCTCGACAGGAATCGATAGCCCAGATCCTGAAACGCGACGCTGCCCATCGTGATGGGGTAGGTCGAAGTGATGCTCGCAACGGGCATGGCGTTGCGGCTCGCCGTTGCGGAGACCGTGCCCGCGCCGAGCGGATAGTCTTGCGTGTTGATGCCGGCGGGTGCCTCGAACGAGTAATTCATGGCCCCAATCGTGACGTTGATCATCGCGGGCGCCGTGAGGAAAGACAAGACTTCGACGTCATCGCGCGGCGGGCTGCTGTTCGCGCGGAGGAGCATCGGCGCCGTCTCGTTCGTCACGGTGGCGCCGGCTTGCTGAACGCGATGTGAAACGTAAATCACGTCGCGCACGATGGGCGGCGCGACGCCGGTCTTGAATTGAATGAGGTAGTAGGCGCTGATGTCGAGCGGGCTCCAGTTGGTGCCGGTCGAAGGCGCGCTCTCGGTGCCCTCCGAATAGTCGTTCCACGTCGGGATCTGCACCCAATCCGCGCCCGCGTTCGCCGCGGCCCACGTGACGAGGAGGTTCTCGCTGTTGTCGGCTTCGTCGTAGATCGACGCATAGGGTCGCTCGTCTTGCACGGAGACGGGCTGCATCCACAGCTTGCCCCGACCGTGAGCGTCGGTGATGTTGGCCATCAGGTTCGTGTTGGCTTGTGGATTGCGATTGCCCCAATTCGAAAAGCCGTAGCTGAAGGGCTCGAACGCGGCGACGTTGGCCCCGTAGTCGAGAAAACACGGCACGAAGGCGACAGCGATCGCGTACTCGGTCTTCATCGTGCCAATCCATGCTTGCCACCACGCGGCGCCTTGCACCTCTGGATCGAACGGCGCGATGACGACGCTCCCATTGGGCAGCGTGTAGAGCGCCGACGCGTAGCTCGTGACGAGCCCCGCGATCGCGCTGGCGAGCATGTTCGGGTCGGCGACGTCGGACGCGGTGCCGTCGGGCATCAGCACGATCTTGAAAGCGGGATCGACGAATTGCGCCGCTTGGAGCAGTAGCGCGATGCGCGTCCAATTCGTGCCCGTGAGCCCGAGAATGTCGACGGTGAAGCCATCGAGGCCCGCTTCGTCGGCGCGCGTCACCTCGGTCTTCATGTCGTCGAGCTGCCAATCGACCGACGGATCGACCGGCCGAGGAAGCGGACGCTCCCGAAGATACCCGCCATACGCCACGTGCTTGCCGCTCTCGCCGTCCGGAGTCAGATATTGCGTCGCGTAGTAGTCAACCGACGCGTCCAAATTGTCGATCGAGATGGGGAACGGGGGGAAGTAGTGAGCGAAGACCTTGTGCGCCGAACCCTTGAGCGCGGCTTGGCTCGGCATGTCGACGGGTAGCCACGCGGGGCCGCCGGTGTCAGAAGCGTCGGCAGCATCGACTGCTGTCGAATCCTGAGCGACCTCTGCATCGGTGCCGCAGTCGACGGTGGTGACGTGATCGTCGGAGCAATGCGCCACGAGGAGTAGAAGGGCAGAGCATCCGATCCACACCGTGCGCTGCGTGATGACGTGAGGTGAAAGGAGCATCGGTCTGGTCACGACAATCGTACATGCTCTACGAGACGCCCGTCACGCACGGGCCGCCGTATCCTCTCGGAGCCATGCCAAGATGCATCCCGCGATGACGAAGCGCCGTTCGCCCGCGTTCGATCGAGTCACCATCGACGCGCTCACCATCGAAGACGAGCAGTCGTTCCGACACGTAGCGCTCTACGCGGATCTGAAGGACGTCCTCCGTCGCGACGACTACACATTCCGCGTACAAAGGGGCCGCAAAGTGCGGGGCGATCGAGCCCTCCTCCTCAATCTCACGTACTTTTGCGCAAGCGACGGAGGCGACATCCTTGCGCAACCGAGCCTTCCGGCGGACGTCGTCACCCATGTGGCGTGGCACCACCTCGCGTCGAAAGCGCTTGGGGGGAGCCGCGCCGTCGAGGCACTTTTTCTCGGCGAGGCCATCGCGAGCGCCTTCGATGTCTACCTCATCGGTCGCCTGCTGGGTCACTCCCCTCGCTCGTCGTTTCTCGCCACGCAGGTCCCTGCAATTGCGGAAGCCGCCAAAGCGGCCGGCTTGTCAAAGCGTGGCTTCGAAGCCCTGCTCCACCGCGTCGCGCGGCATCCGGAGCAGGCGTTCGAGGAGCTCAGGTCCTTGCTCTTCGACGCCACCTTGGCGCTCTATGCGAGCCGCACGCCCGAAGAGGCCGCCGTCGCGCTCGAGACCTTCGACCGCCACCGCTTCTCTCCCGTCATGCATCACTACGAGCTGTCCAATTGGGTGCTTCACGCGAGGGCGTACGGTGACGCTCGAGCGGACCGCAAGGCGCGGGCAATCGACAGAGCGCTACGCCGCGAGGCCAAGCCGCTGGCGTGGCTCACCGAAGCCTGGGGCGAATGAGCAACGGCGCGAAGCTCACGCCCGAACAGGCGCTCGCGCTCCGGTCGTGTACGCTTGCGACACGATGACGCCAACGACGAAGCGCGTCCTTGTCACCGGCGCCAGTGCGGGCATCGGTCGCGACACGGCGCTCACGTGCGCGAAGCTCGGCTTCGAGGTCTTCGCGGCAGCGCGGCGAACCAAAGCTCTCGAGGTTTTGCAACGAGAAGCGGGTGACTCACTCCACCCCATCGAGCTCGACGTGAACAGCGCCGCGTCGATCGAACGCGCGAAGGCAGAGATCCTGGACCGCACGAACGGATACGGAATCGACGGCCTCGTGAACAATGCCGGCATCGCCATCGCCGGGATGCTCTCCGAGGTCACGGACCATGACATGCGGTCGCAATTCGAGACCAACGTTTTCGGTCTGATGACGGTCACGCGCGCGTTCTTGCCCGAGATGATGGCGAGGCGCAGCGGACGGATCGTCAACGTGAGCAGCTCCGGCGGACTCGTCAGCTTGCCCTTCGTCGGCGTGTACCACGCGACGAAGTTCGCGCTCGAGGCACTTTCGGACACCCTGCGCTGGGAGCTCCGCCCGTTTGGCGTTCGGGTGTCGGTCATCGAGCCGGGGCCGATTCGTAGCGAGTTCGGCGACAAGCTCATCGGATCGACGGATCGCATTCTCCCGGGTTCACCGTATGCGCCGATCTTCGCCGATATCGACCGCATCAAGGCGTTTGCCGAGGGTCGCATGAGCGGCCCGGAAGTCGTGACACGCGACATCGTGCATGCCCTCACCTCTCGGTGGCCGCGTGCCCGCTATCTCGAGCCGCGTGTGCTCTTCCTTTTCATCAAGCTCTACCAGCTGACGCCTACGTGGCTCACGGACTGGCTCATCACGCGCGTGGTCGGGCTCACGGCCAAGCGGCTCGCCCTACAAAACGCGCAAAAATGAGCGCCGCTCGGCCATCACGGCGAACACGAGCTTCGGAGTCAGGGCTGCTCTCGACACGCGGGCCCCTCGCACGACCTAGCCACGCTTCAACAAGGCGCTCACGTACACGGGTACGTCGAGCTTCGTCGCGGCCTTCCGCCCAACCGCGGCCGTGGGCATGCCGAGCTTCGCTCCGCTACGCGGGTTGGCCCGCTTGAGGCCAATCTCGTCCATGACGATCCGAACGGTCATGCGACCCTCTCGTGCAGCGCCGAGCTAGCCGACCGTGACCGAGAGGTCTCGCCGCGCCCCGTACATCTCCCAGAACTTGTTCGCGACGGTCGCAGCGTCGATCGTGGCATGCCCCGTGTCGAACGCCGTCCCCTTCACTGCACCGAGCACCATCACCTCGCCGACGTAGACCTCGCCCTTGAGCTTCTCGCTGAGAAGACGGACGAGCTTGTGCTTGGCCGAGTTCGCGAGCGCGAGGCCCATCGCGTTCCATTGGACCGCCATCGCGTCGGCCTTCTGGTCGAAGAATCCGAGACCGCCGTTCGTGACGAGGACAGCGGACGACTTGTCCTTCTTGAGATCGACGAGCGCCTCTTGCACGGTTGCGAGCAAGCCCGTCGTCGCCACGTCGAGCACCTCGTTCACGGCCGCCTGGTCCGCATCGAGGAGGTTCCCGGCGGTTCCGGCGTACGCTGTCCACTGGACGACGTTGATCGGCCCGAGCGCAGCGCGCACCTTCGCCACCATCTCCTTCACCGACTTCGCGTTACCAAGGTGCGCAACGAACGGCGCAGCCTTGATCCCCTTGGCCTCGAGGGCCTTTGCGCCCTCGACCACCCGCTTCTCCGTACGCGAGACGAGCGCCACCGAAAACCCTTCAGCGCCGAACTTCTCCGCGACCGCCTTCGAGATGCCAGGACCATAGCCACCAACCAGGATCGTCTTGCTCATGCCGCCGGACTACTCCAAACCGTGACCTGTGACCACTCGCTCCGCGAGTGACCGGCTCATGACGCGCAATGCGAGCGGGCCAGCTGGAGCGCCCGGCTCTCGCAGCGCATGCGCGAGCATCAGCAGCCAATTTTCGAACGAGTCAGCGACACGGTCCACCTCTTCCCATTCAGGCGCAAAGCCGTGGACCACAGACCCTTGACCGACCCCCGTGACGACGATCGCCACGTAATCGTAGTCGCCGTTCGGCGCCATCATGATCGGAAAGTGGCGATCCCAGAACGAGGTGATTCGTTGCTTCTCCGCGGCATCCGTCGCGCTCGCGAGCGCCATCTTCTCGATTTCATTCCACGCGAACGCCTTGGGATCGCGCTCATCGAGATCCGGCTCGCACACGAACCAGACGCCGTCGTCAGCGCTCGAAGCACGGTTCACGCCGGCGATGAACGCCTCGTAGCTCGGTGGCAGCGAGCCGTACCGTTCGATGACGTCGGGCGGCAGCGTGAGCCGCCGGGTCTCGTCACGTCGTTCGATTCGCCAACCTGCCAGGGCGCCGGCCGCGATGAATGCGGCCATCCCCGCTGATACGACCGTCATGCGATGGCCCGGTCAGCGTAGACCGCGTGCGAAGACTTCGGCGACCCAGACGCTGCCGTCGGGGTCATCGAGGACGCCTACGCCGAGCGTGTCGTACTCGCCGTGCTGCAGGTTCGCGCGGTGCGATGGGCTTTGCCAAAGCGCGCGGTGCGCGAGGAGGACGTTCTCTGCGTGGGCGACGTTCTCGCCGGACTCGCGGGCGGCGAGGCCCGCGTTCTGCAGCCGCTCGGCGGGATCGCCGTCGCCGACGTCGTGGCCGATGGTGTGGGCGTCCTTCATGCGTCTCGCGTGGGCCGCGGCGATGGCGTCGAGGCGTGCATCGCGGCGGAGCGGCCCGAGCGACTGCTGCGTGCGCATGGCTTGGACCATCGCGACGAGCGCCGCGCGTTCGTCTGTCACGCCCGCGCGAGCGGACTCGCCGGGCGCGGAGAGGTTCGGCATCTGTTGCGGAGGCTCCACGTCGGCGAAGAGCTCCGTCTCGAGCGCCGGACGCGGGCCCGTCGCGACGTCGGCCACCACTTGCACGACGAACATGCCCGCGTGGTCGGGGGCGAAACGCGCGCGGACGGTCGTGCCGTCGAACGACGACGTGATGGTGTGCGGCTCGCCCGACGGCCCGACGACGATGACGTGCGCGCTCGTCGCCGGGGCGAGCATCTTCACCTCGACGGTCGTCCACGCTCCCACGTGCGTGCGCACGGGAATCGGCGTCACGAGATCGCCGATGGCGTCGAGCGCGATGGCCGCGACGATCTGCGTGCCATCGGCTGCGTAGCCGGACGCGATGCCGCAGCGCCGCTCGCCGACGTCATGGAAGCTCTGTCGCCACTGCTCGAGCTTCTTCACCGTGGCGTCATGATCCATCGCGCGCGCCGAGACGATCCACGCGCGCGGCCACACGTGCGGCTCGCCGGCGACGCGCTGCGCGAACGTCAGCCCGTCGAGATCCAGATACGGAAGGTTCAGTGTCTTGCGCAAGAGGAGGCGCTGCGCGACGCGCCGAAGCCCCGCCTCCGACACGCCGCACTTGTTCTGAAGCTCGAGCTCGTGGTCCGTGTATGTCGTGTCGGGGACGTGGATGCCGGACGCAGCTTGCGGTGACCACACCCACGGCGGCTCCGTCGGGGTCTGCTGCGCGGAGGTCACGCTCGCGGCGAGCACGAGCGCGAACAGGGTCAAGGCTCTGGGTGCCACCCCTTCAATCTACTGTTCGCGCTTGCGCGATGCCAGAGAACGGCCTCGAAGGGCGTATCCCACACGTACGCCGAGCAAGAAGATGACGCCCACGAGGACGAGAAGAAGCACGCCTCGCATCGGGTTCAGCGTCCTAGTTGATTGTGAAGCCCTTGCCGACCGTCGTCGGACCGCCCGAGAACGGAGGCACGTGAGCCGCGCGGAACTTGCCGGCCACGCAGCCACCGACGGCCGTGCCCTGGAAGGGTGCCCGGTCGATGTCGACGGACGAGACGGTGCCGTTGGGCTGGAACGTGATGGCCGCGTGACCGTTGCCAGTCGGCCCGTCGGACTTCTTGCAGCCACCGACACTCGCTGCGATGGGCCCGAGTGACGCCATCGCGTTGCCAGGGTTGAACGGCCCGCTCGCGGCTACTTGTGTGGTGCCGCCTCCTCCACCACCGCCACCCCCGCCTGCACCGGCAGCCATGGCGCACTGGAGATCGCCTGGAGCGCAGTGGTTGCCGCCGCCACCACCTCCGCCAGCTACCGCTGTTGCGGTAGGAACGACGGCGGTGCCGCCACCACCGCCACCACCACCGCCACCTCCTCCGCCACCACCGGCAACCGGGTGGCCGCCGCCGCCTGCAGCGCCGACGCCTGGTTTCGTTGCGGTCGTCGTCGTGCCTGGGTCGGTGCCACCACCTTGTGCCGTGGTCGCTCCACCTCCACCACCACCTGCGTTCGCGGGGTCGGTGGCGCCTGTTGAAGCGGTCGTCGCCACCGTCGATGTCGCGTTGGTCGCGACGCTCGACGAGCTGTTCTTCGACATGGCGAGGAAGACGCCGCCGGCGACGAGCACGCCCACGATGACGAAGCCCGCGATGATCCCGATGATGAGCGTCGCGTTGCTCTTGCGTGGCTCGCCGCTCGGACCGAAGTCGGCCATGTCTGCGGGGGCTGGCGCGAGCACGGGGGCTGCGAGGGCGGCGCTGAATGCACCACCGCCGCTCAGGTTCATGATGTCGTCGACCGTGTTGTGGCCGTCTTTCTTCTGCTCCATCGTGGCGGAGAGCGCGCGAATGTCGATGAGGCCCGACCCTTCGCCGCCGCCCATGGGCGATGGGTCCTTCTTCTCGGGTGCGCTCGACGTGAGCGCCGCGAGCGAGAAGAGCACGCTGTTTTCGTTGCGCGCGCCGGTGGGCTTTTCGTCGACGGCCTGCGGGTTCGCCGACGCGCTCGTCATCACGTCTTGCTCGCCGCCTGCTTGAGCGATGCCGCCGAAGAGATCAGCGCCGCCCCCGCCACGGCCGCCCGCGCGACGTGCTGCGGCTGCCGGAGCGGCTGCTGCCGCTTGGGCTTGTGCGCCACCTCCGAAGAGGGACCCGCCGTTCTGCGGTTGCTGCTGCGTCCCCGTAGGCCCACCGAAGAGCGAGCTGAAGCCCGCTTGTGTCGCTTGGTCCTCGGCGGGCGCCTGCTGCTGTTGCTGTTGATCGTAGCCGCCGACGTCGGGGTTCATCGTGGGCTGCGGGCCCTGAGCGACCGCGTGCTGGAGCTCGGGCACTTCACGGAGAGGCAACCAGTCGGCCATGCCGTCACGCCAGCAGTACGTCTCGTCGTTGACGGTGCCTGCCTGAAACGCACCGACGAGCTCGGTGAGCGTCATGCTGCGCTGGTCGCCGTCGGAGACGTTCACCGTCCACGGCTCACCGCCCTGCTGCGCGCTGTAGTCGAACACGCCGCCGCCTGGCAGCGCCTGGTCATGCGTTTGGGTCGACGCGTCCGGCTCGTTGCCGTTGATGACGATCGTCGCGCCACATTTCTTGCAGCGGATCTTGACGATCTTGCCGAGGACTTTCTCGTCCGCGATGGTGTACTTGGCCTGACACGACTGGCAGGAGATTTTCACGACGATGCGGTCCTTCGGAGCTCGGGGGTGATCAAGAAGAAAGTATAGCGAATTCTACGGGATTCCAAAAACAACGATCTGAGAGAACCGTCGGAGAGGCTCCGACTTGGGTAGCACCATGTGCTCCACACGTCCCCTTGACCCGACTCAGTTCAACAGTACGAGAGACGTGCCGTCTTTGCCGCAAAAGATTGCCTCACCTTCGAAACGACCGCCACACGTTGGACAGATCTTGCCTTTCGGCTTCGGACCGGCGGCGTGCGCCGCCAGAGCACTGGGACCCGCGACGTGGAATACGGCCTGCGGAACGAGCTCTTCGCCGTCGGTGGGGCACACCTTCGTCTGCGCGTCATAGCCCCTTTTGCAGACGGGGCAGATGTTGCCGAGGGGTGCGCCAAGAGCGCCCTGGGCCGCCAATTTGCTCCCATCGTGGGGGCAGAACACGCTCCCGACGGGGAACTCGCGGCGGCACGAGGGGCACTCGACGAAGCCGCGCTTGGTCTCGTCGCTCCGAAGGCGCGAGGCCTTAACCTCCTCGGCGCGTTTGACGCTGTCCTCGTGGGCACGAAGCTGGACGGCGTGCGCTTGGGCACGCTCGCGCTGGCGAGCCTCGAACTCATCCATACGCTCGGCGTGGCGGGTCTCCGCCTCGTGGTGCAAGCGCTCCGCCTTCTTCGAGCGGCGCCACCCGACGACGGCGACGATGGCCAAGATGAGCGTGACGGCGGCGATGACGGCGATGAACTGATTGCGGCGACGCTTCGCGGTGTCCTCGGCGTGGGCTCCCTCGGTGCCGAGCGACGTCGACGCAATCGCGACGGTCGACGCGATGTCGCTCTCACCCGACGCGTTGAGGCCGGAGCTCGCGAGGAGATCCGCGTAGTGCGCGGGCGACGACACGTCGACGGTGACCTTGGCGCTCTTGCCCGCCGCGGTCGCCACAATGGTGGTCGAGGCTTCCGGGGCGTCAGCCGCGACCGTGACGACGCCGCTCGCGTCGACCGTGACGCCGGGGGACTGGCCTTCGATGGTCCACTTCGTTTGCGTCGTCGTCGCGCAGCCAGCCGCGTCAAGCACGGCCGCGTTGAACGTGAACGTGTCGCCCGTCTTCATGAGCTTGCGGGACGGCCGCACCTCGAGGCGCGCGGGATCACCGACGTGCTGACACACCTTGACGGTCGCCGTGGGCGGCGGCGCCGTCTGCGTGGCGCTCGCGACGGGCGTCGTTGCTTTCACGAGGTCGAAGCCGCGCGACCGCTTGATGTCGGCCGTGCACTTGCCGTCGGTGAGCGAGATCTCGTAGCGGCCCGTCTCTTGGAGATCGATGCGCGTGTCGCTCGAGATCTGCACGAGCGTGTTGATGGTGGCCCGCCGCGGATCCCCGGCGGGCGTCGAGCAGTGCGTGCGCCACTGCTTGCCGGACGGGTCGCGCGAGTGCGATTCCCGGGCGAGCGTCGGCATGTCGTCGTAGCACTGGTTCGACTTGAACACGCGGCCGCCGCCGACGAACGACAGCTCGTCGCCCTCCTGCGTGATGGCCACGGTTTCTCCGCCGCCGGTCGAATGACTCGCGGGAGCGGGGCCGCACCCCGGCAGCCATTGCTGGACGGTGAACTCCTCCTTGAGGGCGGTCTGCTTCCACTGCCCGTCGAACGACGGGTCCGCGTGAACGAACGCGGCCCAAGTGAAGGCCAAGAGCGCGAGCGGCAATGCCGCGAGAGAGACTCGGATGAGCCGACGCATCACAGTTCAGAGCCCCTTCGGGTCAGGCACGGCGAGGGTAGCACGCTATAGTCCCGGACAATCTCGATGCAACTTGGGTCCATCTGGGAGCGCATCTCGACGCTCGGCGCGAAAGTTGACGACTCCCCCGGGGAGCGGCGGCGGCTCGTCCTCACCAATCAAAGCGCGGTCATCGGCGTCGTGAGCTGCGGCTCGTTCGCGATCGGGTACGCCGTCGCCGGCTCGCGCTTCTTCTTGCCGATGATCGCCAACATCGTCGCCGTCACGTGCTTCATCTTCGCGCTCGTGCTCACGCGGCGCGGCGCGCGGACGCTCGCGAAGCTCGCCGTGCTCGTCCCCGCCAACGGCGCCGTCGTCACCGCGACCATGCTCCTCGGGACGGGGATCGGACTTCTCTATTACTTCTTCCTCTTCGCGGCGGTCGCGTTCCTACTGTTCGGCGAGAAGGAGCGGTTCTTTCGGTGGCTCCTCGCCATCCTCGCCCTCGGGTGCTGCCTCTTCGCGCGGCTCGTTGCGCCTCGCAACGACGCCGTCGTGCACGTCGCGCCGTGGGTCGCCGACGTGCTCGACGTGTTCTTCGTGGTGGTCGTGCTCGCGACCGTCATCTTCATGGTCGACCTCTTCACGAGCGAGACGACGCGCGCGGAGGAACGCCTGGCAGAGGAGCACGCACGGTCGGAGCGGTTGCTGCTCAACATTCTGCCTGGCGCGATCTCCGAACGCCTGAAGACGACGCAGGGCGCCGGCGACGAGCGCGCAGCGATCGCGGATGGCTTCGCGGAGGTGACCGTCCTCTTCGCCGACATCGTCGGCTTCACCGAGCTCAGCCAGCGCCTCGATCCCGCGGCGCTTGTGAAGATGCTCAATCGCATCTTCTCCGCGTTCGACGATCTCGCGGAGAAGCTCGGGCTCGAGAAGATCAAGACCATCGGCGACTGCTACATGGTCGCGTCGGGCCTCCCGACTCCGCGCCCCGACCACGCGCAGGCAGCGGCGCACATGGCGCTCGGGATGCGCGACGCGCTCGTCCGCGTGAACGAGGAGTCGGGCTACGCGCTCCACTTGCGCATCGGCCTGCACTCGGGCCCCGTCGTCGCGGGCGTCATCGGCAAGCGCAAGTTCATCTACGATCTGTGGGGTGACACGGTGAACACCGCGAGCCGCATGGAGTCGAGCGGCGTCGTCGACGAGATCCAGGTCACGCGTGAGGTCCACGACCGTGTCGGCGGCGAGTTCGAGATGGAGGCGCGCGGTACCATCAAGGTGAAGGGGAAGGGCGAGATGGAGACGTTCCTGCTGAAGCGTCCGCGCGCGCTGTAAGCCGGCTCCGACGCCGACTCCGACTCCGGCTCCGCGGCCGAGTCCGACTCCGCGTCCGACTCCGGCTCCGTCCAGCGCGGTGCTCGTTTGGTCCAGCGCGGTGCTCGTTGCGTCCAGCGCGGTGTCCGTTTGGTCCGTCGCGGCGCTCGTTTCGTCCGTCACGGTGCTCGTCTGGCCCATCACGGTGCTCGCGTCGCCCATCTCGGTGCTCGTGACGCCCATCTCGGTGCTCGTTTCGTCCGTCACGTGCTCGCGTCGCCCGTCACGGTGCTCGTGTCGCCCATCCCAGTGCCCGCGTCGCCCATCTCGGTGCTCGGAACGACGGCTCGACCATGAGGGGCGAGGACATTTCGCCCCTACCCGATTGGATCAGCTGCGCAAATTGGCGCTACCCGCGAGCGTTCGTGTTAGTTTCCGCATCGTCATCGGGGCGCATGAACCGGG
>Ga0302326_10026675_pt1 | contig 11667 bp, 6 predicted proteins | sample Palsa_T0_3_FD_202264 | JGI IMG/M metagenome (GOLD analysis project Ga0302326, IMG submission 202264) | Peat permafrost microbial communities from Stordalen Mire near Abisko, Sweden - Palsa_T0_3 | ecosystem: Environmental > Terrestrial > Soil > Palsa > Peat permafrost | place: Sweden: Abisko... | reverse complement strand
ATGGAGGAGGGGCCCGAGGGTGATGCTCGCACCCGAGCAGTCATCTCCGACGCCACCGGCATCGCCGCCACCTCGACCGCAGCCGCGGTGCAGGAGGCGATCGCCGCGCTCAGTCTGAAGAGGCTGATCCTGTTAACCCCCTACGAGCAGGACGTGAACGATCACGAGATCGACTATTTCCGGCAGATCGGGGTCGGTGTTGTGGGAGATGTGGCGCTCGCGCTGGCCGGCAGCGACGATTATCTCGCACAGCCGCCGGAGCGTTGGCTGGAGCTAGCCATCCAGAATGCCCGGGAAGATGCCGATGGTTACTTCCTGAGCTGCACCAACACTACGCAGATCGAAGCGATCGCCCCGATCGAGCGCCGGCTCGGCAAGCCGGTGATCAATTCCAATCAGGCGGTGGTCCGCGGTCAAACGGCTGCGCGGCAAACTCGGTTCCGTGCACTGCGCGCCGGGGCTCGGGCGGCTGCTCGAGAGCGCCTTATAATCAGCCCTTGAACGTCCACATTCAGAACGTCGTCGAAACTTTGCGGGACATTCGTCGCGATGATTGAACATGGATAAGCCTCGAGTACGTTTCGGTTCAGAAACGTGACGGATACGCGCGCGAAAATCGACGTGGTCCAGAAAGGCAGCGAATACCCAAGCGTTATTCGCATAATGGCACGTTACGGAATGTCCACGACGCGGTAACGGTCGGTGCTTCACAGGCCAAAATAATTTGGCCTCGGGATATCGCTTTATAGCGGTAACAAACTTCAATGCACTTGCCGGGGGCTGATCTTACCTTCCTCCCCACGAATCGCGCAGATCCAGGGAGAGGGGACCGCGAGGCGAGGCTAGAACGTTGCGCGTGCACCTGCGAAAGCGGCGAACGGCATGCCGGGCAAGAAGGTGCGCGGGTCAGTCAGATTGAGATAGGGAAACGAGTCCGTCTCGAAGAACGTGCCATACACATAATAGTGCTGGTTGAACAGATTGCGGATCAGCCCAAACACTTCGAAGTTCTTCGTAAGCTGATAGGACGAGTGCAGGTTCACCGTCCAGTAAGCCGGCAGATTCGAATTTTGGTTTGACTCGTCGCCGACCAGCCACTGGCTGCCGATGACGTTGACATCAGCGCCGAGCTTCCACGGATCGGTGATCTGATATTCGGTGCCGACCTTGAATCGAAAATCAGGGATGCCGGTCAAATGATCGCCGGGCGTAACGAAGATATTTCCATTCATATCCGCAAACGGGTTATTCGGCGACGATAGCGTCAGCGCATCGCGGAACGTGGCGTCCACGTAAGTGAAATTCATGTAGGCAGTCCAGCGATCGACCTTGTAGGAGGTGGCGGCCTCGACACCCTGCCGTAACGTGTTGCCACCGTTCTGGAAGAACTCATGACCGGGGATAGGGCTCGCGACGTTGATGATGTCGTTGACGTTGAGCGTGCGATAGACACCGGCGTTCCAGTTGAGCACTCCGCGCGCGACATCGAGGTGACCGCGCAAGCCACCCTCTACGGTGTGCGCCACTACTTGCTTGAGATCAGGATCGCCAACCAGCGCATTGTCGATCAGGCACGGCCGTACCGGATCGGAGCAGCCGAGTTCGAGCGGCGTCGGTGCGCGATTCGCTTCCGCGTAGCTGCCGTAAATCGTGACCGCCGGCGTGAGCTTGTAGGTCGCGCCGAACATAACTATACGTTCGCAGTCGCCGCGTCGGTGCAGCAGCAGACCTCTGCAACCGAAGAAATTGCGAGAAGCGTGACGAACGCGTCTGACGGGGCTAAGCTAATTGGCACGGCATTGAGCGAAATGGCCGATTCTAGCAACGGAGCGAAACAATCGGCGCAGACCGTGCTTACCGCATCGGAGAAGGTTGAACAGACTGTCGGCGATCTGCGCAGCGAAGTCGAAAGTTTTCTCGTCAAGGTTGCGGTTTAGACCAAAGTTCGGGCTTGTCCCTTTCATCCCCGAAGCCGTCAATGCCGCAACGCGTCAATTGCCAGTGACGAAATGACGTGAATTGTCGCCGTTGGGTCATTCGCGACCTTAGCGGGGCTACCGTCCGATGTCGGCTCTTGCTTCAATAGCGACCAAGTCGCTGGGAGGCTCTCTGCAGCACAGTGCGTCATTGCGCCCCGATTGCCATCTTCCAGATGGGTACCTGCATGGGTACGCGCTTTTTCCACACTGGAGATTTTGCCGCGCTATCCGCGCATTAGGAGAGCAGATAGGATTCCTCCACGGCACCATCCAGATCAATCAGCACTGTATCGATTTATTTTTTCTTCGTTTTTCCCAACCCTAACTTCGAGGGTTGGGAATTCCTGTTCGACTTCTGTTCGGTGAGCTTGGCAACGGCTCCTGCCGCCAGCCTCTTCTGATCGGCCGCGCGCGTGTAGCGAGCCACTTCCTTTAACGTTGTGTGGCCGGTGACCGCCGCGATTTCCTTCTCAGTACATCCGGCTTCGGCCAAGCGGCGTGCCGCTGCCTTGCGCAGACCATGCAGTACACATCGATCAGGAAGTCCTGCCGAGGCAATCGCATCAGCCATCGTGTTCCCGTACGCCTCTCGAGGAAGAGCGGCTGTGCCGGGAATACAAGGTCTCACGTACGCCTCTGCGCGAGGCGCTGATCCGTCTGGCCTCCGACGGGTTGGTCGACCTGGAGCCGAACAAGGGCGCTCGCGTTGCCGCACTTCAACTTGTCGACATTATCGATCATTACGAAGCGATGGATGTGTTCCAGCCAGCGATTTGGCACTTCGCTTGCGTGCGCAGAACGGATACGGACATCGCCGCAATCAAAAAGTCGGTCGAATTGTTTAGAAAGGCAATCTCGCAGCAAAGAGCTGAAGAGATCATCCAGACCAATTACAATACGCATCGCGCAATTGCCGCCGCGAGCCATAACCGCTGCCTTGAAAAGGCCTATCAGCAAATGCTGGTAGATAAGCTCAGGATCGCGCAACATGCCGCCAGGGATATCGTCCGTGACCGCGGGAAGATATTGGCGAACCGCCTTACCGGCGCGCTGCAGACTATCGAAAAGCTTGTTGGCGCGATCGTCCAAAGCGACGGTAAAAGTGCTCAGGAGTTGGCCCGAAACTACAATGCACACGTTCGCGAGCAGATCCTCGATATTTTATCGGGAGGTATCGCTCAGCAAGTACTCTTTGTGCCACCCAAGAAGAAACGGACGCTTAATGTTGCGGCTGGGCCATAGAAAATACGGATAAAAAGGCGGCCTCGCTTGCCATAACCCTGATATTTGATGAGGCCGATACGGCCTTCGCGCTTAGGGGCGCGATACCGTCCTCAGCTCACCGTTTGATGTCAACTTGGAATCAAAGTGGCCCGTACCAAAAGAGATCGATTTGCTCGACACCAAACTTCGACGCTCACTCCGGGTCGGTCTAGTCAATCCCAAGGCTGCCATCGATTACGGGAAGCAGCACGTAAGAGTCATGGTCAAATCCAACGTGAATGGTGTGGGTACCACCAAAAATTGCTGTTGGACGGTCACGAGTGTCATTGTGAAGGAAAAAGCCCGAACCTTTATACGGACCGGGTTCATTTGGGCGCTCAAAGTCCTTGCCCTGTATTGTCAGCGCCAAGCGGCATCCTCTATCCAAGGCAATACTGGTAGGCCAGACTTCTACATCAACCGGATAAATTTGATCCGGGATGAGTTTCTGCGACTCATCGTGGGTGTGCACGGGTCGATACTCCGCAGTGCGGACCGGATCCAGCTTTCGGTGGGACGCCCGCAGCCATCCTTGCGAGATAGGGCACTTTGGGTCGATGGCGGTGATGAACGTGATCTCGTCGCCGTTTGTGTTGAGCGCGCGCAGGGTCACGAACAGATCCATATCTTCCGTCGAAGAAGAAACCCACAGCCTAACCTTTACTGGACCCGCTATCTCGACTTTTCCTGGAAGTCGCGGAGTTGAGAACGTGATACCATCGCCCAGCGCATCATATTGCTCAGACGCTTCGTTCCCCACCGGCGGCCCTAGCGCACGTCCTTGCACATCGAGATGCAGTTTTTGCCATTGTGTAGCCTTGAGGGGCCATTGCGTATCGCTAATGACGCGCTCAACAGACTCGCCGGGCGCTCGTAATTCGACACTGATCTTCGGCTCCTCTTCCCAGCCATTTTTGATCTCTTTCAAATAACGGTCGAAGAACTTTCTCTGGATAGCGACGTTGCTAGGATCGATGAACGTGATGAAGTACGAGCCTGCCTGTATCTTTAACCATTTATGAGGGGAGGCCACCTGCTCGAAGCCAGCTATGGTTCCACGCAGATGCAGTGCAAGGCCACCCCAGTTTGCAACCACGAAAATAGGATATTCAATCTTGCTGAGGTCCGGCATGCGCTCGCGGTACCAATCATCCAGCAATGGGTGGTCCAGAACGTTTTTGATATAATCGACTCGATTGGACGCAAGCTCCGCGGGGGATAAGTTCTCGGGCCCGGTGTTGCGTTCGCCCGTTACAATGTCCACGAAAGGACTTTCGGGATTGCCGTGCTGGTTGCGGAGCACGCTTCTCGGCCACCAGCGGCCAAGAAATCCGCCGGCGAAAATTCCATCAGACCGCGTGCGATCTCTATAAAAATCGTATGTCCCTTGCCACGGCAGCAATGCGGCCAGATGCGGCGGGCGCATGGCCGCCACCATCCATTGTCCTGCAGCGTAGTAAGAGATTCCGAGCAGCCCGACTTTGCCTGTGCTCCAGGTTTGGACGCCGGCCCACTCAATCGCGTCATAGAAGTCGCGAAACTCGGCCGGCGAATTAACATCAAGCTTGCCGGGAGATTTGCCGGCGCCTCGCGAGTCTACTTTGACAATAATGTAACCATGGGGAACCCACATTTCCGGGTCCGGAGTCTCGAAGACCAAATGTTTGCAGGAAGATGACTTTAGGAATTCCGGGTGCCGTTTGTTCAGATGCTCCCATGCTTCCGGCATGAATTGGCTAAGATGGATATCTTTGCCGTAGGGTCCGAATGTCATCAGGACTGGAAATTGTCCCGGTTGATCGGGTCTGAACACGTTCGCCCGCAGCACGGCTCCGTCCCGCATGGGAACAGCCACATCCTTATCCAAAATCATGTGGAAATGATCCTCCCTTCAAGTCTTGTTTTTGATCGTCATAGTCCTTTTTGAGATGGCTTACTCCGGAACCACCGGTAGCAGCACATGCGAAGGGCGTGCCCGGTCGTGATAGATTTTGTGCAGCACCGTTTTGCTCGAGCAGATGTGGTACGGCACGTATTCGGCGTTGGTCGCTCCGGCGACGCCGGTCGGCAGGTCGAGGCTGGTGATATCCAGACAGATGCGGTGACCTTTGCGGAACTGGTTCGCGGTCGCCATCACCTCGATCTGATATTCCTCGATCGCGCCGGGGGTCACCGGCTTCTGTGCTTCCCGCGTTAAGGGATGCCACGGCCAGTACGGGCGCGAGCGTTTCGTATCCACGGCGCGATGCGAGGCTTTCAGCCAGCCGCGGGTGATCTCGCGCTCATGCAGATTTTTCGGCACCTCGCGCTCGCCTTCGCGCACGCTCATCACTGACACATCGGGACCGACGTCCTTCAGCACCACGATCCAGTTGGTGTCGTCCTGATCGATCGCGGCATAAAGCGTGACCACGATCGGCCCCGCGACCAGTACATCGTTCGGCAGCGGATCGGTCATGTAACGAAGGCGCTGGATCGTCGTGGTCTGCGACGGCGGCATCTGCACGAACGAATCCGGCAACTGGGTTTCCGTGACGCTCGACGGCGCCGGCGTGTCCGGTGTCAGCCGTTCCCAGCTCGTGAGATAAAGTTTGGTCCACTGCGTCTCCGGCACCGGCCAGTCGGTCGCGGTGCGCCATTGATTGGCGCCCATAACCCAGTAGCGCACTGGCGCTTCTTCCATGATCCCGGTGTCGATGCCCTTGAGCCAGTGATCGTGCCAGCGCAGCACTTCGCCGTGCATGGTGTGATACGGCCGCTCGACATGGGCCGGGCCGGACAGCAACAATTTCTTCGGCACGCCGATATTGCGATACCAGTGCTGGCAGCCGTTGAGATGCGTCTTGTAGGTGTAGCCGTACCAGCCAGACCCTGTGTAAGTCGGCACCTTGATGTCGGCGAACTCTTTTTCGCTCTTCTGTACCGCCGCTTCGTTGTCGTACGGCTCGACCAGTACATGATAGTAGGGCGGCATGTGCTGGCCCTTCTGCGCGATCAGATTGTAGACGTGCGGATACATCTTGTAGTCGGGATTGTTCATCGCATCGCGCCAGATCTTCTCGCGCTCCGGCGATAGCGCGCCGGGCGGCCCCTTGTGCTGGTGCATCGCCGAGAAGTGACCGACCAGATAGCGGAACAGATGAATGACGCCGCCGGGATATTCGTCGCGGAAGCCGCCGAGCTCGCCATAGGCGCCGCGCGAGTCGAACGGAAAGATCGCTTTGAGGTGCGGCGGCTGTTTCTTCGCCGCCGCAAGCTGCTCGGCGCCAAAGCCGGAAATGCCGACCATGCCGACATTGCCGTCGCACCACGGCTGCGCAGCGATCCACTCGATCAGATCATAGCAGTCCCACTCGCGCGAACCGCCGCCCTCGGATTTGCCGACGCCGCGCGGCGAGCCGATCACATGCACGTAGCCGCGTGACACGAAGAACTTGGTGTCGCCGGCCTCCATCGGCCCGGTCCACAGCGGCGACCATGCCGGCTGCGGCGGCAGCGCCTGCGCCATATCCGGGCCCTGGAAATCCTTGTTGTAGATCGCAAACGCCAGCAGCGCGGGAAATTTGCCGGGCGCGTCGGGCCGGTAGACATCGACGCAGATTTTGACGCCGTCGCGCATTGGCACCATGACGTCCATGTCACGCGCGATCGCGGAAATGGTCGGTTCACGGTCGTAATTGGAGCCGGGATTCTCAGCCGATTGCAGCAACGGACGCGGACTATCTATCGCTTGGGGCATGAACTAAGTGGGCCTCACCGAATGCGCTGGATTTCATGAACCTGCGGATAGTCGTCAGTCGCCGTTCCCAGGCAGGGTTATGACAGTAGATGAGTGCGCTCATATTTGAGTGTGCTCATAAATCTGTCAATAGGCACGGCACAGGCAAGAATTGCTTGCCATGTATCGTGAACCTGGTGCATCAACTCGCAAGTGGAAATCTAGGATGTGCGAAGGCGCTTTATGCAGTTGGCTTTGAATCCGAATTTCGGGCAGCGCGAGAAAAATAAAACTGAAAAGCTCCAACGCATTAGAGCGGCAGCTCGCGAGTTATTCGTCCAAAAGGGTTTTGACGAAACCACGACCCGAGAAATAGCTATCCGAGCCGGCGTCGGGATCGGCACGGTTTTTACCTACGCCGAGAACAAGCGAGATTTGCTATTTCTGGTCGCCAACGATGACCTTAACGAGGTCACCCGTAGAGCTGAGGCCGCTCTTCGCGAAGATGCTTCCTGCCTAACAAATCTGCTGTGTATTTTTCGCTACCATTACAAGTTTTTTGCCAAACAGCCTGATCTTTCTCGATTTTTGCTGCGGGAAATGACGTTTTATGATTCCGGGCGGCAGGCCAGCCGTTTTCAGCAGACGCGTGAGCGCAACATTAAAATCGTCAGTAACATCATCCGGGCGGCGGTAGACCGTCGACTTATTAATTCAACCGAAGATCCGGATTTCATCGGCTGGGTTGCTTTCTGCATTTTTCAGGTGGAGCTGCGGCGCTGGCTCATGAATAGCGATTTGAGCCTTGCCGCTGGAATGTCGCGCCTTGAACGCGCCCTGCGACTTTGCATGACAGGATGGGGCGCCAAACCGGCCGCACTGACAAAAGCCAGATAAGGGCGCGCCTTTCTGCATGTTCAGTGCCGTACTCCCCTGAAGTACATCGATCAGCGAGGCGCGCCGCTCTCCTCGCAATACTCGACGTGGCAGCCGCCCGCGTACCCGCAAACACACTTTCAAACCATCTGGGGTTTGACAACGGGCGACAAACAAACGCAAAATGTTGAGCCTAGTCAATTTCGAGCGTGGTCAAAAATCGTAACAAGTTGGCCCGGGAGGGAACAAATGCTCAGAAAGCATTCTTGGCGGCTGTGTGCCGTCTTGGCTTCTATCTTTACATTCGCTTTCGTCGGGCCTCAGGCTGTCGGCAGAACGTCCCTATGAGCAAACAAACGAGGATCGCGGCGTAATTTTGCCAGTTCTAGTTTCTCAGGCTTCACTTCATGATGAAATTTGGCATAGGGCAAGCGGTTCGACGCGTCGAAGATCGGCGTTTTCTCGTCGGTCAAGGGCAATTTGTTGATGACGTCGTCCTGCCCGGGATGTGTTACGGCGTCGCCGTACTGGCCGCGCACGCCCATGCTAAGATCAAGCGGGTGGACGTGTCCAGCGCATCGCTCGCAGCCGGTGTCGTTTGTGTGCTGACCGGGGCCGATGTCCTGAAGGATGGGCTTGGCGGCATCGGTCCGCTGTTCATGCCAGAAGATATGGGCTTTCCGAAATCGTTTCGCACTTCCCGTCCAATTCTGGTCAACGATAAAGTGCGATCCAGCGGAGATCGGGTCGCGTTCGTGGTAGGCGAGACGCTAGCGCAAGCGCGCGACGCCGCGGAAATGGTCGAATTTGAATATGAGCCTTTGCCAGCTGTCGTTGACCTCAATGAGGCGGTCGCATCTGGAGCGCCATCAGTATGGGATGAATGCCCGAACAATAGGGTATTCACGCTCGAGTTTGGCAATAAGCAGCTGACGGACGCCGCATTCGAAAGCGCAGCCCATGTTGTGCGCCTTCGGCTTGCTAACAATCGGCTCTCGGGGAATCCGATCGAGCCTCGCAGCGTCATCGGACAGTTTCAAGCCGCTGAAGATACATTCACGTTGTATTCGTCCAATCAGAACCCGCACGGCCTGCGTTCCATCCTGGCCACGGATATCCTGCATATTGAGGAATCCAAACTTCACGTCATAAGTCCCGATGTCGGCGGCGGGTTTGGAGTGAAGACTCCCTGTTATCCCGAGGACGCGCTGGTTCTTTGGGCGGCGAAGCGCTGCGGCCGTCCTGTGAAATGGATTGGTACGCGGTCCGAGGCGTTACTCGGCGACAACCATGCGCGCGATCAAACTGTCGACGGCGAATTGGCGCTCGACCAGAACGGCAAGATTTTAGGCGTTCGTGCGAAAGCCCTGCACGCGTTCGGAGCTTACACAGTCGGATCGGCCGTCGCTCCTATGGTATTTTCGATGCGTTTCATTCCGAACGCTTATGACTTCAAGTGCGTCCATCTCGTCACCAGCGCAGTTTTTACCAACACGGCACCCCTGACTTCCTACCGTGGGGCGGGCCGTCCGGAAGCCGCCTATCTCATTGAACGGTTGCTAGACGAGGGCGCGCGAAAGCTCGGCATCGAACAAGACGAAATTCGCCGGCGCAATTTCATCCGTCCGGACAATCTTCCCTACATGTCGGCAACGGGATTCCGTTATGACAGCGGCGAGTTTGAGCGAACTATGGAAATGTGCCTGGAGATCGCTGATTGGCGTGGTTTTAGCAATCGCCGCAGCGAAGCCGCACGCCGCAGCAAACTCCGGGGGCGCGGGATGGCTTATTTCATAGAACAGGGCGGCGTATTTAATGATCGGATGGAGTTGCATTTTAATCCATCCGGCGGCGCAACAATTCTTGCTGGCACGCACTCGCATGGTCAAGGTCACGCTACAACTTACGCCCAGCTTGTCTGCGAATGGCTCGGGATACCGATTGAGTCGATCAATGTCGTGCAAGGAGATACCAAGCAGGTGCCGTTCGGTCGCGGTACCTACGCGGCACGCAGTTCGATGGTCGGCGGCTGCGCGCTGAAGGCTGCGATAGACGACTTAATCGGGAAAGCCAGTAAGATGGCGGCATTCCTGATGGAATGTTCGTCCGACGATATCGTGTTCCAGGATGGATACTTCAACATTAAAGGAACGGATCGCTCGACGACATTTATCGAGGTCGCAAAGGCGTTTTACCGGCGCGCAGGGATTCCGAGAGACCTCGGCGTCGGATTGAGCGGCAGCGGCTCTTACGATACGGAGCCGCCAAATTTTCCGAACGGTTGCCATGCATGCGAAGTGGAGATCGATCCGGAGACAGGAGGGGTCGAGTTGATGTCGTATGCGGCGGTCGATGACGCCGGCCGAATCATTAATCCGCTCATCTGTGAGGGCCAGATCCACGGTGGAATTGCGCAAGGCGTCGGCCAGGCTCTTATGGAACAGGTGGTCTACGATTCCGATTCCGGTCAGCTGTTGTCGGGATCATTCATGGATTACGCGATGCCGCGAGCATCGGACTTTCCGAATTTCAAATCAGCGTTCAACGAAGTGCCCTGCGCCACCAATCCACTCGGTGTCAAAGGTATCGGCGAGGCGGGGACGATCGGCGCGCCGCCAGCGCTCGTCAACGCGATCATGGATGCACTGGCACCCTTGGCGATCAGTACGCTTGACATGCCTTTTACCCCGGCGAGCGTGTGGGGAGCGCTACAGCAGAAATCTTCCCCTAAAGGTGTTTGATTTTGGCTGGAACCATCATACGCCAGATTGGCAAGTCAGTTCTTCGCGTCGAAGACGAACGGTTCCTGACCGGACGCGGTCGCTATGTCGATGATATTACGCTTTCCGGAATGTGCTTCGGCGCGGTCGTGTACTCTCCGCACGCTCACGCCCTAATCGCTGGCATTGACGTGTCCAGCGCCGTCCGGGTGTCCGGCGTGATCGCGGTGTTGACCGGACAGGAAGTCGCTAAAGATAACATCGGGGGACTTCCACCATATGCATTACCGGCAAGTTGGGGAGGTCCTAACGCCTATACAACACGCTGGGCCGCGCTTGCCGCGGATCGGGTGCGGTTCGTCGGCGATCGAGTAGCCTTTGTCGTTGCAGAAACCGCGGCGATCGCTCGCGAAGCAGCAGACCTTGTGGATGTGAGCTATGAAGCGCTGCCTAACGTTGTCGACATCGAGAAGGCAGTTCAAGCGAGCGCGCCGCGCGTATGGGAAGAATGCCGCGACAATGTTTCATTCACCCTTCACTTTGGCGATCGCGATGAGAACGAAGCAGTTTTCGCAGCTGCCAGTCACGTTGTCGAACTGCGGCTAGTAAATGGTCGGTTGTCGCCAAGCCCGCTAGAACCCCGCGCTGCCATTGGCGATTATAAAGCCGCGGAGGAGAGCTTTACGCTCTATACCAGCTCTCAGAACCCGCACGGCGTTCGCTCGATGCTCGCGACGTCAGTATTCGGGATTTCCGAAACCCAACTTCGCGTGATCTCGCCCGACGTGGGAGGAGGCTTTGGGGTAAAGGCTAACGCCTACCCAGAAGACATTCTCGTGCTGTGGGCGTCGCGTCGATGTCGACGGCCGGTAAAGTGGGTCTCCGCGCGAGCCGAAGCCATGATGGGCGACAATCATGGCCGCGATCAGGTCGCTTACGGCAAAATTGCGCTCAATCAAAACGGTCGTATTTTGGCCATGCGCGTCGATGCCCTGCATTCACTTGGGGCATACTTTTGTTCAGCCAGCGCATCGCCACTGCGTACAGCGCTGCGAATGGCGCCGAATGTTTACGATATTGGAAGCCTGTATTTTACTTCAAGAGCCGTCTT
>Ga0302326_10026674_pt1 | contig 11668 bp, 9 predicted proteins | sample Palsa_T0_3_FD_202264 | JGI IMG/M metagenome (GOLD analysis project Ga0302326, IMG submission 202264) | Peat permafrost microbial communities from Stordalen Mire near Abisko, Sweden - Palsa_T0_3 | ecosystem: Environmental > Terrestrial > Soil > Palsa > Peat permafrost | place: Sweden: Abisko... | reverse complement strand
CAACGGCGAGAATGAGCTGGCGGTCCTCGATCCCGACGCGACACAGATCAATACGCTAAATGGCACCTCCGGCGCGACGGAAATGAAAGAAGTGGAAACGATCCTCGGACCCACCCCGGATGCGAGCAAACTCGCGAACTATCCCAATGCCGTCCATGAGTGGTGCGACAATTCCGCGGTCGTCGACCCGGCCACGGATTCCGTTCTGGTCAACAGCGAGGATGGAAACGTGTATCGGTGGAACCTCCTCAGCAACACGCTCACCGAGTCGGTCAATATCACCAACGGACTCGGCGAAGCCTACACCCCCACGGAAATCGGACCCGATGGAACCGTCTACGCGATCAACAACGCGACCCTGTGGGCCGTCGGCGCCAAACCGAGCGCCAATGTCTATACAACCTGGACCGCATCGGGAAGCGGCAACTGGTCCGATAGCTCCAACTGGAGCGGCGGCGTCCCCACGATCGCCGGCGACGTCGCAACGTTCGACACGTCCATTTCCGCCCCCAGCACCGTTTCGCTGGGCACAAACTGGACGGCCGGAACGGTCAATTTCTACAGCAGCTCCTCGTACACCCTCGCGCCCGGATCGGGCGGCAGCCTCACGCTGAACAACGGATCATCCGCCGCCCAGATCAATGTCCTTTACGGAAGCCACACCATCTCTACGCCGGTTTCGCTTCCCTCAAACGTGACGATCGCCGTGGGACAAACAGCCAGCGTCCTGTCAATTCCCGGAAACATCAGCGGCGTTGGCGGAATCACCCTGGCCCCCAGCGCGACGGCCCTGAGCGCGGGCACCGTCGTGCTCAGCGGCACCAACAGCTACGGCGGCGGCACGACCGTCACCGGCGGCACTCTCGTGATTGCGGCCAACGGCGCGCTCCCCAACGGCAGCGTCACCGTCAACGGTGGCACCCTGCAACTGGCCCCGAATACCGGCTTGGAGCAGATGACTTCCCTGGCGATCAGCGGCAGCGGAGCGCTCGATATTGCCAACAATCATCTCATCCTGACCTACACCGGAACCTCGCCGATCGCGACCATCGCCGCTGAGATCGTCTCCGGCTACAACGGCGGAACGTGGAACGGCCCGGGCATCCTCTCCAGCATGGCTCCCGCGAATCCCCATTACGGCATCGGGTACGCCGATGCCGCCGACCCCGGAAATCCCGCGCATCTTGCGCCTGGACAAATCGAAGTGAAGTACACCCTGCTCGGCGACACCAATCTCGACGGCAAAGTAAACGGCGCCGACTTCGTGAATATGGCGGCCAACTTCAATCGCGGTTCCAGGTCATGGGACCAGGGCGATTTCGACTACAACGGCACCGTGGACGGAGCTGACTTCTTATTATTGGCCGCGAATTTCGAATTGTCCGCGGGCGAATCCTCCGTCGCATCCGCCGACTTGGCGGCTCTCGATGACTTCGCCGCCGCCAATGGTCTTTTCGCCAATGTTCCCGAGCCCCGCGCCGCGGCGATTTTTTTGGCCCTCGGCCTCGTCGCAACCGCCAAGCGCCGAAGTTTGGCCGCCTTTACACCCTGTTCCATTTCATAACCCCATCCCGATCCGCCCGTCTTCATTGACCTTCACCCCATCAATCTCCGCATATCCTCCCTGCCGCAGATCGACCACCATATCCCAGTGCAATCCGCTCTGATTCGAATTCCCCGTTTCCGGATACCCGGCCCCCAGCGCGAAGTGCACCGTTCCGCCGATCTTTTCATCGAACAGCGTGTTCTTCGTATACCGCGTGATGTTGTAATTCGTCCCGATCGCGCACTCGCCCAGAAATCGGCTCCCCGCATCCATATCCAGCATCGAAATCAAAAAATCCTCTCCCTTGTCCGCCGACGCCTCGATCACTTTCCCATCTTTGAACTTCAGCCGCACATTTTCCACTTCCCGTCCCCCATGCACCGCCGGAAAACTGAATCGCACGACGCCGTTTGCGCTGTCGACCACCGGCCCGCTGAACACTTCCCCATCCGGAAAATTTTCATGACCATCGCAATTGATCCACTTCTTCCCCGCCACCGACATGCGAATATCCGTCCCGTTGGCCGCGACGACATGATAATCCGACTTACCGTTCAGAAGATCCACCAGCTTCTCTTGCCGCTTCGAAACCTTCCTCCACGCCGCCACCGGGTCCGGCTCATTCAAAAGCCCCGCTCCAAACACAAAATCCTCATATTCCCCGAGCGACATGTCCGCATCTTGCGCGCTTCCCTGGCAGGGAAACTGCGTCCCCGTCCATTTCAGTTTTCCTTCCGCGGCCCGTCGCATGAAGATATCCCCGATCGGCCGCCGCGCCGCCGCGTTCCGCGCGATCCGTTTCGGATCGCAATTGGTCAGCGCCCTGGTATTCTCATCCGCCCAGACTCCGATCGAGCAATCGACCGTCTCAATTTCCATTTTTGCGATTGGGTTCAGATAATCCAGTTGTTCATCCGATGCCCGCTTGAAAAAAATCTCCTCGAATTCATCCGCCGTCATCCGCGCCATCGGATGCCCGCCCGCCCGCACCACTTCCCGGTAAATCTCCACCGCCAGCGGCTCCGCCACGCTCGGCGCCGATATGCGCACAAGCTGTCGCCGCTTCACCCCGACGCTGTAGTTCACCAGCACTTCCGCCAATTTTTGCAATCGTGGATCGCGCATGCGTCGAATTGTAGCGCATTCCCTCCCGCCCGCAAAAGGCCGTTCCCTGCACTTAACGTTTTGTCATTCACACGCTAAGCTACCCACCATGCCCACACCCGTCTCCTGCGCAATCGTCATCTTCGGCGCCAGCGGCGATCTGGCGCAGCTCAAGCTCATCCCCGCCGTCTACGAGCTTTGCCGCGAAAAGCTCGTCTCGGACCGCTTCGTCCTCATCGGCTACGCCCGATCCAAGGAAAAAAAAGACGGCACCCCGCTCACCGATGAGCAATACCGCAAGGACTGTTACGACGCCATCAAAAAACATGCCCGCCGCCAGCCCATCGACGAAGCTGTCTGGAAGCGCATGGAGCCGAACATTTATTACATCTCCGGCGCGTACGATTCCCCCGATGACCACGCCCGTCTGGCCGCCCGGCTCAAGGACCTCGACAAATCCCACGACACCGGTGGAAACCGCCTCTTTTACGTCTCCACGCCCCCCGAGGTTTTCGACGGCATCATCACCTGCCTCGGTCAGCGCCTCGCATCCACCCAGGAAAAATCCCCCGGCTTCCAGCGCATCATCATCGAAAAACCCTTCGGCCGTGATCTCAAATCCGCCGAGCACCTCAACGCGCTCCTCCTCAAATATTTCCAGGAAAAACAGGTCTTCCGCATCGACCATTATCTCGGCAAGGAAACCGTGCAGAACCTCATGGTGATGCGTTTTGCCAACTCGATTTTCGAGCCGATCTGGAATTACAAATACATCGACCACGTCCAGATCACCGTGAGCGAAACCGTCAGCGCCGACGACCGCGCCGGCTATTACGACAAGAGCGGCGCCACCCGGGACATGATTCAGAACCACATGTTTCAGCTCATGGCCCTCGTCGCCATGGAACCCCCCGCCGCCCTGGATGCGACCAGCATCCGCGACGAAAAGGTCAAGGTCTACAAATGTGTCCGCCAGGTGCGCCCAAACCTCGTCGATTCCCAGGCCATCCGCGGCCAATACGGACCGGGCCAGTTCCAGGACAAATCCGGCCTCAAGCCCACCCCCGGTTATCTCAAGGCCCGCGGCGTCGCCCCCGGCTCCCGCACTGAAACTTTCTCCGCCATCAAGCTTTTCATCGACAACTGGCGTTGGAGCGGAATGCCCTTCTACCTTCGCACCGGCAAATGTCTCCCCGAAAAGCTCAGCGAAATCGTTGTCCGCTTCCGATCCCCCCCGCTGACCCTTTTTCAGAAACAATGCGACGATGTCTATCCCAACGACCTGGTCATCCGCGTCCAGCCCGAGGAAGGCATCAGTTGGCGTCTCAACGGCAAAGTCCCCGGCGGCGCGCTCGTCATCAAATCCGTCGCCCTCGATTTCCTCTACAAAACCGCCTTCAAAACCGAAGCCCCCGAAGCCTACGAACGCCTGTTATATGATGCCCTCCTCGGCGACCAGACCCTCTTCATTCGCGGCGACGAAGCCGAGGCCGCCTGGAAAGTGATTGATCCCATCGAAGAAGCCTGGGCCGCCAGCTCCAATCCCCCTCAGCAATACGCCCCCAACACCTGGGGCCCCAAAGCCGCGATGGATCTGATCGAACTCGACGGCCGCCGCTGGCTGCACACCAGCGCCGACGACGATCCGATCGTCGCCTGTTCACTGTGAAACAGAAATGCCCACTGAAGATCCCCAATCAAACCCGCAAAAAACCCCGATGATTTCCCCTTGGGTGAAAGGCCCGCTGTTCATGTATCTGACGATCGTGATCGCTTTCGCCATCATCGCCGTTTTTGTTTTCCGCTACGTCCTCAGCCTCGGCGCGTCCGCCCGCTGACGCCTGAGAGAGTTTTGTCGTGTCCCATAAAGCGTCCTACGTTCCGCCATTGTCCTCTTCCTCCGCCTCGCTCCCCACCACCACGGTCCCCGCGATCAAATCTCCCACCCGCTGTTGCAGCGGAGTAATGAAAACCAACAGCAGCGGCAACCCCAGCGTCACATCAAACACTCTAAGCAGGTTCCTGAGCAGGATCGCCCACACTTTGGGCGGATTCCCGTCGGAGCCCATCACCTGCAGCCCGAAAACCATCTTCCCGATGCTGCGCCCGCAGATCAGTTCCGCCACCAGCGTGTGCAGCACATACGTCGCCAGCGCCAATTGCGCCAGATCGCTGAACGATTTCTCATCGATGCTCGCCAGAGGATTGGCCGCGTTGGCTGGATGCAGAATTGCCACTACCGCCAGGATCGGCGCCAGATCGACCAGCCCGGCCACGAAGCGCATTCCCATCGGCGCCAAACCGGGTTTGGGTTCGTGCTGGTCCGCACCCGGCGCCGGCAGCCTTCTCTGCCGCACGGCAGCCAGCGCCGCCAGCACCAGCAGCATCGCATCGCCGCCGATCCACGGCGTCAGCGGAATCACCGGCGGCTTGGGGGTCGGCGTCACGCTCAGCTTCGCCGCCGGAAACGACTGTGGAAACGCGTCCAGACTGTAGTCCTGCTCGATCTGCTGATCCCCGGCATACGCAATCCACCGCAAATTCCCGAACGCCGCCACCAGCGTCTGCGGGCCGATGTTCGTCGACACTGTCGTCGGAGTTCCCAGCGCGATTCGCCGGACAAAATCATTGCCGATGAAAACATCGCCCGCCCCGACGGCGCTGGCCCGTGTGGTCGGCCGGCTCGTCGGCGGCGCGGACGCCACCCACAAAACGGCCCGGTCGTTGATCGTCAGTAATTTGAAATCCAGTTGTCCCGCCGGAACCGGCGCCATCACCGGCCGGCTCCATTCATTCTCCGCCGACAACTCGCTCACGCTCAGCCGTCCACTGGCCGTTCGCCACGCCAGCATGGGCAATCCATCCACCACCGTCAGCGACATCTGCGCCGGATCATCGTTCACCCCGTCCGGAATCGGCTGGACATTGGTCCATATCCCGTCCGTGAACTGGCAGACCATCAGCCGCCCTTCCGGTTCCGTCGCCGGCTCAGTCGCGGGATTGGTCGTGTCCTCGCTCTCCTGCGTGCTCGCTCCGGAAGATCGCACGATCGCCCACACCGCATCCTGCCCGCCCGCGATCGCCACCATCGAATCCCACATCGGGTCCGTCGGACCGCTGCGAAGGTCCGTGTCGTCCGCAATCTCCCACTGGCCATTAGCCAGCACCAGCAGCAATTCCCCGTTGCTGCTGGACATGCTGACCACGCGATCCGGGATTGCCGGCAGCGACGTCCAATCCGCGTTCCCCGACCACTTCCCGCGATACACAACCGATGTCTGCGTCGAATTATCCACGGGATCATGCGACACCCTCGCGATCCAGAAGTGGTCCGCCCCCGCCTCCGCCAGCAGATCGCGCGGCCGCGCCGGCGCAATCGCCTGCGCAGCTGCAATCCTCGTCCCGGCATTCGCCGCGAACATTATCAACAGCCACATCAGGAACCTAGCGGCCGTTTTGCGCATCGATGTGATTCACCCTCACCCCGGATTGACTCAACGTTTCCGGGTCCGGCATCCGATATGTCGCCGCGTTCGGAAATCCATTATGACTTAAGCTCACGTCGCTCAATTCAAATGATATTGTCGTCCCCGAGTACGGAAAAGACAATTCATACCGGCCGGCGACCCACGGCCACTGATCCGGATCCCCGCTGGGCATCTTCATCCGCAGATAATCCGATAGCCGCGCCCACACCGCCACCCGCCCCTGCCCGTCAAACAGCAGCACCCGCTGCGGGAGCAGCGTCCGGCGGTCGTACCAAATCTCTTTGACCACCGTCCAATGGTCTCCCGCCGGCTGCTGCCAATCCACCATATACGCATCCGAAAAATTACTGAACCGCATCGTCGGCGTCGGCTCCCGCAGCAACGACGCATCCACCGGCCGTACACCCAGAATCTCCATCACCATATCCGGCCGCACGGGAATCTCCGCCGAATCCAAATTCCCCGCCGACGAAAAATCGCCCCACCAGAACACCTGCTCGTGTTTCTCCCAAAGCCAGAATTGCTTCCCATCCGATCCCATCTCAAACAGACTGACAAATTCGTTTTGCGCCGTCAGCTTCATCTGGTCGGGGCCGGTGTAAAGCAAAGCTCCGTAGCCGTCAATGTGCGCCGATTTGTTGTCGGCGCGATCGACGATCGTCCCCTCGAAATGCTCCCGGGCCCACAGCGTCGATATTTTCTGGTTGTTCTCGTTGATCCGCCCGACCAGTTCCTCCAGCGACAACGTCTGCCCGTAATACCCCTTCTGCATCGGCGGCGCGGGCGCGACACATCCCCACAACCCGCACACCAGCAGGATAAGCGCGCTGGGTGATCGCCTCATAAATCCCCGTTAAGAATCTCGCCCAGTTGCGAACTTACCTCGCCCACCTGCTGTTCATCGAGCCGCGGATTGACCAAGTCCATGTTTTCCTCCCGCCCCTTGAACCGCACCGTCCAGATTTCCCTGCCCGCGTCCTGCCTGGTCGATTCATAAACAATCCGCCGTTTCCGCATCAGGATCAATCCCAGCACAAACCGGAAATTCAATTTCGCCGCTCCCTCCGCCTCCGCCAGCCGTCCGAACAGATCGCACAAAACGTCGTCATCGACGAACACATTCTTCTTCGCCGTCGGCGGATGCATTGTCGTCTGCCAGAACCCGATTAGCCCGCCCCTGTCGAATCCAACCCAGCAATTCGCGCAAACATCCAGCCGCTCCAGCGCAATCGGAGTCTCGCGCAGCCCCGCCATCAGTTTTTCGCCCGGCGCGATCGGTCGCCCGCAGACATGACACTTCCCCTCAGCTTTCGCAATCGCATATCCCCCGGCCGGCTTGCCGCCGGCAACCACCTGATTATTTTCCATATCAACCTCCGTGTCAGTAAACTATGAACTGCCGCGCCTCCGTGCCGCCCGACCCGACCGCGAACTTCACCGGCTTCCCGCATCGCGGACACCGCCCGCTATACGCCGTCCCCTCGGCATTGCGATAGATTCTCTGATAAACCGAGCAACACGCAAACAGCACGCTCAAAAACGGCCGCGCTTGAACCGAAGATTCCCGCCCGATTTTGCCATCGCGCCCGTCGTTCATCGCTCAGCCTCGCGCAACCCGCGTCCAAATCCTCGGTCCCACCCGCTGAATCAGGGCGGTGGCCCGATCCAGCAACTGACGATCCATCACCTCGATCAAGCGTCGCTGCTCCGTGTCACCAATCTCCGTTAAATTCACCCGCACGTTGTAAAGCGCCGCCCGGATCGCCGCCATCGCCAGTTCGGCACAAACCGCCAGATCCGAAAGAAGATGCCGATTCACCTTTTCCACCAGTTGATCCGCCAATTCCAGCATCGCCCCCGCAGTCCCCGCCATCGCCTGGGGCACCTGCACGCACATCATCGCTGCCTCTTCGATTTCCGCCAAACGATGGGCTGAGGCCCCAGCTATCTTTCGCGCCGCGGTGAGTGCCTCGTACGCCGACTGGTCCTCCGCCATCAGTTCCAGCAGCATTTCCCTCGCCCGTTGAAATTCCGCCAAAGCCGATCTCAGAATCCCGTCGTGCTCCTCCAACCCCTTCTTCCCCACACTGTAATTTAGAACCATCTCCCCCATCGCCGCCGCCAGCGCTCCGGCCAGCGCCGCCGCGCTCCCGCCCCCCGGCGTCGGCTGTTTCGCCGCGGCGGCCTCCAGAAACTTCTCGATCGTCGTCGTCTTATCCAGCAAAACGATTCTCCCTATTTCGCCCCCACATCATGCCGCACCCCGCGCGGCGTCAGATCGATCGGCGGAAACGAATCATACCCATACGCTCCCGCATGAATCTCCACCTTCTCCGGCGCCGGCGTGCAAATCGTCACCACGCATCGGCTCAGCCTCTGCCGCGCAATCTCCTGCACCTGCGGCAACGTCACCGCATCAATCCGATCCGCAAACCCCAGCGCATAATCAAAACCCACGCCAAACAATTCATCTGTCGCCGCCAGGCTCGCCTGATCGGCCGGCTTCTCCGTCTCCAGCGCTTCCGCCGTGGTGATCATCCCCTTGCACCGCGTAAACCAGTCCTCCTGAATATCCACCTTCGTTCCCTGCAGCCGCGCCATGTTCTGGATAATCGCATTGGTCACCTTGTTGATATTTTTCGGATCGCACACCGCATAAACCAGAAACGTACCCTTATACTGATCGCTTCGCCCCGGCACGTTTTCCGAAGCCGCCTCGTACGACCACCCCTGCCCGCGCAGTGTCTCGAAGATATATCCCGTGGGATACCCGTAACCCCCCGTCAGACATTGCGACACGATGAGTGACGCTTCATCCGGCTCGCCAACTTGGCTATTCGCATCAAACCCAATCACCACCGCCGCCACGTCCTGTTCGGTCTTTTGGATCGCCACCCGATCCACCACCACCGTCGGCCGCGTCGTCGGCACATCCGTCGAAGACTTCGCCGTCGCAATGCTCTTCTCCACCGCCGGCAAATGTCCCCCGCCAAAATACTCCCGCGCCATCTCCACCGCAGCATCCTTATCCACATCCCCAAAAATCGCGATCACCCTCGGCGCAGCCAGGACCTTATTTGCATACCAGGATTTCAAATCCTCCGCCGTGAATCTCGCGACATTTTCCTTCGTCCCGATCGGCTGAAATTGGTACGGCGATCCATTGGGCCCGAAAAATTGCGATTTGAAATATCTGAACGCCTGCGCATCCCACGCCGCATCTTCCCCCGCGATCGCCGCCAGCGTCCGCGCTTTCATCTCCGCCGTCGCATCGGCCGCCAGCGCCGGATGGTTCACCACATCCGCATAAACCTCCATCGTTTTTGCGAAATCATCCTTCGTGCAGGTCACATTCCAATACCAGGTATTGTTCCCGCATTTGGTTTCCAGCGCCCCGCCCGTCAGATCAAAGAAATCCGCGATCTGCTCCGCCGACCGCGTCGCCGTCCCGCGCGGGAGCGTGGCCATCGCCAGATTCCCCACCCCGTTGTTCCGCGAATCCTCCGCGGTCACTCCCCCCAGTGCATACATATTGATATTGACCAGCGGCGTCGTCGTAATCCGCTTGTGCAGCACAATCAGCCCATTGTCCAAAACCGTCCTGGTCACCTCACCGGGCGCCTGCCCTGAGCTTGCCAAAGCGCCTTCGGAAGGCCCCGTGGTGGGCGCTCGCAGCAAATCCTCCGCCTTCGCCAGCCCGCCCGCCCCCACCGCCTCGCGCGGGAGCAGCGCCGTCGTCACCAGTCGGTCCTTCACCAGATATTCTCTCGCCGCCTTTTTTATCTCGTCCGCCGTCACCGCTCCGATCCGGTCCACATACCAATCGCTGAAATGCGCATCCCCCGTGGTCAGATAATCCGTCGCCATCGTCGCCGCCACATCCTGCGACGTCTGCATATTTTTCAAATGATCGATCTTGATGGCCGCCTTCGCCCGGGCCAATCGATCCTCATCCACACCATTCGACTTGATCTTTTCAATATCCTCCAGCACCGCCTCGGTCGCCTGCGAAATGTTCTGCGAATCCAGCCCCATCTCGATATCGAACGATCCCGACACATACGCCGGCGTGTCGTCCCCGCAAACAACCGAGCTGCACAATTGCCGCGAATCCCGCACATCCTCCACCAATATCGAGCTTTCGCCCCCGCCCAGAATCTCCGACAATAAATCGAGCGTGTACATATCCGGATCGGATTGCTTCACCGATGGAAACGCCAGATTTAATCTCGCCTGCCCCAGCCGCGGAAACGTCGCCACCACCGTTCGCGGCGCCAGCACCGGCGGCTCCGCCGCGATATCATGCGAAAACGCCCTCCCCGGTTTCGCATCCGCCAGATTCTCCCGCATCACCTTCAGCATCTCTTCCGGATCAATATTTGCCGCCACCGCAAACACCATATTGTTCGGCTGATACGCTTTCCTGTAATAGCTGTACACATCATCCCGCGATAACCCCTGAATGACCTCCTGATACCCAATCACCGGCACATGCGCCGGGCTTACCTTGTACCGGTTTTCCTCCATCAGTTGCCAGAAGACCATGTCCGGATTCCCCTTGTTCCGCTCCAGTTCCCGCTGCACCACCTGATATTCCCGCGTGTATTCCGGATAGGTGATCTGAGCCCCCAGCATCCACCCCGTCACCAGATCGACCGCTTCCGCAAAGTGCGGCGTCGTCGTGTTCACAAAAAAAGCCGTGTGATCATACGTCGTATACGCGTTCGAATCGTTCCCGATCTCCTGCAGCAGCTTCTTATTTTCTGTCTCCGTCCGCCGCTCGCTGCTCCCCCCCGCCACCAGATGTTCCAGCAAATGCGATAATCCCCCACCCAGCCATTGCCCTTCATACACTCCGCCCGTCTCCGCGTACCCCCTGACCGCCGCCACCGGCGACGCAACCCGCTTGCAAATCACCACCGCTCCATTCCGCAGCACCGAAATAATCTCGTCCGGCCGGCTGACAATCCGATACGCCTCCAGCCCATACCCCGGCATGGCCGATTTGCTCTGCAACAACTCGCCGGGCGGCGGCGTTTGTGCCCAAGCGGATGCGCATATTAAAAGCGCCGCCAAACTCGAAATTAGAAATTCGAATGACGAATCAAACTCGAATGACCAAATTCGAAACGAATTTCGCTTAATCATTCTGGCTTGGACCCTGCTTCCTGTTTCAAATTTTAGATTTCGAATTTGATTCGTCATTCGAATTTCGAATTTCGGATTTGCCCCGCTACCTTGCTTCCTCATCCTGCTCGATCTCATTCAGATAGGTCAGCGCCCTCTCCAGCTCCCCCTTCAAGTGCCGCACCCGCAGCAAGCTCTTCACCCGCGTGAGCAACTCAAACTTATTCACCGGCTTACTGACAAAATCATCCGTCCCGCATTCCGTCGCCTGCTCGATATCCCCCAGCTCATTCAGCGCCGTCACCATCAGCACCTGAATATCCCTCGTCTTCGGATCCCCCTTCACCCGCTTACAAACCTGAAACCCGCTCATCTTCGGCATCATAATATCCAGCAGAATCAA
>Ga0302326_10026673_pt1 | contig 11668 bp, 13 predicted proteins | sample Palsa_T0_3_FD_202264 | JGI IMG/M metagenome (GOLD analysis project Ga0302326, IMG submission 202264) | Peat permafrost microbial communities from Stordalen Mire near Abisko, Sweden - Palsa_T0_3 | ecosystem: Environmental > Terrestrial > Soil > Palsa > Peat permafrost | place: Sweden: Abisko... | reverse complement strand
AAAAGGCAATCCCGATCGAGAAGGACAAACGAGTGGCATGAGGTTCTGTTTTATCATATTGGCCAGCATTGCCTTCCAAAATATCCTTTACGCTCAGGATTCAATCGCCCGGAAGGCGCCCATTGAGGAACAGAAGGATGTTTGGGATTTGATACATAAGAAGCACCAGGACGAGCCTACCGCAACCAAACGAATTTTATTTGCCTTTTTACCCGCTGCGGGCTATACTCTTCAAACGGGTTTTGCCGCCGTACTCGGCGCCAACCTTGCTTTTTATTCGAAGCCGAGTGAGGGTGGCGATCAAAAAATCTCCAGTATACTCACCAGCTACGCCTACTCACAACACCGGCAAAGCATATTACCCCTCGACGCCAGTATCTGGAGCAAAAATGGGAAATTCAATTACATCACCGATTGGCGTTACATGAATTACCCTTCGGAGACGTGGGGTCTGGGAGGACAAACAAATGGATTCATTATCGACTTTTCGTATATAAAATTACATCAAACCTTATTATTTAATATACGAAAAAATTTATTCATCGGTGCGGGATACTTTTATGATTCATTCTTCAACATTCGCGGAATTAATGCTCCTTCCGGAGACATTGTAAAATATGGTCTGAATTCCAGTCAGCTGGCCTCGGGCATTCCTGTTCGCATATTGTATGACTCGCGACTTAACCAAGTCAACCCGCAAAAAGGATGGTATGCGAGTGTTACTTTCCGTGAGAATTACAAATTTCTGGGAAGTAAACAAAATTGGAGGTCGCTGGTGTCGGATGTCCGCAAGTATATACCCTTCCCTGCCTATTCGCATAATATTCTGGCTATCTGGAGTTACACGTGGTTAACCAATAAGGGAACGCCCTACCTGCTTTTGCCGAGTACAGGGTGGGACGATTTTTTTAATACAGGCCGTGGCTATATTCAGGGAAGATTTCGCAGCAAAAACATGCTTTATCTGGAAACCGAATATCGCTTTCGGATTTCAGAAAACGGTCTCTTTGGCGGGGTCGTGTTTGTCAATGTTGAATCCTATAAGCGCGACTTGACGATAGGTCCTCAAATCCTGGCCGCCGGGTATGGTGGTGGCTTACGCATCAAACTAAATAAGCATTCCGGTGCTAACCTCTGTATTGATTATGGCATCGGCAAGGACGGTTCGAAAGGATTTTTTATTAATCTGGGAGAGGTCTTTTAGTTGGTTGTTCGTTGACAGTTGTTTGTTAGTAAGAAATCCCTCAACTGTCCATTAACAACTCGCAACAATTAATATAATAGTGGGTAGTTGTCACAAAAAAATCGTCTCAACTTTCCGCTACCAACTATCAACCAGCAACCTTTGAATACCGATGTATGAAGAACCTATCCAATGTTTTCATTTTATTATTTCTGTTGATAATAAATACTTCCTGCATGAGGAAATTAATGGACCATGTCTTATTCGAAGTAAAACCAATTCATGCTACACCAACGACCGTTGGACTTGCTTATGAGTCAATAAAAGCCGGAAGCGCTCACCGAAAGGTACAGGCATGGTTTGTAGCGCCTCCAAAAAGTACCACAACCGTGTTGCTTTTCCAGGGCCTTGGAGAATCCCTGTCCGACTGGGTATACCCGCAAAAAGAATTGTACAACCAGAATATCTCTTCCGTTTCCTTTACCTACGGTCCTTTTTCCGACACGCTGAATTATACCAAGGGTAGTTCAAGGTTGTCGGACGTTACCAAAGATGTACTCGCTCTTATTGACACGATCCGGCAAAAAATGCCGCACGGAAACATTTTTTTATTGGGCCATTCGGCAGGAAATGCCGTGATGCTTCAGATTATTAAAAATCACAAAGCTCTTCCGATCAAGGGAATAATTATTTGCAATGCTTTCTCATCTATCAGAAACTGGTCGGTTTACCATAAGAAGTTTCCAAAACTCTTCAAGTTTATTATTCCACGGTATTACGACAATGTCCGATCGATAAAAAAAACTGCGGTGCCCCTGCTTCTCGTGCACAGCAAAGAGGATGCGGTGAATCCCTACTTCATGGGGGTAGAAGTTTTTGAGGCGGCCCATTCGCCAAAGGAAATGAAAACATTTACCGGGTATTCGCATAATGATTTACTGAAGAAGGGAAACAGCGCGTATTGGGAGCCTATTATAGAATTCCTGAAAAAATAACACATCCAACCCTGCTCCCCTTATTATTGTCCTACAACGGCTTACTTTGATTATCTTCGTAAACTTATTTTTTTCCGCTAAACCCACAGGAAATATGAGCCCGTTAAAAAGCAGTACAATTTCTCAACCTAAACACAATCCCATGGCCAGAGTTTTTTGGATACTTGCTATTGTCGGAGCGATTGCAGCAATTTTATATCTTTTTTTCACCCTTGCCAACGCCGAAGAAGCCGTACAAGAAGCAGCGGGTGCCGCTATATCGGCATGCTTTGCGATAATCCCGTACGTGTTAGCCAGAGCGGTAGCTGAATTAGAAACCAAGAGCCCCGTCCGGTAGCGTTTTTTGGTATCCAGATTGCGTGGTAAAGAAGGCCGGCACATGCCTAACACAATTCCTTGGCCAACGAAAGGCAGTACTATTTTAATAAAAAACCAAGACACCTCGCGGCCATGATCTTTCTACAAATTTTGAATTGCTACTAAATGAAAATAGATCTAACTATTTACGGCATGGTGTTTTGCATCTTCCTTCTGCGCCTCGCTAGCAAGATGGAAGTGTCCCTGTGCCTCAAGCGTACTTTTGGCCGCTTTCCCATGATCGCCGGCTTCGTGATGCTTGGCCGCTTCGTGGTGAAGCCTCGCGGCTTCTTCAAGATGTTTGGCAGCCTTTTTGTGATTTTGAATTCCTTTTTGATTTTCCGAGGACGAGCCATTCGACTGCTCCTGTTTGACCGGTGCGGCTGTTGTTGTCATTTTCTTAGTTGTATATAGTTGCAGAATATGCTAAAAAAAACATGCCGCTCCGTAACGCATCAATTCCCCTGAAATCCAAGACTTTGGAAAAGTATTGGGGAGAAAATGACCCAACAAAAAAATGTATGTGGCCAATTCGCGTTTTTGAGTTTACCTATTTTGCGAAAACACTGACCATCTTACCGCAACTAATCGATACAGGATTTTCCGGCGTTATTTCTTTTTTGCAGACTTTTTTATTTTAGCCTTGTCCAGGCTTTCTTTTACTCTGAACTTCACGATTCGAGTAATTAGCCGAAGTGGCATTGGCTTGGCTAACGGAAACTGAATAGTTCCCCTCCCTGAAGTTTTATAAGGAGCAAACGCTTTGACGAGAGGGTCGTTTCCCCTGGGCACCGGGTAAAGGCCTATGTGGTTTTTATGCCCCGCCAAATAAAGCAGGTAATGGCCGTGTAAATAAAACGTCGCCATTCCATAACTGATTGCTTCAGTCGACTCAGGAACTAATTTTCTTATGGTTGTACGAATTTCTTCCAGAGCTCTTCGAGTGCCCTTTGGGAATTTGGCGATATAGTCGTCAATCTCGTTGAGTGGAAGCATTCTCATTATACTGCCGGCATTATTTAGCGGGCCCTTTGATTAACACGAGATAAATATAACAAGAATCCAGGCTAGTGTAGTTTTCACCGGAATAAGAAGTCAGCATGGGCAACATCGTGATGCAGGTTATTGCATAGTCCAAATGTCGTTGAAGAAAATTTATTTGTTGCCTTTTAGCGTCGATGTGAGATGTTTCGAAAGTTTTGCTTTCTGTCGAGGGAAAAATTACTTTAGTAATCTACAAGTAGCCGTGAGTACAGCCAACCTTTAAATATGCAATCTGAACCAGCCGAAACCACAGACATGGGAAAAAACCAATGGCGTTTGGGGATCAAAAGGTACCTGATTGAAATCATGACCATTTTTATTGGGATCACCCTTTCGTTTGCATTTGAAGAATGGAGGGATGGCAAGAAAGAAAACCGGGCGACGATTGATTTGCTTCAGGGCCTTGACTTGGATTTGGTTGGCAAAACCGAAGAGGTTACGAACGACTACAAAGCAAATAAGAACTGTATGCTTTACATTGATAGCGTATTGGACCTTTCGACAACGAAGCAAAAAATACCCACCCGCCTTATCAAAAAATTATACAGAACGGTGAATATTGACCATTGGTTTTTTGAGACCACCACTCCTTCCTTTAACATTGCGACTTCGCAAGGAGCGTGGCAGCAATTACCCGACAGTTTGCGAAGGCAAATTTATCAGGTTTATTATGCAGAATTTGGGTCTTCAGAGAAGTATATTCGGAAGGAGGTAGAATTTGCTGGCTATTGCACAATTCATTATTGGCTGCCACGGAAAATAATTTACCGACGAGGCAATATCATTGCCGACAACATAGACAACAACTTTATTGAAGCCCCCAACAACAAGGCAGTTGAAGAAGCGTTGAATGACCCTGAATTTGTTGCCAGTCTTCTCCTTTTGAGAAATCACTATTTCGCGACTGCAAAACAATTAGATCACACAAAAGAAATGCTTGAACGCTTAACAAAAAACATTCAACTTGTAAAATTTCAGTTGGAATAAATGAGATCCCAACAGAGACCCAGGGGGCTTGGTTGGAACTGGGAACATGGTGCGCGTATTGAGGTGAGCCGTCAATCTGAATTGGTGAATTTTCCGACGGACGTTAATTTCAACCTGAGGGTTGGCATAAAGGCAATTTCACTTCAGCGTAATCGTCTAATTGCTAAGGAAATCATTTCAGAAATGAGTGTGTACAAAGACATTATCACTCCAAAACAACTTTAAAATAAAAACAGCTAGCTACGAATAGTGCCGTAACTAGCTGATTATCAGAGCCCCCTGTCGGAATCGAACCAACGACCTACTGATTACAAGTCAGTTGCTCTACCTGCTGAGCTAAGGAGGCTTATCTTTTATAAAGGATGGCAAAAATAACTGAAGTAACCATCCCGACTGCTATCGTGAGGCAAATTTAAATTACCTATACTATCTGACTGAAATTATGAAGAAACCGCCCTCAGCATTTTAAGCTGTTTCTTGAGCTGCAGCAGCTCCTCACCGGCTATCCGGATCTTTTCATTAAATTCTTCCTTAAATTTCTCCGCATTTTTCGAACGGCCAAAAAATTCAAGGTTGTTCTTCAATACAGCAATGTCGCTCTCCATTTTGCCAATCCGCTTCCGAATCACTTGTTCTTTGTGATAAATCTTAACCTCCGCCTGCGGATCATTCTTAAGATTATTTAACTGAATCTCCAACCGGGTTCTGTCTTTTTCGGTGTCCGGAATCTCCAGCGCAGTGACTACTTTATTGACAGCGTCATTAAACCTGTTTTTAATAACAGTAATTAGTTTCTTCGGAACAAATCCAATCGTATTGAACTTGTCCTGAAATTCTTTTAGTTGTTCCAGGGTCCCCCCCTTCTCCGCCGCCATTCTTTCCAACTCTAGGCAAATTGCTTCTTTTTGCCGGAGATTTTCTTCCTGATCCCGATCGGTTTTTTCATATTGACTACGGCGCTCCTCAAAAAAATAATCACATGCCCGTTTAAAATCAGTAAATATTTTGTCCCGGAGTTTTTCCGGCACGAGTCCTACTTCCTTCCATTGGCGCTGAAGCTCTTTGAAGTCATTGGCTGTCTTGTCCCAATCCTTGCTGTCCTTTAATTCCATCGCTTTCTTAATAATCTCATTCTTACGATGGAGGTTTTTCTCGCGCTGCTCATCCAGCTTTTTAAAGAATATGCTTTTATTGTTAAAAAATGCTTTAAAAGACGACCAGAATTTTTTGTTGATCTCTTTGGATTGGGTCCTGGGTACAGCTCCCACAGCCTCCCATTTTCGCTGAATCTCAAGAATCTCCTGCGTCTTCTGATTCCATTCTTTAATCCTGTCTGATTGGAATGTGGCAAATGCAACCAATTCTTCACCCAGTGCTAATTTGGCTTCCACATTTTTTTGAAGTGTACTTTGAAGCTGAACGATATAGGCATCCCTTCGCGCATAGACAGCATCGGATGCGGCTTTGAAACGCTGCCAAAGATTTTCCTTATCCTCTTTGGGAACCGGGCCGACGTGTTTGAATTCATCGTGAAGATCATTCAACTCCCTAACGGCGTCCCGTATGCGTTCTACGTTGACCAGCTGGTCAGCACGGTCGCAAAGTTCGTTCTTGATTTCCAGGTTTTTCTTCCGGTCAAGTTCCTTTAACTCGAAATAAATGCTGCGCTGATCGTAAAACCGGTCAACCAGCGCACCGTAGTTGGCCCAAAGCGTCCTCACTTGCCCGGAGGCCACCGGCCCGGAAGCTCTCCAGTCATTTTGAAGTTGCTTAAAATAGGTGAAACTGTTTTCTGAGTCTTCCCGGTCCACCAAGGCTCTCAATTTTTCCAGAACCTCTTCTTTCTTGCGAAGGTTCTCCGACTTTTGATCATCTATGCTTTTGTAATATTGGTTTCGTTTATCACGAATCAATTTTACCGTGGCTTCGAATGAGGAATCAAATTCATCCCCTTTGAAATTGAAATCTTGTTCTACTCCTCCATTACTTTTAAACCGTTCAAGCGCTTCTGCTCTCTCCCGTTCACGGATGTCGTTGTAGTGGGGCTTGATGTCCTGAAGAATAGCATCGACTTTTTTAAAATCACTTTCCCTGGAAAGTTCTTTAACCAGATCAACAAAATCTTTTTTCGAGAAATGAGTATAGTCTATCGCTTTTGATTCTTCAGAACTTTCAAGGCCATCTTCTCCGATCAACGGTAAAATATCACCCAAATGCGGTGATGTATCTTTAGACTTTCCATTGGTTATCGTAACCGGTGGTATGCTCAACGCTTTCTCTTCGTCTAGTTCTTTCTCGTTTTTCATACCCATGAACTCATTCAACCGCTATAACGGTAAAAATAGTAAATTCATTCAATTCAACCGGGGATCAACAGGGTAGTTGGAATACACCGAAAACCTGCCTCCCATATTCTTCAACGCTTTTTGCCACATGACCTCCGGGTTTGTTCCAAAGATCAACTCCTCAGTAACCTGGTCGCTGACAATCCACGAGTCCGCTTTTAATTCTTCGTCGAGTTGTCCCGGAGACCAACCACTGTAGCCAAGAAAGAACTTGACGTCGTTCGCATTGACTTGCTTTGTCTCCATCAAAAAAATAAGACGTTCAAAATTTCCTCCCCAGTAAATTCCGTCATGTATTTCCACGGAATCTTCCAGTGCTCCATAGCGATGAACAAAGTGCAGCGTATCCTGTTGTACGGGTCCGCCAATATAGAGTACACCATCAACATTTCTAGCCTCCTCTATCACGTCATTTACGGTAGTTGTGGATAACTTGTTAAGGACAAATCCGAAAGAGCCTTCCTCATTATGCTCGCACAAAAGCACAAGCGTGCGCTCAAAATTGGGATCCGGAAGATAGGGTTCCGATACCAATAGCCTCCCCTTTGCCGGTTTTAATTTATTTTTATATCGAAAAAACTCCATACCTATATTGAAACGACTTTCTTGCGATATTCGTATCCTTGGCAATATAAGCCTAATAATATATACGTTTTCAAAAGCATCATCGGGTTTACCTTAATGGCATTAAAAAAGCTTTATTTTGTCTTCCTCATCCGCCGTCATTAAAATTTTTTAATGTCGGCCTTCTTTAAACCTCAAGGGTAACCTATGAAAAGCATTTCAGATATCAGAACAGAATACACGAAATCATTTCTGGATATTTCAACAGTAGATAAAGACCCCGTTGTCCAATTCAGTAAATGGTTTGACGAAGCGGTGGCTTCAGAAGCACTGGAACCCAATGCCATGAGCCTGGCAACGATTTCGGAACAGGGAACTCCTTCTTCGCGGATTATACTCCTGAAAGGAATTGAACATGGGCAATTTTTGTTTTACACCAACTATCAAAGCCAAAAAGGAAAGGAACTTACCGCTAATCCTGCTTGCGCTATACTTTTTTTCTGGCCTGAACTTGAACGGCAGGTTCGTATCGAGGGCGTTGCTTCACGGATTGAACCGGAAGCATCCGAAAAATACTTTCAAAGTCGTCCGCGATCAAGTCAGGTGGGTGCCTGGGCTTCTCCTCAAAGTGCCCTCATCAAAGACCGGCAAATTCTGGAGTCCTTCGCCGGACAAATTGAAAAACGGTTTGAAGGAAAGAAAGTCTTGCCGAAACCGAAGCAATGGGGAGGTTATGCCATCACTCCACTTGAAATGGAATTCTGGCAAGGAAGACCCAGTCGACTTCACGACAGAATACTTTATACGAAAGTGGATGACGAATGGAAGATTAACAGGCTGGCGCCTTAGAATGTTTGATGCTTAATGTTGAATGGTTAATGTTGAATGGTTAGTGCTCAAACCGGGACCAAAGTGGAGAGAGCGGATGAACCGGAATCCTCCACTCTCCATTCAACATTAAGAATTAAAAAATATCAAACAGGCTTTTCACTCCAATAAATTTCTTCACCGTAAACCCTTCTCCATAGTTAACGCCGATGGCATGACCAAATTCAATGGCCCTGGCTTCAACCAATTTCAAAAACCCGGGAGTGGAAATAAAGGTTTCGGGCTCTTTGCTGGCGGGATCATAGAATTGGCTCTTGAAAATGCGGATGGATTCCATTTTTTTATCCCAGAAATCAGAGACGTCGACAATCACATCGGGCAGGATCAAACGGCTTTGGATATAATGATAAACAACCCGTGGTCTCCACGGAAGCTGAGGTGATCCATTTTCAAGCGTTTCCAGTTTGGCCAACCCGGATAAGAAAGACGCATCGGTAGCCAGTTCGGAAGCTTTGCCATGATCGGAATGCCTGTCAGACACCGCGTTGGCAAGAACAATTTTCGGCCGATACTTGCGGATGGCACGGATAACAGATAGCTGATGTTCTTTATCGTTTTGAATAAACCCGTCGGGCAGATTAAGGTTCTCACGGAAAGAAACACCTAGTGCCGCCGCCGAGTCACGGGCTTCCTGATCTCGTGTCTGAGGAGTTCCGCGAGTCCCTAATTCCCCACGGGAGAAATCAACAATCCCCACCCTATGTCCTAACGCTACATGCCGCGCAATCGTCCCCGCACACCCTAACTCGGCATCGTCCGGATGGGCCGCAAGGACAAGAATATCAAGTGCTACATCATCGGCCATCCGAATTGACTGCGAGGGTTAATGAACAAGAACCAACTCCTTGGCGACCAGAAATTTTTCGGCATCAAGGGCGCCCATGCAGCCTGTTCCTGCAGCAGTTATGGCTTGGCGGTAAACCCGATCCGACACATCTCCCACCGCAAAAACTCCCTCGACCGATGTCTTTGTAGTACCCGGAATCACTTTGATATACCCACCATCATCCATTTCCAGGAAGCTTCTGAAAATCTCCGTGTTGGGTTGATGACCAATGGCGAGAAAGAAGCCCTGAACAGGAAGTATTTTCTTTTCTCCTGTTTTCGTATCGACTAGTCGAACGCCCGTCACACCGGATTCATCTCCCAGGATTTCCTCCGTTTCGGTATTCCAATGGATTTCAAGATTGGGGGTATTAAGAACACGCTGCTGCATGATTTTTGAGGCGCGCATTTCACTACGCCGTACAAGGAGATGAACACGACTGCATAGATTGGCCAGGTACGTTGATTCTTCCGCGGCTGAATCGCCTGCACCTACGATGGCAACTTCTTTGCCACGGTAGAAATATCCGTCACACACCGCACAAGCAGAGACTCCCCGGTTCGCAAATTTCTCTTCCGAAGGAATACCTAGATATTTGGCCGTTGCGCCGGTAGCAATGATTACCGATTCGGCTTCGATCACCTGATTTTCAGCCACCGTGACTTTCAATGGATAGGTCAGAAAATCGACCGAAGTAACCAACTCGAAATGCACTTTGGTCCCGAAGCGCTCCGCCTGCTTTTGAAGATCAACCATCATCTCGGGGCCCTTGATTCCGTCCGGATACCCCGGAAAATTTTCGACATCGTTGGTCGTCGTCAGTTGGCCTCCCGGCTGGCCTCCCGTATAAAGCCATGGCTTAAGCCCGGCGCGGGCCGCGTAGATCGCAGCGGTGTACCCGGCAGGTCCTGACCCAATGATTAAAACCTTTGTCTTTTCAGTTGCCATACACAAGTAACAATCTTTATGCTAAAAAAGGTCTCACGGAATGGAGGCCCTACATTTCATCCCAATGAACTATATTAACCCAGGTAAGGTTTTAAAGCCTTACTTCTGGAGGTATGCCTTAGGCGGCGGATGGCTTTCTCTTTAATCTGGCGCACCCGTTCGCGGGTCAAATTGAACTTCTCTCCGATTTCCTCCAAGGTCATGGCATGCTCGCCGTTCAGACCAAAGTAAAGCGTGATCACGTCCGATTCCCGTTGAGTCAATGTGGACAGCGCGCGTTGTACTTCCCTCCGTAATGAATCGGTCATCAAACCGGAATCGGGTGTTTCTTCGCTGTCGTTTTCAAGTACATCCAGCAGACTATTTTCTTCCCCCTGAACAAACGGCGCATCCATCGATACATGACGACCCGAAATCTTCATCGTGTCCACTACTTCAGCGGTGGTTACTTCGAGTACTTCGGCCAATTCTTCCGGTGACGGCTCACGCTCAAACTTTTGCTCTAGTTCAGAAAATGTTTTGGATATTTTATTCAGCGAACCGACACGGTTGAGGGGCAAGCGAACAATGCGCGACTGCTCGGCGAGCGCCTGAAGGATGGACTGACGAATCCACCACACCGCATAGGATATAAATTTAAAGCCCCGGGTTTCGTCGAAGCGTTGAGCCGCTTTGATCAATCCCAGATTTCCTTCGTTAATCAAATCACCGAGCGACAATCCCTGATTCTGATATTGCTTTGCGACGGAAACAACAAAGCGGAGATTAGCTTTCGTCAATTTCTCCAGAGCGATCTGGTCGCCCTCTTTAATCCGTTTGGCGAGTTCTACTTCTTCGTCGGGCGTGAGCAAGTCCACTTTTCCAATCTCCTGCAAATACTTATCGAGCGATTGGCTCTCCCGGTTGGTAATTTGCTTACTGATTTTAAGCTGTCTCATTGAGCATATCTCAGTTTAGTCCCCTGGTGAAACACGTAAAAACGAAAATTTAGTTCCAAATTACTTCTTTCGCAAACTATACGTTAGCCGGCTCCTCTTTTTTCGGTGGCCGGGGGATTAATACTTTGCGTGAAAGCCTGAATTTTCCGGTTTTCTTATCCACTTCTACCAATTTCACTTTAATTTTCTCGCCGACTTCAAGGACTCCTTCCATATTCTCAAGCCTTTCCCACTTGATTTCAGAGATGTGGAGTAGTCCGTCTTTTCCGGGCATAAATTCAACAAAGGCGCCAAAAGGCATTACAGTCTTTACAATTCCGTCGTAAACTTCGCCGACTTCCGGCACCGCAACAATGGCCTTAATTCGCTTAACAGCGGCATCCATAACGGCCTGATTATTAGCAAATACATTAACGACGCCTCTATTATTAGTTTCTTCGATTACCACGGTAGCACCGGTCGTTTTCTGAATCTCCTGAACCACCTTACCACCGGGCCCGATAACGGCTCCGATCTGGTCTTTATCAATCAATATGGTAAATGCTCTGGGCGTGTGCGGTTTGAGATCTGCCTTAGGAGAGACGATTGTTTTC
>Ga0302326_10026672_pt1 | contig 11668 bp, 9 predicted proteins | sample Palsa_T0_3_FD_202264 | JGI IMG/M metagenome (GOLD analysis project Ga0302326, IMG submission 202264) | Peat permafrost microbial communities from Stordalen Mire near Abisko, Sweden - Palsa_T0_3 | ecosystem: Environmental > Terrestrial > Soil > Palsa > Peat permafrost | place: Sweden: Abisko... | reverse complement strand
AAGGCGCTGGCATTCCTGTCTAAATCGCCCCAATCCTGCATCAGTGCCGGCAGTTGAGCGCTCAGGACCGCGTCCAGTTGGATAGCCTGCAGGATGGCCGCATTGATGTCGGCGCCTGGCGCCGGCTGCAGGGCCGACAACCGGGAAGCGACAAATTGCGCCGGCTGCGACCAGGCGACGCTTTCCAGCGCGTGCTGAGTCTCAAGAAGGCGCGCCGCGACGGGCCAATTCCTGGCAGACAGGTCGGAGGGAACCCGTGCGGCTGCCGCGAGGCACCTGCGGACGCCGAGATAGCCCCACGGTCGGACGGCGGAAAGCGAGTTGCTGGCGGTAATCGACGGATCTTCGGCCTCGGCCACATCGATCATCACGGCGCGCAGCGACGGATCGTCATGGTAGAGCGGCGCGGCAGCCGGCTGGGTGCATCTTGAGGCTAATGCATCGATCCATTGCGTTCGCTCCGCAAACAGCCGGCGCCGCGCGCCCAGGTCCAGCCCGCAAGCTACCAAGGCCGCGATCAGCAGCAGCACCGCCACCGGCGCAATCCCTCTTGGAGCCCTTTTTCGAGCGGCGCCTCCCAAACGGTTTACCAGCGCGGCCAGTTCGTTGAGATGTCCTTCGGTCTTCTCGTGCTGCGGCATCAGCAGATCGGCGCAGAGCTGGCGCCATCCCTCGCCGCTGGGCCCCAAATGCCGCCATTGCGGCGTGGAGGGGACGGTCAGATCCATGTCGCCGACCGGCGGCCGATGCTCGATCAACTGGAAGATGAGGATCCCTAACGCCTGAAGATCGCCGGATTCCCCAACCTGCTCCGCGACGATGTTGGTCGCGGGATCGGTGAGCGTAACCTGGGCGCTGTCCAGCCGAGTCGATGAAAGTAAGACGTTTTCCGGCTTCAGGTTGCCGTGGGCGCGGCCTAGGATCGACCGCATGATTGTCAGTCCGTGCACGATTCCCCCAACCAGATGCGTCAGCTCACTGGCGGTAGGGGAGGTTGAAAGGTTGATCAGAGTTGCAACGGACGCGGGAGCGAGGTTGCTGACGTAAAACGCCCCGCCGGGCGTCCTTGCGAAATGATGAATCGACGCCCAGTTATCCGCGGGATTGGCACCGGCCTGCTTTTGCGCCCGGGCCCGTTCGAGAAACGCGTCGACATTCTGACGCAGCACTTCCGGGTCGGAGTCGTCGCACTGCAAGAGCTTGACAACAAAATGCGCAGTACGCCCATCCGCCAGCTTGGCGCGATAGACCGACGCGGGGCTTCCCGCATGCAGTTCTGAGACGACCTCGTACCGGCCAAAAATGGGCATAATAGGGCATCAGAACGTCGGCAACCCGCGTTCCGGGAATCAATCGACGAAAAAGCCACAACCCCCGTTGCCTGCCACTTACACCGTGCCACCCTCATTGATTTTAACCGCGCAAAGCCCGCTAACCAATCCTCATCATCGGCCCAGTTCCGGGAAATCCGCGATTGCTACAGCCTCCATCGCGTGACAGCGGTTTCCAGGATGGTGCAGCGGGTCGGCGTTCGGAGGTGGCCACTAAAGTGGCCACGCCGGCGGGTCGGGGCGTTATAGCAACTTGAAAACCGCCGATCGAGCGGCCCGGGCCTGCTTGCAGCGTAACGGATTATCGGTCGTCGCACGATTTTCCGGTTCGGCATGCCTTATGCATCGGTTGCTTCGACGCCATTCAGAAGGAGCAAACGTATGCGATCCAGTGCACCGCGAACGTCCAAAGCGAAGTCGAACGCCCCGGACACCGCTCGCGTCTATGAACGCGCCAAGCCGGAATTGGAATCGGGGATGGGGCGGCTCGATAACAACGAGGCGACGCCGGCAGATCATCCCGATCGAATGACACAGGCTGTTTCCAATAAACAACAACTCCGGCAGATCAACGCCGAGAAAGAAGTGCCATCTCGCCCGGTGAATCGCGGGCGAAAATAGAGTAGAATTGGATATCGCGGCTCCAGCAGGAAGATCTATGCAGCAATCGATGACCGTTGATCAAATCGTGCAATTGGCACGGCAACTCCCCCCGCTTGAGAGACTCAAGCTGGTGCAGAGCCTTGCCTCCGAGTTACAGGAGTTGCGCGCTGAGAGCCATACCGATCTGGCGTTGCAAGACGATCAATATCAGCGAGGATACGAGCGGATTCCAGAGGACGTCGCCGATCTGGCATCGCTGCTGCCTCACTTGCCGATACCCGCGGAGCGGTGGGAATGAAGCGGGGCGAAGTTTGGTGGGCGGACTTGCCCGCTCCAATAGGACGGCGGCCGGTGTTGCTCCTCTCACGGAACCGCGCATACGCCGTCCGCAGCGCTGTCACGGTGGCATTCTTCACCACGACCATTCGACATATCCCCGCTGAGGTAAGGCTTACCGTCGCCGATGGGGTGACGAGGGAGTGCGTCGTAAACTTGGACGTCATAAACACCATTCCCAAGTCGACGTTGGTGCAGCGCGTTTGTAGCCTTCAACCAGCCAGAATTGCCGACGTGGCGATGGCGATCCGCTTTGCCCTTGACCTCTAGACATCTTTAAGAGGAGCGGACGCGGCAAGGGCGCTCCTACGGAGTTGCGTCGGCAGCCTCAAGGTCCGCACCACGACCGACTTCGGGTGGCGGCCGAAAGGTTTTAATCCACTCCCGTTGGCGTGAAGCACATTCGTCGATGCCGGGTGCTGCGGAATGAAAGCGGCAGAACGCGTCCAGCATGGACGCCAGCAAGTCGATCCACCGTTCGTCAGCCGGATTCATTTGGGGATCTCGGACCCTTTTCCCACCATACCGGCCGCGGAGGTCCGAGATCTGATCGAAGTGCAGTGGAAAGCTTGGAAGCAATCGGCGGTTGGCCAGCAGTGCGATGCGATCGTGATTGGCCAGTTGTTCGGTCTTCCGCGAATGGCCAATGGAAGCATTGTGCACGCGGTACCGCAGCAGCGGCGTTGCAATATTGGCCGCGCGGGTGACCGGCAGCAGGCGGGTCCAGAGTTCGTAATCCTGCGCGGAGCGGTAGGCGGCGTCATAGCGAACGCCGTGGCGCTGGAGAATTTTCCGGCGAATCATCACCGTTGGATGAGGCAGGGGATTTCCCAACAGGCACTTCCAGCGAATCGACAGATCGTCGGTCATCACGGAGGCAGTGGCGATGGATTTGCCATCCTCATCGATCAACAGACGCGACGAGCCGACAACACCGATGTCCCCCTCCTCGTCCAGCAGCGCCACTTGCTCGGCCAGCCGATTCGGCTCGGCGATATCGTCCGCGTCCATCCGAGAGACATACCGCCCGCGACACTCGGCAAGTCCGATGTTCAACGCGGCGGTAATCCCGACGTTTGAGTCGATCCGCAGCAGACGCACGCGCGCATCGCTTAGCGAACGAAGATACCCGGGGGTCTGATCGGCCGATCCATCGTCGACGATGATGCATTCGAAGTCTTCAAACTGCTGAGACAGAATGCTCTCGACGGCGGCGGGTAGGAACGGCATCGCGTTCCACGTCGGCAGCAGAACGCTTACCTTGACATCGCCAGGCATGGCGTCCTCGATTCCAGCCACTGGGCCAGACATAGCAGCGTCCATTTCCGTTGCGGACGCAAATCAGCCGCCGCCTGCGGAAGCCCGGGCAGCAGGGCGGCTAACGGGCCGTCCGGACGCTGGGCCATATTCCAGAGTTCTTTCACGGCCGGCAATTCCAGCCATCCCCGCACCGGAGCACCGAAACCCTGCTTCGATCGCCGGCGGATGGACGGCGGCCACAGATGTCCACACGCCGCCCGCAAAAGCCCCTTCAACCGAGGATCTTCAAAGCGAAGCTTTGCCGGAAGTGCCAGCACAAATTCCGCCAGCTCCACATCGAGAAACGGTGCGCGTGTTTCCAAGCCATGAGCCATCGCCGCTCGATCCACTTTGACGAGGATGTCGCCTGGGAGATAGCAGTGGCAGTCAAATGAAACGGCCGCGTCGATACCGCGCACGTCCGGCTGGTAGCCGGCGGTCAGGCGCAGGGCGGATTCGGGCTGATGTCCACCCCATAGCTCCGCGCGGTTTGCCGTCGCGTGTGTCGATTGCAGAAGGTGCTGGTGAAATGCGTCGCTGCTCTCCGGCTGGTCGAGCAGCGGGCGGTACCAGTCGTACCCGCCAAACAGTTCGTCTCCGCCGTCTCCCGAAAGGGCGACCTTCACGTGTTGCCGCGCATATTCGGCTACCAGAAAAGTGGGAATATTCGACGAATCGCCGAACGGCTCATCATACGTCCGCGCCATTCGATGCAGCATCTCGGCCACGTCGATGTCCATTTGCAGCTCATGATGATCGGTTCCGTATTGCCGAGCTGCTTCGCGCGCAAAGGGAAGCTCATCGATGAGATTTCCAAAGCCGACCGAAAATGTGCGGACGGGGGAAGCAGAGCGACGCTGCATGAGGGCGACGATGGTGGTGGAGTCCAGCCCGCCGCTCAGGAAAGCGCCGATCGGAACATCCGCGATCATCTGGCGTTGCACCGCGCGGTCGAGCCGGCGGGCGATCTCTTCCACCGCTTCTGTCCTGTCCACATTGCTGTGACCGAAATGAGCTCTCCAGTAGCAGTTCGACGTGAGCCGGCCGTTTTTCCACTCGGCAACATGGGCCGCGGGGATCGTGTGAACGTTCTCGTAGATTGTGCGGTCGGGTGGCACATAGTGCAGGCCGAGATACGCATCCACCGAAACCGGATCGATCCGCGGCTCGACCAATTCGCAAGCAAGGATGGCCTTGATCTCCGACGCGACGATCAACTCCCCGGAGAGCCCCGTCGACCAATAGAGCGGCTTCTCGCCGAAACGGTCGCGGGCGAGCAGCAGCGTTTGTTCACGGGTATCCCAGAACGCGAAAGCGAATTGGCCGTTGAGAAGCCTCGGCGTTTGATTCCCGAATTGGATGCAGGCGTGGAGCAGAACTTCGGTATCGGAGGTTGTGCGGAAGACATGGCCGAGAGATTCGAGGTCGCGTCGGAGCTCGCGATAGTTGTAGATCTCGCCGTTGAAGACCATCGTGAACTGGCCGGTGGGATCGGACATCGGCTGTTGTCCGGTGGAGAGATCGAGCACGCTGAGGCGGGTGTGACCGAGATCGCAACCGTCCAGACGCATGACTTCCTGGGCGTCGGGGCCGCGATGGACCAGCGCATCGGTCATGCGCTCAATAGCAAACGGGCTGGTTCGCATTCCGCTGCCCGCGAGGATGACGGCAATTCCGCACATCGTGGCATGGGCGTCCCGCCCATGTAAACGGCATCAGAAGTAGAAAGATCAGGATTTAAAAATTTGCAATCAGCGACTCTTTTCGTCCTACGCCGCTAACACGGGCGGGACGCGCGGGACGCCGGTGCCACGGGAGATGCCGATCTTTCGGAAGATGTCGGCAAACCGATGGCTCCACAAATGCTCCGCCCGCGTTCGGGCGGCGTATGCTCCGGCGATCCACGCCCGTTCCGACTCGTGGTTCAAGTAATAGCGGGCTTTGCTGACACAATCCTGCAAATTGTAAAACGGCACGTACTCCTTCCCTGCGGTGTAGTACGGATCGAGATTTTCGCAGGCCTGGCAGAGCATGAGCGTTCCGGAGAGGCCCATCTGAAAAACCCGCCCCTTGATCTGGAGCATCCGCGAGTCGGTGCTTGCGCCGAGCGGCGTGTACGAAATTTTGCTGCGGTTCCAGATCGCGTGCACTTCCGGAAACGCCAGCGCCCGATTCGTCGCGGGAAGAATCCGCGTGACGCAATTGCGGACAAACCGATTGTTCATCGGCGGAAACGAGACGCGCAGAGCGCCCAGTCCGAAGATTCGCAGCCCGGCGTTCTTCCGCAGCGCCCGTAGCTCCGCGACCCGGCTGCGATACACCTGCCCGACAAACGTGAACTCGAGGTCTTTCTCCCGATCCAATTGTGCGTCTGTTTCGAGGCAGCCCCACTGGCTCAACAGCAGGTTTGGATGTTGCCGGCGGGCGCCATTGTAAATGTGCGGATAGGTCGTGATCGCATAGGTGAACAGCGGGGCGATCAGCCGGGTGTAGGTTTCCCATTGCCAGTCGTCATCGCTGTTCCACGCCACGATCGGGGCCCGGCGAGCCGCGTCGGCGATGGCGTCGCGGGCGACGAAATCGCGCCCGCCGGTCTGATACAGGATCAGGTCGTAGCCCCGCCGCTTGATCGTATCGATGAACTGAGCGCCGCACTCATCGGGGCCGACTTGCGCGCAAGTCAAAACATGATCGAAGTGCTCAACCACGTGCCCCATGCGCAGGAGCGGCTCGGTAAACTCCAGAAACATCGGCTCCAGCGCCTGGGGTTGGCCGTAGTAATTCCGGGTGACAACGCTGAGAATGCGCATGGCTCGTCTCACTATTCACGCAGCAATTGCTTTGATTGCCGCGGGGGCGGCTTCTGCCTCAATTTGGATCTGGGCCGCGCGCCGGGCGGCAAAGGAAGTGGGGCACCAATAGGTCGTCCGCACGTCGCCGCAACCCGCCTGTTCCAACCAGCCGCGCACTTCTTCCGGCGTATGCGTCGATGCGATGGCGGGCGTGATCGCATCAAAAACATCCAGCACCCGCCAGCGCGGATCCTTCAACCGGAGGCATACCAGCACGTTGCGTTCGAGGTACTGCACGAACTTCCACCCGCCAAATTCCTTGATCTTCTGCAGCATCGGAGCGGCCACGTAGGCGGCCAGGTAGGCGTATGCCGTCGCAAACAAGTAGCCGACATACGGCTTCAGCGCCTGGTGCGTTTTGCGGAGGCGCTGCAGCGACGGATAGTCGTAAAAGTCATCCTTCGAGTAGACGCAGCAGGCGAGCCAACCGTCCGGTCGGACCACGCTGAGAAGAGATGCGACTCCCGCAGCCGGATCGGGCGTGTGATGCAGCGCGCCGATGCAATATCCTCCGTCCATCACGCCGGGCAGAAACGGCGGATGCAGCAGGTCGCCCTGCACGATCAGCACGTCAGGATCATTGCGGAAATTCTCGCGCGCCGCGTCGACTGCGCTGCTCATGTCGATGCCGATCGCATAGCCCCCCTTGGAACGAATGACGTCAAGAAACCGCCCCGACCCACAGCCAAACTCGACGATCGTACGGTCGCGCACCTCTTCCGGTGAAACGTGCGCGATGCGGTCCCACATGCGCGTGGTGTGTCCCTCCATCGGCCGTCCGACGTTCTCAAATTCGAATTGCGTGCGCGGCCAGCGGTTCCACTCCACGCCAAAGCTGTCGGCATATGCCTGCTTGTCAACGAAGCGCGGCACGCCGCGGATGATCGGATAGCTTCGTCCGCTGCGCGTGCGGAGCGCCCCGGTGACGATCAGCCCGTTGACCCGCTGCTCGCGGATTTCCAGCGAGAAGCGCTCGCCAGTCTCGGGGCAGCAGAGGACGTCCATGAATTTGGGATGCATATCCGTTCCTTCCCGAAATAAACCATCAGGCAGCCAAACGGCTCCCGATCAGCAGGTAATTTTCACCCGTGTGAAACCGCTCGACCTGAACCGTGTTGAACTGTTGGCGTGCGGCTCCGACGACCTCATCGTGATGCACGAGATTCAGCTCGGGGAACTCGCTGGCGAACTGCCCGGCGAGGAAGATTCGCGATGCATGAAAATAGCCGGTCGATTCGATCTGCTTCTGCATTTCCCGCGGCAACTCGGAAAAGCCAAACGTCGAGAAGAGCAGATCGCACGCAAGCGAAACTTCACCCAGCCGACGCGAGGGGAGCAGCAGAATCTGGCCCGGCTCCGGTTGGGCATCCATGCCGGCGGCGAACAGAATCCGCCGCTCGGGCATCGCCAATGAGAGAAAATAGTGTTGAATCGCCAGCATCTCCGGCAGATCGACGATGACGTAGCAGGCGCTCGGATTCTGTCGCATGTACGCCAGCGCAAACGCGCCGTATCCGCCGCCGATTTCGATGACACGTTGCGGGAGAATTCCGTCGCACTGTTGCCCGACACGCTGGAGGTAATACAGCATGCCGAGCATGTTGGTGCTGAGTCCCGGCAGCTTTTCGCTGAGGCGGGGGGCGCCTGCCTGCGGATCGCGATGCGTCTTAAGCAACTCGCGCCCGAACGGGTTAGAGGAGAGGGCGGCAAGTTCCTGATCCTGCCCCGGGCCCCAACGGCCGCGGAAGAACATGTGCTTGCAGACAGGATGGCTCAGAAAATCGCGCCAGTCGCTTTCGAGAATGTATTTCCGCAATTCCTGCCGCGCGTCCGACCAGATTGCGTGAACCGGCGTCGGCTCGGATTGTTCCAGTCGCAGGCATCGGCGCAGAACGTCGCGGGCCGCTTCCAGCTGATATGACTCGAGGAACTGCAACGGGCCAACTGGCAGCAGGCTTCGATCGACCGAGCAGTGATATGCGATGATGTTTGCGTAAAAATAGCGGCCGTTGCAGGCGTTCCACACGGCGGGAAGCGCAGGGTCGCCGCTCGGAGACCGATTCAGAACTTCCGGAATACCATCCCCCTCTCCCGGTACTCCGGGAGAGGGCAGGGGTGAGGGTGATTTCGAGGACGAATGGCACCCGAAATCCAAATCACCCTCACCCCAACCCTCTCCCGGAGTACCGGGAGAGGAGGTAATAGAAGCGACGCTAAATCGCTCAGCGGCGATGGGCGCGATTCCCTCGCGGATAAATATGTCGAACTGATCGTAGCCAGTGGCTTCCAGCAGCGCCAGGCACTGGCGCACAACATCCGGGAAGCGCTGATTGGCTTCGAACATGATCACCGGCGGCGGCTCGTTGGCGAGTGTTTCGCGGAACACCCCTTCCAGCGCGGGAAGTTCGTGTCCCTCGACGTCGATCTTTACAAATGCCGGCCGCTCAAATCCGGCGGCTTCCGCAAGCTCGGCAATCGTGTAAAGCGGCACGTCGATTTTCTCCGGCGAGCGAAACTCTTCGGGGAATGCGACGCGCGTCCAGTCGCGTTCGAGCGTGTTGACGGTGCTGGCTGAGCCCAGATACATCGTCCCGACGCCACGACGATTGGACGCGGCGCAGCGTTCGATATGCAGCAGATCCAGATCGAGCAGCGTCCGGAAGCGGTCGGCAAGGCGGCGGGTCAGGGTCGGCTGCGGCTCGATTGCCAGAACCCGGAATCCCATGTCCACCAGTGCCGCGGTAACGTCGCCGCGGTGCGCGCCGACATCGATTGCCGTGCCGCGCTTGTGTCGCAGAAGTTCGAGCGTCCGGTTGAGATAAGCCAGTTCGAGCGTTGCCGCCAGGGTCGGATCGGTGAGGTTGATGATCTCTTGCATTTGCGTCTCGGTCGAAAGCGGATTATGCCGCCAGGAGCCGCGGCAGTTGCATACGGCGCGGCTCCCAGAGTCGAAGAATCGGCCCGGAAAATGCAGCCCGCAGATTCGCGAGTCGATCTTCGATCTGCGCGGGGTTGATGTTCGAAAGCACGATCCCATCGGTTTCAAGCTCTACCGCGGTCGCAATCGGAAGAATCCGCGCGCCCCGGTGCGACATCCCGCTAAACGCGGGGCGATCATCCGCCAACGCCGTGATATCGAGTCCCGCCAACTGACACGCCCGCCACGTCGCATGCAGATTTTTGCTGAAATCGGCGATGACGACCCGGCGAATGGCGTGCTCCCGCTTCCACCGGCGAACCAGATCTCCCTGGCGCTCCAGATCGAATAGCTTTTCAACCAGCAACGGGGGAAGCGTTCGCCGGCCGGTATCCCGCTCGCGCTTTGCCCAGATCCGGGCATCGCGGAGCCCCTCGCTTACCGCAACTTCACAGCCGTCGTGGCGTGCTATCGCGGCGTAACGGCGCATCCAGTCATGGCGATAGGCGCGGCGCAGCGGCCGCGGGAGATAACGCTCGGCGAGGATCAGGTTATTGCGAACGTCCATCTGGTGAGTCATCGCCGAGCTGCGGCCGCCAAGTGTTTTGTCGTGGCGGAAAATCAATTCTTCGCACCGCTCGACGCAATATCCGGCTTGCCAGATGCGAAAGCTCAGGTCGTATTCCTCTGCTTGCCGGAAGAACTCCGGGGGGAAACCGCCGATCTTCTGGATCACCGAAGTCCGCAGGACGCACGCTCCGCCGAGAATGACGCGCGGGAAGGCGCTCGCTTCCCATTTGCCGTCGGGCAGAACCGCGCGTGCGGTCAGGGCGGCGACACCGGGGCGGGATGCGAGATGCTCCAACGCGATATCAACAGCCCCGGGCGCGGGGTAGCTGTCGTCATCCAGCGAGAAGATGAACTGGCCACGCGCTTGGGCAAAGGCGTGGTTACGGGCCGGCACTCCCTCATTGGCAGAGAGGGCGATGATCTGGACCCGCGGGAAGCTGGACATGACGGCCGCGATCGATCCGTCATCCGAGGCGTTATCCACCACCAGCGTTTCCCATTGCTCCGGCGGCAGGGGCGTATTTTGTTCGAGTTGGCGGAGCGTCTCCAGCAGGCGCTGGCGGCGGTTGCGGGTGATGATCACGTAGCTGATCTTCATCAAACCGCTCTCCGTGTGCGGGCTCCGGCGGAAAGCGAGCGGGCGTGCTCGATCTTGGACTTGGGGGGAATGTCCGAGTCGGAAAGTAGCTCGTGCATTTTCGCCACGACCCGGCCGAGCCCGGCCTCGTAGGTAAAGCGATCGATGACGCTCTGCCGCTGTTCCTGCTGCACCGCATCACGCAGCTCAGGGTCGGCCGCGAAGCGCGCGATTGCCGCACGAAGACTCTGCGCGTCTTCGAAACTGGTCAGCCCGAAATGCGGCAGAACCTCCTGCCCGGACTCCGCAAGCCGCATCTCGTGCCAGGCGCGGGCGGCCTCAACCGGGTCGTCCTGCTCGCTGGTGGCGATGGCGGGTTTCAGGAGCGCGGCAAGCACGTCGAGTTGAGACCGCAGAGGATTGGAGAGCGTCCGTCGCGCGGCTTCGAGATTGTGCGCGTGGGGCGCGTGAGCCAGCAGAAAATCGATCAACTCCCGGGCGGCGGTGTCGGCGCGATGTTGGCGGATGAGATAAAAGCCCCCGGCGACCAGTCCGTCCAGCAGCCTTTGGTGCAGGCAATGATAGGGGACAATCTGCAGGTTGAATCGGCTGGAGCGCGTCAGCGTTTCGAGCGGGGCTCCATACTGAACGCTGCCTCTGGCGTATCCTGCAAAATCCGGATGCCCGGCCCATCCCGCGCCGTAGATGGCGAAGGAGAGATTCATCGCCTCGGCTGCGTCGCGGACCCATCGCAGGGCCTGCTGGCGATAGAGCGCGTCGTTGAGCGGATGAAAAAGCCAGGCTGCGATGGCGTCAAATTCCTCCACGCCGATCGGCTTGCCCAACTCACGCTGCGCCTGGTGGATCAATGCGAGCAGTTCGTAATATGTCGCAACGCTCTGCCCGGCTGCGTACAGCGCAATCAGTCTTTTGGCCGATTCCTCGAGCAGTTCCTTCCCGTGCGGCGTGCCGTCGTAGGAAGCGAGGCGCTGGGCGACGATCGCGGAGGGAACGTGCGAGGCATTGGAGACGAAGACCAGATCGTCGCCGCGCTGCGTCTGCTCGTTTGTTGATAGCGGTGGGATGCGCGTGAGCTTGGTGACAGAGATGCATTGCCGCCGGGGATAGGAAAAGGTCGAGCCGTACATTGCCGGCGAATCGGTCAGGACGAAATCGTTGGAAG
>Ga0302326_10026669_pt1 | contig 11669 bp, 12 predicted proteins | sample Palsa_T0_3_FD_202264 | JGI IMG/M metagenome (GOLD analysis project Ga0302326, IMG submission 202264) | Peat permafrost microbial communities from Stordalen Mire near Abisko, Sweden - Palsa_T0_3 | ecosystem: Environmental > Terrestrial > Soil > Palsa > Peat permafrost | place: Sweden: Abisko... | reverse complement strand
CGGGGTGTTTGGAGTTACGCAGTCCGCTCCTCTTGTGACTCTCGTAACCGGCGCGGGCAAGACGTTAAACGACCCGCTGGGTACGCCTTCCTACGTCCCGCCGAGCGCGAATCCCGGCAATATCACCCAGGCATTGCAGACCGAGCTCAACAACATAGCAGGGCCAACATCGGAGACGGATTACGGTCCAGCATGCGGCGCAATCGCCAACCAGGAGGACTACACCGCCTGCACGCCGACGATCGACTTTGGCGCCTATGGCAACAACAACGTGCTGCCCTACACCGTCAATTACACGCTGAAGATGCAGTATCAGCCGCGCGCAGACCTGGCTATCGATATTGGCTACGTCGGCAACCGCGGACGGCATTCGGTCATTCCGATTCCGTTCAATGAGCCTGGCATAGCAACCGCGAGCAACCCCATCTGGGGCGAGACCGCCAGCTACGGCTGGCAGATTCTCAACTCCAATTCGTTCGACGCCAGCGGATACGACTACAACAGCATTGCCGGTGAGCCATGGAACACGTACAGCGGCGGTAATATCGATTTCCGCGTGCCGTACGTGGGATACAACTACAACGCGGCGCTGTTCAAGACCGTTGGCGTTTCAGCTTATGACGCTCTGGAAACGCACCTCGAGAAGCGGATGTCGCACAATTTCCAGGGCGGCCTGAGCTATACCTGGAGCCGCGCGCTCGACGAGCAAAGCGACATCGGCATCTTCTTTACCGGCGACAATCCCGACAAGCTGCGCGACTCATGGGGCCCTGCGGATTTCGACCGGACCAACATTCTGAGTGCGAATTTCCAGGTCAAGATTCCTGACACCGCCAAGGCGCACTCGCTCATGTCCTACATCACCAATGGCTGGAATATGACGGGCTTGGTTGTGGCGCAAAGCGGCCAGCCGTATTCGTTGTATGAGTTCTACGGCGCTTCGGGCAGCCTTTACGTTGGCAACTATCCAAACCTGATGAACCCTGTGCTTCCCATCAAGAACCCAGGCAATCCGAAGTCTGCCTTTACCGGGAACAAAGGTGACCTGCGCGGTGGCGCCGGGAGCTATATTCCGACTATCGATCCGAGTGCGATCGCAATCAACTATCTCAAGCCGGGCGAGAAGGGGATTCCGATTTCTACCGGCAGCGATCCGCAAGACATCTACGAAACGGATTTCGCCCCTTCGGATCAGCGCAACATCTTCCGCCAGGCATTCCAGAAGCGAGCGGACATCGCGTTCCGCAAGAGCTTCCAGGTTTCTGACAGGATCAACTTGCTCTATGCATTCAACGTCTTCAACATCTTCAACACCACTAGCCTGGATGTGCCTCAAAACCAGACGCAGATTGCGCAGAGCGACGGTTGTTCTTCTTATGAAGAAACGCAGCAATACGACAATTGCGCATTGGGCTACCTCAACTATGGGGAGATTGCGACGAGCAATAAACCCGCCGATCAGATTTCAGCGAGGAACAACATCTACGAGTTGCCGGTTGTCTACGGAAGCGGGAAGTCGACCACGGTTCCGAACACAATTGGTGGTCAACCTAACAACGGCGCAACCTTTGGCTCTGTGACAGGTGCTATCGGCGGGTCGCGCGCGATTACGATGAATCTTCACATTACCTTCTGATTTGCTTGCGGAGGGCTATGGAATCGGGGTCCCTTGCGGGGCCCCGATTTTTGCGATGCCTCTGTTTTTTGCGTTGACGATTCGGATGAAGAAAAAGGCCCCCAGCCGAAGCTGGAGGCCTTTGTGCTTGTATCTCGATCAGCAGAATCTGAGATTCGAGGCCAGGCTCTTACTGACCCCTGACCCCTAATCCCTGACCCCTGTTTTTAGTCCATGCCGTCTATGCCGCCTTTATACGGACCACGCCAGGCTATGGCATACTCATTGTCGTTTACTCACAGGGAGAATCATGGAAGCGAAACGGAATGTCTTCATCGTTTTGGTGACTTTTTGCCTTCTGATCATGCTACCTTTGGCCCGGCAAATGCCAGCACAACAAGCAGTCGCCCCGGACGACACGGGAAAACCTCAGGCACATCACGATCCATTGGCCGAATTGACCGCGGAGAATCGCGATCTTTTTTATGCCTTGCGCGAAGCCGCAAAGAAGGGGAACGATGCCGACGTGCTTGCAGACGGCAAGAAACTTCTTCCGGCGCTCCAGACAGGCACGCCACTGGCGAATTTTGTTACCCTGCTCACGGCCGAGTCGGCGACCGAAGTCGGCGAGACGAGCTACGCGCTGAGCATTGCCAAGCCCCTTTTTGACGCACATGCAGATGATTGGCACGTGGCCGCGTTGCTGACGCGTCTCTACGCCGAGAGCGGAGACGAGACGCTGCGCGACCAGCAGATAGTACGTCTGATCGACCTGCATAAGAGGACTTCGGATCCGGATTTTGCCAAACTGCATACCTTTCCAATCCAAAAAATTAAGCTCCATTCTGGCTATGCTGTGTTTCTTTATCCATTCGAACCGCTGAAACCCCACAATGTCTATCTGCTCGCTTTGATTTATACGAAGGAAGACAAACAGGATTACCGCATCGAAATCGATAGTGAAGAAGTTGACCAGGCCTTTTTCAAACCAAAGAAGCCCGGTGATAGGCGCTTCTCCATCGACAGCTATCGACAAAACGAGACCAATCCCAATTGGCCAGAATCGCAGGCTCTGCATGGTTTCATCGATGGAGTTTTTGACTACGATGCCATGCGGGACCGCATGATGCAAATCGCAAACGGTGAGGAGTCAAAGCAAAAATAGAATGAGTTCGAAGCAAGCAAAAGGCCCCCAGCCGAAGCTGGAGGCCTTTTGTCCTTGTATCTCGATCCGCAGAATCTGAGATTCGAGGCCGGGCTCTTACTGACCCCTGACCCCTGACCCCTGATCCCTGACCCCTGCTTTTAGTACATGCCGTCCATGCCGCCGCCGTGGCCGCCGCCTGCCGGTGCGGTCTTCTGCTCCGGAATCTCGACAACCAGGGCTTCCGTGGTGAGCAGAAGACCGGCAATCGAAGCTGCGTTCTGCAGCGCGGTGCGGGTCACCTTGGTGGGATCGATGACGCCGGCCTTGACCAGGTCTTCGAACTTGCCCGTCAGAGCGTTGTAGCCGTAGTGCTGTTCTTTGGATTCAAGAACCTTGGCTACGACGACTGCGCCTTCTTCGCCGGCATTGGCGACGATCTGGCGGAGAGGCTCTTCGAGTGAGCGGCGAACGATCTGTGCGCCGATCTTCTCGTCGCCTTCGAGGGTCTTGATGAGCTCGTCGACCGCGGGGATAGCGCGCACAAGTGCGACGCCGCCTCCGGGAACGATGCCTTCTTCAACCGCCGCACGAGTAGCGTGCAGAGCGTCTTCAACGCGAGCCTTCTTCTCCTTCAGCTCGGTCTCAGTGGCCGCGCCAACCTTGATGATGGCAACGCCGCCAACAAGTTTCGCCAACCGCTCCTGCAGCTTTTCCTTGTCGTAGTCGGAGGTGGTCTTCTCGATCTGCGCACGGATTTCACGCACACGGCCCTCGATGTCGCTCGACTTGCCGGCTCCATCAACAATAGTCGTGTTGTCCTTGTCGATGGTGATGCGCTTGGCCTTGCCCAGATCCTCGAGCTTCACGCCTTCCAGCTTGATGCCCAGGTCCTCGGTGATGGCCTTGCCGCCGGTGAGGGTGGCAATGTCGCCCAGGATGGACTTGCGGCGATCGCCGAAGCCGGGAGCCTTGACGGCTGCCACGTTGAGCGTTCCGCGCAGTTTGTTGACGACGAGGGTGGCGAGCGCTTCGCCTTCCACATCCTCAGCAATGATCAGCAGCGGCTTGCCGCCGCGGGCAACCTGCTCCAGCAGGGGCAGCAGATCCTTCATGGCGCTGATCTTCTTCTCGTAGATCAGGATGTAGGGCTCTTCGAGAACCACTTCGAGACGCTCGGCGTCGGTGACGAAGTAGGGGCTGAGATAGCCGCGATCGAACTGCATCCCGTCCACGGTTTCGAGGCCGGTGTGCATGGTCTTCGACTCTTCGATGGTGATGACGCCGTCCTTGCCGACAACCTTGACGGCGTGGGCGATGATGTCACCGATTTCCTGGTCGCCGTTGGCGGAGATGGCTCCAACCTGGGCAACCGAACCTTCGTCAACGGGCTTCGACAGCTTGCCGAGAGCGCCGCCCTCGGTCCATTTGCCGTCCTTGTCGCGAGTACCGATGATGACGGTAACGGCCTTGTCGATGCCGCGCTTGAGGGCTGTGGGGTTGGCGCCGGCGGCAACAGTCTTGACGCCTTCGCGGAAGATGGCCTGGGCCAGTACGGTTGCAGTCGTGGTGCCGTCGCCGGCTACGTCTGAGGTCTTGGAGGCGACTTCACGAACCAGTTGGGCGCCGACATTCTCAAGCGGATCCTTGAGGTCGATTTCCTTGGCTACCGTGACGCCGTCCTTGGTGATGGTGGGTGATCCGAATTTCTTTTCGATTACAACGTTGCGGCCTTTGGGGCCAAGCGTTGCCTTGACGGCGTCCGCGAGGACGTTAACACCGCGCAGGATCGCCTGACGGGATTCTTCACCGTGCAGAATTTGCTTTGCCATTTGCTCTCTCCAGTGATCAGTGAACAGTGTTCAGTGATCAGTTATTGCGTTGCAGTTATGAGGATTGCGGCGAATTCAAAGGTCAGCAACCGATCGGTATGTGGCCGGGATTGACCACTGATCACTGTTCACTGACCACTTGGCAGCTGCTACTTCTTCACGATGCCGAGGACTTCTTCTTCGCGCATGATCAGAAACTCTTCACCGTCGAGCTTGATCTCGGTGCCGGAGTACTTGCCGAAGAGAACCTTGTCGCCAGCCTTGACGTCGAGAGGGAAGACCTTGCCTTCGTCGTTGGACTTGCCTTTTCCCACGGAGATCACTTCACCCTCCTGGGGCTTTTCCTTGGCGCTATCGGGGATGATGATGCCCCCGCGGACAGTTTCGCCCTCTTCCATACGACGTACGAGAATGCGGTCATGGAGTGGAGTGAACGTGGTTTTTACGGATGTTGATGCCATTGCTTTGCTTCTCCTTCAGGCCCCGGCAGGGTTGAGCCCCAGCCGCGGGATGTGAGTGGTTTTCAACCAATAAAAGGCTTTGGAAGCTGCCCGGAATCGGCCCCCGACTGGCGTCAACGGACCGGTCAAGCAGTTCTGCAGGCGATGTGCTAGCAGTCGAGCCTTCCAATTGCTAACGATAGGGCGTTTGGTGGCAGATTGTCAAGGGGAATCCGGTCTATATATGAGCGTAAAGCACTCACAAATTGTGAATATTCTGGAAATCTGCCGCCTACTACCACCTTTGGGGTGTTGTCAACTAACATTTCCGACGTAACATGGTTACTAGTGAGTAATCATGAGTGGTTACCACAGGGCTGATCGATAGAACGAAAACTTGTTCTCGCCGTTCTGGCTGCATTTTTCTCCGGCGTTGCCTTCAACCACATTTCCAGGCCTCGCACACTTTACATGGGGTCCACACCGTTTCTTGCCGATAGAGCTATCAGCAGGGCGGTTCTTTTTGGAATTTCCGGGTGACGGGAAAGCATCGTAAGGAGACAGAATGAAGATCCTCAAAGATGAGGGAGGCCAGGCTGCAATTCTCTTGGCTTCGTTCCTGGCGCTGGCTGCGCTGGGCTTTATGGCCCTGGCCATCGATGTGGGGTATTTTTTCCACGAGAAGCGAATGGCCCAGTCCGCGGCCGACGCGGCTGCCATTGCGGCCACAGAAGAGTACACATCAGGAAACTCCGGGAACATGCAGAGCGTGGCCAACGCCATGGCCAAATTGAATGGCTTTGACACCACGCTGGCGAAGAACCCCGCGACGGTCCAGATCAATACGCCGCCGCAGTATGGCACGTATGCCACCAGCTCGAACTACGTTGAAGTGATCGTGAGCAGGCCTGTTCCCACGCTTCTGCTGGGCGCCTTCAATCCGAACAGGAACACGATGACGGTCGCGGCGCGGGCGGTTTCCGGCGGCGGGCAAAGCGCTCCAACCTGCATCTGCCTGGAGGCGCCATCGGGGATGGGGCTGAACATGAGCAACGATGCGCAGTTGTCGGCCTCGCAATGCGGAGTCACGGTGGATTCGAGCAGCAGTAATGCCGTCGGGGTTGTGGGAAGCGCGAGCATCAACGCATTGTCGCTGGGCACGGTTTCGACGAACTGGGACAATTCCAGCAACGTGAACAACAGTGGCACAATTTCATCCACCACCAAGGTGGTGACTGGCGTGGCGGCGTGCAGCCCGACCATTGCCGCGCCTGTGCTGCCGGCCGGAACTACCTGCTATGCCAATCCGGTGCAGGGATACATCGCTTCAAATAATTACACCGGTGTTTACACATTGCCTGTAGCTGGGGAAACCGCAACCAGCGGGACGATTTGCTATACCAGCATGAACACCAGCGATGCCGCATCGGTGACATTTTCTCCCGGCTACACCTACTACATCCAGGGCGCGTTCACCACCGGCGGCGGCGCGCCCGTGACTGCTTCCAACTCGACTTTTTACGTGGGAGGCACTGTGGACATCGCCAACGGCGTCACGGCCAATCTTTCCGCGCCAACGGTCAGTGGAGTTCCGCAGACTCTGTTCTACGTGGCGGGCAGCACGGTGACGATTGAGGGCGGGTCGAATTCAAACTTCTCCGGGCTGATCTACGCGCCCAATGCGGCGGTGACGCTGGATAACGGAACAGGAACTACGACGAACATGGATTTTGTCGCGCAGTCGCTGACCATGGCGGGCGGCGCTGCGTTGAACAGCTACGCCTCGACCAACCTGGGAACGCTGAATACGTCCGTTGCCAAGTTGGCGGAGTGAATGATGCACACCTCAAGGGCTGAACAGACTGCGGAAAAACTCAAATCGGAGGGAGGCGGGGGTTTTAACCTCCGCATAAAGCCAACACAAACAATGGTGGCTTTAGCCACGGAGGGACGTTCTCGCCAACCTCGCCCCCAAAATCCGCGCATTGTCGCAGCCTGGACAAGGTTGCTGGCGGGCTGCCGGCTGCTGCGCGAAGAACGCGGGGATTCGCTGGTGGAGATAGCGCTTTGCATCTCCCTGGTTGGCTTGCCGCTGCTGGTGGGCACGGTGGAGCTGGGGTCCATGATGTATGGCTCGATCGAAGTATCGAATGCCGCGCACGCCGGCTCCGAGTATGGAATGATGAGTTCCACCTTTGCGGCGGACAGCGCCGGAATCGTAACCGCGGCGCAAGGCGAAGCGACGGATTTTGGAACCAAGCTGACGGTCACGCCCACTGTTTACTTCGCGTGCTCGCAGTCCGTGGGCGGCACGCAATACACAACGCAGACCGCAGCCAACGCCGCCTGCACAGGCACTCTGAATCACAGCCTGGAGTTCGTTCAGGTGTCGACCAGCACCACCGTTACGCCGCCCATCCGCTGTCCGGGACTGGCCTCCAGCTACACGCTGGTTGGCATGTCGGTGATGGAGGTTGAGGAATAATCATGAGCGGTGAGCATGCACAGAATCGAAGGGCGGTCGGTGACTTCACGCCGCTGGGCAAGCGATGGAGCTGGTCACGCAATGAGGAAGGGAGCGCGTTAGTTGAATTCGCGCTGACGGTGCCGATCCTCGTCACGTTCTTCTTTGGATTGATTCAGGTGTGTCTGGCTTCCTATACGCACCAGGTCATCTCCGAGACCGCGCGGGAGGGAACGCGTTACGCGATGGTTCACGGCTCGAGCTGCGTAACCGGCAACGGGTCTACATCCTGCACAGCGACGGCGGCGGCGGTCAACAGTTATGTAGCGGCGCATGGCTGGCCCAATATTGGAGGGGGCACGCTGGGCGTCAATACCACCTATCCCGATGGAAACGAAAACCCGGACAGCCGCGTCCAGGTGAATGTGACTTATCTATTCCCGTTCAAGATTCCCTTTGTCCCATCGAGCACGTTGACCATGTCCAGCACGTCGGTCACGTATATCGTCCAGTAAGTATCCTCCGGCAGAGCCGGAGGCTTTATGTTTGTTGGCCCCTCAAAGGGGCCTGGCGCCTGCGCTCCGTGCCGACATCGGCCCATTCGCCCGCGCCGTAGGCGCAGTGGTTGCTAGCCCTGCGCTTCAGCGTGGGGTTGGCGAGACCAACAATTCATACGGAGTCCCGTAGGGACGGCGCTCATCCCTCGCGCCCTTCCAACGTCTTTTGCCAGAAGAAGGTAGAATCACAAACCGGGAACGACTGCCGTAAGAGTCAAACTGCTACTGCCGCCCCGGCAAAGCCGGGGGTTCTCCCAATTAAATAGAACAATTCGAGATCAGACCCATCACGGCTCACGAGCAGCGGCCCAACGTCGAACTTCGAATACGTCCAAGGCGATGGCGTACAGCGCTTACACACTGGCACCGACCTTTGCGCCTACGTGATCCGCTTGCATTCCTGGTACATAGGGACTTACTGCAATCACGACTAGCACACCATTAATCGTAAGCCAAATACAAGCTATACGCCTGTGCCAGAAGGCAAGTGCAGAGGCCGGGGTAACAGTGACACCATTTACAATCACGGCCCAAACATCGAAAGATGACTCCTGTGATCCGCGAGTAATGAAGGGCAACGTTATGAGCGGAACCACCCCCCAAACAAGTCCTTCCAGTAAGAGAACCCTAAGCAAAAACCGCTGTTGCGATGACTTGTCATCCATGGCAGCCACATCACCTTACTCATACCAATGACGCGTCTCTTCTTTTCCCGGAGAAAAGATGCGCCAGGCCGACGATCCCCGATGGGATGGTGAGGAACCCGGGCAGGCTGGTAGGAATGGCTGTCAGCAGGCCCACAATGAGCGCCTTGATGATAGCGGACTCGCGGTCGTCGCCATACCAGTGTCTCTGCGCCTTATATGTGATGAAGCCAAGCGCGATTCCGACGGGCACGGAGAGCAGCGTGCTGGCGCCGAGAGTGGCCAATTGCCCGCCGAAGAGCATGGAATCCACGGCGATGGTGAGAAGGGTGATGCGCGGGTCGAGCCCAAAGTGCTGGCCGAATCCTCTGTGGGCGGGATGAGCGCTGTAAGGCGGCGAGGGATACGCGGCTAGCTTCTGACCCTGAAAGCCAGGCGCAAAAGGAGCCGAGCCGGTGGGCTCGCCGCAAACGGAGCAGAATCGGCACGCCTGATGAATCGTGCTATGGCAACGGATGCATGCAACCATCATTCCCCCTTTTGTCGTTCCACCTCGCTGAGGCTGGTGCGGGCGTTCTGTCCCGCTTCTTCAAGGATACCCCTGAAGGAAGCCGTTTGGGTAATCTGCTTGCCGGCGGTAATGCTGGCATTGGATTCAGGGCGGATTCCAGGTGGATTCCGGTTCAGTCGGATTCCGGACTGGAGCAGGCGGGAATGAAGATCGGCTACAATGGAACACATGTTGCGCCGTTCCGTCTTTCCTATCGCTGTTATCGTGGCCGGGCTGGGCCTGGCTGCATCTTCGCTTGCCGCCCACGGGCAGGACGACACCACCAAGCGTGGCCGCAAATTCAAGGCGCCGCCGCCGACGGCTCGCATCGAAGTGACCATTTTGAGGGATGTGAATGGCAAGCCGATCGAGAACGCCGCGGTGGTCTTTCACCCCATGGTGGGCAACAAGGACGACGGCAACATGGAACTGAAGACCAACGAGGACGGCAAGACAGTTATCGACGTGCTGCCTCTCGGAGATACGGTGAGGTTGCAGGTGATCGCGCGCGGGTTTCAGACATATGGAGAAGATTACAAGGTCGACAAGGCGGAAATGGGAATCGAGATCCGCATGAAGCGGCCGGGGGAGCAGTACTCCATTTACAAAGCTCATGATTTGTCGCCCGTGGGCGGCAAGAGCTCAGACTCGGCGCCTGCCAAGGATGTGCCGCCTGCGCAGCCGGCTGACTCTTTGCCGCAGACCACGCCGCCAACACCTCCGCCTACGCCGCCGCCAGCTCCGCCGCAGGCAAATTAGAGCAACGCCGAAACCAAATGCTTCGACAATGCCGCCTGCAAGAAGTTCATCGTCTCGAAAGAAGAGGCACAGCATAGCGAGGCTGGGTGGCAGAGAATGCAAGGCAAGAAGACCGAACCGAGAAAGCGCTGCAGAGGCTGAATAGGAGCGATTTCCCATGAGTATCTTGGATAATCTGATTCAACCGTGGTCCTTGGTCGTATTTGGAGTCGCGGGGTTTCTGTTCTTCCTCGCAATAGGGAAACTGTCTAAGAAACCCTAGAACTGGTTGCATAAATCTGGCTTTGAAAGGGCACGGCCGGGGTACCGGGGAACCCTCTGGGTCGGGGTCGCCGTGCCGCGGAAGCCGCAAGAACATTGGGCTTTAGCCCCTGAGGGATGTTCCGCGGTTCCCTCTGGTTATTCATGCAACCAGTTCAAGTCTATTTTGCGAAGTGTATTGTCACCCAAATAAGGGGTATCGCCTTTCCAGGTCCCATCCGCCGTGGCGGACGAGACATAGGGACCCAATTCTCATAGAGAGTCAGAGCGGCGGCGCATGTCCAATTCTCTTCTGAGTGGAAAATCCGCGTTGGTGACTGGAAGCGCTCGGCGCATCGGGCGGGAGATTGCGCTTGCATTGGCGCGCTCCGGCGCGGATGTAGCCATCACGTATCGGAACTCGCGAACGGAGGCAATCCAAACTGCCGCTGAGATCGACTCGCTGGGCTGCCGTGCGCTGGCCGTGGAGTGCGATGTGCGGTCTGAGGCTTCGGTTCGTGCGGCGATTCACTCGGTGATTGGCGGATTCGGGCGGCTGGATTTGCTGGTGAACAATGCGGCTGTGTTTGACTCGTCTCCGCTGGAGCAGATCAGCCTGGACGCGTGGGACGCGGTGTTTGAAACCAATGCGCGGGGACCGTTCCTGGTTGCGCGGGAGGCGCTGGCGCATCTTCGGGAGGCGGAAGGCCGCATCGTCAATATCGGCTCGCTGGGCGGAATGCACGCCTGGGCCAATCATGCACACTATTGTGGATCGAAGGCTGCGCTGCACATGCTTACGCAGGCCATGGCCAAAGCATTTGCGCCGCAGGTGAGCGTGAACTGCGTGGCGCCGGGATGGATTGAATTGGATGGTTCAGATGAAGCTTCAGGCGCCCGATTTGCGGCCAGAACTCCCATGCGGCGCAACGGGACGGCTGAAGATGTGGCCCAGGCGGTCTTGTTTTTCGCTGCCGGCCCAAAGTTTGTGACTGGGCAGATTCTGGGTGTGGATGGAGGGCTCGGGCTGGTTTGATTTGATAGACCCTGTCCATCAAGCGTTCGATGTTTCCCATCTTGGGCGCAAAAAACAGAAGCGCGCCGAGGATGGGGCACCCAGCAGAAGTGCAGCATACCGCGTCCGTCCTGTGTTTACCGGGCGAAGAGGCGGTTCCAGAAGCCTTTGAGGTTGGTTGCCGAAACGTCGGATTCGTCTGCGGGTTTTGCAGACTTCGACTTGCTCCCGGGCACGTGCCTGGGGCTGGGCGAAACCTTGCTGGCATCGAATTTGAGCGGCACATACTCCCACAGTCCGATGGGTTCGGGCTGCTCAGGCAATTTGGCGCCGGTCAGCGTGACCATGGGATTGGTGGTGCAAAGGCGCTGGGCGGTTTCTTCTCCCGCTTTGCGTGCTATGTAATCGT
>Ga0302326_10026665_pt1 | contig 11669 bp, 11 predicted proteins | sample Palsa_T0_3_FD_202264 | JGI IMG/M metagenome (GOLD analysis project Ga0302326, IMG submission 202264) | Peat permafrost microbial communities from Stordalen Mire near Abisko, Sweden - Palsa_T0_3 | ecosystem: Environmental > Terrestrial > Soil > Palsa > Peat permafrost | place: Sweden: Abisko... | reverse complement strand
TGGACTGGCTCGGCAACACCTTGTGCAAGCTCGCGCGGGTGTGGACACCGGCACCGGCGTACTACGACCGCACCGGCGCCATCCGGGTCATCTGCGAGCAGGTCACTTACGAAAATTTGGTGCAGCGGTCATTCGATAAGATCCGCCAGGCCAGCAGCGGCATGCCCGCCTTGCTGATGCGCCAACTCGAAGCAATCAAAGCCATCATCGAGCAGACCACCGACCCCGACCAGGCCCGCGTACTGATGGACGAAGCCGCCATGATCCACCGCGCCAACCTCGAATCGGTGCATGAAGAGTTCGACCGCTCCGCCGTGGAGCGCCGCTTCAACGCCGTAGCCAGCGCCTATGCCCGGTTGAGCGACTCTGCCGGCAACGATTTGCACCCGGAATACGATCTTCACCTGACCGGGGATTCCGCATCGCGAAACTTAGCCTAGGTGGCGACCGGTAGGACCGCTCTACCATCCCACGGTTTCCAAGATCATCGACGCCGCGCGACAAGCCTTAGAACTCGGCAAACCGCAGACGGTCAGTTATAGGAAACCGTTGACACTCCTACCGGCTGCTGATCGCCACGACCGACGCCCTGGCCTCTCACGCCAAGGCGTTGGCGACCGGCGACATGTTGTCCGGTGGGCGGTTGACCGTGGGTCTTGGCATCGGCGGCCGGGTCGAGGACTACCGGGCCGTCGGCGCAGATCCGGCGACGCAGACGATGCGTGGGATGGCCGAGTCGGTCGCGGTGATGAAACGCGTGTGGGACGGCGAGAAGATCACCGAGTCGGTGCTGCCGGTCGGTCCGGCGCCGGTTCAGCCGGGTGGGCCGCCGCTCCTGGTCGGGACCATCGGGCCCAAGACGCTGCGCAGCGCCGCGGCGTGGGCTGACGGCCTGGCCGGCAATACGTTGGACCTCGACGTCGCCAAGCAGAACGCGCTGTTCGACGTCGCGCGCGATGCCTGGTCCGAAGCTGGCAGGGCCAAGCCGCACCTGGCCACCTCGTTCTGGTTTGCCCTCGGCTCAGTCGATGAGGCCCGCCGCCAGGTACACCGGCACCTCCGCCGGTACATGAATTGGATACCCGTCGAATACATTGACGCGATGGCACCCACGACCGGCTTCGCCGGCAGCGAAGACGATCTGGTTGCGGTGCTGCGTGAGTTCGAAGCGGTCGGAACCGACGAAATCCAGCTCATCCCAACCAGTTCCGACCTTGAACAAGTCCAGCGGGCCGGGGACCTGGTTGAGGCGATGCAGGGCGGGGGATGAATGCCTGAGCGCAACGTACTGGGCGGTCCGCTAGAACCGTGCGGCAGCGAGCCGCTCACCGGGTTCTATCGCGATGGTTGCTGCTCGAGCGGTCCGGAAGATCTTGGTTTGCACACGATTTGTGCGGTGGTGACTGCCGAATTCCTCGACCACCAGCGCATGATCGGCAACGATCTCGCGACACCGATGCCGCGGTTCCGGTTTCCCGGTCTGGTGCCCGGGGACCGGTGGTGCGTCACCGCCGGCAACTGGCTGTTGGCCTACCGCGATGGTTTCGCCGCCCCGGTGGTGTTGGCGTCCACCCACGAGCGGACCCTCGACATCGTGCCGCTGGAAGCCTTGCAGGAGCACGCCGTTGACGTCCCCGACGACCTGGGCGGGTTGTAAGGCGCTGCCGATGAAGGATCAAGTTTCCTGAGCTGGAGCGGCGATCGGCTCTTGCGGGTCAAGGCGGATACCGGCGGATTGCAGTGTGTTGCTCAGCAGCGCCCAGATCCATTCGGCGAGTTGCGCCGTGAATTCCGCTCGGGGCAGGGGTGCGCGGCTGTTGAGCCAGTGGGTGGTGGCCGATTCGACGAAGCCGACGATGCCGAAGCTCAGTGACTCGGCTGGGGCCTCACCGAACCCGACTGCCCAGAAATACCCTTCGAGTTGTCCCGCTACGCTTCCGGCGACAGCGCTGTTGACTTCGCGAATGGCAGCGACGCCGTTGACGTCATCGCTGAGCGGGTGCAGGGTCAAATACTCGTACAAATGCGGGTGGTCTATGCGCCACCGTAGATGCCTCGACACCGCGTGGGTGATCATCTCGATCGGGCGCCCGGTCGGATTCCACACCGGCCTCTGCGCGGCGATCAGCATGTCGCTTGCCCGCCGCGCGATGCTGTGATGCAGGTCAGCGGCGCCGCCGAAGTATCGATATAGCTTGGTGCGCGTCACCCCTACGTAACTGGCGACCTGCTCGGTCGACGTCTGGGGGCCGTACTGCGCGATAGCACGCAACGCCGCGTCGACAAACTCGGCGCGACGCCTGTCCCGCTGACCCGACCAGCGGGCCGTTCGCCCGTCAACAGACCCGGACATGGCCGCACTCGCTCGAACTCATGCTTTACACGGTACGGGGTGTCCCGCTAATCTATAGCGGTACGTGACGTACCACTTAATCGCGAGGGGTGATTGAGATGTGGGTCCATCACGTTGCTGCGCTTCTCGGAATCGCTATGGGTACGGGCCTGGGCGTCGCCATGGGCAGCAGTCCGGTCGCCGTCGCCGATCCCATCGTCGACGAGTGGCCGTATGGCGGGACGATGCTTCCAGGTGTTGCCGACGGAAGCTCGGTCACGAATGTCGAGAATTACTCCCTGGGCTGTTGGCCTGCCGGGCCTATGCGGTGAGATATAGCCTTCCGCCATGATGCGCGTCGCGATTGTCGGCGGTGGGGCGGCGGGCGTGCTCGCCGCGGTGCATCTGCGACGTAGCAAGCCGGACGTACAGATCACGTTGATCGACGCCTCCGGGCGACCAGGCACCGGCGCGGCGTACGGCACCGACGACCCGACGTTTCTGCTGAACGTGCCCGCGGCGCGGATGTCGGTGTGGCCGGACGATCCCGATCACTTCAGCCGCTGGCTCGACGAGCGAGCCGTCACACCGGCCGAGAGCTTCGCCCCGCGGCTTGCCTACGGCCGATACCTGCAAGACCAGCTTGCGGCAGCCGACGTGCGAATGGAGACCGCCGAGGTCATCGGATTGACGCCGGGCCATCCCGCGCGTCTCACACTGAACGACGGTCGAGAGTTGTCCGCCGACGCCGTGGTGCTCGCGTCCGGGCGCCCGCTAAGCGGCATGCCCGACTCGCTGGAACGTGCCTTTGCCCCGGTGCAGGCCGAAGGCACCGACGGCAGGGTGGTGCTGGATCCATGGGCGCCCGGCGCGCTGGCGGCTCTCGGGGCCCGACGGCCTGCCAGCGTCCTGGTGATCGGTTCGGGGCTTACCGGTGTTGATGTCGCGTTGCATCTCACCGCGCGTGGCACCGCGGTCACGCTGCTGTCGCGTCACGGCGCACTCCCGCGTCGATTCCGTTCGACCGGTGCGCCGACGGAGTTGCCCCACCTCGACGCGCTGCCTGCCGAGGTTTCGCTTGAGCAATTGCGCGCCGCGCTCGCCGCCGACCTCGAGCACGCTCGCGAAGGCGGTGCGGACTGGCGACAGGTGATCGACGCGGTGCGGCCGCGGACCGCCCGGCTATGGCAGTCGTTGGGGTGGGAGGACCAGCGCCGGTTCCTGCGCGAGGATCTGCGGCAGTGGGAGGTGCTTCGGCATCGGATGCCGCCCACGATCGCGGACGCGATCCACGCGGCGATTGAGAGTGGCCAGCTGGTCATCGAGGCGGGCGAGGTCGCTGATGTGTCGTTGCGCCGCAAGGGTGTCGAGCTGGTGGTGACCACCAGTGACCGATCCGTGCACCGGCGTGGTGATGCGGTTGTCGTCGCCGCCGGTGCGGCCTGGGACCGGCGGTCGCTGCAACGCTCTGCGCTCTGGGCCAACCTGTTGGCCGCAGACGTCGCGTCGCTGCACCCGAGCGGCCTCGGGGTGCGGCTCACTGAAGACGGCTATCTCATCGACGGGTCGGGGGACACGGTCCCCAACATCGTCTGCATCGGCTCGATCCGTCAGGGCGAGGAGTGGGAGGCCACCGCGATTCCCGAAATCCGCACGCAGGCAGCGGCTATCGCGAACCTGCTCGCCGACGGCACCCGCCATCAACCAGTGCGCGCACCGCGTCTCGTCACGGCTGCGCCGACGTTGACCGGTGCCTCTGCGTCGTATGCCGAAGGTGTGCGTCGCCTGCTCGCGGTCCAAGACCGCGCCTCGACCGCCTTTGCCGCCGCGGTCGCCGAAGACCCGCACCACGCACGGGCACACGTCGCGTTGGCGATGATCGCTACCGAACGGCCGGACCGAGCTGGCGGCCCCGATGCCGTCAGCGGCCATCTCGCCCGTGCGCGTGCGGCATTGGCACATGGCAGCGACGAAGACCGAAGCCACGTCGAGGCCATCGCGACCTGGTGTGAGAAGGGCAACGAGGCGGGCACCGACGCACTCATCGATCATCTCGACCGCATCCCCGACGACGCGGTCGCGTTGCTGGTGCTCGCGCCGTCGATCGCATTCGCAGGGGCCGGTGACGCGTTGCCGGACGCCTGGCAGTACGTCGAGCGGTTCACCAGTGTGCACGGCGAAGCGCCGTGGTATCTCGGGCTGCGCGCCTACGGCCGAACCGAGCAGGGCCTCTGGTACGACGCGGCCGACTTGGCCGACGCCGCACTGGAACTCGATCCGGGCAACGGCAACGCCGCGCATGCGCTGACGCACGTACACTACGAGACCGATGCGCACGGGGCCGGGCTGAAATGGCTGACGGACTGGATCCCCAGCGACGGCAGCACGCAGCGCTACCTACCCCATTTCCAATGGCATGCCGCGCTGCACGAGCTCGCGATGGGCGACGCGGCCGCCGCCGCGCGCCGGTACAACGCGTTTCTCGCGCCGCCCCACTCCAAGGGTGTGCGTTGCCTCGTCGACGCCGGGTCGCTGGCGTGGCGGGCACGACTGCACCCGGATTGGGTCACGCCGCCCGACCCGATGCGAGTGATCAACGAGGTTGGCTCGCTTGCCTTTTCACCGCAGACACCGTTCATCGCGTTTCATGCGCTATTGGTGCTGGCCGCGGCGAATGATCCCGCCGCGATCCGCGCGATCAATGTTCCGGGTGCCACCGATGCGCAGCTGACGACATTGCGTCTGATCGGCGAAGGTCTGATCGCGTTGACGGCGGGGGAGCCGCGCGCCTCTCTCGACTACCTTCTCGAATCGCTTGGCGGGCTTGCCTCGATCGGCGGCAGTCGCGTGCAACAAGAGGTGATTCTGGAAACGGCGTTGGCCGCAATGCTTCAACTGGGTGCGCCAGGCCAAGCGGCGCGACTGCTTTCGCGGCATCGCGCCGCACCGGGGCCGCCGGTGACCCGCGGCGCCGTCAACTGACCGCTGGCGCGGCTACTCCACGAGTTCCAGTAGTCGTTCGACGGCCCCCTGTGGTGCAAGCCCGCGCCGTTGCAATTCGATGACGCAGAAGACGGCAAGGTCAACGGATCCGTAGATGTGAAAGGCGATCATCGCCAGATGCGAAAGTTGCTCACTGGACATGGATTCCGGGTGAGCGAGGTCCCGAACATAAACGAAGTCGGCCTCGAGCAGTTGATTGCCCGGCTTGCTAAAGTCGCCGTTGAACACCGTCGGCGCGATCGCCCACTGTTTCAGTGCGGGCATCGAATGCGGCACGAAGCCTTGCGACCGCAGCTCGCGATCCACATCACCGAACGTCGGCTGATCCCGGTACAGCGGGACGAACGACACTTCGGTCTGCACCGCCACCGCGTTGCGCAGCCGTTCCCGGCCATGCTGGAAAACCATCAATTCCGCGCCCTGGATGTCGATCTTGAGCAGGTCGAACTCGTCGATGTCGAGGTCATCGAGACGATGAGTCTGGACGTCGACCTCCTCGACGACCGAACCCCATACCGGGAACGCCGTGAACAGTCGGAGCTGATTGACGTCGGGCGTGAGAAGGCTCGTCATGCCTTCCGCTCTCGTGATTTTCAGCCGATGCGGGTGGCCGTCGCCCACGACGTGCGGGAGGTATCGCTCCATCGGCCCCTTGCGCTGCTCCAATTCCGCCAGCGCGCGCTGCTGAGGCTCGAACCCGGTGACCGTGCACAGCCCGTCATCCAACATCTGCTGGTAGGGCGGATCACCGTCGACAAGGTTGGCGCCGATGTCGAGAACGCTGGTCGGCCGCGAACACCGCACCAGATCCCGAAGGAGCAGCGCGGATGTCATCTGCGCATGATCGCACGGGCCGGGCGGGACCCCGAGATCTTCGACACATCGTGCGATTTCGTCGCCCAAAGCACGGCGGACCGCTGCGGTAGGCAGCATGATGCCGGTCATGAAGTATGTGATGACTTTGGCGCTGTTGGCCGCCGCAATGCTGGCTGCGCCGGTCGGCCACGCCGACCCTGACCCGCATAAGCCCGACCTGGGCGCCCACTACTGCCCGGGTGGCGGGACGGTCGACATGATGTCGCCTGTCGAGCCGTCGTGCGACGGCGTGCCCTATGCGGATGGCTCATACTGGCGCGCCATAAACCGGGGCGCCCCGGGGACGGCAGCACTGGTGGTTGTGCAGTGCGTCAAGCCCCCACCGCCGCCAGGTCCCTTCGCCGGCCTGATGCCGCAGCAACCGACCGCACCCGTGCCAGCACCGGCCGGCAGTTGCCAATAACGTTCACCCTGAACCTCGCGGACACCCGGCAAGCGTCCGGCGGGAACTTCTAGGCGCGCTTACCGCGAACCTTGGAACTTGCTGGGACGACATCTTGTTCAGCTTGATGGCATCCGGCCTTAGCTTAAGCTTAGGTCCTCTCAGCATCTCATACGTGTTCTGACGCATCAGCACGCCTAATCCCGGGGGCCTCGTGACCAGCATCCACCGCGCCAGTTGTCTTGTCCGGCAATGGAGTAGCGGCGCGGGCTTAGCCGCCGCCGCTGCCGCCGTGATCGGGATGGGCACGGCCCACGCCGATGACCTGTCAACGGACATCGGGCTGCTGAACTCAGCGGAGACCAATGTGACCGACGCCTTCAATGTGTGGACCCAGACGTATGGGGAAGCACCCCCAAGCTCAGCCGACCTTACGCAAGCAATCACCCAGTTCGAGGCGGATCAAACGCCGCTGCTGTCGTCTGACAACAGCTTGTTGTCGGGCTTGGGCGAGGCCTTGTTTAATGGCCCGGATCAGCAGCTTGCCCAGGCCAGCGACACCTTCCTGTCCGCTGCTGAGGCCTATGCTGCCGACCCCTCAACCACCAACGGACTCGATACAGCATCGGCGAGCCTCCAATTCGACGACTCCCTCTTGTTCGACTCCGGGCCCGCGAATCTCATCGGCCAGATCATCGATCAGGCCCTGCACCTCGGGGGCTCTGACACCGCCAGCGCAGCGGCCACGGATTTAGCGACCAGCGCCTCCAGCGCCTCCGCCAGCCCCGGCGAGGTGATCGGCCAGGCGATCGCTGACCTGAATCAAGGCACCGCGGTGTTGGACGCAGCGCCCACAGTCGACCTAAGTGCACGGCAAGCGGACACCCTCGCCGATACAGAAAACCTCAATACCGAGCTGGACTCACCGCTGTCTCAGATGGCGACGTTGCAAGACGGCTTTTCCGCAGCCGACCAGACTTACTTGGCCAACGCCGACGAACAGTTAGTCACCGCCGCTGCGAACATGCTCTCAGCCGACCAGGCGTTTGTCACCGCTGACCAAGCCGGTGACCTCAGCGGCACCAGCCTCAACTCGACGGACCTGACGCTGATTGACGGTGCCCTGGGACTGCTCAGCGCCGACTTCAACGTGGGCGGTGCTGAATTGTTTGCCCTTTTCACGGGTGGTCTGGACCCCTCATCAGCCGCCGATCTCGCGTCGAGTCTGGACCCCGCCACGGCCATAGACCCGTCTATCTTCGCCGACCTGCTCTCGTCAATCGGGCTGTAACTCCCCGCGACGATGCGATGCGACGCATACATCGAGTAGTTTCGTCAGTCGCGGTCACCTTCACCGGGACTGTCGTTTCTATGGGTGACGTCGCCGCGGCTGCCGGCGCGCTTCCGCTCGGTGGTGGGGCGGGCATCGTCGTGGAGGGGACTTATTGCACCCTCGCAACCATCGGCCACGACAAGACTGGCGAGTTGGTCGGGTTCAGCGCCGGTCACTGCGGCGGTCCCGGCGCGCCGATCGTTGCCGAGGGTTCCGACAATCACGGACCTGTTGGCACCGTGGCCGCTGTCGGCGACGGCTTGGACTACGGGGTAATCAAGTTCGACCCCGCGAAGGTGACCCCGATCGCCAACTTCGCAGGGTTCGCGATCAACGGCATCGGTCCCGACACGGACTGGCACCAACCAGCGTGCACGAACGGCGCTGCCAATGGTGTTCGTTGCGGCGGCATTTCGAGCATCCCAGGTCCGGGACCGCGTAGCGCCATGAGCCGCGCACTCTTCCAGCCGGGAGATGACGGAGGCCCGGTGACTTCCAACGACCTGCTGATCGGCGTGGCTTACGGCGGCAACTCCGCCCCCGCCAATGTGGGTATGCCCCAGATTGATTTCACGCAGTACACAAAGTTCAGCGCGATCATGAACGACGTTAACGCCAAAGGTGGTCCCGGCGCCGGGTTTTCACCGATCTGAGCAATCCTGAGCCGGAATGTCTACCCCATCAAGCACCCACTGCGAGCAAGCGCACCGCGCCGACCAGCCAGGCCAGCGGGCCGAGTGACCGGCTTGGGTAGGGTTAGTCGGCCTGTGGCTCCGGCTTCGCCGCCGCTTCCATTACTTCTGAAGTGCTTGCCGCGCGGCCGATTTCATTTCTTCTTTCGACTTCCCGGCGGTGTCGAGTATGAAGATTGGTCGCTTCATTAGTCTTGGATCCCTTCCTCGGCGGATGACCACCACCCCGCGGCGTCCCGGTGCTCGTACTTCTCAAACTGAACACCTTGATCGATATTGCGAAACCGCACCGGGTATAACCGTATCCATTCAGGCTCTGCGAGGTCACGTCCGCTTGCCAGCCGCAGCCGATGCCTTTCTCGTCACCGATCACCGCCTACGGCGATTCCGCTGGCGAGCGTGGCAGACCCTTTCAGATCTGACCGGGTAGGGAGGGCGCACTATCCGCCCAGGGGCCAGCTTTGGGCTTGGTCGAATAGCTCCCGCAGGACACCCGTGCATGCGAAAGGGTAGTTGTCATCGACGAATTCCCAGCGGCCCGAGATCTCGTCGTCGGGTTTTCCGGCAGTTCGGTACAGGGTCCAGCCGAAGCGGTTTCCGTCGTCGTCTTCGAAAGCCGCGATTGGGTAAACACTGAACGGCCGAAAACGTTCGGTATCGGGTAAAGGCGGGGGGACCCACACCCCGCGTCGCCCGACTTCTAAGTTTCCTTCCTCATCCTCAACCCACTCCCACGGCTGGTCGCCCCACAACACGTCGCCCTTGTCTACCTTCGAGTTAGGTTCCGGCACTCCTTGCACACCGACCCACATCTCGTAGCTCGTGCCGCTTTCGACTACCTGCGGGTTAGCGTCCTGCACTCTCGTTTTGGTGTCGCCAACTACGGCCGTCGTGTAGTGGTAGACAATGGCGGGGCCCCATGACTGCTTCGGAAAGACAACCAGTGGCTCATAGCACTTCACCTCGTACAACGGCGAACCACTTCCGTTGTGCATTCTGGGTCGGACTGTGAAGATGCTGCCGACGCTGCCGCGGCCTGGCTCTAACTGCTGCGGGTAAGACATGCTGACCCGTTTCGCACGGCGCGCAGCCTTTGCGCGAGATTCAGTGAGTCTGCCGCGACGATCTCGGCGGTCTTTGAAGTCGCTGTAAAGAGCGATCCCTAACGCCACGAGCGCACCGGATAGCGAACCGATTCCACTGACCCAGCCGCTCGCAGCCCCCCCGAACCGGACGGTGCCGTGGTAGAACGCCGACCCGATCGCGGCCAGTAGCGCGACGATCGACAATCCAATCGCCCACTTGGCCATGCGGTTCAACATAGTCGGGTCACGCCCGACGATGTGATCACGCCGGGTGATCCGGCCGACCACCTCTCTGGACGCTGCTAAAAACACGGCCCTCAGATCGACGCTGAGCCACGATCACCCGCCCGATGCTGTTGCGCCGCGATGGCTGGATCCTCGCGGCACAACGCAATGTCAGCCGCTAGAAGTGTTGCAGCACAACAGTCGTCAATATCTGAAGCAGCTGAAGTAGCTCAGCGCGTAGCCCACCGCCATGACGAACGCACCAGCTGCCGCCCAGTGCAGATCGACGGCCCTCAGCTGTTTAAGTTCCTGGTCGAAGCGCTCTAGCTCGGCTTTGGCTTCGAGGAGCGCTTGTGCGGCTGTCGCATCGGCGTGTTCGCGGGCGGCTTGAATCGCCTTATCGAGTCGCGCAATAGCCGAATTGACCGGCCCGAACATGCCACGTAGCTCCCGAACGTACTTCTCAAGCTGCGCGAACTTTTCTTCTGGCGTTGCGTTTTCGTCCAGCTGGAAGGCGATAAACGCATCGGCACTGAGCATCCCCGCGCCACTCAGCATAGGGGCCGCGTGGACAGTTATGTTGCGCCCTCCGTGGCGAAGCCGGTGCCACAACTCGCGCAATCGATGGGGTAGCAGCGTGGAGTTCTTGTAGGCCCAAAGCAGCCCACCGCCAGTCAGCAGAGTTCCAGCCAGCTCTACGGTCGTAGACAGCCAATGCCAATGCATGGGTCGTCCTATCTCCTCTTGGCGGGGCTCCGCACTTCACAGCCGTGTCTCTCGCAGGTACCGCTCAACGTCGTGGCGGTCCAGGCTGAAATGCTTGTGAGCCAACTTCGCATGCTCATCACGCCGAGCCAACAGGCCAAGCCACATCTTCGTGAGCGGCTCCGTGTCTGGCCGCTGGCCCTTGAGGACTGGTCTGGTGATACTGCGAATTCCGTCCGTCTTGATTGTGTTGGCGTCCTTGTTGACCTGCTCCATCGGCTCATAGAGCGGCGTGCCACGAAGTATGAGCCGAGCGGTAAATAGCTGTGGTTCAACGTGATTCGCCCACTTATCGAAAAAGGCATGGATGCGGCCCACGATCTCATCGCCGTATGTCTGTATCGGCCCGGTGATCGGAGCGGGGCTGTGCTGCTCGTCGGGATTGAAGTGCTCGCGAAGGTCATCGAGATAGTTGACGAAATCCCGAAAGGGAATCATCTGGCCGACCATCGCGCCCCACAGATCCCCGAGCGCGGTGATGCACTCCCGCCGTCTGCTGATCTCGTAGTCGATCTCTCGCGACCGCTGGCCTCGTGCGGCCTCGCGCAGCGCCACGACCACCGCGCCGAAGGTGGCCGCTCCCGCGATCCACTCAGCCAGCGGCCCCCACTGCGGAGCGCCCCATTGCTGGCCGTACCCGACACCGAGCACGAAGATCAGCGCCAAGGCGGCAACGATGCCGCCAGCTAGCACCCACGGCGGAGGAAAGGGCCGGTTCTCGTCCACGTCGGCCAGTCTCGACCAGGGCACCGCATCGGCACTGGAGGACACGCGGAAGTGCTGGTGAATGCTGGCGAGTGACGAGGAGCAATCGCACGCCAATCGCACGCGAGTATCGGATAGGCCGAGAAATAGCCTGTGACCAGCCACGGAGCTCGTGCCCCCGGCAGGATTCGAACCTGCGGCCTTCTGCTCCGGAGGCAGACGCTCTATCCCCTGAGCTACGGGGGCGCACGCGAGAAATGCTGCGCCAACG
>Ga0302326_10026664_pt1 | contig 11669 bp, 14 predicted proteins | sample Palsa_T0_3_FD_202264 | JGI IMG/M metagenome (GOLD analysis project Ga0302326, IMG submission 202264) | Peat permafrost microbial communities from Stordalen Mire near Abisko, Sweden - Palsa_T0_3 | ecosystem: Environmental > Terrestrial > Soil > Palsa > Peat permafrost | place: Sweden: Abisko... | reverse complement strand
CGAAAATTTGCACATATCCAGTGCAACGGCACAGGTTGCCGGAGAGCCCTTCTTTCACCTCTTGGAGCGTAGGTCTGGGGTTCTTGTTCAAAAGATGAAACGCGGCCAGAATCATTCCCGGAGTGCAAATACCGCACTGTGAGCCGCCGCATTCGAGAAAAGCCTCCTGCAGCGTTTCCAGTTGTTCGCCGGCCGCAAGCCCTTCAATCGTAACGATGGCGGCACCTTCTGCCTGCAGTATCGGAACCAGGCAGCTGTTTACCAGCGCGTCATCCATCAAGACCGAGCACGATCCGCATTCGCCTTCTCCGCATCCTTCCTTTGCGCCGGTCAACCCGAGCTGTTGCCGCAGCACATCCAACAGCCTTTCCATGGGGAAGGCACGCACAACCTTGGGCTCGCCGTTTACCATGAGTGCAATCTCGGACTTGCCGCGATCCTCCAAGGAACTGATCATCGAACTCTGCTCGCAACATCGGATTCGCTCGCGAGAGAGCGCCCCGTAATCGCCTCGAAAATATCCTCCGGCAGCAGCGGGATCGAATCGAAACCAATTCCCAACGCGTCTTCAACCGCATTCAGAATCGCCGGTGCAGGCCCGTCCATGGGGAGTTCCCCAATCCCCTTCGCGCCAAATGCGCCGTGGACGTTGCCCAACTCCTCGAAGAAGACCCGAATCGGCGGCAGGTCGCTCGAAGTTGGCATGATGTAATTTGTCATCTGACTGTTTTGCATGCGCCCCTGCTGCCAAATCACTTTCTCGTACAAGGCGAACCCGATGCCTTGGGCAACCCCGCCCACAATTTGCCCGATGGCAAGAACCGGGTGCAGCACCCTCCCAACTTCCTGAAGCGCGACAAAGTCGTTGACCGACGCGCTATATGTTGTCAGGTCAACCGCGACTTCAGCAACGTAAACCGCCCACGAATACGCAGCGTAGGCTTCTCCTCGATATGCTTGATCGTCCCAGAAGATGTCCGGGGGCGGCTCGTACTGCGCCCACGAACGGAGTTGGCCATGTGCCGCCATATGGCCTCTGCAGGCGGTGCGGAACTCGTCCGCCGAGTACGAATCGCCGAGCACGCCGGTCAACATCAAAGTCTGTTGGATCCCTCGCGCCGCGGATGCCACCAGCTTTCCCACCACCATCACCGTGCGAGACGCAACCGTAGGACCGCTGTTTGGGACCGCCGTCGTATCCGGCTGCGCAATCGTTACATCTTCGTAGCGAAGACCCAGTGCCTCGGCTGCAATTTGACAAAGTACCGTCTTCGTCCCCTGCCCAAACTCCGTGCTCGACACCAGCACACGAACGCCCCCGTCGGCACAGCCCTCCACGCCAACCACAGAACTCAAGTAGCGCTCGCCCGATCCGGTAAATCCCGCACCATGCAGAAAAGCTGCAGTGCCCATCCCTCGCTTCGTAGCCCCGGCCGGATTCTCGATCGAGAATCGCTCTTTCTTGGAGTGATACTCCGAGAGACTCAGTGCCCGATCGAGTAGTTTTCCAAGGTCAATCGGTTCGCGCACCACCTGTTCCGTGGCTGTCGTCTGTCCGGGCTGCAGGAAATTCCGGCGGCGGATCTCGATCGGTGAAAGACCAACCACCCGCGCGATCCGATCCATGTGCCGCTCCATGGCAAACAGGCTCTGGGGCGCTCCAAAACCACGAAAAGCACCGTGGGGTGGTGCGTTTGTGGCGAGCGCCTTTGCCCGGATTCGAAGATTCGGCCAGTAGTAGGGACCGCCTGCATGAATGGCACCGCGGGAAAGAACTACGGAGGACAACGTTGCGTAGGCCCCGCCGTCAATCGTGAACTCGATTTCTCCTCCCAGAATCTTGCCGTCCCTGCTGACGGCCGTACGGTGGCGGGTCCGCGAGGGATGCCGTTTCGTAGTCGCCGCCATATCTTCCGTGCGGTCATAGATGAGCTTCACCGGTTTGCCCGACTTGATCGCCAGGAGTGCGGCGTGCCCTGCGATCATCGACGGATATTCTTCCTTGCCTCCGAAGGCGCCTCCGGTCTCCATTTGCACGACCCGAACTTTCTCCGCCGGCAAGTTGCACAACGTCAGTAAAGCCTTGTGGACGTAATAAGGACACTGCAACGAACCCCACACGGTGATGCCCCGCTCCACATCAAAGGAGGCGATCATTCCGTTATTTTCTATGTAAAGCTGCTCCTGTGCGCCGGTCGAGTATTCGCCTTCGACAATGTAGTCGGCCCTCGACCAGACCGCATCGACATCCCCCTTTTCAATTCGATAGGTTTTGAAAATGTTATCCGTGCCCCAGATGGTTTCAGAGCGGCACTCACTTTCTTCCATCGTGAATAGGGCAGGAAGAGGATTGTATTCGATCGATACCGCCTCCACTGCTTTCCGGAGGACGTGGCGATCCGGGTGGGCTAACAACAGAATGGGCTCTTCCGGGTGGTTCACCAAATCGCTCGCCAGGCACGGTTGATCGTCTCCGATGAGCGCGATGCAATTTTTCCCGGGAATATCCTTCGCAGATACGACTACAAACTCCTTCCAGGCGATGCCGGGGCCGAACGTGATCTTCTGGATTCTGCCGCGGGGAATCTGGCTGCGAACCGTCGCGCCATAGATCATATCCGGCAAAAGCATATCGTCGACGTACCGAGCTTTTCCGGTTACTTTGTCGCGGCCCTCCTTGCGCGGAACCGCCGCGCCGACGATGTGCTCATGGTCCATGATTTAACGTTGTCCCGAGCCGTGATCTCCTTTTGCACGCGGATGGGATAGTGTATATGACAAATCCAAGCGCGTTGACTCGATCCAGTTGATTCGATCCATGAGACCAAGAATTGAACTGCCTACAACCTCGATTACTTGGCACCGATGGAGTGTATGGGCCGGAACTCGCGTCCGGCGGGCGCTCCCGGAAACTGGCCCTCCACGAACACCGGCACCCCTCTCAGATAAGTGGCCTTCACGACCCCACGAAGCGTCTCTCCCATGTAGGGAGAAAGAGGATAGCGATAATGCAATCGCTCTTCAGTGACCACAAACTCAGCCTCGGAATCGAAAACCACGAAGTCGGCATCGAACCCCGGCGCAATGCGTCCCTTGCACATCTGGCAGCCCGCGAGCCCGGCAGGTGCCTCAGCCATCCAGTGCGCAATATCCAACATGGTAAATCCGCGCTTGCGGGCCTCGGTCCACATCACGGGCAGTGCCACGGAAAGGCTTGCTATGCCGCCCCAAGCGGTTTGGAAGTTGCCTTCGTCAAGCCGCTTCATGGCTGGTGGGCACGGAGAATGATCCGTGACCACCAGATCAATCACGCCGTCCCTCAGCCCCTGCCACAGTCTTTCGCGATTTTCGCGGCTGCGAATCGGGGGTGCGCACTTCGATACCGTTGCTCCGTCTTGGATGGTCTCGGAGCTCAGATGCAAATAGTGCGGGCAGGTTTCCACGGTCACCGCCAGTCCTTGGGAACGCGCGATCTTCAACTCTTGCAGTGCCGCGCCGGCCGAGAGATGGACTAGGTGCAGGTGAAAATCGTACTCGTGACATAACGATAAGAGCAGCCGGATCGCCGCCAGTTCCGCTTCCTCCGGGCGCGATCGAAGATAGGTGGCATAACGTCTCCAATCGAGGTGGGCCAGGTCTTTTGTGGCCACTTCGATCGGTCCGGGCAGTTCTGCGTGCACCAGCAGCGGCAAATCGGTGCGCGCGACAGCAGGCAGGGCCGCTCGAAGTTGCTGCTCGGTAACCATCGTGAAACCATCGATGCCGGGATGAATGAGAAAACATTTGAAGCCCGGCACGCCTGCGGCGGCAAGAGGCTCGATATCGCCCCGATTGTCCTCGACTACTCCGCCCCAGGCCGCCCAGTCCACACGGCATCGGCCCCGGGCAGCCGCGCGCTTCGCCTCGAGAGCGGCGACGCTAGTCGTCGCCGGCAGGCAGTTCAGCGGCATGTCCACGAGAAACGTGTAGCCACCGGCCGCGGCGGCGCGCATCGCCGTATCGAACCCTTCCCATTCCGCACGCCCAGGATCGTTGATGTGCACATGGGAGTCCACCAGCCCGGGAAGAATCGCCGCTTCTCCGAAGTCATGCGCGTGGGCATTCTTGGGCAGTTGGTCCGGGGAAACCACTGCCTGGATCTTCTCTCCTTCTACCAGAATAGCCGCCGGCCGGATTCCTTCCGGGGTTACGACCTGACGCGATAGAAAAGCTTCGAACTCCACGGATTGGCTCCTGAGGGAAACTCAGAGGATCAAAAGAACATTTTACGAATTCCCGGCTCCCAGCTTATACTCCCTTTTCAGCGAAGCGGCTGCGAAAGAGTCCATGTCGACGAACCTGCCCGCGGATTCGCGGGCGTGGGCATGCTGTCGCCGATCCCGCGAAAACCAACAATCCCATGGACAACCCTTTCATGGCGCGCGCAATCCAGCTCTCGATTGAGAATGTCCACTCCGGACGCGGGGGGCCGTTCGGTGCAGTAGTCGCGAAAGACGGCAACATGATTGCCGAGGGCGCGAACCAAGTCACCTCGAGAAAAGATCCCACGGCGCATGCCGAAATTCTTTCCATTCGTGCAGCGTGCGCGAAACTCGGCGTCTTCGAGCTGCACGGGTGCGAGATTTACACTTCCTGCGAACCTTGCCCCATGTGCCTGGGCGCAATCTATTGGGCCCGGCTCTCGCGCATCTATTTTGCCAGTGTAGCCGCAGACGCATCCCGGATCGGCTTTGACGACTCACTGATCTACCGCGAGATCGCGCAGCCGCTCCCGCACCGCACCATCCCCATGGTTCAGATGATGCGCGAGGAATCTCTGGCAGCGTTTCGCGCCTGGGAAGAGAAGCCCAACAAGATAGTGTACTGAGGGAACGATTTGATCGATCGCTACTTCAAGCTCGCCGAGAACCAGACTTCTGTGAAACAGGAGATGCTGGGCGGACTCACCACGTTCGTCACCATGGCGTACATCGTCGTGGTGAACCCGCAGATTCTCGCGCAGGCGGGAATGCCCGCTGCGGGCGTAGTCTTTGCGACCTGTATCTCGGCCGCGGTCGCCACCCTCGTGATGGGGCTCTACGCCAATTATCCCATCGCTCTGGCGCCGGGGATGTCGCTCAACGCTTATTTCACCTACTCCGTTTGCATGGCCATGCATGTTCCGTGGCGAACGGCGCTGGCTGTCGTCTTCTGTTCCGGTGTCTTCTTCCTGGTACTTACCGTTACTCGGATTCGCGAGCAGATTGTGAACGGCATGCCCGATTGCCTGAAGCATTCGACCGCAGCCGGAATCGGAATGTTCATCGCGTTCGTTGGCCTGCGGAATGCGAAGCTCGTGGTTGCGAATGCCGCTACCTTCGTCGGCCTCGGCAGCTTCTCCGACAAGGAAGTGCAGACGGCCTGTTTCGGTCTTGGTCTCACGTTGATCTTGATGGCGCGAAGGTTTCACGGGGCAATCTTGCTCGGTATCTTCGGCACCGCTTTGCTTGGAATCCTTCGCGGTATCACGAGTTGGCCCACGGCGATCTTCTCCATGCCGCAGCCGTCGTCGACATTCCTGCAACTGGATTTTCGGGGCTTGAAACACCTCGGTCTGCTCGAAATTGCGTTTGCGTTCCTGTTCGTGGATCTGTTCGACAACGTGGGTACGCTCGTGGGAGTTTGCGAGCAAGGCGGTTTCATCAAAGACGGCAAGATTCCGCGCGTTGGACGCGTGCTGCTGGCGGATGCCGTGGGCACCGTGTTCGGCGCATTGACGGGTACGTCCACGGTCACGAGCTACATCGAGAGCGCCGCCGGGGTCGCCGCCGGGGCCCGCACCGGTCTGAGCAATCTCGCGGTCGCGGCGCTGTTCTTGCTGGCGGCGTTTTGCTCACCGCTGGCCACGGCAATTCCGGGTTATGCCACCGCCCCCGCTTTAATTCTGGTGGGGGTATTGATGTCGGAATCCATCGCGCAGATCCAATGGCGGGAGTTCAGCGAAGCCGTGCCGGCTTTCATCACGATTCTAGCCACACCCCTCACGTTCAGCATCGCCACCGGCCTTAGCCTTGGTCTGATCTCCTATACGGTCGTGAAGGTCGCGGCGGGAAAATTTCGCGACATCAACACCCTGGTGTGGATTCTCACCGCCCTGTTCATCCTGCGCTATGTCTATCTTGCGGTGGCCTAGCGAGGCAAGTCGGCAGACGCATTGGAGAGTGCATCCGAAAGCTCACAAATTCCTGGGCCTCTTTCAGGAATGAGACCTCCCTTGCGACTTCTTGTCCCCGTGGGCGACCACGACAAGCTTGCGCTTCAGTTGAGGGTTTTTTGCGAGTTCTTGCACGACCGCTCTCTGGATATCGGGGTGCCCCGAAACAACGCCCAGGAGCATACGTTGGAGTTTCGTACTCTTGGCCATGTGTCTAAATATTTGGCGACGCAAATCTTGATGAGTCGTGCCCGAATGGCATAGTGCCTTAAAGATCGAGCCAACGATTCGCTGATCGTCCAGGGAAACAACGGAAACTCGTTTTTCGCGGCGCGGCGGCGGTTCTTTTTTCAAGAGTTCTCCGCCCCCCCTTCCCCAGCTTGCGCGCTAACGAGCTCGGGTCTATAACCGAGCTTTATATTATCCTATTAAAAAGTTTACCTCGAGTCTCAAACTTGGTCTAGACTCCAAGTGGTAGCGTTCGTCTGAACTCCAGTGGCGAGCCGTAAAGAGTCCGATAAGAGTGTACCGCACGAAGGCCCGAAAGTTGAAAGGGTGCCGCTTTCGAGCCTGGTGCGGAAACGACACGGTAAGCACTACGACCTGATGAAGCAGGTTTTAAGGGAATTGGCCGAGCTGCCCGGCGAGTCCGCCCTCAAACTTCCCCTGGGGGATTTTTCCGCAAAGGATCTGCGCTCGGCAGTGTCTCGCGCTGCCGCCTCAAAAAGAATTGAGATCTCCAGCACCTCGGATCGCGAGAATCTCTATGTCTGGAAACGTCGTTGATCGGGTGGAATGAGGGAAGAAACCAGGCACACCGACGGTTGCTCCCCCAAGCATCCAAAGCTAACAGTTTTGCCTACCAACGAGTGGTTAAGCAGTCGTCAAAGAGTTAACTTCGAGTCTTTTCGTTAGTCTAAACTGCCGTGAAGAGTTTGTATGTCTACGGCCATTCCCAGGAGAACGCAGTGGGATCAGAGGTAAAACGAAGCCAGGATCCTCGCGGACTTACAGACCTTGATCATATCAAAAAGCTACTTGCCGACGGTGTACATGCCTCGTCGCTTGGAGTAGCGGTGTTGGACTCGCAAACCCGCTTTGAATCTGTTAATGCTTCCATCGCTCGCGGGACCCGGGTTGGAGCTGACCAACACGTCGGAAAGACATCACGCGAAATCGTGGGCGATCTGGCAAAACAAATCGAACCAACCTATGAGAAGGTTTTGCGTACGCGGAAGCCGGCGTCCGTGCTGCTGACAGGGCACATCCGTGATACCCCGGAATTTGGCTACTGGATAGATCACTGCTTCCCCATCATCGGACGTTCGGGGGGCGTCGAGCAACTTGGACTGTTCGTGGTGAACGTCACCGCGGAAAAAGCAGCTCGTGAGATATTTGACACACTCACGACAGATCCAAAACGTCAAATGGCGGACGCGGCGGGCCTGCTCGCCCGGTTTGATGAGTCGATCAGGCGTTATCACATGTTCCTGAGAACAACTTTCAAGGATCTCGCCGACCCTTCCACGGAGATCGGCAGGAAAGTAGATCGGTTTCGCTCGTCCATCGAACAGGTGGACTACGAAATTAGCGAGATGCGTGAACTCATCTACGCCGTCATTTCGCAGTTCTCCATCCCGAGATGTTGAGATTCACGGGTTCCGGTATCTTAGATCGCAATTTCCGAACGTCGATGCAAGGGGAAGAGCCTTCCGATGGAAACGGGGATGACGAGTACATTGAGGAATACCGGAATCGGTCCAGTCGGATATCGACCTTGGGGAACGCATTTCTGCAATTTCTGCGCGACCGAAAAAACTGACTTGGTTGAGATGCTAGGCTAGTGCCCTACTTCAAGGCCGGGCTTGAAAACAAGGAATTCTGCGTATGGGTTTTTCCTAAACCCGTCACTGAACCGGAGGCCTGGAAAGCTTGCGAACGGCAGGTCCTGGAGCTAGGAGACAGGACCGCGACTTGAATTCTGCCGCTGACAGTAGTTGACACCTGTCCGGGTCAAAAAGTGCTATGGCGATGTTACAACAGCTTGCCCCAACTCGTGGAGATGTTCTCGAATAGTGTCGTGGCTGAGCGAATACTCCATGCCCTGACAGCCGTCGCGACTGGGACGCAAGTCGCTTGTAGTGGCAATGAATTCGTTTTGTCCCGCTTCTCGATAGTTCACTGCCTGTCGTACACGGCCGTACTTTTGAACTTCTTGCCTTGGGCATCGGTTCCGCTCGAGATCACCGTCCGGCTCTTGCCGTCGACGGATAGGATAATCGTACCGGTAGTCGTAACCTTCCCGCCCTTTTTCGCCGTGAAACCAGATTTATGTTTGCTCCTCCTTTCGATGGAGCGCGAGTCTGAATTGGGATCGCCAGTGACGGGATAATCTTTGCCGTCGAACTTGCCCGTCCACTCGCTATGCGTCGGATTGCCCGCGCCGTCAGTTCCATCTATCGTGACTTTGACGCTATCACCCGCGGGTTCGTAGATGACGGTGTTGTTCTTCGGCGCCCCAGGCGCGAGCTGCGACTTAGCCTCATTCAGTTTCCAGGTGCCCATCAGAGAGAGGTTCTGGGCGAAGCACACTCCGATGCCTATAAAGCACAGGGCCAAGGTTAGTACGATCGTTCTTGCTTTCATGTCCCCTCCTGTTTGCTTGCGAAGCAGATTTGCAGGTTCGATTGATGGCAGCCATTCTAGTATCCAGGTAGAGCATTCGGCAACTCTAAAGTTCAAAAGGCGTTTAGCCCGGTTTGGTATGCAGATGCCGCACGGCGAGGGAATACGCGCAACGGATGTCGCGGTTGAAAATCCGCGCGAAACTGACCTGAGGGCGGGCGTTTGTAGTCAGGTTGTCAACCAGCGAAACCAGGCGATACCGCTCAGCATGCAGGTCAGGCCGCGTCCTCCGCTAAGAATTCGGCGAACGGATTGCTTTCAGCTTGTCCGTCCTCCCGCAAACCGCGCAGCTCTTCCTCGTTTTCGACCTCCTGCAGCTCTCCGACTAAGCCGGGTAGCAACGGTTTGGCACGCAGACCGGGTCGCGTTGTATCGGTTAGGGACGTCGAAGATGGCGGAATGCGGAGAGCGCTCTCAGTAAGCCTACGTCGAAAAGGACCGGCATTCACGCACTTTAGGTATCAAGTGCAGCGTCTTCGACGGAAAGTGACAACCACAATCGAATCAGTGTGTTTACACGATCATCGGCTGAAAACGACATGTTGTTTACGAACGTAAACGTTGAAATTCACAAAAACAACTTAATCGCTGATTCAGAAGGGCGTTGACGCACCTAAGAGCCCGGAGAACTTCAGGTATCCCTGCAGTTCCCGTTTGGGGGTGACCTGTCACACCCGTCAGCCGCTGCGAAGCAGCGTTTCTCAAAACTGAAACCAAACCCGGCCCGAGCGGGCGTCCACCGACCAACAATCAGGCACCCTGTTCAATCGGGAACTGACTATCAAGGAACTGGCGAAACTCTAGGCGTGATCGAGGTCAATCAGAATTTAGGCGGCGGGCCAAATGCACGGGGCTGTTTTGCCATCTGCTCTCTCGTCGCCCGGGTAAACTCTGGTCGTGGCGCCCTTCTATCGAACGAAATCGAGGAAGTCTCGTCTGAGTATCTCGCGCAAATATGCCAGAACCCCAGCGGTAGTGGGTGGTCTTTTGGTCGGAGATCAAGTGACCGAGGTGTCGAGAGGCTCGAGGAGTTTCAGCAACGTGGCGCTGGTCAGGTCGGCGGCGCTATCTCCACCGGGCAAGACCACTTGGGCGCGCCCCAAGCATGCCGCGGCGGTAAACAACTTCGGTACGCAAACCCTCGGTAGTATTCCTATTCCTGGGGCGCGCATACCGTAGATTTTCTCCTGCCCATCAGGGGATTTCCACAGAAAAATTTGGGGCGGCGCGCAAAAATCAGCTCAGCTCAGCAGCGCATGATTGGTCAGGTTATCCCCGTCACCAGCGCGCGCGAACGCCCCATACAGGGTGAAATGTCACAAGTGTCACGGGCAGAAGCAAGAGACGCAAATTAGGAGCACATGCTTTCAGAGCGGCCAGAACGCGAATGGTTAGACCTAAAAGCGTTGAGGCAATATGCCTGCGTCTCAGAACGCACGATTCGGGATTGGCTCCACAGGCCGGTTGACCCGCTACCAGCAGTCCGAGTAGGGTCTAAGATCCTGGTTCGGCGCAGCGAATTCGATCGCTGGCTGGAAACTCACCAGGTAAAGCATATTGACGTAGGTTGTATTGTGGATGAATTAGTCGCCGGAGTGAAGGAGTTGGGCTGATGGGTGTGAAGGTGCGCAAAAAAGGCGCCAAGTGGTATGTGCTCGTGGACTACCGGGGGCGTCGTAAGTCGAAATGCGTCGGAAGCCGAGAAGCGGCTGAGCAAGTTCGACGACTGGTTGAGGCGAAGCTTGCGCTCGGGGACCTCAGCGTTCTCGAAGCAGCTGACAACAAAAGGCCGACTTTCAACGTTTATGCGGACGGCTGGCTGAAAGACTACGCCCGAATCGAGTGTAAGACCTCGACCGCTGACGGTTATAAGAGTGTTCTCGACCAGTATTTGCGACCGAGGTTCGGCAAAAAGCTACTCAATGAAATCAGGCGCGACGATGTCAAATCCTTGATCAACCAACTGCTCGGCTTAGAGCTTTCGCGCAATACCATACGCAACGCACTGTGCGTCGCCCGAGGAATGTTCAATTACGCGATCGAGGAAGGACTCATTGAATCGAACCCGGCCGCCCGGTTGGGTCGATTCACGCGTTTGGCAAAGACAGCTGAGACTAAAGGCATTGCTCTGACGGCGAAGGAGGTTCAGCAGTTCCTGGAGGCCGCTAAGGAGATTTGCCCCTACAACCATGCCCTCTTCCTCACCGCAGTGCGGGCGGGTCTGCGCCGCGGAGAACTCGTGGCCCTGCAATGGGGCGATCTCCAACTCGGTAGGGATGACATTGACTCTGACCGCTTCATCCTGGTGCAGCACAACTACGTGCGGCGCGAACACACAACTACGAAGAGCAAGAAATCCCGGCGGGTGGATCTGTCTCGCGAACTCCGCAGGGTACTTGTCGAACTTCGAGACAAACGTCTGTTGGAGGCTTACCTTAAGGGCAAGAACGACATCTCCGACGAGCTTGTCTTCCAGACTCCCCAGGGGACGATTCTCGATCCTGACAACCTCTACCATCGAGTTTTCCTGCCGGTGCTGGCCAAGGCAGGCATCCGCAAGATCCGGCTACACGATCTACGCCAGCATGCCGACTCCCCGATTATGCCGAGTCTGGCCAGGCACTCCTCTGCCACCCTTTATTTGTGGCTATGTTCCCCCGCCCCTTGATACCCAATCGAATTCGGCATAATCCGGGCTATCTTCTCCGAATGGCTGTGAAGCCAGCAAGGAGGAGATATATGTTCGAAAGTTCTTTCCAAAACCAAAACGCAGTCAACCGCCTTCCCCAGC
>Ga0302326_10026662_pt1 | contig 11670 bp, 11 predicted proteins | sample Palsa_T0_3_FD_202264 | JGI IMG/M metagenome (GOLD analysis project Ga0302326, IMG submission 202264) | Peat permafrost microbial communities from Stordalen Mire near Abisko, Sweden - Palsa_T0_3 | ecosystem: Environmental > Terrestrial > Soil > Palsa > Peat permafrost | place: Sweden: Abisko... | reverse complement strand
AAATGTCCGGGAATTGGAGCATGTCATTGAGCGAGGGTGCATTTTGGCCGAAGACCGGACGGAGATAGCTGGAGAGGAAATCGAATTCGGCGATGGGATGCACGATGGTTGAGTGCGGCCTGTGGGGGATGTGCCTAGGCAGGTATTTGCTTCCTGTGCTAACAACTCGCCGATCGGAGGCCGGCATTTTCAGGACCAAATTCAGGCCGTCAGCCCCAGGCTGTCGTCACCGGAAATGAAGATACTCTAACGTCTCGAAACCACTTATGGCGCTTCTCGTGCAGATTTCCTTATCGACCGATCGCGCAAAAGCTTGAAATGCGGCGCCCAGAAAAGAATATCCGATCGTAGTTGCAGTACGGGAGACGGGGACAAGGTATGCAGATTTCGACGCCTCTGAGCAGTGAATTGGGGAAGTATCTGGATTTGTCGAGCGCGGAGCTGAAGTTGACGGCGCAGAATATGGCGAACGTGAACACTCCGGGGTATACGCGGGAGGAGCCGGTGTGGGCCGAGAATGACCCGATCACGATCAACGGCACCCAGTACGGCGACGGGGCGAGCGTGACCGATGTGCAGTCGCAGCGCGACCGCGTGCTCGAGCAGAGCGTCGATCAGCAAACCCAGGCGCAGCAGGCGACGGCCACCCGGCTGACGGCGTTACAGAACCTCGAATCGGTGTTTTCTTCGGCGACGGCGACCAGCAGCTCTACCGCCGATGGGGGCATCAGTGCCTCGCTGAGCGGATTTTTCACCGCGGTCCAGACGCTCGAGGGCAATCCGAGCGATACTTCGGCGCGCCAGGGAGTGCTGAGTGCGGCGGGGGAGCTGGCGCAGAGCTTTTCGGGCGCGGTCAACGAGTTGCAGCAACAGCAAGCCTCGCTCGACGCCGAGAGTCAGACGGTCGTGACCCAGGTCAATGCGCTGACGCAATCGATCGCCGGGCTGAACCAGCAGATCCAAACATTGGATCCGAACACCGACGCGGGGACGCTCGAAGACCAGCGGCAGTACGATCTCAATCAGCTTTCGCAGCTGGTGGGCATCAGCCAGATCAAGACCGAGAACAACGGCTTGACTGTCACGACCACGGGTGGGGCGGTGTTGGTCTTGGGGGGCAGTTCGTTTGCGCTGACCAGTCAGCCGTCGGGCGGAGTGACCCATTACTACGACGCCCAGGGGCACGATATTACGACTGCTCTGGCATCGGGGGGCGGCGAGGTGGGCGGTTATCTGACCACGCGCGATCAGGACATTCCGCAAGCCGAGGGCGCACTCGATGCGCTGGCCGGCGGGTTGACGACCAAACTGAATGCGATCCAGGAATCGGGATCGACAGCGACAGGCGCCTCGGCGGCGGGAATTCCGCTGTTCAATGTGCCGGCGTCGGGTGGGTTGCCGGGGTCGGTGGCAGGTGGGATCACGGTAGCGATTACCGATCCTTCGCTGGTAGCTGCCTCCGCCGCCGGAGCCGGGCCTTCGGATGGTTCGAACGCGGTGTTGCTGGCGGCAGTGCAGAATAGTCCGCTGATCACGCTGGCGGCGTCGGGCAGTCCGTATGCGGTGACGGCAGCGGTATCGCCGACCAATTTCTACGCCGACTTTGTGGGGACGCTGGGCAGCATTGTGGCGGAGACGTCGTCGCTCAACACGGCGCAGCAGGCCTCGCTGACCCAGACCCAGACCCAGCGGAACTCCTTGTCGGCGGTCAATACCGATGACGAGGCTTCCGACCTGGCGCTGCTCGAGCGGTCGTATGAGGCTTCGTCGAAGGTGTTCACGATTCTGGATTCGGTCTTCGCTTCGGTGCTCAACCTCGGCGAAGAGACGACTGTGACTTAGGCGAGAGTCCGGCGGCGATGCCGGCCGGCATGACTCTCACGGAGAGACTTTCGCGGAGAGAATGTCGGTAGGTGGTGCGGTGAGAGTTAGTGAAAACGAAGGTGGAGGACAAGAAATGCGCGTCGATCCGTTGTATGTACCGAACCTGGTGAATTCGCTCGACCAGGTTTCAGCGACCGAGCAGGGGCTTTCCGCCGAACTGGCGAGTGGTTCGCAAGTGTCATCGCTGTCGGACAATCCCAGCGCGGCGGCGGACAACGTCGTCCTCACGGCGCAGATTGCGCAGGACGACACGTTCACCCAGACAGCGGCAACGACCGAAGGCCGGTTGCAGGTAGGCGACTCGGCGCTTGGCTCGGTGGTGAGCCAGCTGACGTCGGCGATCACGCTCGCGACCCAGGCGAACAACGGGACGTTGAATTCATCGAATTTGGAAGGAATTTCGAGCCAGTTGGCAGGGATCCGGGACGAGGTGCTGGGGCTGGCCAACACCAGCTATTTGGGGAGCTATATCTTTTCCGGCAGCAAGGGAGCGACCCAGCCATTTATTTTGAACAGCGCGACTTCGCCAGCGACGGTTACGTACAACGGAGACGGGAAGACAAGTGCGATCGCAACGCCGAATGGACAATCCATTGCGACCAACCTGCCGGGCGGCCCACTCTTCACCAGCGGGGTGACTGGGACGGATGTGTTTGAAGCCTTGAATGCGCTGGTGGCGGATTATGCAAGTGGTTCGGCTTCACCGACCGCGCTCGCGGATACGGCTAACCTCAGTTCGGCGTTGAACCATGTCAGCGACCAGCGGGTAGCACTGGATAACAGTATCACCGCTCTCCAGGGAGCGGCGTCCTATACGCAGACCGAGTCGGCGCAGATCACGGCTGCGCAGACGACCCTGCTACAGGCGGACTTCGGCAAAGTGTCGACCCAGCTGAGCGCGGCCGAGACCCAGCAGACGGCGCTCTACGACGTAATCTCGACGCTCGAAAAGGGCAGCTTGTTCGACTATGTGGGGCAGTAGGGACATCTGGTTCTGTGGGAGAAGGCGAGCCGCCTTCTCCCCTGAGCCTACTGGATGGAAATCCTAACGTGCTCCGAGTTAAGATTTGACCACTGCCTATACCGCCATGGTCCGCAAGCGCAAAATCATCGTCTACATCGCCACCAGCGCCGACGGCTTTATTGCCCGATCCGACGGCTCCGTCGACTGGCTCGACCGTCCGCGTCCGAAGGGCAACTACGGTATGGGTGCGTTCTATAAATCGATCGACGCGGTCCTATGGGGCAGGAAGACATGCGATATGGCGCTCGACTTTCAAAAGAAAGGCGTGCCCGGGTCGGCCTTCGATACGAGAGTTAAGAACTATGTCTTCACACGCGGTCCGCTGCCATCAGCCGCGCCGGCAGGCGTGGAGTTCGTGAGTGAACCCATCAAAGCGTTCGCAACCCGTCTGCGGGAAAAAAAGGGGAAAGACATCTGGATGATGGGCGGCGCTGGCATCATCGCGTCGTTTCTCGACGAAGCAGAGATCGACGATTTTAGGATTCACGTGATTCCCACGTTTATAGGCGAAGGCATTCCATTGATCGCGCCCGGCCGCCGCACCGTGCCACTAAACCTCATATCCTGCACGAAGTTCCCAGACGGCGTGGTCGGGCTGCACTATACCGTCCGTCGGTAATATTCAGATCTGGCACCGTGTGCAAGTCTGGATTCCTGAAGAGAAGGGCTTTCGATCCATAGGGCTGGGGCTCTCGACTGACACCTTACTGCTTTTGTTGCGGCTCTGGATGGCGACTCGGCTTCGCACAGAACAGCAAAGCGGATCTGGCCCTGTGCCAACGCCCTCACACATGTCGTAAGCATCGGAATCTGCATTCTTCTCGCGGGATTGGGCAAACCACTCACACCACGGGCTTAGCGGGGAGAGATCAAAGCGTCTCGCAAGATGACCGATCCGATGGCGATTTAATAGGCTGAAGAAATTTGTTTCCATTCTGTAACCGTGTTAGTGACAGTTTCGCGGATCGTCGACGCGTTGCGATTGGCTCTTTGTATTTCCTCGGAGTACGTTCCGTCGCTGGTCCGGTGCGAGGGTAATTCTCCCCGTATGGATTGGCGTGGGGGCGCCTAGGATTCGGCGCTCGGAGCGGGCGTTGTAGCTTATGCCGCCGATGGAACCGGCTTCGATCGTCGTCCAGCCCTGCGTGATGGGATCGGTGACCGTAATATCGACCTCTCCGCTGACTCCGGCGGTTGCGGGTGGCGCGACGGCGGTTATCGCGGTGGCGCTAAGGCTGGTGATTGCGGCGGCAACGCCGCCGATGGTGACGATGTTGCCGGGTCGAAATCCCATGCCGAGGATGACGATAGGTCCGCCAGAGGAGGGAATTGTGACCGGTGCGACGCTGTCCGCATAGAGCACGCGGCCTCTATAGAGAAAATCAGGCCGGCCATCGCCGCGTTGATCGGCGAGTTGAATGCGGACGCCGCCATTGCCTCCGGTTTCGAAACTCATCGTAGTCAGCCCGGGCGGCGTGGCATTGAAGGGTTGCAGCGTGCCGACTTGCGGCGTGGTTTCTAGCGGCTCGTCGGCGTTCCAGATGCCAAGAAGGATTCTGGCTTTGCTTTCGGTTTCGACTCCTTGTTCATTGAGCGGTTGGGCCTCGGCAGTGGCCTGACGGCCGGCGCGGACGTGCCAGCGTAGCCAGGCGGAGTGGCCGTAGCCGCTGAGCCGGGCTTGCCATTCACCGTCCGCGGGGACGGGTTCGGGAGATTCCTCGGTGCTATTGTCTCCGCTGTTGGCGTCGCCGTCCGAATCGGGGATGGTTTCATCCTGAATGACGGCGGAGCCGGCGGCGAGACCGCGCACAATGACGACGGGCATGGTTCCGGAGGGGACGACCTGGCCGAGGGTGTACGGGCCGACGGAATCGCCGCCGATGTAGAGGGGATTAACCGGTTCGAAGGTGAGCTGGTAGTCGGCCTGGGAGACGCCCGGAGGCAGGGGAACACCGCTGAGGTCATAGCGCCCTTCATCTGTAGCAGTGTCGGTGCCAAATCGACTGAGAGGAAATCCGGCATCGTCGGTGAAACCACTGGTCAGATTTCCGTGGTTCCCCGCAAAGAATGCGCCAGTCACTGTGGATGCGGGGTAGCGGAGATCGGGCAGCCCCGAGCCAGGGATGAGGGGTTGGACGATAACGTTGATCCCCTGCATTCCCTGGCCAGCGCGGAAGGCGACGTTCCCAGAGATCGAAATAGTCACAGTGGCGGTTACGGATTTTAGATCAAAATAGCTCACATTTGCAGTGGTAACAGGGTAAAGGCGATTCAGCGAAGCAACGTCGTCGGTGCGTGGGGCAATTGTGCCTGTCATGCACGGATTTCCGTTTGAATTACACAGTTTTTCCACCGGATGCATCAAAGGCCAGCCCAGCAGGCCCGCAGGGGTGATATTGGCGGCGAACATGCCGTCGTTGGCCTGGGACCAATCGAGTCCAAGTATGCGTCCAAAGCCGCGAAGAAGCTCATATTGCAACAGTGAAATATGGGCTGAATCGGTGGCGCAAAGGCCGTTGACGAGGATCAGAGCATGGGCGATTGTGGCATCGGCCGCAAAATTATCCACAAGCGTGATAACGCCGTTGGTGACGCAGGAATCGGGGTCGCTGGCGCCCTCGCCTTCGAGGGCGTCGAGCACCGACCCGTCGGCGTCGTAGATGACGCCTACGGGAGTTTCGGTGGCGGAACTTTCGACATCGGCGGGGATGATGAGCCCGTTCGGGCCGACGTAAAAATTCGCGCCGCTGACATTTTCGGCAAGGCTGCCGGCGGCGGTGATCTGGAGCGCCGCGGTAGGGATGCTGCTCCATTGGGAGGCGGCGGCGGCGACCATGGCGTTGGCCTGGGCTTGGGTGACAGTGGGACTCAATGGGCCGAGGTCGGTGTAGTACTGGACAACCCCGTTTCTCCAGACGATAGGTTGGCCGAGGGTGGACGGGTCGAAATAGGTCGAACCGGCTACCCAGCGAGGTCCTCCCGCAACCGACGATTGCGGACTGAGCAGCATCGCGGCGACCAGCGCCAACCCGCAGCGAGGGAACGAGAAGTGCGGTGGCCTAGGGCGCATGTTGCCTCCAAGGTGGCAATTGTGCGGACCAATAAACTCCGCGCAGCCTTACCTGCTTCTCTATTTCGCCATGGATGAAGTTAGGTTATGGAGAAAAAGGCGGCCGCGACCGGAATTCGGTTTCAAAACGGCACGGCAACAAATCGTATTTCCCTATTTGGGAATCGGTCGCGAGGGTGCCCGCTCAAATTTCGGGGTAGAAGTCGAAGAACGCGTCGATGCTGTGGCGCAGTTGGGCCTCGATTTCTTCGCGAGAGCCTTCGAGGATGTGCATAGTGACGCGCGCCCCGTTCCCGTTCTTAAGGATAACCGGGGCGTCGCCGACTTCCGCGACTTCATCGGCGGGGAGGAGTCGCATTCCGTAAACCAGGGTCAAGTTAGCCATGTGTACAGTTTAGAGGTTTGTGATCGGCTGTGAGTTGCACACCACTCTGCCAATGTGGCCGGAGCTGTCCGTCTCCGGGTTGAATCGCGGCGCATGCCGTTAGAATCGAACAGAAGCATAATCATGACAGAAACCGTACGCGATACCGTGATCCTGGGTTCGGGCTGCGCTGGCCTCACTGCCGCGATTTATACCGCCCGCGCCAACCTGAAACCGTTGGTGCTGGAAGGCCATGAGCCCGGCGGACAGCTTTCCATTACTACACTTGTAGAGAATTTCCCTGGTTGGCCGGAGGGTATTCAAGGGCCGCAACTGATTGAAAACATGAAGATACAGGCAGGCCGATTTGGGGCCGAGTATGCGATGAACCACCTGGTTTCGGTCGATCTGTCGAAGCGGCCGTTTGCGCTGAACCTGGGACATACCACCATTCACACGCGGACGCTGATCATCGCGAGCGGGGCCTCGGCGCGGTGGCTTGGGCTGCCTTCGGAACAGGCGTTGATCGGCCATGGCGTGAGCTCCTGCGCGACCTGCGACGGGTTTTTCTTCAAAGGGATGGAGATCGCGGTGATTGGCGGCGGCGACTCGGCGATGGAAGAGGCGCTGTTCCTGACCCGATTTGCGACCAAGGTGACGCTAATTCACCGGCGCGAGAGCTTTCGCGCCTCGAAAATCATGCTGGAACGGGCAATGGGCCACGCGAACATCGAGTTTATGACCAACACGGCCGTCGAAGAGGTGCTGGGCGTGGAGGAGAAGGAAGTCAAGGGACTTCGGCTGCGGAACACCATGACGGGCGAGCAGTCGGTCCTGCCGGTGAGCGGGATGTTCCTCGGCATTGGGCATGAACCGAACGCGAAGATGTTTGCGGGGCAGATCGATCTCGATGTGGACGGATATGTCCTGACCCACGACAATGTGTTGACCCGCGTACCGGGGGTTTTTGCCTGCGGCGATGTGCAGGACCGGCGGTACCGGCAGGCGATCACGGCGGCCGGTTCGGGGTGCATGGCGGCGCTGGAGGTCGAGAAGTATCTGGAGGAGCAGGGCCGGTAGGATTTTGCCGCTGCAAGCTGTTTGACGGAAATGCGAAATTGGTAATGGCAGCCGCCATTGTAAAATTCGACTAGAGAGAACCAGAAATGCCGTACCCAGCGGACAGGGTGCCGGACTGGATTTTTTCCAATAAAAATCCAACTTCTCGGAAATGGTCCGGGTATACCTATTCTGGTTCTGCTCCTAGGCGCTCCCGATGAGATTCAATTCCAAAATTGCGACATTTGCCATATGGGCTCTCAGCCTTTCAGCCTATGCTGTGGCCGCCGAACCGTGCCCAATCAGTTATTCGCATCTTTCGATGCCATACAAGCACGAGAGCGGAATTTCCACGCCGACGCTTGAGCTTTCTTTCACCAACCTGACGAGTAAGAAGATTGTGCGGGCGAAGTTTGGATTAATCGTGCTGGGACCGGATAGAAATGAGGTTCCTTACTATCACGATATTTCCTTCACTGAGGGTGCCGATCCCGGTAAGCCCGTAAGCGCGGTATGGAACCTGGAGATGGATAAAGTGGACATTCACCGGATGGGCGAGACTATCTATCTGGAGAGCGCGCGATTTGAAGACAATACCGCTTGGAAGGACGATGGAAATCAGGGCTGCAAGGACGATGTTTATTACGGTCCGCGGTGAGCGCTTATCCACGCTTCCACCGTGCATTCAATCGCGGCTTGAATCCTTCCTCATCACTTCTTCTATTCTTGAAGAGTGACCACCATTGCTGAAAATATAGTTGGGATTGAAGACCGGATTGCCGCTGCTTGCCGTCGAGCGGGACGGCCTCGCGCGGAAGTTGCGCTGATGGCGGTTTCTAAGACCCATCCGGCAAGCGTGATCCTGGAGGCGGTCGCCGCGGGGTTGACTCTGTTTGGGGAGAACCGTGTTCAGGAATATCAGCAAAAGTCTTTAGAACTGGCTGGGGAGTTGGCGGGAGAGCTTGCCGGACGGGACATTCGCGTTCACCTGATCGGGAAGTTGCAGTCAAACAAGTCTGCCAAAGCTGCGGAAATATTTTCGGGGATCGATTCTTTGGACTCTCTTCGTTTGGCGCAGCGGCTGAACGAAGCGGCGGCCCGCTTGGAGCGCAAGTTGCCAGTGCTGCTTGAAATCAAGCTGAGCCACGAAGAATCGAAGTCGGGCCTGACGCCCGATTCTGACGAACTGGCGGAGTTGCTGGAGCGATTGCCGGATTTGCCGCATTTGCATCTGCGTGGGTTGATGACCGTGCCTCCGTGGTCAGAGGATCCGGAGCCGGCGCGCCCTTACTTCGCGGAGTTGCGGCGGTTGCGGGATCGGCTGGCTGGCAAATATGCGCGACTGGATTTTTCGCAGCTTTCCATGGGGATGTCTGGGGATTTCGAGGTCGCGATCGAGGAAGGGTCGACCTGCGTGCGAATCGGGACGGCGCTGTTTGGCAAGCGCAGTTATCCGGCCACTCCGGAAGAGGCATGATGGGCTGAGTTGCTTCGCTTCCCGTACACTTGCTGACAAATGAATCTTTACGCGATAGTTCTGGGGATTATTGTTCTTTCGCTGCTGACGGTCTCGCTCGCCCGGATGGGCAAGGTGAAGACCAAGGCGGATTACCTCGTAGCCGGGCGGTCGCTGCCGACCTTTGTGCTCGTGTTCACCCTGCTGTCGTCGTGGATCGGTTCGGGGTCGCTGCTGGGCGGGGCGGAGAACGCTTACCGGCATGGCTTCGCCGCGCTTTGGCAGGGCGCGGGCGGTTGGGGCGGACTGCTGTTGATCTATTTCATTGCGCCGCGCGCGCGGCATTTTGCACAGTTTACGATTCCGGACTTGCTTGAGGCGAGGTATAACCAGACGGCTCGACTCCTTGGCGTGATCGCGGTGTTGTTTGCCTATACCGCGATTGCGAGTTATCAGCTTACTGGTGGCGGAGATATTCTGCACCTTGTTTTTCCTACCGTAATTACGGCCGACCTGGGCAAGTTCATCATTGCGGCGTTTGTGATTGTCTTTACGGCGATTGCAGGGATGTCTTCGGTTGCCTATATGGATGTGGTGATCGGGTCGCTGGCCACGGTCACGATGTGTGTCGCTTTGCCGATCCTGATTCATCATGCCGGCGGATGGCCGCATATTACTCAGTCGCTGCCTGTTACTCACTTTCAGGTCTTGGGCGATCTTACTTTAGTTCAGGGGTTGGAGTTATTCCTGCCCACCTGTTTGTTGATGCTGGGCAACCAGGCGATGTATCAGAAGTTCTTTTCAGCGCGGTCGGAGAAGGCGGCGAGCCATGCGGTTGTCTGGTGGATATTCGGAACCGTGATACTGGAGACGGTGATTGTCGCTCTCGCTGTGGTTGGGTCGGTGCTGTTTCCGACCGGAGAGGTAAGTCAGCATCCGCGGGAGATACTCGCGTGGACGGCGTTGCACGGGCTGAGCGGAACTCCGTGGCTTAGCTTGCTGGGAGCGATTTTGATGGGGGCGATCTTCGCCAAGATACTTTCGACCGCGAATAACTTCCTGTTTTCTCCGGCGACGAACTTGGTCAACGATATCTTTCTTCGATACATGGCGCCGAATGCTTCGAATAAGCGCATCTTGATTATTTCGAGGCTGATGGTCGTGTTACTCGGTTGCTGGGCGCTGTATCAGGCGCTGCATACGGAGTCGGTTTTGAAGAAGACTTTGTATGCTTACACGATTTATTCGGCGGCGCTCACTCCAGTGATTCTGGCGGCATTTTATTCGCGGCGGGTGAATGCGAATGGAGCGGTCTCCGCAATTGCGGCGGGGACGGTGACGACGGTTTGTTGGGACTTGCCGTTAGTGCATAATTCTCTGCCAGCATGGCTGGCAGCACGGGACGCTATCTTTCCGGCTCTGGTCCTGTCGCTGGTTTGCCTGGTGGTGGTCAGCGCACTGACGAAGCCTCCGAAGGCGGAGCAGGTGGCACGGTTTTTCCCGGGGTAACAAGCGTCCAGCACCAGCGTTTGCCACCTCGCGAGCATAGAATCTCAGACTTCTGCAACGCGGATCCGAAGGCGAGTTGCAGATTCTAGGGAGAGGTGTACCCCTTAAGAAGCGTCTTAGATATAAGTCGTACGATTCAGTGAAGCACCCCGTAGGTTGCGGCGATCACAACTGCCCCAAAAACCATAAATGCAATTGCAGTCAAAGGTTCGGAAAGAAGATGCTGAATGCCAAAGCCAAGGAACACGAAGCCGATCAACGCCGGCACCAACGAGAATACGATCGTCAGGCATCCCAGAAAGATAGCAAAAAGTCGGCGTGCGATATGGGTTTGCTTCCGCCAATCTACCCATTGGCGGGCGACAACATATATCCCAAAGAGTATCGCCAGCACGAGGATGAATACAGTCAAGGGTCTGATAGTCGCTTGGCGATTGCCGATGCCGAGAGAATAAGCGTTACTACGGCTAAGTCGGCACGTTTTTCGTTTTCCATGGGCCACCTACCCAAAAGTGGGCGATCCGTCATTGCGCGAATTTTACTCGTTGCGGGGGCCGGTCAGCCCGCTTTTTTGGGCGATAGTCGCGCCCGTTGGTCACGCCAATAACTCATCCTCGAGAGCGGAGACGAAGTTCCGCCACTGTTTTCCGTCCCCGTGCTCGCGTAGCATGATCCCAGAGGCAGAGGTGGCGACCAACCCCAAAGTTCTCGAACCCACTCCCACGGCAGAAGACGACCTCGCCCACATGCGCGATGTGGAAGCCCGTGTGCTGGCTGGAGCACATGAGCGAATCCATGCGGAAGTGGTGCGCGCCCAGCAGCTTGGCATCATCGACGAACACGGAAACCTGCTCTCTAAAGAGTGGCCGCCGGAGATGCAGCCGTTGACCGCCTCCTCGACAGGTGCGCCGGTGGATTTGGACGACTACGATTGGCGGTTCTAGCTCCCGTTTCGGCGCACGAAATTCGGCTGGGTAAACTTGCTTCAGAGGCAGACCATGGCGACCAAAGCGATTGTTTCCGATGCGCAATCCGTCAGTGAAGAGCTTGAAAACTTCCGCGCGCTGCAAGCGAGACTCTTGGCGGGAGCGCGGAACCGGATCCACGCCGACATTCAGCGGGCCATCGAACTCGGCGTGATCGACGAACACGGGAACGTTCTCTCGAAGGAGTGGCACACCGGGCGCCAAACGGGATTTCGGAGGGTAATTGACCCCGCAGAAGGTGTACATCGTCGCGGGACCTCCAGGCAGCGGCAAATCCCGAGTCTTCCCTATTAGGGACTATGGAGCCGATTTCTTCAA
>Ga0302326_10026661_pt1 | contig 11670 bp, 10 predicted proteins | sample Palsa_T0_3_FD_202264 | JGI IMG/M metagenome (GOLD analysis project Ga0302326, IMG submission 202264) | Peat permafrost microbial communities from Stordalen Mire near Abisko, Sweden - Palsa_T0_3 | ecosystem: Environmental > Terrestrial > Soil > Palsa > Peat permafrost | place: Sweden: Abisko... | reverse complement strand
AACTTGCAGAAGAAATGCCATTGGGAGCGTTGACCATCGGTCGGGATTCCCGCGATGGTAGCGCCCGATTCTGATTTCTCAGGCGGCCACGGATGCCGCAGTTTGCGGCGACATGCGAAGCAAAGCTGCCCCTCTGCCGTTGCAGTTCGGATTCGTCAGGTACACCATGGCCCCATGTCCTGTGTAGAACGGGGGCCGTGACCATGCTTCGGTCTGGGCGCTTCCGGCTCAATGTTTGCTTTCTTGTTACTTCCGGAGTCCGAGCTTGGCGATGACGTCGCGATAGCGGTCTGAATCGTGCGCCTTCAGGTAATCCAGCAGACGGCGTCTCTTGCTGACCAGCATGAGTAGACCACGACGGGAAGCATGGTCTTTCTTGTGTGTCTTAAAGTGCTCGGTCAGTTCGCCGATCCGCTCACTCAGAATCGCGATCTGGACTTCCGGCGAACCGGTGTCCGTATCGTGGGTGCGGAAGCGTTCAATTAGGGTGGTTTTCTTTGCAGTCGCCAGCACGGCGGGGGTTACTCCTCTTGCGTTCTCAGTCCACTCTCAAGTGTCTATTGTGAGATTACCATGAACGGCCCTCCAACGCTATCCGGCGCGGCCTAGGAAGCGCAGGTCAAACCCATGATCGTGCGGGCGTTGATCTCATTCCTCCTGCTGGAACCAATAGTTGGCCCTCGCCACAATGCGCGCTCCATAATCCTGCGTCGTTCTCACACGAATGCTGTGCAATCCAGGGCTCGGGTCGGACGGACTAAAGCTGATCAGATACCGGTTGCGGACGTGGCTGGCTGCGTCGACGACACGTTGCTCAAATCGCTTGTCGCCGGTAAACGTCGCATATTCCCCGCCGCTCTCACCTGCGATTTCCTTAGCGACGTTCTTCTTAAAAGCCTTCACAGCCATGACAAGCGGCGAAATCATGTTCATCGTCCGGTTGTCGCCGGAGTCCTTCACATCGTGAAGAAATTCCGCGCGTGACGGCGAAAACGAAACGCTCAAAACCAGAACATTCGAACGGCCAATCTTCTGGATCAACTGCGCCGGCTTGGTATGCTTACTGCCGTGATCGCGCTCTTCGCTGATCAAAAGAAGAACGCGCCGGAATTCCTTCGGCTGTGTCTCCAATAAATCAACCGCAGAGCTGATCGTGTCCAGGATCGCTGCGCCTCCGTCGCCAGGTCGGAGCCCTTGAAGCGCGTCGTTCATATCCTCGCTGGAGTGCGTGTAGTCGTGCAGAAGATGCGGCTTCGAGTCGAATCCCATAAGAGCAGCCTCGCTCCGCTGGTCCGAAAGAAAGAGATCGAGCAGCGGCCCAAGCTTGGCGACTTTGCCAAACTCCAATGCACTCACGCCTCCCTGCTCCACCGCAATCACCAGCGCAACCGGCGTTGTATCCATCTCCTCCTGGACGCGAATCTTTTGCGGAACCCCGTTGTCCTCGAGGACAAAATCCGATTGCTTCAGCCCATACAGGATGCCTCCACCCTTCTTCTCCACTAGCGTGGGAACGAGCACCTCATTGGTAGTTACGCGGACCGTAGCAGCAGGTTCTTCCGAGCCAGGCAACGCCCTCGGAGGCTCCGGTGGCGGGAGTTGTTGCGCTCTGACCGGCTGAAAAAGAGCGAGCAAAAGGAGAGGCATCAAAAGAAGACAGCGGAAATTTCGACTTGCGCGACTGCCGGCACGAGCCTGAATGAATCGGTCCGGCCATATCTGACCGGCAATGGCGCATGCTTCAACCACGCTTGCGCGTCTCCTTTTCAAGGCGGGATGTCCATGCAAGAAAACTAAGCAGCTCCCAGCGCGAACTCCAGACAAAACTAAACACGTCCTTCGCGCTCAGCGTCCCGGCCGGTTTGCCGGAATACGTCTCGACACGCCAGCGAAGAAACTCACTGCGCCACGGCGTCAGCCGATGGCCGCGCGTAGCATTCCAAATGAACCGAATCGGAGCGAACAAGTCCGAACTCCCCCTTCGAGCATAGCAGCGTTCACAAGAGTCAACCGGCTCCAAACCCGCTGCGATCCTGAACGATTTTGAATTGTCGTCCTGAGCGGAGCGGTTCTCTTCGGCAGAGCGAAGGATCAACCTTTTGCGCTGTGCCGGCCAACATCGGCTCTTCGGGAGCTCAATCATGGACGCACAGATGGGGACAAGTACCTGTACCCAATTATTCAGGCTGAAAGCCCCGTGCCGTTCTTTTTGTCGCACCAACTCTCCACTCCCTCCACCTCGCCGGAGCGAGGGGTAATCCTGCTGAGCAAAGATTCTCCGAAGGACAAATCTAGAACTGGTTGCATAAATGGTGTTTTGAAAGGGCACGGCTTCAGCCGTGCCGCAATGGGCCTGTAAAACAGAGGGCTTCAGCCCCTGAGGGATGGGTTCATTCGGCCGCGACGACATTTATGCAACCAGTTCTAGACAAAGCGGTTTGCTACCTGAGCAAAAGCAACCATCTTTGGTGATCGTCACACTGGCAGAATGTCTCTCAGGGTGTAGTTCCACCTTGAGAGAAGCCGTAGGAAGGGAAATCATGAGTACACAGAATGCAATACTCATCGGAAACCAGTACGTGAGCGATAACGGGCAAGAACGAGAACAAACCTTGCAAGAGGAAGCAACTGGAAAACACATCGATGAGAAGGGGACCGGGGAATCCAATAGCCCTGGACATAGTCCTCATCACAGGACGTGTTGCTGTATGTCCTGCTGGCCGAAAAATATCAATTCGTACCTTTAGCGAAGGCTCGCAATGACGAGACTCTCCTTACGGCGCTGGGCAAGTGCGTATCGGATAACAGGGGAACACTTACGGGAAGTCGCTTCCGCGATTCGTCACAGCACCCGCTCCGCCGCGGTCCTCGGATAGATCTCCATGCTCTCGCGCTTGGCTCCATCCTCACCGCCCGTTAAGCGGACACTTCACTTGCTAAAAACACCGGACATATTATCCCCTCTCATAGGATTAGCTAACGACACTGCCGAGTCGGCTATTTATTACTTTGCAAAGTAACTGCAGCTAAACTTTGTCGGTATGCGACGGCGTTTTATCGGTATTATTCCCCAAAGTTTTCACATTCAGCGATTCAGCTGAAATTCAAAATGGCCGCGGCAGTTCCTCCCGGAAGCTGAAAGAGGTATCCTCTGGGATGAATGGCAGACCAAAGGTGGACAAAGAAACAGCTCCAGGGGTCGACCACTTCGGCCTTAGTTTTTCGATACCGGAAAAGTGGGCTAGCGGTAACAGGCCAACTAACGCGGCAGGGCGAAGCTTATATACGCGCCGCCCGCAGGCGATTTGGGATCGCGGCCGCCACTCGAAACGGTGACGACATATTGCCGCCCGTCAATCCTATACGTCGAAGGCGTGGCCATTCCCGCGAATGGCAACTCATATTCCCATAGCAACGCGCCTGTTCTCGTGTCGAAGGCGTGGAATTTCCGGTCGTACACCGTGGCGCCAATGAACAACAGCCCGCCGGCAGTCACAATCGGGCCTCCGTAGTTCTCGGTGCCCGTGTTCTTCATGCCCCCTTTCGCCAAGTCCGGATATTCCCCAAGAGGAATCTTCCACAGGTACTGCCCTGTTTTCAGATCAATTGCGTTGAGTGTTCCCCATGGCGGAGCGATGGCCGGGTAGCCGTCGGGATCAAGGAATTTTCGATAGCCGGTGAAAGTGTATCGGTCCTTGCCAGCCTGTTCGGCTTCGTCCTGCGCGCTTGCATGGACCCCGAGATAGCGCAGCAGCGCTTCCATTTCCGGTCCCACGATGTCGGGCATCGGCGGCATTCTTCCCTTGCCAGTGTGAATCAGCTCGATGGTCTGGGCTTCAGAAAGCCGGGCGCCCAATCCGACCAGCATCGGGAACGCAGGCGGAATCCCTTCGAGGTGATCGCCATGGCAAATGGCGCAGCGATCGCTATACACCGCTGCGCCAGCCGCATCCGCAGTTTGCCCCGGCGACGGTAGTTCGGGTGTCGAACTCAGTTCCTTCTTACCGGAAGTGTCGTTGCCGCTGCGCAGATAGTCGAGTAGCGCCCGCAGATGTTCGTCGTCAATATTTGGAAACGAGGGCATCCGTTCCGTTCCCTTATGAATTGCGTCCGTGATTTTCTGCTCGGTCAGTCGCTTGTCGATGTCAATCAGGCTCGGAAACGTTGGCGGAGCGCCGGCTCGATCCATGCCGTGACACATGGCGCATTGATCGTTGTAGACCTGCACTCCCATCCCGACGGTCTTCTCGCGTGGAACCAGGCCACCGAGCCATGCCATCTCGTTCTCGTTGACGAAGAGAATCTTCGAAACTGGATCGACTGCTGGGCCACCCCACTCGGCACCGCCATCGAATCCCGGGAACACCACGGTCTGCTGGCCCACCGTCATTGGGAAAAACTGACCGTCGCTTCTTAGTTCGCGAAAGGTCTTCACGGCCCATGCATGCGCTTCCGGAGTGCGCGTCGTGAGCATGTCTTCGGTCAACTGTTGCCTTTCAGCAAAGGGTCTGGGCCAATCCGGCAATGGCTGCGTGGGCGCGGTCACCTCGCCTGGAACTGTGCTGGCGGGATATGGATGTTCGTGAATCGGGAAAAGCGGATCGCCGGTGACACGGTCGAATAGATAGAGCCATCCTTGCTTTGTCGTCTGCGCCAACGCTTCCACCGGTTTGCCGTTGCGCTTGATTGTGAAGAGCGCCGGGGGAGAAGGAAAATCGCGGTCCCAGATGTCGTGATGAACGCCCTGAAAATGCCAGAGGAGTTTTCCCGTCGCCGCATCGAGCGCCAGAATCGTATTGGCGTAGAGATCGTCGCCTACGCGATCCCCGCCGTAGAAATCCATCACAGCCGAGCCTGTTGGTGCGTAGAGAATGCCGCGCTGTGCATCAAGCGTCATGCCGGCCCAATTGTTGGCTGCACCTGCTGTCTTCCATGCGTCTTTCGGCCATGTCTCGTAGCCTGGTTCTCCGGGCAGAGGGATCGTGTGGAAGACCCAACGCGATTGGCCGGTGTGCACGTCGTAGGCGCGAATGTAGCCGGGCGGTGCAGGGTGCGTCTCGGGGTTGCGGCCGCCGACAATGATCAGATCGTTGTAGACGATTCCCGGCGTGGTGAGAACGACGGATTGCGTTTCGAAATCGCGACCGAGGCCTTTACGCAGGTCGATGCGGCCGCTTTCGCCGAATGACGGAATGGGCTTGCCCGTCTCTGCGTCGAGGCAATAGAGGAAGTTCATGATGCCGGCGAACAGGCGCTTCTCTTTACCGGCGGTCCAATACGCGAAGCCGCGTGCGGGCTGTGTGCCGCCGATGCCGGAGTCGAATTTCCATTTGAGTTTGCCTGTGGCCGCATCAAGCGCTATCACCTTCTGCGTCGGCGTGTAGCCATAGAGCGTGCGCCCCACGATCAGCGGATTGGTTTGCATCTGGCCGGTTTCGCCGGTGTCATAGCGCCATGCCGGTTGCAGCTTGTGGACGTTCGTACGGTTGATCTGCGCAAGCTTCGAGTAGTGGTCGCCGTCTACGCCACCGTTGTACGCAGGCCAATCGACAGTCTTCTGTCCGATCGCAACCCCGTTTGAAGCGACCGCGAACAGCATCCCCGTTGCCGTGATGATGGACCGCAGTGTCTTACTTCCCTGGTGGCTATCGCACATAGTTGATCGACTGCATGAATCCAATGTTCACGAGGGTTGTGTGGATTGCAGTGCAGAACGAAGCGATTGTTACACAACGCTCATAGGGCCGAACAGATCAGACGCGGCCCTCGAGGGCTGAACAATTGGCGATTAACCCTCAATTCGGAAGCCATGAACAATGGGCGAAGCATAACGTCGATCGCTGAAAGAAGCACATGAGGCATCGTATCGCAGCATTATGAATCGTGTGCAAGTACCGCGATACGGCGGCAGTCTGCCTTGCCCAAGGAATTGTTACTCTGAATGCTTCGCCAAAAACCGCTCCATGAACTTGGTGTCGAACTTCCCTTCGCGAAAATCTTCGTCCTTAAATATGCCCTGATGCAACGAAATCGAGGTTTCGATTCCCTGCACTACAAACTGGCTCAGCGCGCGTTCCATGCGCGCCATGGCTTCAGCGCGATCGACACCATGGACGATGAGCTTGGCGATCAGCGAGTCGTAGTAGGGCGGCACGACGCCTTCGGCGTATTGCGCAGTGTCGACGCGGATGCCGTTGCCGCCGGGCACATTGAAGGCCGTAATCTTTCCCGCGGAGGGTGTGAATTTTTGCGGATGTTCGGCGTTGATGCGGCACTCGATGGCATGACCGCGCATTTCGAGCTTCTGCGGAAGGATTGTTTCCAGCCGTTCGCCGTCTGCAATACGCAGCTGGGCCTTCACCAAATCGATGCCAGTGATGAATTCGGTCACCGGGTGCTCCACCTGAATGCGGGTGTTCATCTCGATGAAGTAGAGCTTACCGTCTTCGTCCATGAGGAATTCGACCGTCCCTGCATTCTGGTACCCGATGTGAGTAAGGCATCGGCACAGCGTGCGTCCAATTTCTTCGCGCATTTGCGGCGTGACTTGGAGCGATGGCGCTTCTTCAATCAGCTTTTGGTGGCGGCGCTGGATGGAGCATTCGCGCTCAAAGAGCGAGACAACGTTGCCGTGCTCGTCGGCGAGGATCTGGAACTCGATGTGGCGCGGCTGCTCGATGAATTTCTCCATATAGAGCTCGCCGTTGCCGAAGGCGTTGGCAGCCTCAGTGAAGGCGGCATGGAAAAGATTCGGTAGTTCCTCGTCGGTGCGCACGATGCGCATGCCCCGCCCACCGCCGCCGGCCTTGGCCTTCAAGATGACGGGATAGCCGACCTTCTCCGCCCACTCCTGCGCTTCCTCAGCCGTCGAGATGACTCCGTCGGAACCGGGCAGAATCGGGACTTTGGCCTCTTTCATCGTCTGGCGCGCCTTCTCTTTTTCACCCATCAGGCGCGTGACTTCAGGCGGCGGACCAATGAACTTAATGTTAGAGGCGCGGCAAACCTCGGCAAAATTGGCGTTCTCGCTCAGCAATCCGTAACCGGGATGAATTGCATCGACGTTGGCAATCTCGGCAGCCGAAATCACGGCGGGCACATTGAGGTAACTGTCGGCTGGACGCGGAGGACCAATGCAGATGGCCTCGTCCGCAAAGCGAACATGGAGCGAGTTACGGTCGGCCTCGCTGTAGACAGCGACGGTGCGGATGCCGAGTTCCCGGCAGGCATTCAGAACGCGCAGCGCGATCTCGCCGCGATTGGCAACCAAAACCTTACGAAACATAGAAGAACCTGAGGATCAACAAAGAGCGAGTTAATAGGTCGCGATACGGCAAGTTAGCAAGTTAGCGAATCAGCGAAGAGATTCGGCTGTTCCATGGCAGAGTACAAACTGTCCGTTAGCCGACACGGATGGAAAAGAGCGGCTGTCCAAATTCAATGGGCTGCCCATTCGAGACGAGGCACTTGACGATTTCTCCGGATGCGTCGGCTTCGATCTCATTCATGAGCTTCATGGCCTCGACGATGCAGATAACCTGCCCCTTCTGAACGGGGTCGCCCGAATTGACGAAGGCGGCTGCTCCGGGAGATGGCGAGCCGTAAAACGTGCCGACAATCGGCGACTTCACAAGATGCAGTTCCTCTACAGGCTCGGGCGCCGAAGGTGCAGCGGGTGGTGCAGCAGCCGAAGGAGAGGCTTGAGGATAAGCGGGTGCGGCAGGAACAGATGCCAACACGCGAGCCAAGTCGGATAACCTCGCCGACGCGCCCTCCGGCTGATTGAATTTGAGCCGGATCTTGATGTCGCCACGGTCGAGGTCAAACTCCGCGACCTGGTATTGCTTCAGGAACTCGATCAGCTCTTTCAGATCCTGGATATCTTCTGGTTTCATTCGTTCCTTGTCTCCCGCACTTTCAAGCGGGATGAATGCTCAAAGCTCGATCAGAGATTTGGGTGCGGGAGTCAGCACCTCTCCGCTGGATCGGGTGACCGCAACCATATCTTCGATGCGAACACCGAACTCTCCCGGAAGATAGACTCCGGGTTCAATCGTGATTACCATCCCCGGCACTAACCGCGTTGTCTGTCCGGCACCGACGCGCGGCGATTCGTGAATTTCCAACCCAACCCCGTGCCCGGTGGAATGTGAAAATGCTTCAGCCAGACCCGCTCTCCTGAGCACAAAACGAGCCGCCTCGTCGACATCTCCGCATCGGGCGCCGCCGCTCACTGCCGCAACGGCAGCTTCCTGGGCCTGGAGCACTGCCTCATAGGTCTCACGCTCTTTCGCACTCGGTTTCCCAAGATGCACGGTGCGCGTCATATCGGAGCAGTAGCCCTCACGGATTATACCGAAGTCAAGCGTCAGAAACCCCTTGCGGGGGAGCAGGCTCGCCGTCGCTCTCCCGTGGGGTAGCGCGGAACGCCGGCCGGAGGCAACGATGCTTTCAAACGACATGCCCTCTGCGCCTCGCAGCCGGGCCTGATATTCGAGCTCCGCCGCGACTTCGAATTCGGCGAGGCCGGGACGGATAAAGCCGAGAAGATGTTCGAAGAGCTTGCAACCAAGGAGGGCCGCTTCGCTCAGGATGCGCAACTCATCCTCGTCCTTTATCCAGCGCAGGGGTTCGACAAGTGGGGCGGCGAGCGGCACAAGAAAGGAGCGGCGGAGATGCGATGGAAGCGCGGCTCGCAAGCGGGACAATTCGGCGACTGTCGTGTGGGTCGGATCGAATCCGGCAGACTCGATGCCCAGCTGCGCAGCGAGCCATGCGACGGCGTTCGCCGCAGGCGGGCTCGAAACAATCTGCACTTTGGCGGCGCTGACTTCCTCTGCTGCCTGCGTCGTGTAGCGTCCGTCGGTGAATAGGCGCGCAGCGCGGCGCGTGATGGCCAGGGCAGCGCTGGAACCAGTGAATCCGCTGAGATATCGGAGATCGGGGAGGTGGGTGACAAGTAGGCCATGCAGCCCCGCGCGGGTAATGCGGCGGCGCAATTGGCCTATGCGGCGGTTGTGGTCCATCGGGACAGAATAAATGAAGGAGGCCAGGGGCCGAGGACTTGCGGGTTTCAGAGGTCGGTGGCCCAGGCTGCAAGTGCTGGGAGGCCCACGGCACTTTGAAACGCGGCGTCGTTGCTGACCAAAACGGCTCCGACGGCGATGGCGTGGGCGGCAATTTGCGTGTCGAGCGGCCCGAGCGGCTTACCGATGGATTCTTGCTTTGCGCGAAACGCTCCGTAGATGACGGCTTCTTCCCTGCCCCATGCCAAGACTTGCAGTCGGCCGAGAAATGCACGCAAGGCATTGCGACGGCGCTCTCCGCTGCCGATATCTTCGAGGCCATACCAGAGCTCAGCTTCGGTGATGGATGAGACGCAGGCAACCTGGTTTGACTCGAGGCCAGCAAGACGCGCGCGAGCTGCCGGAGATGTGTTCTTCAGGATGTAGCTGACGGTGTTGGTGTCGAGCATGTAGAGCCGCGTCACAGCGGCTCGCGGGTCTCAGCGACTCCCTGCTGGCGGTCGTTCAAGAATTCCGCTGGGAACCCAGCCTCGTCGAGCGCGGCGAAGATCTCATTCCATGTGGAGGGCGCCTGCGAGAGGATCAGGTCGCCGGTCTGCGGATCACGGCGAACGAAAACCTCTTCCGTGCGGAAGCGGAACTCAGCCGGGATGCGGACGGCCTGACTGCGGCCAGTCATAAAGACCCGCGCTTTTGAGGACTGAACCATGCGAGCCTCCCGTTGATACATATCATGCTATATGCCAGCGTGAATGTCAACCGGAGAAAGTCCAACATAGGCTTTTCAGTTACAAAGCTGGCCGTACCGGCTTCTTCTGGTGCGGATCGAGCTCGGCGTCGGCGGCATGGATGTCCGACTGGCGGTCCATCCACTCATCGAGCCGCGAGCGCTTGAAGCGCCAGCGATTGCCAAGCTTGAACGCCGGCACGAAGCCTTCCGAAGCGTATTTGTAGAGGGTATCCGGAGAAATACCAAGGTAGTCCGAGGCTTGGCGAATATCCATGACCTCACGAATTTCAGGAACGAGCAGATTGGAGCGGGCAGCGGCGTTGCGCATAATTCCCCTCCCTTAAAGGCGAATTGCCCAAGGGTGAAATTCCGGCAGGCAGACCGGTACTCCTGTATATAACGCGGTTTCACCTGTCGCTTCAAGGTTTTTCAGGAAGTTATGGTAAATTTACGGGCTTTCAGGTCACATGAGAGTTGACCCCGGCCTCTGTCAGTGCCAGCCGAACCCATCCAGTTGGGCCGCCCAAACCAATCGAGCGCAAGGCCTTGTGCCGTTGAGCCGGAAGATGCCCGATCAAAACTGGAGTAAAATCCACCCTGTGGAAAACTCGGCGGACCGCGACCGGGTCCGGGAGGAGCAATCTGCCGTCCTCCCGGACGGGATCCCTAGCTAGTTTGCGAAATTTTGATCGTCGCGCCGATGCAGGGTCGGCCGATCGTCACCGTCTCCATTGGTGCCGCTGGCCTGGGTGTTGCCGTTGTCATCTGGAGCGTTGCTGGCCCGGCGGAGCGACGGCTTTTTGCCATCCTTGTTATCGATTAGGCGGCGCTTGTTTTCAATGCGTGCCAGGCGAGCCTTCACGTCATCGAACTCGGACGTCGTGACCGTGTACTCGTCCTTGGCGGGCAGAATGCGCGCAATCTCCTCTTGCGAATGCAGAATGCGATCAGGTGTCTGCGGATGGTCGGAGAATGCCTTGGCCACCAGTCCAGGCTTGCGCTTTTCGAGCGCCTGAATCTTCTCAAAGAAGCTGATGAAGGCCTGCGGATCATATCCAGCGCGATACATGTACTGCACGCCGAGATAGTCCGCCTGGGCCTCGAAATCGCGCGAGAACTGAAGGAAGGTGATCGGCACGGCGAGCGACGCCGCCTCGTAGATTCCGTAGCCGGTCCATCCGCCTATAAAGATGAGCGGAATAGTGCCGAGTTGCGCATAGTTCATGCGGGTCATTTCCCGCGCTGCGTGGTGGGCGCAAACATGGGCCGTTTCGTGGGCCATTACGCCCGCGAGCTCGGCTTCTTCGTCCGCATTCAAGATCAACCCCGAATTGACATAGAAGAATCCGCCCGGCAACGCCATGGCGTTAATTTCGTCCGAATCGATGACCTTGATCGTGAACGGGACCTTGCAGTCGGAATTCTTGACGATGTTCTGGCCGATGCGGTTCACGTACTCCGTCACTGTGGGATCGGTAATGAACCGTGTGCTCTTCTCAATCTGGTCGGCATAGGACTTTCCCATCTTGATTTCGGTATCGGTTGAGTACCAGTTGCCCAGGCCCCGCGCGCCGATGTCGCGGTTGCCGACGGCGTTGACGTCCTCGATACTGCCGGGCTTGACCTTGACCGCCTGGCTGCCCGGCTCAACTACTTTCTCCGGGTCCACGTCCTTCGCAGCCACATCTCCGGTCACCGGAGCCGTGCCTGGCGCTGGGTCATTCTTCGAATTCTTGTCCTTCTTTGAGTCTTTCGTGGAGGGCGGAGCTGGAGGTGTATCCCCGGCCACCGGAGCAGTTCCGGGAGCGGGTTGTGCTGCGGGAGCATTGGCCGGCGCCGGAGTGGTTGAAGCCGGAGTGGACTGAGCAGGCTGGTTCGCCGGCGTGCTCGGCTGAGCCGAGGTCGAGCCGGACG